>Ga0062379_10000132_pt1 | contig 13729 bp, 10 predicted proteins | sample DOMMetBare2Fresh_2_FD_59484 | JGI IMG/M metagenome (GOLD analysis project Ga0062379, IMG submission 59484) | Wetland sediment microbial communities from St. Louis River estuary, USA, under dissolved organic matter induced mercury methylation -... | ecosystem: Environmental > Aquatic >...
TTCGCGCCGGAATGGCACTCCGACCGTCCGGATTGTCGACCTCTATGCCTTCGCGCCGTCGTTGGAGATCAAGAGGGTCGGCCGCCGGTGACGCCCTCGGTCGTCGTGCTCGGCACCGGAAGGCGCTGACCGTCGCCTCCACCCCCCTCCACGAGGGATATGACACTTTCATAGCAATTCCCGTATAATCACCCATAGAGCATTCGACGAAACCCGGACACGACGACGCTGCAGGAGGACGGGATCGATGCGACGAAGCTGGATGTTCGGCCTGTGGGCGCTCTTGGCGCCTCTCGCCCCGCTCGCGGCGGGGGACCTCTACGTGCCCCTGGCCGCCAACACGGCCCTCGGTGCCTCCACCTACCGCACACTGCTGATCCTCACCAACACCGGCGCCTCCTCCGCCGGCCTCGACGTCACCTTCTTCCCCGGCGGCAGCGATGGCTCCGCGCGGCCCGCGGCGTCGTCCTACAGCCTGCCGCCGGGGACGACGCTCCGCCTGTACAACGCGGTCCCGGCCGGGGCGCGCGGGATGTTCGAGCTGACCGGGTCGCCGTCGATCGTCGTCTCCGCCCGCATCGAGGCGCTCGGCGCGGACGGCAACGTTCTGGCGAGCACACAGGTTCCGGTCATCTCGGCGGCCAATGCGGTCGCTCCCGGCCAGAGCGCCCGGCTGCTCGGCCTGGAGCAGACGGCGGCCGGCGCGGCGAGCGATTTCGGCCTCATGAATCTCTCCAGCAGCCCCGCGCAGTGCACTGTGAACGCGTTCCGCTCCAACGGCGACCGCATCGGCACGACGATCCTCCTGGCGCTCCTGCCCCGCTCGAATCGCGACTTCCCGTCCGCGCTCGCCCTTCTGGGACAGACCGCGATCAAGGACGCCCGCTTCGACGTGAGCTGTGACCGGCTCTTCGCGACCTATGCCCTCGTCTACCGCCCGGGCGGGCCCGAAACCGTGATCCTCGATCCGGCGGCCAGCCTGGAGAGCGAGCTGGTGCCGGTGGGCGACGGCAGCGTCACGTTCACCCGTCCGGGCCAGTTCGCCAACGGCAACGACTCCACGGCGTTCGATCTGCCGCTCCAGGACGGAGTCAAGTACCGCCGCGCGCGCATCGAGCTCGATCTCTTCATCGACCGGTGGCAACTGACGCACCCGCTCAATCCCAATTTCAAGAACGTGTTGAGTCTCCGGCGCCCCGCCAAGGCGCGGTCGGAACGCCTGCTCTATTGCGGCATGATGATCAAGGGCTCCCCCGATTACCGCACGATTCTCGACATGGGGCTGCCGTTCCCCGGAGCGGAGGACGGGACGACGATCAAGAGCGGTACCGGACCCTGGAAGGAGCGCACCACCTATCACCTGGTTCTCGACTACGACGCCGAAGCCCGGCGCGTCGTGTTCGAGGCGTACCAGGGCGGCACTCGCGTCCAGAAGCTGGAAGGGCCGGCGAATGCGGCCGACCTCTTCAATCTCCCCGACAAGAAGGTCCGGGTGGATTTCAGCTCGCCCGGCGTCGGCGACGGCGCCTATTTCCCCACCTACGGATGGAAGTACTCCAATCTCGTGGTGAAGCTCACGCCGCTCGGATCGAGCAACTGATCATGGCCGCCCGCCGGAGGTTTTCGCCGATGAATCACCGCACCCTCTCCGCGCTCGTCCTGGCGGCCCTCTCTGCCGTGCCGCTCGCCGCCGGTGAGCTCCTCATCCCCCTCGCCGCCGGCACCGCCGCCGACGGCACCTCCTATGCCACACGCGTGTGGGTGACCAATTCCGGAGGCGTCCAGCGGCGCCTGAGCTATACCTTCATCGCCGCGGGCACCGACGGCACGAAGGCCACTCCCGGCGGCTCCCTCGCCATCGCCGCCGGAGACACCGTGCTCGCCAAGAACCTGGTCCCCGCCGGCAAGAACGGAATGCTCCTGGTGAGCGGTGCACCGCAGCTCCTGATCGCGCCGCGCCTGGAAGCGAACGGAGCGAATGGAGCCCTGCGCGCCGCCGCGGCCGGTCCGGCGGTGGGCGGTCCCGAGCTCGCTCCGGGCAACGGCACGCTCCACCTGCACGGGCTCACCCATACACAGGGAGGATTGATCACCGATCTCTACGTGATCAATGCCTCGCGAACGGCCGCGCAGTGCACGGTCGACGCCTTCCGCGACAACGGTGGCAAGCTCGGGACCACGCTGCGCCTCACCATGCCGGCGCTCTCCGTGCGGGTGGTCGAAAAAGCCCTCACCAGCTTCGGAGCCGCGAGCATCGACGAGGCCCGCTTCGCCATCTCCTGTACCCAGCCCTTCTACGCCTATGCCCGGGTCGCCAGGCCCGGCAGCGCCGAGCTGAACGTCGTCGCTCCGGCACCGGCCCTCGGCCGCGACGTCGCCACGGCGGCCGGGGCCGGCCGGTAGCGCGCCGGCCTTCCTCTCCGGTCCGCCCCCTCCCGCCCGCCAGGGTGGCGCCCCGCGCCACCCTCCGGTGCCGCCTCTCCTCCCCCGCCAGGTGTCGCGCCCGGATCGATTCGCCCGTACAAGAGAAGCACGCGCCGGAGAGCGCCCGCGAAGGAGGTGCCCGATGTGCCTGGGAGTTCCTGGAAAAGTGGTGGAGGTCAACGGCTTCGTGGCCACGGTCGACTTCTGGGGAGCCCGCCGGCAGATCCGGCTCGAGCTGGCGGATGAGCCCGTGGCCCCCGGGGATTACGTGCTGAATCACGTCGGCTACGCGATCCGCCGCATTCCGCCGGAAGAGATCGGGGAGACCCTCGCGCTCTACGAGAGTCTGATGGCCGCGAATGCGGACGACGGGCCGGAGGACCTGATGGCCGCCGACGTCCGCGGCGAGATCGCCGCCGGCTCCGTGCGGGAGAAGGAACGTGGATAGCACCGGCGGCTTCGCAGAGCTCAAGTTCCGCGATCCGCAACGGGGCAAGGCGCTCGCCGCCGAGGCCGCCCGCCTGGCGCGCGCGATCGGCCGCGATCCCATCGCGCTGATGCACGTCTGCGGCAGCCACGAGCAGGCCATCGCCCGCTTCGGCCTGCGCGCCAGCTTCCCCCCCGAGGTGGACCTCATCATGGGACCGGGCTGCCCGGTCTGCGTCACCGACCAGCCGGAGGTCGACGAGGCCGTGGCGCTGGCAATGAGCGGCGTGCGCGTGGCCACTTACGGCGACATGCTGCGGGTGCCGGGCACTGCACAGTCGCTCGGCGACGCCCAGGCCGAAGGCGCCCGGGTGGACGTGGTCTACAGTTTCTCCCAGGCCATGGACCTCGCCCGCTCGACCCGCGACGAGGTGGTCTTCTTCGCCACCGGCTTCGAGACCACGGCGGTGGCGACGGCGGCGGCGATTCTCGATCCGGACCGGCCTGCGAATCTCTCGATCCTCTCGGCGCACAAATACATCCTGCCGGCCATGGAGATCGTGGCCGAGGTACCGGGCACCCGCATCGAAGGCTTCCTCGGCGCCGGCCATGCGGCCACCATCACCGGCTGGGGCCTCTTCGAGCCGTTCGCGCGGAAGTACGGCCGGCCGGTGGTGATCGCCGGATTCGAGCCGCTCGACATCCTGGCCGCGCTGGTCAAGCTCCTGGAGCTGGTGCAGGACGGCCGCGCCGAGGTGGCCAACATGTATCCGCGCTGCGTGACGAAGGAAGGGAACCGGCGCGCGCAGGAGCAGCTCTGGCGCGTGTTCGAGACCACCGGCGGCGAGTGGCGGGGAATCGCTTACGTGCCGGACGGCAACCTGCGCATCCGCGAGGAATTCGCCGCGGCCGACGCCCGCCGCCGCTTCGCGATCGACACCTCCGCGCAACGCAGCGCCGCGCCGGCCGCCCTGGTGAAGGAATGCCTCTGCGGCGCGATCCTCTCCGGGCTCGCCGCGCCGCACGACTGCCCCCTGTTCGGCAAGGAGTGCGTGCCCGACCGGCCGGTCGGCGCCTGCATGGTGTCGAGCGAGGGAGCGTGCAAGATCTGGTATCAATACGGTGGCCGGCCGGACCTGACGGCCCTGCCCGCCCTCCAGGAGAGTGCCGGATGAACACCACCGCCCGTCTCACCCCGCGCACCACGATCCTCGACGAGAGAATCACCATGAAATACGGCGCCGGTGGCCGGGCGATGCGGGCGTTGATCGAAGGGGTCTTCGTCGCCGGAGCGGCCGAGGCGCCGGGGGACGGCATCGCGATCGGCCTCGCCGCCATGGACGACGGCGCGGCGATCCGCATCGGCGACCGCTGGCTGGTGGTGACCACGGACTCGCACGTCATCCATCCGGTCTTCTTCCCCGGCGGCGACATCGGCCGGCTGGCGGTCTCCGGGACGGTGAACGACCTCGCGATGATGGGAGCGACCGAGGTGCTGGCGCTCACCTGCGGCGTCATCCTGGAGGAGGGTTTCGCGCTGGAGGACCTGCGGCGCATCCAGGCCTCGCTCGCCGCCACCTGCCGCGAAGCCGGAACGACGGTGGTGACCGGGGACACCAAGGTGATGGGCCGCGGCGAGCTGGACGGCATCGTCCTCAACACGACCGGCATCGCGCTGACCGACCGCGTGGTCCCGGATGCAGGCCTGCGCCCGGGCGACCGGCTGCTCCTGACCGGCACGGTGGGCGACCACGGCATGGCGGTGATGGCCTCGCGCCACGGCCTCGACTTCGGCGGCGAGCTGCGCTCCGACGTGGCACCGCTCAACGGCCTGATCCGCCTGGCCCTCGCGGCCGGCGGAGCGGACCTCGTGGCGATGAAAGACCCCACCCGCGGCGGCCTCGCGAGCGCGCTCCACGAGATGGCCACCAAGAGCGGCGTCGGCATCCTCCTCGACGAAGCCGCGGTGCCCGTCACCTCCGAGGTCCGGGCGGCCGCCGAGCTGCTCGGCATCGAGCCGCTCCACGTGGCCAACGAAGGCAAAGCGGTGATCGGCGTGCGCCCCGAAGCGGCCGGACGCGTCCTCGCGGCGCTCCGCGGGCATCCGCTCGGCCGCGACGCCACCGTGATCGGTACCTGCCTCACCGAGCTGCCGGGCTCCGTCCTCCTCGACACCGGCTTCGGCCGCCGCCTCCTCGCCGAGCCCGAAGGCGAGCCGCTGCCGCGGATCTGTTGAGGGGGAGGAGGTCGCGCTCCTCCAGAGGCTGCCCGGTTCTCGGGTAGACTCCCAGGTGATGACTCGATCGATCGGCGCTCTACGGGCCGTCCAATGATGCCTGGGCTCGCTTACACCATCAGCTACGAGGGTGCCGATGGCTCGGCCCATTGGGAGGGCCGAGCGGTCAGCGACGCGACGGCTTTCCGCGCCTACGTCTGCGGCACAGTCGTCAACCGAATCCAAGACGCCGAGGCAGAGGAGCCGTTTGAAGCGGAGCTGCGCGCTCTCGCGACAACCGGTATGGCAAGCGAGTTCCTGAAGAGATTCCTTGGTGCGCGGCCAAAGCCCGAGGCGTGGGAGATCGGGGAGGCTTTGGCCGAGTGTGTGCTGGCCCAGGATGCCGAGCTGCAGGTCTGTTGGCCGTGGAACAGCGTGCGCGACCGCCGGACGCCCCGGGCCAGCCTCCCGGGAGCCGACCTTGTCGGTTTCTGCCGGGTGGCTGGCGGCGCGCTCCTTCTCCTTGGCGAGGTGAAGACCTCGTCCGACGCGAGCACGCCGCCGAATGTCATGCTCGGCAAAGGCGGAATGGCCTGGCAGCTCGAAGAGAACGCCACGCGGCTCGATATCCAGCACGCGATTCTTCGCTGGCTCAGAGCACGGTGCGGGAGCTCCGAGCATCAGGATCTCTACAGAGCTGCCGTCCAGAAGTATCTGGTGTCTCGCGGCAAGGAGCTCCTCCTGGTCGGCGTTCTGATCCGGGACACCCCGCCCGATGAACGGGATCTACGTGGGCGGGCGGCAACGCTCTCGGCAAAGCTGCCGGCGCCCACCCGAATCGAAGTCTTTGGCTGGTACCTTCCTGCACCGATCAGCCAGTGGCCCGTGCTGCTCCGCGGAGATGAGCCATGATGGCTGACGATTGGATCATCCAAGCCCTGGGAGAGGACCGGGTTCGTGAAGCCTCGACAGAGGCCGGCCGGCGGCGCCTCTACTCCAGCCTGGGCCTGAGCGGAGGGAAGAGACTTTCGGACGAGGATCTCCGGTTTGTCGTCGACGGGCTCGACCTCAGGGTTTTCGACCTCCTTGATGAGGACACCCACGGTGACGCACTCTGCCAGGCTGCGGCGGAGGCCTTCCAGATTGCCCGTAGCCTTCCCGCTCCGGGGGAGCCACTCGAGACCGGCGCCTGGTTCGTGCGCCTCGGGTGCCTGGCCGTTTTGGGAGACCGATCCTCGGACTTCCGCCGGATGCTCCTGGGCACCGAGTTGCCCCCTCTTCCCGTCGATCACGAGAGCTGGGGCACCCGTGTCTGGGCATCGATCCTGGAAGTCTGGTTGAGGCTTCTCAGAAAGCAGGGCTGGGTGGATTTCGACGCCATCCAACACCGGATCGCGGCCCTGAGAAGAGATCAGCGGAGCCATGAGCCTGCTTTCCTGATGAGCGCCGAGGAAGCCCGGGACACCGCGCCGGCCTGGCAACTCATGGCCAGCTACCACTTGGCGAAAGCCGCCGAGATCCTCACCATCTATCTCTCCCAGGGTGCCTCCGAAGGCCGCTTCGACGTGCGGCAACAGCTCGAAGCACAGTTCGACCGCGCCATCGGCGCGGCGGACCGCGGGCATCTCATGGAGCTCGATTCCATGGCGCGTCTGTTCAATCGCACTGCACAGCGGCTCGTCGACAACAGCATCTGGACCGTGACGCGCGCCGTGAACAGCCGGGTCTCCAAGTTCGTTCAGTCGGTGACCTCCCGCACCCAGCCGCGCCCCATGTTCGAGATGCTCCCCCCGCAGCGCAGGACCCTCCGCGAGGAGGGTCTCCTGGGATCAGGGCATCGGTCGGTCGTGGTCAGCCTGCCCACCTCCAGCGGGAAAACCATGATCGCCGAATTCCGCATTCTTCAGGCACTGAACCAATTTGATCAGGAGCGAGGCTGGGTGGCCTACCTGGCACCGACGCGGGCGCTCGTCAATCAACTCACGGTGCGGCTCCGGCGCGACTTCTCTCCGCTCGAGATCGCCGTCGAGAAGGCGAGCCCCGCCTTGGAGATCGACTCTCTCGAGGCCGGCCTCCTCACCGAGAGAGAAGTCAACCAACAGTTCCGGATCCTCGTGACGACACCTGAAAAGCTCGATCTCCTGATTCGCGGTGGATGGGAGGAGAACATCGGGAGACCGCTCACTCTGGTGGTCGTCGACGAGGCTCACAATCTCGCATCGGCTTCAAGGGGCCTCAAGCTCGAGTTGCTGCTCGCAACCATCAACAGAGAGTGCAGGTATGCGCAGTTTCTGCTCCTGACCCCGTTCATCCGCAACGCCGCCGAGGTTGCTCGCTGGCTCGCACCGGAAAGCCACAAGAGCATCGAAATCGGGCTCGACTGGAGCCCCAATGACCGCGCGATCGTCATCTCACAGCCGCGGCCGGGAGAGGCAGCGGGAGATTTCGGGATCTCCCTGGAGACGCAATTCACGTCTCAACCGACCCTGGTCGTCCCGGAAACCTTGCAGCTTCCGGACGAGAGACCGCTCGGCTTCTCTTTGTCTGCGGTCTCCGGCTCACAGGGGAAGCTGGCGGCAGCCACGGCACAAGTGCTCAAGTCGCGAGGAACCATCATCCTCCTCGCAGCCAGGCCCGATCACAGTTGGGGCATCGCATCGGCTTTCAAGACGGAGGCCAACCGTCTTCGAGAGATCCCGGAGGATCTTTCCCAGATTCAGCGGTTCCTCGCGCTGGAAATGGGCTCCGGGTTTCCCCTCATCGAGCTCCTGAATTATGGCATCGGAGTGCACCACGCCGGCTTGTCGGACGATACCAAGGCACTCGTCGAGTGGCTCACGGAGAGCGGGCTGATTCGCGTCCTGGTCGCGACGACGACCATCGCTCAAGGAGTGAACTTTCCCGTAGCCGGGGTGGTGCTTGCCAGTCACCAATACCCCTACGGGCAGGACATGCCGCCAGAGGACTTCTGGAACATCGCCGGCCGCGCCGGCCGGGTCGACCAGGGAGACCTGGGAATCGTCGCCCTTGCCGCCACGACCGGCCAGAAGGCTCGCGCTCTCAGGGCGTTCATCCGCCGCAACGTCGGGGAGCTGAATTCGACCCTGGTGGAGATGGTTCAGCAAGCAGAAAAAGCCGGCAAGCTCCTCGATCTCGAGCTCCTCGCATGGCAGCCGGAATGGTCGTCCTTTCTTCAGTACCTTGCCCACACGTATCGTCAGATGGGAGACCACAACCGCTTTGCGGAGGAGGTGGAGCAAGTCCTTCGCGGGACTCTGGGATTCCAGGCCCTCCGCAAGAGCCATCGCGGATGGGCGGACCGCCTGGTCGCGGGAGTCTACAAATATTCACAGCGGATCCAGGGGAAACCCTTGAAGCTCGTCGACAGCACGGGTTTCTCCTGGGAGTCGGTCAATGCGACATTCGCCCGTCTCCATGAACAGGGGATCACGCGGGACGACTGGACCCCCGAGCTGTTTGGAAGACAGCGCGAGACTCTGCGGCGGATGATGGGGATTCTGCTCCAGGTGCCGGAGCTGCGAAAGCAGCTTCAGGAGGTCACCGGCGGTCCCCAACCGAACGGAGAAAGCCTGGCACGAATGATCTGCGACTGGGTTCAGGGGCGCCCGCTCGCGGACATGGCGGCGGACTACTTCGGCAGTGGAAAACGGTCCGATCCGGTGGCGGCCATGACAAAGTGCTGCCAGAACGTCTTTGGCCGGCTCACCCAGACCGCCTCCTGGGGTCTTGCAGCGCTCCAGTCCCTGACTCTCGGAGACGAGCTCGAGAAGCTCTCCGAGGAAGAGCGCCGGACGATTCGCAATCTGCCCGCGAGAGTCTACTACGGAGTGAACCGGGACGAGGCACTGACCCTCCGGCTCCTGGGCGTGCCGCGCATGGCGGCTGAAGCCTTGGCCAAGGCGCTGAACGTGCGGCCGGAGGAATCGCTGCCCAGCGTGCGGGCAACGGTTCGCAAGGCGAGCCTGGAAACATGGCAGAGCGCCTTGGGTGGAGCGGGTGCCGCGTACCGCCGCGTCTGGACCATCATCGAAGGGGAATCCTGAGCGAGCCGCCGCGGGAGTTGGCCGCCGACCGACGAACGGCCAACCGCGGACTCGCCCCCTCCCCCACCCACCCGGGTGGCCCCCATCCACCTCACGGGCGCCCGCCGCCCGCCCGATCGGACGTTCTTCTTCTCCCTGAGCCGGGTGTACAAGAGGTCAATTCGCCATTTCCGAGGAGTCGCCCATGAACCGCAACGGCAAGACTCGGAGGAAAGCAGGAGGCCCCGGCGCCCATATCTGCTGCGCTCCCCCGCTCCATGCGGCGATCTCTCGTTCCCTCAGAAGGAGAATCGAATGATTCCCTCATCGCTGCCATCGGCATGCGCGGCGAGCCCGCCCGTGCCCCACCGCGGCGTCAGCCGGCGCGACTTCCTGCGGATCTGCTCGCTCGCCGCCGCCGCGGTCGGCCTTCCCGGGTCGAGCGCGTTCGCCATGGCGGAGGCCGCCACCGCGGGGCGCAGGCCGTCGGTCATCTGGCTCTCCTTCCAGGAGTGCACCGGGTGTACCGAGTCGCTGCTGCGCACCAGCGCTCCCGCCCTCGACGAGCTCATCCTCGATCTCATCTCCCTCGACTACCACGAGACGCTCCTCGCTCCCTCCGGGAATCTGGCCGAGGAGGCCAAGGCGAAGGCCATGGCGGAGAACGCCGGCAAGTACATCCTGGTGATCGAAGGGGCCATCCCCACCAAGGACGGCGGGATCTACTGCAAGATCGGCGGCCGGACCGCGCTGGAGATCGTCCGCGAGGCGGCGGAGAAGGCCGGGGCCATCATCGCCATCGGCTCCTGCGCCTCGTTCGGCGGCATCCCGGCGGCCGATCCCAATCCGACCGGCGCCTCCGGTGCTCCGGCCGTCCTCGAGGGCAAGACCGTGGTCACTCTCCCCGGCTGCCCGTCGAACCCCTACATCTTCCTCGGCACGGCTCTCCAATATGCGACCTATGGCACGCTCCCCGCGCTCGACGAGCTGGGACGCCCGCAGTTCGCCTATGGGCGCACCATCCATGAGCACTGCCCACGGCGGGCGCACTTCGACGCCGGCCGCTTCGCCATGGCGTTCGGCGACGAGGGACACCGGCAGGGGTGGTGCCTGTACCAGCTCGGCTGCAAAGGGCCGCAGACCCACGCGAGCTGCTCCGTCCTGCACTTCGGCGACGTGGTCAATGCCTGGCCGATCGGCATCGGCCACCCCTGCTTCGGCTGCACCGAGCAGAAGCTGGCGTTCCGCGTGCCGCTCCATCAGACCGCCGTCATCGAGCGGCCGGTGCCGCCCGACACGTATCCGCCCATCGTCCCCGAGCATGGCAAGACCAGCCTGATCGCCGTCGGCGTGGCCGGCCTGGTGGCCGGCGGGCTGGCCGGCGCCGGCCTCATGTCGTCCCGCAAGCTGGCGCTCTGGCCGGAGGATGCGCCGGAGACCCCGAAACCAGCGGCCGGAAGCGAGCCTGAAAGGAAGGAGTGAGCCATGGCGATCGAGATGGATCGACGCTCTCTCCTCAAGGGGATCGCGGCCACCGCCACCGCCCTGGCGGCCGTGCCATCCCCGGCCGAAGCCCGCGAGCGCCGCACGGCGCCGCCGGACGCCGTCGGCCTGCTCTACGACACCACCCTCTGCATCGGCTGCAAGGCGTGCGTCGTCGCCTGCAAGGAAGCCAACGGCATGCCGCCGGACACCGACGGATACGGCGGCGGCCTCTATGACGCGCCCGAGGGGCTCAACGAGACCACCCGCAACGTGATCGCGCTCTACAAGGAAGACGGCGAGGAGCCCTCGTTCGTCAAACGGCAGTGCATGCATTGCATCGACCCCGGATGCGTCGGCGCCTGCATGCTGGGAGCGCTCCAGAAGCGCGAATTCGGGATCGTCACCTGGGACGGCAGCCGGTGCATCGGGTGCCGCTATTGTCAAATGGCGTGCCCGTTCAACGTGCCGAAAGTCGAGTGGTCGAAACGGGCGCCGAAGATCGTCAAGTGCGAGCTCTGCCACCACCGCCTGGCGGAAGGCAAACAGCCCGCCTGTTCCGAGGTCTGCCCGCGCAAAGCCGTCATCTTCGGCCCGCGCACCGAGCTGCTGCAGGAGGCACACCGGCGCCTCGCCGCAAAGCCGGACCTCTACGTCCCCAAGGTCTATGGGGAGACCGAGCTGGGCGGCACGCAGTGCCTCTATCTCTCGCACGTTCCGTTCGAAAAGCTCGGATTCCGTTTCCAACACGACGAGCCCGTGCCCGAGGTGCAGCAGACCGTCCAGCACGGGATCTATCAGGGATTCGCCGCGCCGCTGGCGCTCTACGCCGTCCTCGGAGCGGTGATGCTGCGCAACCGCAAAAAGGGCGCGGACGAACCGGAGAGCTGAGGAGACGGCCATGCACGCACACGCGCAACCGATCGAGGGAAAGCTCTTCACTCCTCTCTACAAGCTCCTCGTGGGCCTCGCCGCCCTCGGCTTCGTCCTGGTGGTCTGGCGCTACGCGGTCGGCCTCGGCGCCTCGACCGCGCTCTCCGACGGCTATCCCTGGGGTTTGTGGATCGCCTTCGACGTGGTGACCGGCACGGCCATCGCCTGCGGCGGCTACGCGGTCGCCCTCCTCGTCTACGTCTTCAACAAGGGCCGCTATCACCCGCTGGTGCGGCCGGCCGTGCTGACCAGCGCTCTCGGCTACACCATCGCCGGCTTGGCGATCACCATCGACGTCGGCCGCCCCTGGCACATCTGGAAAGTGCCGCTCTTCTTCTGGGAGTGGAATCTCAGTTCCGCCCTCCTCGAAGTGGGCCTCTGCGTCATGGTCTACACGCTCGTCCTCTGGCTCGAGCTGTCGCCGGCCTTCCTCGAGAGCTGGCGCGCCGGCCGCCACGAAGGGCTCAAGCGGTTCGCCACCAAAGCCGGACCGGTGCTCGACCGCTCCCTGCTCTGGATCCTCGCCCTGGGCGTCCTCCTGCCCACCATGCACCAGTCGTCGCTCGGCACGTTGATGCTGCTCACCGGGCCGCGGCTGCATCCGCTGTACAACACGCCGATCCTGCCGTTCCTCTTCCTCCTCTCCTGCCTGGTGATGGGGTACGCCATCGTGGTGTTCGAATCGACGCTCGCCGGCGCCTTCTTCAAACGCCGGCCGGAGACGGCGATGCTCTCCAACCTGGAGCGCGTCGCCGCCTGGGGAGCGCTGGGGTTCGTCGTCCTGCGCGTCGGCGACGCGATGCTCCGCGGCCAGCTCGGCCTGGCGCTGCGGGCCGATCTCGTGGCGGTCCTCTTCTGGATCGAAAACTTCCTCGTCCTCGCCCCGTTCGTCCTGGTCTTCGGGAGAAAGCGGAGCTACGATCAGGGGCGGCTCTTCCGCGGCGCCCTCCTGGTCATCTTCGGCGGCGCGCTCTACCGCTTCGACACCTTCCTCATCGCGTTCGATCCCGGACCGGGCTGGAGCTACTTCCCGTCCGCGGTCGAAACCCTGATCACGCTCGGGCTGCTCGCCCTCGAAGGGGTGGTCTACATCGCCCTGGTCCACAAATTCCCCATCCTCGGCGGCGCGCGGCGGGAGCCGGCGCCGGCGCACTAGGAGGCGCCGTCATGGCCACACGTATCACCGTCGATCCGATCACCCGCATCGAAGGCCACCTGCGCATCGACGTGGAAGTGGACGGCGGCCGGGTGCGCAATTCCTGGTCCTCGGGCCAGATGTGGCGCGGCATCGAGATCATCCTGCAAGGGCGCGATCCGCGCGAAGCCTGGCTCTTCACCCAGCGCATCTGCGGCGTCTGCACCACGGTGCATGCGATCACCTCGGTCCGCGCGGTGGAAAACGCGATCGGTCTCGAGATCCCGGCGAATGCGCAGTACATCCGCAACCTGATCCTGATCGCGCACGCCCTGCACGATCACATCGTCCACTTCTACCACCTGTCGGCGGTCGACTGGGTGGACGTCACCTCGGCCCTGAAGGGAGATCCCGCGAAGACCTCCCAGCTCGCCGAGTCTCTCTCCGCCTGGCCGGGCAACAGCCGCCGCGAGCTCGAAAAAGTGAAAAACAAGCTCGGCGATTTCGTCGCCCAGGGACAGCTCGGCATTTTCACCAACGGCTACTGGGGCCACCCGGCGATGAAGCTGCCGCCCGAGGTCAATCTCCTGGCGGTCGCCCACTATCTGCAAGCGCTGGAGATCCAGCGCAAGGCGAACCAGATCGTGGCCACCCTGGGGAGCAAGACGCCGAACATCCAGAACCTCGCGGTCGGCGGCGTCGCCAACGCGATCAATCTGGACAACCTGACCACGATCAACATGGACGTCCTCTACCGGATCAAGGACCTGTTCGCCGAGGTCAAGGAGTTCGTGGAGCAGGTCTACCTGCCGGACGTGATCGCCATCGGCGCGATGTATCCGGATTGGCTCGGCTATGGGGCGGGAGTCACCAACTACATGGCGGTCCCGGACCTCCCGGTGGACGCCCAGGGCACGCAGTTCGACCTGCCCGGCGGGACGATCTTCGGCGGCAAGCTCGACTCGCTCCATCCGATCACGAAGTTCGGCGACCCGTACTTCCAGGACAACGTATCCGAGAGCATCGCCCACGCCTGGTACGACGGCGACTGGACCCGCCATCCCTTCGAGG
>Ga0062379_10000134_pt1 | contig 13692 bp, 7 predicted proteins | sample DOMMetBare2Fresh_2_FD_59484 | JGI IMG/M metagenome (GOLD analysis project Ga0062379, IMG submission 59484) | Wetland sediment microbial communities from St. Louis River estuary, USA, under dissolved organic matter induced mercury methylation -... | ecosystem: Environmental > Aquatic > Freshwater...
GGTGAGGAAGAAGAGGGCGTAGAACTGGCCCGTGTACCAGACGACGCCCTGACCGGCGGTGGCGCCGAGCAGGGCGAGCAGCACGTACTTGTTGTTCGGGTAGTGCAGGAAGCTCTCCCGGAGCGGCGCCTTCGAGCCCCTGCCCTCTGCCTTCATCATTTTGAAGACCGGCGATTCTTCGAGCTTCAGGCGGATGTAGACCGAGAAGATCAGCAGCACGAGCGAGACCAGGAAGGGAATCCGCCATCCCCAGGAGGTGAAATTCTCGGGAGTCATGAAGCCGCGGCAGGTACCGATCACGAAGAGCGACAGGAAGAAGCCCAGCGTGGCGGTGGTCTGGATCCAGCTCGTGGCGGCGCCCCGCTTGTCGTCGGAGGCGTGCTCGGCGACGTAGGTGGCGGCGCCGCCGTACTCTCCGCCGAGCGCGAGGCCCTGGAGCAGGCGGAGGACGACCAGGATGGTCGGAGCGGCCATGCCGATCGTGTCGTACGTGGGCAGCAGGCCGACGCCGAACGTCGAGGCGCCCATCACCAGGATGGTCAGCAGGAACGTGTGCTTGCGGCCGACCAGGTCACCCAGGCGCCCGAACACCAGGGCGCCGAAGGGACGCACCAGGAAGCCGGCGGCATAGGTGGCGAACGCCGCGAGGAGGGCGGCGGTGTCGTTCCCCTTGGGGAAGAACAGGGCGGCGAAGAACGGCGCCAGGGTCGCGTACAGGTAGAAGTCGTACCACTCGAAGACCGTGCCGAGCGAGGAGGCGAAGATGACCTTGCGCTCTTCGGCTTTCGACACGAGAGGAGCGGCACCGGCGGTCGCGGGAGCGGTTGTCATGGCGTGCATCGCCTCCTGAGCCCTGAAGGGGTCGAAGAACCGGGCGGGATGGTAGCACGCCGGGGCTCCCGGCCTCGCTGGTCACAACCCGTGCTTCCGGCACAGCGCGAGGAGATCGGCGTCCCGTGAGCCGCGGGCGTGGAGGGTCTCGACCAGCGGGCGGGCTTCTTCGACGCGGCCGAGGTGGAGGAGGGCGCGGGCCTGGAGCTCGAGGAGGTCGGTCACCGGCGGACCGGCGGCGAGCGGTGCGAGGAGGGTGGCGGCTTCGCGCCAGCTCTCCGTGGCCCGGGCCGGCTGGCCGAGCGCCTCGTCCACGCAGCCGGCGTCCACCAGGATCTGGGCCAGGAGCTGCTGGTCGCCGGAATTTCCGGGATCGGCGGCGAGCCGTTTCCGGGTGGCCTCCAGGGCGCGCCGGTGGAGGGTGTGGGCGGCGTCGAGCTTGCCCTCTTTCCACAGCAGCTCGGCGAGGTCGCTCAGGGCCGCGGTGGTGAGCGGATGGCCGGCGCCGAGGCGCTTCTCGCGGATCGCCAGCGCCCGGCGGTAGAGCGGCTCGGTGCCGGCGAGGTCGCCGCGGCCGAGCCGCAGGAGGCCGAGGTTGAGCAGGGTGTAGGCGACGTTCGGATGATCGGGTCCCAGAGCCCGTTCCTGGATCGCGAGCGCCTCCCGGTAGACGGGCTCCGCCTGCGCCGCGTCTCCCCGGCGGTGATAGAGGACCGCCAGGCTCATCAGGCTCAACGCGACGTCGGGATGGCCGGGTCCCAGGCTCTTCCGGCGGATCTCCAGGCCCCGGCGCAGGAGGGCCTCGGCCTCGGCGTCCGCGCCCCGGTCGACCAGGCAGAGGCTCAGATTGTTGAGGGTCCGGGCGACCGTGGGATGGTCGGGCCCGAGCACCTCTTCGTTGAGCGCCAGGGCGCGCCGCAGCAAGGGCTCGGCGCGGGCCAGATCGCGCCGGCCGCGATAGAGGCCGGCGAGGGCTACGAGGCTCTCGGCGACCTGGGGATGGCGGGGTCCGAGCACCTCTTCGCGGAGCGCCAGGGCGCGCTCGAGGAGCTTCTGCGCCACGGCGTCCTTCCCCATCCGCTGGTAGACGACGGCGAGGCGGCTCAGCAGGGTGGCGATGCGCGGATCACGGGGTCCTACGTTCGTCTCCTGCACGGCGAGGGCGCGCTCGAAGAGAGCCCTCGCCCGCGCATGGTCGCCTTCGGCCAGCGCGAGAGAGGCCAGGGCCTCGAGACTCTCGGCCACCTCCTGGCTCTCCGGTCCCAGGGCGGCCTCGCGCAGGGTGAGAGAGCGCTCGAGCAAAGGGCGGGCTTCCCGGTAACGGCCGCGCTGGACCTCCAGGCGGCCCAGGCTCAAGAGGCTCTCGGCCACCTCGGGGCTCGCGCCGCCGAGGAGCTTCTCCCGGGTCTCCAGGGCTTGCCGCAAGAGGGGAGCCGCCGCGTCGTAGAGCCCGAGCCGCGCATAGACCGTGCCGATGGTGTGGAGCATCTGCGCCTGCACCCGGGGCTGGCCGGCGAGCTCGCGCGGCAGCCGGGCGGCGCCCCGGTCGAGGATCTCCCGGGCCGTGATGGTGGCGCCGCGCGACTGCTCGGGGTCGGACACCTGGAACAGGTCGACCAGCAGACCGGTGACCTGCTCGGCCTGGTTGCGGGCTTCGAGGGCGAGCCGGCGCTCTCGCCGCAGGTCCAGGGTGTACTTGAGGCCGCCCAGCACGAACACCGCCGTCAAGGCAGCCGCCAGCAGGCGCAACCGCCGCCGCCGGGGCTTGCCGCGGATCCAGGCGAGCCGCTCGGCCGCCGCGGCCACCGTGGGCCGCGCCTCGGGAGCCAGGGCCTTCAAGCCTTCGATGAGAGCGGCGCAATCGGGGTCCCGCACTCCTTGCAGAGGCAGAGTGTCGCCGTCGGCGGCCTTGACCAGCAGGAGCGCCTCGGAGAGGCCGGCTTCATACGGCGGCTTGCCGGTGAACAGCTCTTGCAGCAGGAGGCCCAGGGCATAGGCGTCGCTCGCCGCCGTGGCCGGCTCGGCCCGCGCCTGCTCCGGGCTCATGAAGCCGGGTGTGCCCAGCAGCGCGCCCAGCGCGGAACGATGCGCGAGCGAAGGCATCCAGAGAGTGACGCCGGATGGCGGCAGAATCGCGGCCGGACCGTCCGGGAGAGCCGTGCCCTCCGGGAAAGATCTCTCCGGGAGCGATCCGCTCTCCGCGGCGCCGCCCGCCGTCTCCGAACGGGCCAGGCCGAAATCCAGCACCTTGACCCCGCCTCCTTCGACGAGCATCACGTTGTCGGGCTTCAAGTCGCGGTGGACGATCCCCTTCGCGTGCGCCGCCTCCAGCGCCCGGGCCACCCCCTCGGCGATGGCGAGCCGTGTGCGCGGGTCGATCTCCCCCTCCTGGAGGGCCTGGCGCAGGGTCCGGCCGCGGATCAGCTCGAGGACCAGGAAGTCATTCGTCCCGCCCTCGAGAAACCCATGGATGCGGCAGATGTTCGGGTGGTCGAGCTGGGAGAGGAGGCGTGCCTCGGTGAGGAAGCGGGCGCGGGCCGCGGCGTCCAGCCGGTCGCTGCGGATGGCCTTGAGAGCGACCCGGCGCTCGAGCTTTTCGTCGAACGCCACGAAGACCGCACCCATCCCCCCTTCGGCGAGGCGGCTCTCGACGCGGACGTGGCCGATCCGGTCGCCCGGGCGGATCATGAGGCCGGTGTTCCCATGGCTTTTCTTCAACAAGGACAGGCTGACGCTGCCGCGAGTCTAGCACCGCCTCCGTGGGCGGAATGTGCAAAGCCCCGGTGCTCAACGCTCCAGATACAGCGGCAGCGACGGCTTGTCGAGCCGGTAGGTCCCTTCGCGGGCCGCGGCCAGGCAGGTCTCGGCGGCGGGGCCGGTGAGGTGGCCGCAGCCCTCCTTCGCCTTGCCGGGTGCGTAGACGGTGAGGCTCTCGATCAGCCCTTCGAGGCAGAGGGTCTGGTCGGCGGCCGGCTCCTCCGGGCAGACGGAGGTGATCAGGCCGGGGTCCTTGGCGACGGCCATCATGGCGGCGAAGCCGGCGCCGTGGAAGCAGCCGGCGCGCTGGTTGGCGGGGAGCGAGCGGCAGAGCTCGGCCAGCCGGGCGCGGTCACCGCCCAGTGCCACCAGCATGCGGGCGGACTGATAGCGGTAGCAAGCGGCGGGGAAGCGGGTGTAGGTGTCGCAGGGATAGAAAGGCCCCTGGCCCGGCTTCACCCAGTCCGCGGCCTGGTTGAACAGCTCCATGTAGACACCGGTGACGCAGTAGTAGCCCATGCCCGGGCTGCCGAATCCGGAGCAGCCGTCGATCGCCTTGTCGACGTCGTTGCCGGCGACCATCATCAAGGCATGGCCGAGGCCGTGGGCGCAGTTGCCCGGCCGCTGGATCTCGGCCATCGCACCCTCGGTGCAGACGGTGGCGAGCTGCGGCTTCACCTGGTCGAGCGTGCGGTTGCCGAACGCCTCCTTGAGCACGCCGTGGAGGCAGGCCGAGCTGCAGCGCGAGCCGCACTCGGCGAGGGCCGTGCCGACGTCCTTGAAATGAGCGTAGACGGCCCGTCCCAGCTCGTGCGCCTCGTCGTGGCAGAAGGCGTTGCGCTGCTCCAGGACGTCCAGAATTCCCTGGGTGCCGAGGGTGCCCAGGTACTTCTCGAAGACCTGGCGCCGCTGGGCCGCCTTGAGCATGTAGTCGGTGGTGAATTTCGCCTTGAGCTCGACCACCGCCGGAGTGTCGTCCGGGCGCGCCCGCGGCCGTTCCATGTCCATCTGCACCGCGGAGCCCGCCGGCGCATCCGCCGGGCCACCGTGGTGATGGTGGTGGTGCTCGTCGTGTGGCGGAGTGGCTGGAGGGTCCTGCGCCGGCCGAGCCCACGACGGGAAGCCTCCGGCGAGGAGAAGAGAGAGGATGAAAGCGCGGCCGGCAAGGGTTCGCATGGCCGCGCTTTCTAGCACAAAAAAACTCCGGGCGCAGAACACAAAAAAAGGGAGAGCCGGCTCACAGCCCTTGTTCTGCGGCGGCTCTCCTCAAAGAGGGACTGCTGTTGTCGTCTCCAACCGGCGTGCCGTTGCCGGCCGGGCTGCGGGGAGCGCCCGGGTCGAGCAGGCTGCGGAGTGCGGTTGGGCGGCTCCGGCGTGCCTTCCTGGGCGACCGTCCGACAGGGGACAGGCTAGCCTTTCGGGAGGCCGGCGGACAGGAGGGAAGCCCCTCAGGGGGACTGGGGAAAATCCCTCAGGGCAGGAGCCCCCGCCGTGCCGCGTAGCGCACCAGCTCGGCGGTGTGCACGGCGAGCTTCTCCATGAGGCGGTAGCGGTGGTTGTCGGCGGTCTTGACGCTGATCGAGAGGACGCGGGCGACCTCTTTGGTGGTGCGCCCCTCGACGACGAGGTGGAAGACCTCGCGCTCGCGGGGGGTCAAGGCGCCGTAGGGCGCGTCGACGGGGCGTCCGGGATGGCGGGTCTGCTCGGCCAGGGCGCGCGCCGCCTGCGGGCCGAAGTAGACCTGGCCGGCGTGGAGCGCGCGCACCGCGGCCAAGAGCTCGGCCACGGCGCTGTCCTTGCTGGAGCTCGACGTGCAGGCCGGCGCGTTGCTCCAGGGTGCGGGCGAGCCAGGAGAGCCCGGCGGCGAGGCCGAGATCGTCGAGCACGGGCGGGCGCAGCAGCCGGGAGAGCTCGCGGGTCTCCTTGAGCGCCAGGCGTGCCATCTCGACCGCATCGGCCATGCGGGGGGCGAGCTCCCCGGCGGCCGGCCCGTCGAGCTTCAAGTGCAGGCGTTCGAGCTGGTTGGTCAACGCGGTCAGGGTCTGGCCGAGCCCATCGTGCAGCTCGCGCGCGAGGCGCCGCCGCTCGTCTTCCTGCACCTTCCAGACCGCCTTGGCCAGGCTGCGGAAGCGGCGCTCCCCCTCGATCAGACGCCGGAAGAGGCGCTCGTTCTCTTGCGTGATCTGGCGGACGCGGTCGACGACGTCGTGCATCGGGTCGGGCGGGCCACCCGGGAGGGCTCCTCCCGGATCATCCGTCCTGACGAGGGGCCGGCCTGCCGTTTTCGCTCCGGTTTCCACGGTCCTGGTCCTCCTCGATGCGTTGGAAGGATCTCTGCTGCCCGGGTGTCAGGCCCCGGCTCAGCCGGGCGATCTCCCGGGTGGCACGGTCGCGTTCGGCGGCGGCCTCGGAAGGGCGTCCCGCTCTCTCCAGGGCTTGCGCCAGCACGCGGTGCAGCCGATAGGCTCCAGAGTATCCTCCGCAGGAGACTGCTGCGTCGAGCCCCGTGCGCGCCGCCGTCTGTGCCCGCCCGGTGTCGCCCGCGGCGAGCGCCGCCTGCGCCACCGCCTCGGCGGCGCGCAGGCGCAGGAGGGCATGGCCCAGGGCCTCGGCCTGGGCGTGGAGCCGGTCGATCTCCGCGCGGTGGTCGGCCGGGTCCACCCGGGCGGCCGCGAGACGGGCATCGAGCAGCGCCACGACGCTGTGGCTCGCCGTGGCATGGTCCACGGCCCGGCGGAGAGCCTCCCGCGCCGCGGAATCCTCGCCGCGCAGCAGATGCCAGGCCCCCTGCAGCCGGGCGAGCTCCGCCTGCTGCTCGCGGTTCTTCCCGGCGCCGAGCCAGGCCGCGGCGGTGCGCAGATGCTCTCCGGCGGCTTGTTCGAGACCCAGCTCGATCTCGACCTCGGCCTGGGCGAGGGTGAACTCGGCGAGGCCGCGGCGGTCGTCCAGCTCGCGCAGGACGGCCAGCGCCTCGGTGAACGAGGCGAGCGCCGCCGCGGGCCGCGTCGAACGGCTTGGGGAGAGATTGCTCGCCCGCATCGATCATTGCGGGCGCGAGATGCTGTGTTACGGGATCGACCGAGAGAGCTTCGCGGCGCGGATGGAGTCGGCGGCCTGAGTGGCGCGCTCGGGAACCGTCCGCACTAGTCCGGGATCACCGCGGCTCGGTCGCCGCCCTGGCGGGTGCGGACTCGGCGGGGCGGGAGGTCCGGGTGGAGTAAGGGGAGCGGGCTTGAGCGGAGGCGCATCGAGCTTCCGCTCGAACCTACAGGGTCCGCGAGAAAATCCGGCACCCGAGTAGAGGCCGTCCCAGGCCTCCGAGATCTCCCCGGTGTCGACTCGGGCGAGGCAAGGTCCAAGCTCTTTCGACAGCTTCTCGATGAGCGCGTCGAGAAAAGCCTCTCCGATCCCGACGCCCCAGAGGCCGGGCGGGACGAAGAAGTGATCGCGAGCCCAGGTGACCACGGTCGTGCCGTTCTCTTCTTTCCGCTCGATTTCCACGATCCCGGCGAGCAGCTCCTGCGCGGTGCCGCCTTCCTTCAGGGGAACGAAGAAGCCATACGTATCATACGTACCCGCCACCGGGTGTGCCTTGGGCATGGCTTGCCACCGCTTCCACGTATACTCGTTTCGGTGGCTGTCGTCGATTTTGTCGACCCTGCCACACCAGCGTCGAAGCTCCGGCAGTTGGAAGCTCTCTTGCAGGAACCGCGCGAAGGGCTGGGAGTAGAGCGGGGCCAACCACCTCCACCAGGCGCGGAAAGGCGGCGAGGAGGCCCAGCGCCCAAACCGGTTGAGCCAACCAAGATAGCGAGGATGGCTCGCCGAAAAACTCGTCGCGCTCATCCCGGTGCGGTGGTAAATGGCTTCCATCAGGCGCATCGCCTCCAGGAGCAGCGGGAGGGCCAGGGTGAGAGCCTCGGCCGGTATCTCGCCGTCGGTGTCGGGAAGGAATTGGCTCGGCAGGGCAGGATCGCTCTCCACCCGCTCCTCCAACTCCGCCCAGGCATGCTCCAACTCCGTCAGGATCGCCGGATCGTCGAGGCCGCCGGGCAGCCAGACATATCGCGCCCGCAAGAAAAGGCGTGCCAGACTGTCCTGGTTCTCGGCAACGCAGTCCTCCAGAGCGCGGAGCGCGATATGCTCTCCGAGCTTGCGATAGGACTCCCACTGCGCTTCGTCATAGAACTGGTCGAGAGTCGACTCATGGGGGAAGTCTGCGTTCCGGTGGTCGTACTGGGCGATGTCCGCCGGCTCGTCTCCCACCAGGGTGGGCTTGACGTAGAGCAGGATTCCGGCATCCGTGGGCGAATATCGGATGGTTCCGGCCACCATCGGTTGGAGGGCGTGGCCCGTCGGGCCGGGGCGAAGGGGCGTCGGGTCGATCTCGATCTCCACCCCGAAGTCCTCCCGGATGCGCCGGATGGCGTTGCCGAGGTCGTCGAAGGCGACTTCGGGATCGGCTCCGCAGTCCGAAACCAGGATGTAGCGGCAGTGCCGGCGGACGAGCTCGTAAAGGGCGAGATTCTCGAAATGGCCGCCATCCGACAGGTAGACCCAGCTCGAGTGGGCGTCGGACGAGCCCAACAGCTCGCGGAAAAAGAGGAGTCCAGGGAGATGGTGCGGCAGCCTTGCCAGGAATCGCCCTCGGCGAGGGGCTCCCGGATTTTCGAGCCAGAGTCCGAGGCGGAGGTTGAGAGCGGCGAGAAGAAAGGTCGCCGCCGGACCGAGGCGCATGGACTTGGCTCCCATGTGGGAGTTGAAGGCCGCACCCGATGCGGTCATGGCGGCGCCCAGCCAAGGGCTTCTCCGCTTGAACCCCGACGGCCGCCATCTGTGCCAGTGGGCTCCGACCTGGAGGCCGAGCTTCGAGAGGACCGCGCTTTCCGCGCCTCGATGGAGCGTTCCCAGGGGATCGGCGTGGAGATCGTTGGCGGTGCAACAGATCAGATGCAGGGGCCGGCTCGGCAGGTCGTCCAACTGCACGTCGTCGCCCTCGCATTCCGACGTCGTCCGGGCCTCGGCATGCGGGTTCGAAGCTCCCAGGTAGGCGCGCACCAGCCGTGCCCGATAGAAGGCATGAAGCCCGCTCTCGTGCGGCTCGAAGACCAGCAGGGTGAGGGCAAGCAGGAGCCCGTTGATCCCCAGGAGACTCGCGACCCATACCGGTCCGCCCGCTTGCGAGACGAGGACGAGGAGAGCCGCCACACCCGCGGTGACGGCGGCGAGGGTTACGATGGCCAACACCTGAGGGAGGCACGGGCGGAGGCGTTCCAGGAGCTTTCCCCCGGTCGGTTTGTTCGGCTGAGCGCCGAGGAGCTTTCTGGCCCAGGCGAAGGCACCGCCGCCGGCCGCTCCGGCTCCCAGGGCGCCGAAGAGTCCCGAAAGCCCTTCGGAGGCCAGCACCTGCCCGAGTACCCAGAGCCCACCGACGAGCGACCAGCCTGCGAGGCAGAGCAGGTGGCGGGCAAGGGCACGATCGAGAGCATCCTTGGAGACTCTCTCCAGGGAGCCTCTGGCGAACCATCGGCTGAGGAGGCCCCTGCAACTCATCAGGGTCAGCGCCGCCGCCCCCCACGCGAGGGCCGGGAGCAAGGCCGTCGCGAGCCAGGGGCCCGCCTCTGCGAGGCGAACCGGCCGGAGAAGGAAGGGGAAAGGGATCGGAACGAACGGCCAGAGGAGCCACCAGACGGCTCCTGCCACCAGGCTGGAGAGGATCGACCAGATGAAGAAACTGGGCATTCCCTGCGAGTGGGGCTCCTGAGGGTCGTAATACCAGGAAAGCTCGAAGATCCACAGAAGCCCGAGAGTGAGGAGGCACAGCACGAAAGCGGGTGCGAGGCCTTCCACCCAGCCGGTGGGCCAGCGGCCCGCCTCTTCCGCCTGAAGCAGCCACGCCACGCCGAGCCAGGCGTAGAGGAAGAGGAAAAGAACGGCGAGCGCGGCGAGAAGGCTCGGCAGCAGAGCCGCCGCGAGATTGGCCGCGATGCGGCCCGTCTCCATCGACAACAGCGAGAGCCGGGGCCGCAGGAAGTTGCTGAACTCCCGGAGGTGACGAACCTCCCGCGCTTCCTCTCCGGCTTTTTCGGCGGGGAATCGCTGGTTGTTCGGCCGGCTCAACCAGGCGCTCCAGAAGCCTCCGAGATAGCCGCCCCCGGAGACGGTCGAGAGGTAGTCGAATTTGTCGAGGATGTTGAGTTTGTCGAGCCCCTGGAGGAGCCCCAGATTGAACGTCGCGCTCCGGATTCCGCCTCCCGACAGGGCGAGGCCGAAGAGGTCCTCGTCCGGTCCCTCGACGCTCCAGAGGGGGACTGGAGATTCGACGTCCGCCGCCTGGGTGGTCGCTGCATCCGCCTTTCCGAGGAGGGTGCACTCTCTTGCGGCAACACTCGGCCAATTCGGCTTATTTTTCATGAGGACCTCCCGGCACCAACCGTGTGCCGGCGGCAGGCCCTGTGCAGGCGCGCGCCATCGCGCAACGCCAGGCTCCCGGCCCGAAAACCTGCCCGAGGAAGAGGTCGTTTCCAACGCACGCCGCGGTCGAAGCGGCACTCACGAGCTCTCCCCCGTCGCGGAAGACGCGTTCCGGTGGCTCGTTGCGATCGATCGGGACCTGCCAGACCTCGGAGGGCGAAGGTGCCCGCGGTGACATCGAGTGCTGGAAGAAGCGCCGGAGATCCGCATGGGCGGCGACGAGGAGGGATTTGCCATCCTCGGCCCATGCGAGATTGTCGGGATAGGCGTCGAGCTCGAGGGTGTGGGCCTTCTTCAGATTCGCTCCGGCGTCGATCGTGTAAACGAGGATCGACCGGCTCTTCGTCGATGCAACGTAGAGCCTTCCTCCCTCCTTCTCCACGGCGATGCCGTTCGCGAAGCCATCCAGGCGGGCCGCCTCCCGCCACGTTCCTGGACAGAGCGGCGGCCGGCCGGCCACGCAGGCGAAGTGAACGACCTTCGAGGCTTTGCCGGCCGGTCGATCGAGAAGTTGCTCGAGCCGGCTGGGTGGCGGATTGGTCACCCAGATCTGCCCATCCTCCAGAGCCACCAGGTCGTTGCCGCTGGTCAGGACCTCGGGGGCGGCGAGCCGCTGGAGGAAGACCAGCCGGTCGGGATCGACTCGAAAGACCTCGACGCTCGTGACCGGACGCCTTTGGATCAGCGAGTCCGCGGGGAGCCGGAAGCAGCCTCGGGTGGGTGATGCGTCCTCTGCATCATGGTGGTTGATGACATAGAGGAACGACGGACGGTGCTGCCCTGCAACGAGGAAGATGCCGTGCGGATGAAAGGAGCACCCGTCGCGGCCGGCCAGTGGAAGGCGGCGGGTGACCTTGAGGCGGCCTTTGAAGGTGACGGAATAAATTCCCCCTGGAGGGAGAGGGTTCCTGCTCCGGCGCTCTTGGGACGAGACGAACAGGCGGGTTGCCGGAGATGTGGGAGCGATCGCGAAGTCCTCGGCCCCCGGAACGAGCAGGATGGGCCTGCAGACCTCGGAGACCGAGGCCGTCACCGCGGCTTCGCCCTGGCAGGCCACCAGGGCCAGGGACACCACACACAGGAGAGCGCGCATGACATAGACCCTCCCATGAGTCGATTTTGGAAAGAGACCTCTACCTAAGCCCGGAGATCATTCTATCGGGAAGAATCACAAGGGCTTTCTCTTCGTAGAATAGAACCGGGTCTTGCCGGGTGCCTCCTGCCGTGGGGTGGGGAGCGCACTACCTGGAGGTATGGGGAGGGTCGAGGCCGGCCGGAGGCGGCCCGAGAGAAAGGAGGATCAAGTTTTCCGCGCGATCACGATCCGCACCCCCTCCGCCAGCGATCTCCCATAAACCGGCAGGAACCCCTCCCGGCCCGCGAGCAGCGGGTTGTAGTCGCCGAGAAAGTAGGGAGCCCCGCGGGGTGATGGGGTCCAGAGGAGCTCGTCCACGACGGTGTCGTTTCCTCGTGTGAGCGTTCCGTCGGGTTGGAGGCGGATCTCGGTGAGGTGCACGGTGACCGGAAGGCGGTCTCCCTGGGGGCTCTTGCCGGGGGTCGGGGCGAACCAGGTCACGGCGATGTGGCCTTGCGCATCGATCGCCAGGGCGGGCCGCCAGGCGGCGGGCGCGGCGCGGTCGCTCACCTGGAGAGGCGGGCTCCAGGTGCGGCCGGCGTCGGCGGAGGTGACGAGGCCCACCTGGAGGCTGCGGCCCTGGGTGAAAGAGCCGTTGGTGAACAGGGCGAAGAGCCGGCCGGTCGCGGGATCGATCGCAGGATGGCCGATGTCTTCGGCGATCCGGATCTCCTTGTCCGTTCCGGGATAGACCGGCGGCGCATTCCACGGAGTTCCCTCGTACACGGAAACCGGCGGGCTCCAGCTCTCGCCGCCGTCCTCCGAGCGGACGAAGGACATCGCGGCGCCGCGCTCTTCGCGGGTATAGAAGACGAAGAGGTGCCCGGTGCGCGGATCGATCACGATCTGGGGGCAATCCGACATCGAGCCGGGAACCCGCGGCGAGATCCACTGCACCGGGCTCCAGGTCTTGCCGCCGTCGGCCGTCCTGGCGAGGGCCGCCGGTCCGATGTACCCGTCGTCCTCGTAGCGCGTGGTCACGACCCAGGCCGTTCCGGGGTGGAGCGGATCGGCCGCCAGCGCGGTGTTGTCGTGGTAGACCGCGTGGCTGCGGCTGACCGTGACCACGCTCGGCGCGTCCCAGGTGCGCCCGCCGTCCCCGCTCGCCACGACGATCACGGCGCTCGCCACGTCCTCTCCCTGTTCGGAACGAAACGCGATGCCGCTGACGTAGACGCGGCCTTCCGGACCGATGGCGACCCAGGGGTCCGAAGCGCGGTCGGCGGCGTCCAGGGGGCCGCCGGCACAGGCGTTGAAGGGGAGCGTCGCAGGCGGAGACCAGGTGCCCCCGCCGTCGAAGGACGCGGCGGCCTGGAGGGCTCCAATGCCGGCGCCGCGGACCGCCCAGGCCGCGACGATGTGATCGGGATCGAGAGGCGAGACGGCGGCCTGCGGCTCGACCTCGAAGCGCGCGGCGGACGGTCCTCCCGCGCTCTCCAGGCAGCGTGCGAGGGCCGCGTCCACCGGAGCGCCGGCGCTGATCTCGACCCGGCCGAAGGTGGGGGAGGCCGCGGGGGCCTCGAGAGGCCGGGAAGTCTGCGGTCCCGGTGCGCAGGCGCCGAGAAGGGCCGCCGCCGCGAGGAGGCGGAACCCGGCTCCTCTCATCCCGCCATGCAGACCGCGAATCATGGCCAAAGCCTATCACCCACCCTGCGATCCCGGAGCCGTTTCGGGAGAGAATGGGTTCAGGAGGTGCGTCCAATGAAGGAGTGGCTGGGTCTGGGACGGGCGGGGCGGTCGATGGTGCTCGGTGGTTTGCTGATGGCGGGTCTCGCGGTGTCGGCCGCCGCGCAGGAAGTGGCGCAGGAAACCAAGGAGACTTACATGCAGCGGGCCAAGGCGCAGGTGGAGGCCAACCTGCGGTTGACCCCGAACACGCAACGGGCCCGGAACGTGATCCTGTTCGTCGGCGACGGCATGGGGGTCACCACGGTCACGGCGACGCGCATCCTCGCCGGGCAGCAGCAGGGAATGAAGGGGGAGGAGAACGTCCTCTCCTTCGAGCATTTCCCCTATCTCGCCCATTCCAAGACCTACCAGAACAACCAGCAGGTCCCGGATTCCGCTCCCACCATGACCTCGCTGGTCACCGGCAGCAAGGCGAACGACGGGATGCTGTCGATTGCGCCCAACGTGCTCTCCAGCAACGACTGGTGGGCGGCCCGGAAGCCGGAGAACCAACTGCGCACCATTCTCGAAGAGGCCGAGAGCCGCGGTTTGTGGACGGGCGTCGTCTCCACCGCCCGCCTCACCCATGCCACCCCGGCCGCCTGCTACGCCCACACGCCGAACCGGGACTGGGAGTGCGACGCCGAGCTCACGCCGGATGCGGCGGCTGCCGGTTTTCCGGACATCGCGCGCCAGCTTCTCGACTTCCAGGTCAAGCCGGCCACCATGAACGGCAAGGCGAGCCCGGGGCTGGAGGTGGCCCTGGGCGGCGGCCGCACCAAGTTCCTGCGTTTCGACGAGACCGACCCCGAGGAGCCGGAAGTCCG
>Ga0062379_10000137_pt1 | contig 13536 bp, 14 predicted proteins | sample DOMMetBare2Fresh_2_FD_59484 | JGI IMG/M metagenome (GOLD analysis project Ga0062379, IMG submission 59484) | Wetland sediment microbial communities from St. Louis River estuary, USA, under dissolved organic matter induced mercury methylation -... | ecosystem: Environmental > Aquatic >...
GTTTCACGCCCGCCGCCGTCTGCGCGAGATCCTGCCGGAGCTGGGGATCACGGGCCGGACGGGTTAGGAGCCGCGATGACCGACGGGAATCGACGGGAGCATCTGCACAAGCGGGTCTGGGACCTGCTCCCCTGGTATGTGAATCAGACGCTGCCGGAGGGAGAGCGGCGGACGGTGGAGGCACACCTGGCCGACTGCCCGCGCTGCCGGGAGGAGATCCTCACCTGCCAACGGCTGGGCGAGGTGATCCGCCAGGCGGAAGAGATCGCGCCGGTGGTCCATCCCGCCCGCCTCGCGCGCCTGCTGGAGCGGATCGAAGAGGAGCCGGACGCCGCGAGCGGCTGGCGCGGCGCGCTCCTGGCCCCGTGGCGCGGTCTGATCTCCCTGGTCCGCGCGACGCCGCCGCTCGCGCGGGGCGCGCTCCTGGTGCAGCTCGTCCTCCTGGTGACCCTGGCGGGCCTGGCCTTGCGCTGGTCCCGGCCCCCGGCGGCGCCTCCCCCGGCGCCGCTCTATCAGACGCTGTCGGAGAGCGCTCCGGCACCGGCCACCCCGGAGACACCGCGCCTCCGCCTCGTCTTCGCCGGCGGGACCAGCGAACGAGAGGTGCGCGACCTGCTCCTGCGCATCCGGGGCCAGATCGTCTCCGGCCCCTCCGCGCTCGGGGTCTACACCGTGGAGGTGCCCGCCGGGCCCGATCCCCTCGAGAAGGTCCTGACCCATCTGCGGGCACAGCCCCAGGTGAGCCTCGCCGAGCCGGCGGTGGGGCCGTGAGACCCTCACCCCTGGCCCTCCTCCTCGCCTTCGCCCTCGGTTGTTCGGGAAACGGACCGTCTCCCGTCACCGCCCCGGCAGCGCCGGAGCCGGTGTCCGCCGCCGCGACGGCGCCCCAGGTGATGGTCACCCTGAAGCCGGCTCCCCCCGACCTCTGGGCGCGCACCACGGTCGAGCTCGCGCAGACGTACCGCCTGCGGACGCTCTTCGCGTGGACCATGGCGTCGCTCGGCGAGCAGTGCGTGGTCTTCGAGATCCCGAGGAACCGCGCCCAGGAGGAGATCCTGCGCCGACTGCGCGCCGATCCCCGGGTCGGCACGGCCCAGCCGATCGCGACGTTCGACGTGCTCGCCACGGGCGGATCGCCTGGATCGCCCTACAACGACCCCTACGCCCATCTGCAGCGCTCGATCCAGGCGCTCGACCTGGAAAAGGCGCACCGCTGGGCCACCGGCAAGGGCGTGCGGATCGCCATCATCGATACCGGCGTCGACGTCGACCATCCCGACCTGCGGGGGCGGATCGCCCGGGTGGGCAACTTCGTCGAGCGGGGCGAGCAGGGGTTCACCAACGACGTTCATGGCACCGCGGTCGCCGGGGTCATCGCCGCGTCCACCAACAACCAGGTGGGGATCGTGGGCATCGCGCCGCAGTCGGAGATCTATGCGCTCAAGGCGTGCTGGCCGAAAGCGCCCGGCACCCGCGAGGCGCTCTGCGACAGCTACACCCTGGCCCGGGCGATCGACTTCGCCATCACCCAGGGAGCCCAGGTGCTCAATTTCAGCCTCGCCGGACCGCACGATCCGCTGCTCGCCCGGCTGATCGACACCGCCCTCCGGCGCGGCATCGTGGTGGTCGCCGCCGATGCCGGCGACGGCCGCCGCGGCTTTCCGGCCACCCTCCCCGGGGTGATCGGCGTCTTCGGCCTCGACGCGGTGACGGGAGCGGCGCACCCCCGGGCGGGACCGCTCGACCTGGGCGCCCCCTCGGTCGACATCCTCACCACGGTCCCGCACGGCTCGTACGACTTTTTCTCGGGCAGCTCGCTCGCCGCGGCCCAGGTGACCGGCATCGCCGCCCTTCTCCTGGAACGCGAGCCCCACCTCTCCCCGGCCCGGCTCGCCGACCTCCTGCGCCGCACCGCCCACGCACCGAACGCCACGACGGGAACCACCCTGGCCCAGGTGGACGCCTGTGCCGCCCTCGCCGGAGCGCTCGGCCAGGGGGGGTGCGGATAAGCAGGCCCCGAGCGTTTACCGGAGCTTCGCCAGCCCCTCTTGCAGAGCATCCTGCCAGGCAGGTTTCATGATCAATTCCGCCATCGAGCAAGGCGGAACGACGGGCTCTCCGCGATCCTCGCGCAGGAGGAGCTGCGACCAGGCGACGTCGTGCCAGGCGTTGAATTTGTAGCCCACCGCGCGATAGACGCCCACCGGCTGGAATCCAAAGCTCTGATGAAAACCGGCGCTCGCCGGATTGGGCAGCGCGATCCCCGCGAGAGCGGTGTGGAAACCCTGGGCGCGCAGCGCCGCCAGCAAGGCGGCGTAGAGTCCGCGGGCCACTCCATGGCGCCGGCGGTCCGGATGCACGTACACGGTGGTCTCGGCCGACCACTGATACGCCGGCCGCTCGCGCCAGGTCGACGCATAGGCATACCCCGCGACGCCATCGCCGTCCGTACAGACGAGCCAGGGCTTGCACGCCACGATCTTCGCGATCCGGCGCCGCATCTCCTCTTCGGTGGGAGGCTCCAGCTCGAACGAGATCGCCGTCTCCCGGACGATCGGGGCATAGATCGCGAGAATCCCCGCGGCATCGGACAGCTCGGCCAGGCGGATCTCCATCGGCTCACCACCCGCTCGCGAACAGGCGCAGCGCCGCCTTCAGCCCGCAGTGCTGGTATTGGTGGTACGCCGCCGCCGCGCGCCGCCGCACGGCGTCCCCCTCCTCCTCGCGGACCCAACCCTCCAGCGCCGCGTGCAGGACGTACGCTTCCGGCGCCATCAGACCGGTCGTCCAGAGAAGTGGCTGCGCACCGGTCGGCTCGAGCGCCCGCGCGAAGTAATTCTTGCTGGCACAGGCCAGGAGGATCGCCTCCCGCCGCCGGCCATCCGCGGGCCGCGGTGCAGCGGGCAAGGTGAAGTCCATCAATCCGTCATGCCCGACATAGGCGACCAGATCGGCGCCCCCTCCGGCGAGGAGCCGCTCTGTCGTGGAGCCGCTCCGCACCTCCAGAACCTCCTCGCCTGTTCCCGCCGCGAAGCGCAGAACGTCCCAGGTGGCCATCCGGATCTCCCGGCCGCGATAGGCATCGGCCACCAGATAGACCTCCCGTGTTCGATGCCGGAACACGAGGCGCTCCAGCACACCCGGCTTCGGAGCGGGTATCTGCGCCAAAAGCGTCCAGTCCTTCGACTTCCGGAAGAAGGTCTTGACGCCGAACGCCGCCCCCCAATAGAGGTTGTTCGCCGGATCATCCCCGTTGCCGATCCGTGGCGGGACGGGCACGATGCCCTGGAACTGGTTGTCACAGAGGGCGACGACCACATGGATGAGCTTGCCCGGATTTCGCAGAGGCTCGCCGGAGGCCGGCGTTGGTGGAAGAGCGGCCGCCGAACCCGCACAGGCGGTCAGGAGTGCCAGGCAGAAAAGGAGGTGGTGCCGGACTCGCATCAGGAAAGGCTGCGCGCCCGCACCTCTTCCGAGGTGAGCCCGTAGAGAGGTGGCGTCGGGACGTCCAGCATGCCGAGCATCAGGTAGATCTGCCCGCGATGGTGGATCTCGTGCTCCGCCATGGACCGCAGCCATTTCCAGACGGCGAGCTGGGTGCCGCCCGGCGTCGTGCAGCGGCGCTGCAGATCCTCCGGAGACAGTCCCCGGAAGATCTCGACCGCTTGCCGGTGCATCTCGTCGAAGTACGCGAGCACGGCGTCCCAACCTTCCGCCAGCTCCTGCCCATGGCCGGGGTACCGGCTGGGCTTCCCCAGCGCGTTCTCGGCGAACATATGGCGCTCGATCGATCCCAGGTGCCGGACGAGGTCGCCGAAGGTGAAGGCTCCCGGCTTGTACGACCACTCCAGATGCTCCGGCGGGATGCACATGACGACGCGGCGCGTCCTCTCGCGGACGCGCTCGAAGTAGTCCAGGAAGGGCTCGATCCGCAGGACTTCCATGCCGTCAGGATACGCGCTTTTCCGTGGGAACCATCCGCGCCCACGGCCGGGACGACCGGCAACATGTCGAGCTTCCGCATCCCCGGCGGCTACACCCTCCTCTGGACCTGCCTGACCGTCCAGAAGCACGATGGCTCGCCGCACAACGGCGTCGGCGTCCTCCCGACGGTCCCGGCCCACCGAACGCTGCGCGGCATCCGGGAAGGCCGGGACGAGGTCCTGGAGACGGCGCTGGAGATGCTGACAACGCCGTCTCCCCGGGGTTGAGCGCCTATCGGGAGCCGCCGGCCTCCTCCGCAAGGGAGAGGCCGGAAGTTCGCGATATCCTGTCCCCGCCATGAGCATCCGGCTCGAAACGGAACGGCTCGTCCTGCGGCCCTGGCAGACCGGCGACGAAGAGGCCCTCGTCCGGCATGCCGACAACCGCCGGATCTGGCTCACGCTGCGCGACCTCTTCCCGTTCCCCTACACCCTGGACGACGCGCGCGCCTTCATCCTGCTCAACGAGCTGAAAGCCGATCCTCCACAGGAGCTCGCCATCGAGCACGCCGGCGAGCCGGTCGGCGGCATCGGGCTGCACCCGCAGGCCGACGTCGCCCGCTTCAACGCCGAGGTCGGCTACTGGATCGGCGAAGCGTTCTGGGGGCGCGGCCTGGCCACCGAGGCCCTGAAGTGCTTCACCGCCTACGCCTTCGAGCAGTTCCCCTTCGAGCGCCTGGAAGGCTGGATCTTCGCCACCAACCCCGCCTCCGGCCGGGTCCTGGAGAAAGCCGGCTACGCGCTCGAGGCGACGCTCGCCCGGAGCGCCTTCAAGGACGGCCGGTTCCTCGACAGCCACTTGTACGTGCGGTTCCGGCCGCGGTAGGCCCCCTCCTGCTAACATCCCCCGGCGTGACACGCCTCCGCCTCCTGCTCCTCCTGGCGCTCGCCCCCTTCCTCTTGTCTCTCGCCGCCTGCCGTGCCCGCGAAGACGCCGCCGCGCCTCTGCCGTGGCAGCGCATCGACCTCTGGCAGCGCCGGCCGGAGGCCGAGATCGTGCCGGGGAACAGCAAGTGGCTGCGGCCCGCCGTGCAGGTGATCGGCTACCTCGGGGCCGAGGAGGTGCGGGACATGAGCCGCGTCCCGCCCAACCAGCTCATCGCCTTCCCCAAGCGGACCGCGGGGCAGATCCGCGTGCTGGAGCAGCTTGCCGGCTCGCGCCTCAAATGGCGGATCCGGATCGGGCAGGACGCCTACTTCTCCTTCATCCCACTGGGCACTCTGAAGGGCTGCGCCTGCACCTACCGGTTCGGCGTCCGCGATGCGGGAGTGATCAAAGAGCTCTCCCGTGTCGAGGCCTTGGCGGCGGGCTCCATCGCCGCGGCCACCATCGAAGTGGACCTCTCTCCGTACGCGGGACGCGAGGTGGATCTGCTCTTCCAGGTCGACGCACCGCCGGAGGTCCTGGTCCCCGTGCCGGGCAGGCCGCTCCCTACCGCGCTGGTGGGAAGCCCGGCGCTCTACCAGCGGCAGGCGTTGCCGGCAAAGGCCTCCGCCGCGACCGCCGGCCGGCCGAACATCCTGCTGATCGGGATCGACACCTTGCGCGCCGACCACGTCGGGGCCTGGGGACGCACGCCGAGCCTCACGCCGGCGATGGACCGGCTGGCCGGGCAGAGCGACGTCTGGCTCGATGCATACACCGCCTTCAACGTCACCAATCCGAGCTTCGCGTCGATCCTGACCGGCCTCTATGGCAAGAACCACGGCGTCTATGACCTCCAGACGCCGCTGCCCGCGAGCCAGACGACGCTCGCCGAGCTGCTGCAAGGGGCCGGGTACGAGACGCTGGCGATCATCTCGGCCCACCATCTCGGAGATCACAACTCCGGGCTCGGCCAGGGGTTTCAGGACGTCACCCTGGCGGGCGAGCACTTCGCCGGCGAGCTGGCGGTGGACATGGCGCTCGACTGGGTCGCGGCGCGGGACGGCAAGCGGCCGTTCTTCGCCTGGGTCCATCTGTTCGATCCCCATACCCCGCACACGCCGCCGCAGCCGTACGCTCTCGGCTTCCGTCCGGCCTCCGACGCCGGGCTCGGTCCGGTACGCGCCTGGGTGCCGTTCCGCCAGCCCGGACCACGGAGCTTCGACGAGCCCGTCCTCGGCGGCAACCGCGATCTCTACGACGGTGAGGTGGCCTATCTCGACCGCCAGGTCGGCCGCCTGCTCGGCGACCTGGAGAGCCGCGGCCTGCTGGAGAACACGCTGGTCGCCCTGGTGGCGGACCACGGCGAGAGCCTGGGGGAGCACGGCGTGCTCTACCGCCACGTGGGGCTGCACGATACGACCACCCACGTCCCTCTGATGATCCGCTGGCCCGGGGAGGACCGGAAAGGGCGGCGGATCAACGGGCTGGTGCAATCGATCGACCTCTTCCCCACCTTGCTCGAGGCCGCCGGCCTGGCCGTCCCCACGCAGGACGGCCTCGACCTGCGGGAGCTGACCGGGGAGGGCAAGAACGGCCGACGCGCCGTCTTCGCCGAGCATGCCGGCAAGCTCGGGCTGATGGTGCGGACGGCCGACTTCAAGTACATCCTGAGCGCCGGGAACACCCGCTTCTTCCCGGACGGCGCCTATCTCTACGACCTCGCGGCGGACCCGGGAGAGACCCGCAACCTCGCCGGCCGGAACCTCCCTGCCGAAGAGCGCCTCTCCGATCTCCTCCGCCGCTGGCTGGCCGACCGCCGTGGCAGCCCCCAGGCCCGCCCGCGCGAGCAGACCGATGAAGAGAAGGCGCGGCTGAAGGCGCTGGGGTACGGGTAGACCCCCTCCCCGTCCCTCCCCCGCGAAGCGGGAGAGGGCGCCCCCGCCCGCCCGAAGTTTGCCGGCGCCGGTCTTGGGATTCTGGGGTAACTCCGGGTGGGTGAGTGGTGCCCCTCTCCCGCTCCGCGGGGGAGGGGTCAGGGGAGGGGGCGCTTCGGGGCGACCACGAACGCGGCGGCGATGCCGAGGAGATAGAGGCCGATCGCGGGGAGGGCGAAGACGCAAAGGTTCACCACGTCCGGCGTGGGGGTGATGATCGCCGCCACGATGAAGATGATCAGCACGGCCCAGCGGAAGTGCCGCAGCAGGAAGCGCGGCGTCACCACGCCGAGCGCCGAAAGGACCAGGATCACGATCGGCAGCTCGAACATCATCCCCAGGCCGAGGATCATGGTGAGCAGGAAGCTGAAGTAGCGCTCGACCGTCAGCATCATCTTGAACTGCTCGCCGATCCCGAGGAGGAAGCTCGCGGCCATGGGGAAGGCCACGTAGTAGGCGAAGGCGCCGCCACCGAGAAAGAAGAGGGAGCCGAAGATCAGGAAAGGGGCCAGGTAGTAGCGCTCACGCTTGTAGAGGCCCGGCGCGATGAAGCCCCAGAGCTGGTAAAGGATGAACGGCGCGGCGAGGAACAGGGCCGCCAGGGCCGCCACCTTGAAATAGAGGAGGAACGGGTCCGCCAGCCCCAGGAAGACGAGCTTCTCCCCCGGGGCGATCTTCTCGATCGGCCGCTGGAGGAAGGCGAAGATCGGCCGGACGAAGTACCAGCAGGGGATGAAGGTCACCGCCAGGCTGAGGAGCGACCAGGAGAGGCGCTTGCGCAGCTCTTCCAGATGCTCCAGGAGCGACATGCGGGACAGCTCCTCCAGGTTGGGGGGGAGGTCCTGGGCAGGCATGGGAGGCATGAGCGGTGCGATGCGGCCTCAGGCCGGCGCGCCGGGGGTTTCCGCCGGACGGGCCGGAGCCTCCGGGGCATCCAGGCCGACGGGAGCGTCCGCCGCCGGGGTATCCGCAGGCGTCGCGCCAACGGCCGCGGCGGCGGCCGGAGCCGGCGAGCCGTCGGGGAGGCGCGCGGCGCGCAGTGCGTCCAACGGAGAGCTCGAGCGGTACGGAAGGACCGGCGGCGCAGGCTGCTCGTCCAGAGCCAGCTCGACGTTGATCGTCCGCTTGAGGTCGTTCGACGCCTTGCGGAACTCCGACATCCCCCGGCCGAGGGTGCGGCCGATTTCAGGCAGCCGCTTGGGGCCGAAGATGAGCAGGGCCAGAATCAGAATGAAGATCAGCTCGGGAACGCCCAGACCGAACACGCGGGGTACACCTCCAGTGGGCGATCATCGAGCCGGCGGCGGGCAATGTCAAGCGCGGGTCCGCGGGAGTTTGCTACACTCTCACCATGAGACGTACCTGGCGCATCTCCGCGATCACGCTCTTCACCCTGTCGCTCGTCCTCGGCGGCCTTTTTGGTGACCGCCTGCTCGCTGTCGGCAACGACACGCGGGACTCTCTGCGTTTGTACACCGAGCTGGTGAACGTGGCCCACGAGCGCTACGGCGCCGAGGTGACCTATCGCGACCTGGTCTACTCCTCGGTCAACGGGATGCTGCGGTCGCTCGACCCGCACACCAGCTTCCTCTCCCCCGAGGCGTACGAGGGGATGCGGGAGAAGCAGCAGACCAGCTTCTATGGTCTCGGCATCCTGGTGGGGGTGCGCAACGGCCAGCTCACGGTGATCTCGCCGCTCGACGGCTCGCCGGCCGCGCGGATGGGCATCCAGGCGGGCGACGTGATCAGCACGATCGAGGGCGAGGCGACGGACGCCTTGACGCTCGACGAGGCGATCCAGCGCCTCAAGGGACCGAAGGGGACGCAGGTCAAGATCACCATCGTGCGGCGCGGCCTGCCCGAGCCTCTCGCCATGTCGGTGACCCGGGCGGAGATCCCGCAGACCACGGTGCGTCAGGCCTACATGATCGCGCCGGACACCGGCTACATCCTGCTCACCGAGTTCTCCCGCGGCACCGGCCGCGAGATGGCCGACGCCATCGCCAAGCTCAAGGCCCAGGGGATGAAGCAGCTCCTGGTCGACCTGCGCAACAACGGCGGCGGCCTGCTCGACCAGGCGATCGAGGTGGCCGACCAGTTCCTCCCCGGGGATTCGACGATCGTCGAGACCCGCGGCCGCACCCGCGACTCGTTCCAGAGCTATCAGGCGAGCGGCAAGTATCCCGAGTTGGGCGTACCGGTCGTCGTCCTGGTCAATGAAGGGACGGCGTCGGCGGCGGAGATCCTGTCGGGAGCGATCCAGGACCACGACCGCGGCCTGGTGGTCGGCGAGCCGAGCTGGGGCAAGGGCCTGGTGCAGACGGTGTACAACCTCTCCTACGGGGCCGGCCTGGCGCTCACCACGGCCAAGTACTACACCCCGTCGGGCCGGCTGATCCAGCGCGACTACACCTCCTACTTCGACTACTACACCCACGCGGGCGCCGGCTCGCCGGAGATCACCGGCAAGGCGGTCGATCCGAGCGAGATCTTCGAGACCGACCTCGGCCGCAAGGTGTACGGCGGCGGCGGCATCACGCCGGACGTCCTCGTGCAGGACGGCGAGCTGCTCCCCTTCGAGACGTTCCTCCTGGCGCGCAACGCCTACCTGACCTTCGCCGTCGACTACAACAACCGCCACAAGCGGTTGGTTCAGTCGCCGGATTGGCGGCCGGGGGACGACATGCTGCAGGAGTTCCGCGACTGGGTGGTCAAGGAGAAGATCGCGACCGCCCAGGAGATGGACGAGGCGATGGCGAAGGAGGAGATCCGCGACTATGCGAAGCTCCAGATCCGCGCCGAGGTCATGAACGCCGCCTTCGGCCAGGAAGCGCGCCACCGCACGCTCTCCGAGGGCGACAAGCAGCTCCAGGCCGCCTTGAACCTCTTCGACCGCGCCGCCACGATGATGGCGCAGCGCCAGGAGCTGGGGACCCCCAATCCCCGCATCCCGCGCACCGACGAGAGCCCCAAGGGCCGGCTGTAGCCCCTCACCCCGCCCGGCGATCCATCGCCGGGCGAGGTCCCCGCAGTCACCTCAGGAGGCTCTTGATGGGACGTCTCACACGGCGTGATCTGCTCAAAGCCGGCGCCGCCGGGGGTGCCCTGGCGATGGCGGGACCTCTCGCCTCCGCCCGGAGCGAAGCCACGGCACCCTCTCCCGCCCCCCTCGCGCTGGAAGAAGCGACGATCGCCCAGCTCCAGGAGCGTTTCCAGCTCGGAATCCACACGTCGGCCGCGCTCGTCGAGGCCTATCTCTCCCGCATTGAGGAGCTGAACCGCCGGGGTCCCGAGCTGCGCGCGGTGATCGAGGTCAATCCGGATGCCCCCGCGATCGCCGCCGCGCTCGACGCCGAGCGCAAGGAGAAAGGCCCGCGCGGACCGCTCCACGGCATCCCGATCCTTCTCAAAGACAACATCGGCACCGCGGACCGGACCACCACCACGGCCGGCTCGCTCGCCCTCGAAGGCTCGATCCCGGCGCGCGACGCCTTCATCGCCGCACGGCTGCGGGCGGCCGGCGCCGTCCTCCTCGGCAAGGCGAACCTCTCCGAGTGGGCCAACTTCCGCTCCGAGCGCTCGACCAGCGGCTGGAGCAGCCGGGGCGGCCAGTGCCGGAACCCCTACGCTCTCGACCGCTGCCCCTCGGGCTCCAGCTCGGGCTCGGCCGTCGCGGTCGCGGCCAACCTCTGCACCGCCGCCCTCGGCTCGGAGACGGACGGCTCCATCGTCTCCCCCGCCTCGCGCTGCGGCATCGTCGGCATCAAGCCCACGCTCGGCCTGCTCAGCCGCTCCGGCATCATCCCCATCTCGCACAACCAGGACACCGCCGGTCCGATGGCCCGCACCGTCGCCGACGCCGCGATCCTGCTGGGCGCCCTGACAGGGGTGGACGAGCGGGACGAGGCGACCCGGGCGAGCCAGGGCAAGGCCGCCCCGGACTACACGAAATTCCTCGACCCGGACGGAATCCGGGGAGCCCGCATCGGCGTCTTCCACCCGGCCTCGCTCGAGGGAGATCCCTGGGTCGAGGCCGCGATGAAGGAGGCCCTCGCGGTGTTGAAGGACCGGGGCGCCGTGCTCATCGAGCCCGTGGAGATCGCCACCGCCGGAAAATTCGGCGACGCCGAAGGCGAGGTGCTGCGCTACGACTTCAAGGTGGACTTGAACCGCTACCTCGCCGAGCTGGGACCGGGCGCGCCCATCCACTCCCTCCAGGAGGCGATCGAGTTCAACGAGACGCACCGCGACCGGGTGATGCCTTACTTCGGCCAGGAGACCTTCCTCAAGGCGCAGGCCAAGGGACCGCTCACCGACGAGGCCTACACGAAGGCCCTCGAAACCTGCCGCCGCTCCTCCAGGACCGACGGGCTCGACGCGGTCTTCGCCAAGCACAAGCTGGACGCCCTCGTCGCCCCGAGCGGCGGCCCCGCCTGGCTCATCGACCTGGTCAACGGCGACTCCGGCACCGGCGGCAGCTCCTCCTTCGCCGCGGTCTCCGGCTACCCGAACATCACCGTGCCCTCCGGCTGGGCCTTCGGCCTGCCGCTGGGCCTCTCCTTCATGGGTCTCGCCTGGAGCGAGCCGGCACTGATCCGTCTCGCCTACGCCTTCGAGCAGGCCACCCAGGCCCGCAAGCCGCCGCGGTTTTTGCCGACGGTGGAGCTGGGGGGCGGACGGTAGGCAGGGCGTCGGCGTCAAACTTGCGCGAAGGATCCTGCTCACCGCGCTTGATACGGCCCGCTTCTTTCACACTGGCGAGAAGCTGCTGGAAATCCGAGTCCTTCACTGCAAATCCTCTTCATCGTCCGTCTGAGCCTCACGACCCAACTATGCGCCAAACAACGCCTCCGCAGTCGATCGCCGGCAAGGATCTGATCATCGCGCCGAGCGCACCCCGTCCTTTCACTCTCGACCAGCTCCTGGAAGGAATCACAGACGACAACATCCATGGGGAGATCTCAACCGGTCCGGCCCTTGGGAATGAAGTGTGGTGAGTGACCGACCGCCAGCCCTCTAATCTAACCCACCTCCGGCGCCCGGAAGAGGTCGGCGAAGGGGTGGTCGGGCGGGCAGTCGATCGCGCGGGAGAGGGCCGCGAGCTTCTGCCCCAGGCGCTCTCTCTGCGCGGCGGTGAGCTGGCTGGCGGCGCCGCCGGTTTTCCCCTGGCGGATGAACTCGCCGCCGCGGGAGAGCTGGTAGTAGCGGGGATCGAACTTCTCGTGGTGCTGCTTCATGAAGGCGATGCCGCAGCGCTCGACGATTCTGGGGATCTGGTCCTCCGGGAGCGACAGGCCGAGGAACGCCGCGATCCGGCGGGCGGTCCCCGCGAGGTCGCGGGTCACCTCGTCATAGCGCAGGAAGAGGACGTTCGGGTCCTCGCGGTGCGGCCACCAGGTCTTGACGTGCTTGTACCAGGAGCCGTACGGCACCCGCCCCGCGATGTAGCGGTCGAAGTGCGCCTCCAGGCCCTCGTCCACGCCGCCCAGCATCCGGGTCTGGTGGTAGGCGGAGAGCGCCGCGTCGCTCAGGTTGCGCACGATGTAGATCTTCCTGCCGTTGCGCGGCAGAAGCCCATACCAGTAATGGCTCTTGAAGATCCGCGGCGACGGGCGCCGGGCGAGGATCGTGGGGTCCCCCTCGACCATCTGCACCTCGAACCAGGGCGAGACGTCCTCGATGTGGGAGAAGCTCATCTCTCCGTCGGTGGTGAGCTGGTAGAGGAGCATCTGCAGGAGCGTCGTCCCCGACTTGGGATAGCTGGCGATGAAGACGTCGTCCTCCCGCGGCTCGTACCAGCGCTCCAGGTTGAGCTTGTAGGTCGCGAACGACCCGGCGAGATAGAGGCCCGTCTGGACCATTCCCAGTGCGCCCGCGGCGATCTGCAGCGGCCAGATCACCCAGGGCCGGCGGCGCCCCGCCTCCTGCGGGCTTTCCTGCGTCGCGACGACAGCGTTCTCCGACATATGAGCCGATCCTCCTCGCAGCCCGGCGCAGACGGCAGCGCCGCCCGCATCGGTCCGCCGACGAGGGATTCTAGCGGAACCCGCGCGCTCCTTCTCCCCGCGGCAGGATCACCGTCCCGCACTCCTCGCAGAACCGCCCTCCCTTGAGGTCGATCTCCTCGACGTAGGTCGACGACCGCATGACGCACTCCGGCTGCCGGCAGTGGATGAGGCCGAAGGTGTGCCCCAGCTCGTGGATCGCCTCCTTTTCCGCCCGCTCGAGGAGGAGCGCCTCGTCCGCGGGGAGGCCGTAGATCTCGGGTGCCAGGCGGTGGAGCGACATCACGGCCGCCCTTCCGGGGAGCTGGGCCTCGCCGAACACATAGCTCAGCACCGGGATGAAGAGATCGACGCCCGCCACCCCCAGCACGCGGTCCCAGGCCGCTCCGGCTCCCCCCTGGAGCTGGGCGAGGAGGAGGGTCGAGTTGTACTGGCCGCGGGAGGGATCGTAGGCGCGGTCCGGATCGAACCAGGGGTGGTGCACCTCGACGTCGAGACCGAACGCGGCACCCAGGCGGTCTTCCAGGTGGTGCAGGAGGCTCCGCCGCTCCGCCAGGTAGATCGGCACCAGAGCGATCCCGCTCATCGCTCACCGCTCATCGACGGCAGCCGGCGTGGCCTGTGACAGCTCGTACTTCCTGATCTTGTTGTAGAGGGTCACCCGGTCGATGTCCAGGATGCGCGCCGCGCGGCTGATGTTCCACCCCGTACGCTCCAGGATCGTCCGGACGTGGGCCTTCTCGATC
>Ga0062379_10000144_pt1 | contig 13236 bp, 9 predicted proteins | sample DOMMetBare2Fresh_2_FD_59484 | JGI IMG/M metagenome (GOLD analysis project Ga0062379, IMG submission 59484) | Wetland sediment microbial communities from St. Louis River estuary, USA, under dissolved organic matter induced mercury methylation -... | ecosystem: Environmental > Aquatic > Freshwater...
GGGGACGGGGGGGGCTTCCTTGCCATTGCTCGTAGTCCTCATTTTACCGCGACACAATCTCCAGCCCCCGCTCGATCACTTCGTCGCGGCCCGCGACCGCGCCGCGCAGGGTCCGGGCCACGGGGACGGTCGGCTGGAGGCCCACGCCGTTGAGCAGGGTGCCGTCGTGCTTCAGGGCGCGGCGGCCGGTCCAGGTGACGGTCCAGCCGCCGGGAAGGTCGCTCCAGTTGGGATTGCCCACGTTGCCGGCGGTGCGGGCTCCGACGATCTCTCCCCAATGGTACGCGGCGATCGTCTCCAGCAGCCGCTCGCTGTTCTGGAAGGTGCGGGCGTCGGCGAGGAAGGCCACCTTGCCGGCGAGGCGCGGCGCCCGGGGCTCGATGCGGTTGACCGAATGGAGGAAGAGGAGGTTCTGCCGGTCCGGCTGCCGGAAGACCGGAACGGCCCAGGTGAGGGCGTCCACGGTCTTCCCGGTCAGGTGGGAGAGCAGGATCGTCGACACCCGGGTCCAGCCGCGGAGGTCGAAGACGATCCCTTTGGCATGGGCGAGCCGGGGGAGCTCCCGCTCGAGGTCCGCGTCGTCCATGCGGCGCAGATCGACGTAGAAGACGCCGCGGCTCGGCTCGGTGACCGGGGGCGGCAGGTCGGGGATGGTGCTGCCGCGGCCCTGCCGGGCCAGGATCATCTCGGGCCGAGGCGCTTCGGCCTTCTCATGCTGGAGGAGGAGCCGCGTGGTGCTTCCCGGGGCACCCGTCGCCAGGTAGGAGAGCGCCAGGGCGCGCCGGGCTTCGGGCGTGGCCGCCGAGACGAGGGCTTCGGTGGCGGCGAGGGCCTCGGCCGCGAGCTTCCCGTCCACCTCCAGCACCACGTCTCCCCTCCGGACGTCGAGGGCGCCGCGGGAAACTTCCGTGATCACCAGTTGATCCTCGATCCACTCCCATTCCACGGGGAGCCAGGCGGGAGCGGGATCGTCGCGGTGGACGAAGTCGTTGGCCGCGGGGTCGCGGAGCCGGGTGAGGAGGCGCAGGACCGCCCGGCGGTACTCCTCGCGGTCCGTCGCCTGCAGGGCCTCCGGCAGGATGGTGCGCAAGGCCGCGGCCCACTCGTCTGCCGGGAGGTCCAGCGTCGGGTGGAAGTGCGCGAGGCTCCCCCAGGCGAGGAGGAGGGCGGCGATCCGGTTGTCCCGGGTGTCGGGGGCGGGATCGGCCTCCGCCCAGGGTGGCGATGGGGCGCCTTTCGGGGACCGGGGGAGCGTGCCGCGCGCATCCGCCCACAGCGCGATGGGGACGAGCGCGGAGACGCCTCCGCCGAGATCGATCTCCAGCGGCTCGTCGGGGCGGGCGAAGCGCGGTGTGGCGATGGCATCGCTGGAGATCTCGGCGCAACCGTCCTGGAGGCAGGGCGCGCCGCGGCGCAGGTCGAGGTGATAGCCCGCGCCGATCGACTCGTACGGGAAGGTCCAGCCCGGCGGCTCGGCGCCGGCCTCGCCCTCGTCGAAACCGCCATTGGCGAGCCGCAGAGCCGTCCGGCCCTTCACGGGCGTCACGGAGACCTCGTCGAGCCAGACCCGTCCTTCGCCGGTGAGCACGGCGAGGACCACGATGCGCTCGGCATCCGGGGCTACGTCGCCTTCGATCTCGACCGTGCGCCAGCCGGTGGTGAGGATCGGCCGGTCGGCCATGTTGTCGAGGAAGCCCGGCCGGCCGCCGGGCAGGTCCACGCGCAGGCCGAGCTGGAAGCGGCCCTCCGGCTGCAATTCGGCGCGCACCCGGGCGCGCAGGCGGATGCGCCGGCCGCGGAGATCGCCCGGCTCGAGGGTCTGCAGGAGCGTGCCGAACGGCCGCGTGGCGTCGTCGATCCGCTCGCTGCGGAAGGACTTGGCGGTCCCCTCGAACTTGCCGCCGAAGTGGCGCCAGGCGACGATCCGCCGCGGCGTGCCCCCGGTGACGGGGAGGAGCGCCACCGGCAGCTCCGGCCGTGCGCCGGCCGGATAGACCCGGACGGTGGGAGCGAGGGGACGAAAGAAGCCGTCCAGGGTGCGCGCGAGAGTTTCCGGGTCCGGAGCCGCCTCGACCGGAGGGACGCCGGCCACCGCCACGCGGTTCCAATCGGCCGCGGCGGCCTCGTCGCTCGGATGGAAGAAGCGGACGTACGCGAGGAGGCGCGCGAAGGCGGTCAGGTTGTCCGCGGCGCGGCCGGCGGGGAAGGGGGCGTCCTGGGCGGCCGCGGGACCACAAAGGAGCGTGGCGCCCAGGATGGCCATGGCGAGGAGGGACCTCACCCCGCACCCCGGGTTGAAACCCGGGGCTAGGAAAATGGCCGTCCCTGCGGGACGGAGAGATCCGATGAGCTTCGACTCCGTCCCGCCGGGACGGCCCTGTGGGTAGCCCCGGGTTTCAACCCGGGGTGGTGCGGCGGCGCTCCTTCCCGCGGATTTCCCCATTGAGCTCGATCCTATGCCGCTTCAGGCATGGAGGCCAGGTTGGGTTCCGTCCGAGCCCCACTCGGCCTCCGTCCTCCTCCGAGGACAAACCCGGCCGATCCCCATCCTCCCACCCCTGCATTCTTTTGAATCCAAAAAACCGGATTACCGGGGAGGAAACCGGTTTCCATCACCTCGTTTCGCGTGTCTGATCCCCGGAGAGGCGACCCGGCAAGCTTTATGCTGAGGAGAACCGTCCCAGGAGGTGGACCAGACATGAAACGAACGACCCGTCTCGGGGTCCTGTGGCTCGTGTGTACGCTCGCGGCAGGTGTGGTGGTGGCGCAGGAGGTGACCCTGCCGTTGTCTCAATACGAGCAGCTCCGTTCCCGCGCCAATCCCAAGCCGGACGATCCGGCACCTCCTCCGGCGCGGTTTGCCCTGGAGTCCGCCGATCTCGAGATTACGGTGGGCGGGGCGAGCGCGCGCATCGTGCAGAAGCTCGCTCTCACCGTGTTCGTGGACACCTGGGAACGCGTTCCCCTGGGCGAGGCCGGATCGTTCACCTCGGCCCGCTTCGGTACCCTCGAAGGGCGCGTCGAGGTGACCGACAAGGACGGCTGGGCCTTGCAGGTGCACGGCCGCGGCCGGCACGAGGTGACGCTGGAGTCGGTGGTGCCGATCCAGCGCGACGAGGCCTCCACCCGGCCGGCGTCGTCCTTCGCGCTGCGCTTCCCGCCGGCCGCGGTCTTGCGCGGCACGCTCCAGACCCAGCCGGGGATCGACGAGGTCGAGCTCACCGGCAACGGCCTGGTGCGCGGCGCCGCCCCGGGGCCGTGGACGTTCGTCGCCGCGTTCGACAAGGACGCGGGGGTGACGTTCACCCTGTTCGGCCGGCGCACGCTGCCGGAGCGGGCGCAGCTCCCGCTGCGCTACGACGCCACCTCGGCGACCGCGGCGATCCTCTCGCGCACGCAGCTCCGGGTGCGCGGCTGGATCGAGGCACGGGTGGCCCAGGGGCGCCTCACCGAGCTGCGCGTTCCGGTGCCGGCGGATCTGGAGATCGTCTCGGTCAACGGCCCGATCGCCGGTTGGGACGTGAAGGAGAAGGTCCTGGTCATCACGCCCCGGGAGCCGGTGGAGGGGACGCTGGCGGTGGAGGTCGAGATGACGGGCGAGCCGCGGAGCACCTTCGCGAGCCCGCTGCTGTCGCCGGAGGGAAGCCGCCGCACCGTGCATCTGGTCAAGGCGGCCCTCCAGGGGGACGGCCTGCTGACCCTGATCGAGATCGGCGCCGTGCGCGGAGCGGAGGAGAGCGAGACCAAACGCGTCCCGCCGGCGCTGCACAGTGCGGGTGGCCGGTTCTACGCCGTCACCGATCCCTCCCGGCTGCCGCGCTGGGAGGCGGAATGGGCCGAAGGGACGGACGTGCTCGCCGCCCAGGTCGACCGTCTGCTGCTCGACGTGGCGATCGGGGAGTCCGGCCGCGCCGTCTACCGGTTGTGGGCCGAGGTGCGCAACCGGGGTGCGCAACAGCTCGTCCTCGCGCTGCCGCCGGGGTTCGAGCTGACCACCGCCCGCCGCGACGGGGAAGAGATGACCGCGGGCGCAGCGCCCGGCGGCCTGGCCGTGCCGCTCCTGACCCGCGAAGCGGCGCAGTCGGTCCATGTCGACGGTGTCCTGCCCCTGACCTTGCCTCCCCCGGGGAAGGGTGAGCTCGTCCTGCCGCTCCCGGCGCTCTCGGCACCGGCCGCGCGCATCGAGGTCCGCTTGGTGCTGCCCGGCGGCCGGAGCTGGCGGCTGGCCGATCCGACGCGCGCCGGCTCGATCCAGGGTCCGCCGCAGGGCGCTCCCGTCGCCGCCGCGTCGTCGAACGCCCTGGCGGCGCAGATGAAATCCGGCCCGGCGGCCGGCGGGCCGGCCGGGACGCTGCCGGGGATGTTCCTGATCCCGCCCGGCTACCAGGAGATCACCGCGGCCTGGAGCGCGCTCTCCGCCAACCCGGGGCCTCTCGTCCTCCACGTCGAGACCCTGAAAGAGGCGACGCCATGGATGTGAAGCGCGTGCGACGGCACGGATCGAGGATGCCGGCTCTCGCGGTGCTCCTCGCGTTGTCCGCTGGTCCAACTCTGGCGGAGACCGTCCCCGCGGAAGCCAGGATTCCCCTGAAGGACTACCTGTCCCTGGTCGAGACCGTCGAGCGGATCGAACGGCAGCGGGCGGGGGAGCTGGCCCGGCAGGAGAACCCGGTGGCCGAGGTGGTCGTGCAGCGGCTGGCCGTGACGGTGGGTGCCAAGGAGGCGACGCTCACGGCGGACTTCGACGTTCTCCTCCAGGGAAAAATCCTGCGGCCGGTCCTCCTCCCCCTGGCCGGCTTTCCCGAGACGATCGAGGTCCGCAATGCCGCCGGGCGCGCCGGCGCGGCCTCCGTCTCCGCTCTTTCGGGTGGCGGCGGCGTCGTGCTGGCCGCGGCGGAGCCGGGCCGCTACACGGTGCATGTCCAGGGGCGAGCCGCGCTCGGCAGCGGCTCCGGGACCGGCCGGCTGCCGCTCGGCCGGGTGGCCGCCTCGGTGGCCTCGACCGAGATCGACCTGCCGGCGGATCTGGCCTGGGCGAGCCCCGGCGCGGTGGTGGTGGAGGAGCGGGAGGCGAACGGCCGCCGCAAGGTGCGCCTGGCCACGGCCCGCGGCACCGAGACCGTGCTCGACGTGCGCCGCAAGGTGGACAGCGCCGAGGCCGAGAAGCTGCTCGCCGAGAGCGTCGTCCTGACCATCCTGCAGCTCCGGCCGGAGGGCCTGCGGCGGCACGACGTGGTGCTCTACGAGGTGCGGCGCGGCGGGCTCGGCCAGCTCAGCGTCGAGCTGCCGCCCGGCCTGGAGATCGACCAGGCGGGCACCGATGAAGGGACCGTCGTGCCGGTGGTCGAAGACGGCCGGCTGACCGTGCACCGGCAGCGCCAGCTCCAGGGCGTGGGCTACCTCGTGCTGAGCTCGACACCGGCCGCGCTGCCGCCGGACGGCCTGCCGCTCGACGCCGTGAAGCCGGAGCCCGAGGTGCGCTCCCGCTACCTCGCGCTCTCCTCGGCCGTCGCGGCGGACGTGCGGCCGCTCCCCGCGGCGAGCTGGACCCGGGTCGATCTCTCCGACCTGCCGTCCGTCCTCTCGGAGGCCTTGACCGCCCTCGATCTCGCGGCGGCCTGGCGGTTGTCCGCGGACGGCACCGGAGCCCGGCTCGCGGTGGCGCCGCTACCCGCCGCGCCGCTGCGCGACGCAGTCGTCCGCCGGCGCGACACCACGACGCTCCTCACCGTCGACGGCACACTCCTTTTCCGCGACCGCTTCCTGGTCGATGCGAAAGGCCGGGCCGGCGCGGCGCTCGACGTGACCTTGCCGGCCGGCGGCCGGCTCTGGTCGGCCCGGGTGGACGGCGAGGCCGTGCGGCCTCTGGTGCGCGGGGACGTCGTGTCGGTGCCGCTCGGCTTCAGCGGCGGCTCGCGCGCCGTGGTCGAGGTCGTCTCCGTGCAGGAGAGGGCGCTGCCGCCGGGGCGCTCGCAGCTCGGCCTCGAGCTGCCGCAGGTGGCGGTGCCCGTCCTGGTGCACCGGCTGCGCCTGCTCCTCCCGGAGAACGCCGGCTACCGCTTCCGCCGCGGTGATCTGCGCGCCGCGCCGCCGGAAACGTGGACGTCCGCCTACTTCAGCAACGTGGCATCGACGGCGGCCGATCCCTGGTCCCTCCTCTCCTCGACACCCGGCATCCTCACCGACCAGCTCAACAACGTGGGAGGGAACGAATCCGGACAGACCGCGGCCTACGAGCGGCCCTCCTTCGGCTCGCTCCCGGCAGGGAAGACCACCCTGTACGTGCGGGTCGTGGACGACGAAGGGAATCCCCTGCCCGGCGTGGTCGTCACGATGTCGAACAGCTTCGGAGCCCGGGTCGGAGTGACCAACCGCTGGGGAGTGGTTGCTCTCAACGGCCCGGGAGGCGTGTACCAGGTCAAAGCGGAGCTCGAAGGGTTCTCTGCGGAGGAATTCCCCGAGGTCCCCCTGGCCGAGGGGAGAAGCCCCGGCATCGAAATCGAGCTGGGCAATGTCGTGCAGGACGTCATCACCGTCTACGAGCCGCACCCTCCGGCGGATGCGCGGACCTGGGCGGTCGATGGCGTGTTGATCACCGACATGGCGGCACTCGGAGACAAGGGCTACGCCGACTTCGACAGCTTCGAGGAGATGAAGGTCTCCGGCGCTCTCTTCAAGGAAGAGGCCCAGGGGCTGCAGCAAGGGATGGTGGCAGGCGTCAAGCCGCTGCCGGTGTCGATCCCCGAGAGCGGCAAGGCCCTGGCGTTCTCCGGCGTGCTGCCTCCGGCAAAGGTCACCTTGGAGCTGGACGTCAAAGCAAAGGGGAAGTCATGAACGCGAAATCCGCTTTCCGGGCGGCTGTCCTTGCCGTCCTTGCTGTCCTTTTGGTCCTTTCCTCCGGTGGGCGTGCCGCCGCCGAGACCCAGGAGGGGAAGGTCGACCTCCCCTTGCAGGAGTATCTCGGTCTGCTCGAGACCGCCGAGCGGATCGAGCGCCGGCGGGCGGAGGAGCTTGCCATACAGGAAGCCACGGTGGCCGAGGTGGTGTCGCAGCGCCTCGTGGTGACCGTGGGCACGGCCGAGGCGTCGATCGCGGCGGACTTCGAGGTCCTGGTGCGCGGCAAGATCCTGCGGCCCGTGTTCCTCCCCATCGCCGGCTTCCCCGAGAAGATCGATCTGCGGGAGGCCGCGGGGCAACCTGGTGGGGCGGCCGTCACCGCCGGTCCGGGGGGCGTCGTGCTCGCCGCGCCGCAGCCGGGGCGCTACACCGTCCACGTGGTCGCCCGGGCCTCGCTGGGCAACGGCGGCGGCACCGGCCGCCTGGCGCTCGGCCGGGTCGCCGCGCCGGTCGCCTCGACCGAGATCGACCTGCCGGCGGACCTCGGCTGGGCGAGCCCCGGCGCGGTGGTGGTGGAGGAGCGCGAGGAAGGGGGCCGCCGCCACGTACGCCTCGCCACCCAGCGCGGCGCGGAGACGTTCCTCGACCTGCGCCGCAAGGTGGACAGCGCCGAAGCCGAGAAGCTCCTCGCCCAGAGCGTCGTGCTGACCATCCTGCAGCTCCGGCCCGAAGGGTTGCGGCGCCACGACGTGGTCCTCTACGAGGTGCGGAGGGGAGGGCTCGACCGCTTCAGCGTGGAGCTGCCGCCCGGCCTGGAGATCGACCAGGCGGGGACCGACGAAGGGCCGGTCGTGCCGGTGGTGGATGGCGGGCGGTTGACCGTGCACCGCCAGCGCCAGCTCCAGGGAGCCGGCTACCTCGTCCTCAGCTCGACGCTCGCGGCCCTGCCGCCCGCCGGCCTGCCGCTTGCCGCGGTCCAACCCGAGCCGGAGGTGCGCTCCCGCTATCTCGCCCTCTCCTCGGCCGTGGCGGCGGACGTGCGGCCTCTCCCCGACGGGAGCTGGGCCCGGGTCGACGTCTCCGACCTGCCGGCCGTTCTTTCCGACGCGCTCTCCGCGCTCGACCTGACGGCGGCCTGGCGCCTCACCGGCAACGGAACCGATGCGCGGCTCGCGGTGCAGGCGCTTCCGGAGGCTTCGACCGCCGCCGCCACCATCCGGCGGCGCGACACCACGACCCTCCTCACCGTGGACGGCACGCTCCTCTATCTCGACCGCTTCGTCGTCGATACGCGGAGCCGGGCCGGCGCCGCGCTCGACGTGACGCTGCCGGCGGGCGGGAAGCTCTGGTCGACCAAGGTGGACGATCAACCGGTGCGGCCTCTCGACCGCGGCGGTGTCATCTCGGTGCCGCTCGGCTTCAGCGGCGGCATCCGGGCCGAGGTGGAAGTCGTCTCCGTGCTGGAGAAGGCGCTGCCGGCGGGCCGTTCCCAGCTCGCCATCGAGCTGCCGCAGGTGACGGCCCCTGTCCTGCTGCACCGCCTGCGCCTCCTCCTGCCGGAAGGAGCGAGCTACCGGGTGCGCCGGGGCGACCTGCGCTTCGCGGCGCTCATCGCCCAGCCTCCCGCATCACCTCCGGGCGCGCGCGATCCCTGGGCGCTTCTCCAGTCGACGCCCGGCGTGCTCACCGACCGGATCAACGTCGGCGGGAACGAATCGGGACAGCAATCCGGCTATGGCGGGCCGGGCAAGCTCAAAGGCGGCTATGGCAACCTTTACGTGGACGTGCTGGACGAGGCTGGAACGCCGCTGCCGGGTGCGACGGTGCGCCTGCGCAAGAGCGGCTCCGACGCGGTCCAGGTGTCGGACGCCCAGGGACAGGTCAGAATCCGGGGCATCGCGGACGGCTCGTATACGATGCAGGTCGAGCTGGAGGGGTTCTCGACCGTCGACTATCCCGGCATCGCGATCACCAACGGAAGGAACACCTCGATCGAGGTGACCCTCACGTCGGGGGTACAGGACGTGATCACGGTGACCGGGGAAACCCCTCTCCTCGACGAGCGGCGGATCACCACGGGAGCGGAGGTCACGCAGGCGGAGCTCGTGAAGATCCCCACGGCACGCGACCCGTACGCCGCACTCAAGCAGGAGTTCGAAGGGCTCCAGCAGGGGCGGGTCGGGGGCGTGAAGCCGCTGCCGGTGGCGATTCCGGAGACCGGCAAGGCCTTCGCGTTCTCCGGCGTCCTGCCGCCGTCGCGGATCACGTTGGAGCTCGACGTGAAGGGGAAGAAGTAGGAGCGGGAGGGGGCTCCCGGCGTGGTATCCTCTTTCCATGTCCGCCGAGCCCCATCTCCGCATCAGCCTCGAAGACTACCTCGCCGCCGAGCGGCAGGCCGAGACGAAGAGCGAGTACCTGGATGGCGAAATCTTCGCCATGTCGGGGGCGAGCCGGGAGCACAACCTGATTGTGGTCAATCTCGCCGCGTCTCTTCATGCCCAACTGAAAGGGCGCCGTTGCGAGACGTATGCCGGCGACATGCGGGTCCATGTTCCGGCGACGGGCCTCTACACCTATCCGGATCTCGTGGTGGTCTGCGGCGAGCCCCGGTTCGATGATTCCGAGCTCGATACGCTGCTCAACCCCACCCTTCTCATCGAAGTCCTGTCCGCCTCGACCGAAGGCTACGACCGTGGCAAGAAGGCGGCCCACTACCGCACTCTGGACTCGCTGCGCGAATACCTTCTGGTCTCCCAGGAAGAGATCCGCGTGGAGCTGTTCACCCGCCGGGAGGATGGCCATTGGCTCCTCTCCGAAGCCAGCCGCCCGGAAGAGACGATCCCCCTCGCCTCGATCGGCTGCGCGCTCCACTTGGCGGACGTTTACGAGCGGGTCTTGTAGACGTCCGGCCGCAGGATCTCCATGTGCCGCCCGGGCTGGGACAGCTCGGTGAACCCCAGCGGACGGTACACCTCGTGGGCGTCGCGCGTCACGAGATGCATCCGCCGCAACCTCGCGAGGTCCGGGTGCGCCATGACGCATTCCATGAGCCAGGTGCCGAGACCCCGGCCGCGGTAGTCCGGGAGCACGTAGACGTCGCACAGATAGGCGAACGTGGCGCGGTCGGTGATCATCCGCGCCAGGCCGATCTGCCGCGTGCCGTCGTAGAGGCCGAAGCACAGAGAGTGTTCGACCGCCCGTGCGACCAGCATGTGGGGGATTCCCTCCGCCCAGTAGGAGTGATGGGACAGAAAGTCGTGGATGGCCTCGACGTCGAGCCGGGCGGGGTCGTCGCTGACGGTGAAGGTGTCGCGGTGGTGCTCGTAGGGCATGGCGGGATGGTACACGTCCTCCCTCCGTCCGCCACGCCCCCGAGGCCCCGCCTTCACTTGTCAGCGTTGAGCTTCCACTTCCCCTCTTCCTTGATGAGCTTGACGTCCTCGGTTTCCGACGAGCCGTCGCCATAGGTGATCGTGACCTTTCCTTCGGCGACGTCTCCCACCTCGTTCATCTCGGTGATCTTGAGCGATTTGATCCCGCCCTTCTTCTTGACGTCCAGCGCCTGTTTGGACAGGCCGGCGCGCAGCTTGTCCTTGCCCACCATGCCCACGATGCGGCTCGAAAGCTGGTCGACGGCCGTGTCGATGTCACCTTTTTCGACGGCGCTATAAAAGCGCTTGACCGTCCCCTCGGGGCCGGAGCCGAAGCAGGCGAGAGTGAGGAGGAGGCACGGGAGGAGCAGCACGAGGAGTTTTTTCACGATGCATTGTCCTTTCTGAGCACGAGACCCAGGTGGGGGCTCGTCGTGAATGCACTGGGGAGCACGAAGTCACCTTTTCGCAGAGGGAGCGCGAGCCGCGAGAGCCGGCCATCCAGAAGGTCGACGCCCGCCTCCCGGAAGGCCCGCCAGACGAGCTCCGAGCAGTAGAGCGCCTCGGGCGTCTCGATACGGAAGTCTCCGTCGAAGCGGCGCCGTTCCCGGACGTAGCGGAGAGCGTGGCGGGCCGCCTGCCGCGCCGTGTCTCCGGAAGTTGCGCGCAGGCGGTAGACCGCCACCTCCGAAGCCCGCTCGGGTGCCGCGAAGGCGGCGAGCGGCTCGACGAGCACGTGCCCCCCCGGGTTGTCCGCCTCGTCGGGCAGCGCATGGACGACCGCCGGCAGCCGGCCGACCGCCACGACGACGCCGACGTGCGAGTACCGGCTCCCGCCATCGGCCGCCAGGACCACCGCGCTCACCGCATCCCGCCCCCGCCGGAGGATCACGTCACCCGGCCGGAGGCCCCTGAGATCCAACCGCGTGCCCGGAGAAGGCGCCGCCTCCCCGGCGAGGTGTGGAGGAAGCCACCAGGCCAGGAGGGCCGCGAGGGCACCGGGGATGAGCAGACGGAGGGCTCGGGTCGTCATGGAGAGTCTCGCGATCGTTCTGTTGGACACGGTCGCGCCGGTTCCGGGTGGGGAGGACCAGCCTAAAACCACCACAGCGTTACCAACACCAGAAGCAGCAGGGTCGCCAGGAAGGCGAAGAAGTACGAGGAGAGCAGGCCGGTGAGCTTGAAACACGTCTTCCAGCGGCTGCCGCCGTAAACCTTCCGCAAGGCGATCGCCAGATAGAGGAAGAGCCAGATCCCGAGGAGGGGAGCGCCCACGGCCGTGACGGCGTCCGGAACCCACGGCCGGCCCAGGAGGAGGAGGAGGAGGGTCCAGGCGACGAAGGCGAAGGCATGGTGGTAGAGGGCGAAGATCAGGTGATCCAGGTAGTAGGCGTTCTGACGGCGATAGAACAACTTGAGGAGCAAGGCGAAGACCGGGAGGAGCAGGAAGAAGGCCCGCGGCAGATTCGCCAGGATCGCCTCCCAGAACTCCTCCGGATGTCGTTGCGCCCTTTCTCCCGCCTCGGCGATCCGCGGCCCGAACCAGGCACGGGCATTCTCGGGTTTCGGGAGCTGGATGTTGAGATGCAGGCCCTGTCCCTCCGGCGCCGGCTGGCCTTCGTGGGTGACGGAGAGATGGGCTTTCGGCAGCAGGGCCACCAGCCCGAAGAAGACCACCGAGGCGAGCAGGAACATCTTGAGCGGCGGCACGAAGCCAACGCGCCGGCCGGCCAGGTATTCGCGGGCGAGGAACCCCGGCCGCAAGAACAGTGGTCCGAGCGTCCGCAGGAGCCGCGTGTCGAGGTTCAGCAGATCGCCGGTGGCGTCCTGCGCCAGTTGCTTCAAGGGGCGGTGGAGATCGACGTCCTCCTGCCCGCAGCTCCAGCAGTACGGGCCCAGGAGCGTCTCGCCACAGTTGCGGCAGGTGGGCGTCTCCGGGGTGGGCGGAGACGATGCCGGGGAGGGGGAGGTCATGCGGCGATTCTACCCCTCCCCGCCCGGTCCACGCGCGGCGCTCAACAAAAATTCTCTCCCGGGTGTCTCACGAGGACATCCACCAGACGGCGGAGGAGGAGGGTCTCAGACCATGAGCGGCCCGGAGCAGACCACAAAGATCACCGACAACGTCAACCAAGGCTACATCGCCGGACGAGATCTCTATCTGGGTGATCAATATGTCGTGCAGGAGACCCTCTTCTTCGAACCGGATCTCAAGGACGTCGAGCCGGACGTCTGGGTGACGACGCCGAAGGCCGAAGAGCTCGCCCGGATCCTCGCGAGCCATCGATTGATCGTCCTGGCGGGGCAGGATCTGGACGACAAGACGATGGTGGCGCGCCATCTGGCCTGGTTGCTGCGCCAGGAGCTGCCGGGAGAGGTACGGGTGCGGGAGTGGTACCGCAGCTCCGATCCCCAGAAGATCGAGACCGCGTTCCACGAGACGGATACCACGATCCTCCTCCTCCCGCAGGTCCAGCCACACCACGTCGGCCACCGGCTGACCGAGCTCAGCCGCGTCCTCCAGAGCCGCCGCAACTATGCGGTGATCACCACCGAGGCCACGAAGGCCGAGTGGGGCATCGGGAGTGGGTCGCCGGAGGAGCACCTCTGGCACGAAGTCTCGTGGGAAACGTATTATGGCCGCCGTTTTCTCGCCGCGACACTGCTTGCTGAGCTGGCCCAACTGAATGGGCGCAGGCCCGAATGGTTGGCACCGGAGCTCGACGCGGGATCGGCACTGGTCAAGGATGTGACGGTGGAGGAAGCGGCCGTGCGTCTCAAGCAGCCGGATCGGATCTACCGCTTCGTGGAATGGCTTGGCACCCAGGAAGCCTCCCCGCCAGCGCTTCTCGGATACATCGATCAACTCGGCGGTGATCGGGTTGCGACCCTTCAATGGTATCGCCAGCTCGATCGAACCGACCAGCTTTTCGCCCTGGGCCTGGTTCTGTTCGACGGTCTGCCCGATGATCAGATCTTCGCTGCGCTGGAGCTTCTGGTGGCTGAAGCATGGCGGAAATCGGACCCC
>Ga0062379_10000146_pt1 | contig 13073 bp, 9 predicted proteins | sample DOMMetBare2Fresh_2_FD_59484 | JGI IMG/M metagenome (GOLD analysis project Ga0062379, IMG submission 59484) | Wetland sediment microbial communities from St. Louis River estuary, USA, under dissolved organic matter induced mercury methylation -... | ecosystem: Environmental > Aquatic > Freshwater...
CGGCTGCCTTCGGGCCGGAAGCCGGAACCTCCGGGGATGGCGGGCAACTCGCGCTGCTCCCTCTGCTCTTGGAGAGCTGGCGAGCAACTGTGCACTGCGTCGTGCTGAATGCCTGCCATTCAGCGGCCCAAGTCGAGCCCATTGCAAAAGCTGTTGGTGCTGCCATCGCCCTTCCCGATCTGGCCAACCAGGCGTCCGTGGTTTTCGCGGAATGGTTCTATGGAGCACTCGCTTTCGGTGGCGCCTTGAGGACGCCCGCCAGCGGCTCTTCTCGAAGCTCCCTCTGGCCGCAACCAGGGTCACCCACCAGATCTTGCGGCGTAAGTTTACGCCTCCCCCTAGGATTCGCCCCTTTCCCCCGTGTAGAATCTCCGCATGGAAGCGAGACGGCCCCAGCAGATGATCCTCGAGGCCGCCGGGTCGCCGCGCCCGCGCGCCCTCCCCGCCGAGGCACCGGCTCCGCCGAAGGCACGGCCGGCACAGAAGCACCCGGCGCGTCTCACCCGGCCCGAGCCGGCGCCCGTCTTCGCGACCGATCTCGGCCAGGTCGTCGTCGGCGACTGCCTGCAAGTCCTGCGAGGCCTCGGCACCGAGACGGTCGATCTGGTGGTGACGTCTCCGCCGTACGATGGCCAGCCCAAGTACGGGAACGGCGAGAAGTACGAGCGCGACTGGTACGCCGGCTTCTTCCTGGACGTGGCGGCCGAGATCCTCCGCGTCCTCAAGCCGCATGGCAGCTTCGTGCTCAACTACCGCTCCAAACGCCATGGCGACGAGCGCGGCATCCTGCAATACGAGCTCATCTTCTGGCTCCGCGACCTGGGCTTCCTCTTCTGTGAGGACTTCGTCTGGGGCAAGCCGTCGCCTCCTCCGGGCCGCTTCAACCGGTTCCTGAAGGACGCCGTCGAGTATTGCTTCCAATTCGCCAAGACGCCCCAATGGCAGTTCTTCCCCGAGCATTGCCTGGCCCCCGCCCGTTGGGATGCCAAGGACCGGGAGCGCCGCAAGCGGCTGGCCCACAACTACGAGAGGGTCAACGCTCCATCGGGCCAGGGAAGAAAACGGGTCCAGGCGGGCCCCGACCTGGTCCGCCCCTCGACCCTTCTCCACTTCGAGCCCGAGTTCGGACCCAATCCCGTGGGGCACCCGGCCCGCTTCCCGCTCCAGCTTCCGGCCTTTTTCATCAACCTCCTGTCCGAACCGGGCCAGCTCGTCCTCGACCCGTTCGGGGGGACCGGAACCACCGCTCTGGCGGCCGAGCAACTGGAACGCCGCTGGCTGGTCACCGAGATTGACCCCAACTACGCAGCCGTCGTTCCCCAACGATTCGAGACCGGCCGATAACCGCCCCCCATGTCCGACATCGACGTCACCGTCGCGCAGGTGGTGGCAGCCTCGGACTGGAACGCGCGGATCGCCCTGATTCGCAGAATTCCCGAGATCTTCGGCCAGGCGGCGCACCGGGATGTCTATGCCCGGATCGCCGAGCAGGTCTACATGCCGGACCTCGCACCCGACTTTGCCTATGTCCACTGGCGGGCCGACTACGAGCTGGCTTCCGTCGAGGAGTCCTACCGCTGGGCGCACGAGCTCACCGCGGGCTTCTCGCGCACAGACCTGGAGACCCTGGCCGCGGCGATCCTCGGGCATCCCAAATCGCTCCAGGTGTTTCGACTGCTCCTGGGACTGACGGCACAGGAATTCGCCACTGCGACGGAGATCGTCGCGGAGCGCCATGGCCTCTCTCCTCTCCGGACCAGCCGCATCAAGAGCCTGGAGCTCAGCGCGGCGTGCGATGAAGGTACGGCGCGATGCTGTGCTCTCGTCGTCGATGCGGGCATGCGCGGTACCCTCTTCAGCGAGCCGCCGACCACCGCGGTTCGCCTCAAGGTCGACAAACCAGACACTTTCGAAGGCTGGACAACCGTTCAGCGCTATGCAACGGACGGTGTCCCGCTCGCGGTCTTCCTCCATCAACGGCACTATGGGGGCGCTTTCCGCCAGCTTCTCGACGCGACGAGCACACAGCGCGGCAATCTCCTCGAAGATGCCGTCGAGGAGCTCTTTCAGGCGCACGGCGTGCCGTTCATCCGGACGGGCACGCACAACCAGGAAGACATCGTGCGGCGCTTCGGGCTGACCGTGAGGCCCGCTCCCGACTTCGTCGTCTTCGACGGATCGGAAACTCTGCGCGCCCTGCTCGAATGCAAGGTCGCCAATGACGGTGGAACAGCGCGAGACAAGGCCGCGCGGTACGCCACCCTGCGCCGGGAAGCCAACCGCCTCGGCGGGATCCCTCTGGTTGCCGTGCTCGCCGGGCTGGGCTGGAAGCGGGCGGCCGATGCTCTCGGCCCCGTCGTCCGCGACACCGACGGCAGAGTCTTCACGGTCCCCACGCTCCCCGGCCTCTTGCGCACCCAGCCCTTCCCCGAGTTGCTCCAAGCCTGAACGTCCCCTGCCCACCCCCCGGCCCGTAATTTCTCCCGTAACCCAGGCCCCCTAGAATGGGGCCTCGTCACCGACAACGAGGTCCCGAATGATTGAACCGTTTCGCAAGAGCACGGGCGAAGTCTTGCAGACCATCCAGGGTGAGCTCTCCCCGTACGTAGGGAGCCTGATGGCGCGCACGGCCGCCGCGGCGCATTGCCGCGATCTCGGTTTCTATGACTCCGTCCTCGATCACCAGCAGATCGCGGCGCTGCTCCAGAAGATCCGGCTGGGTCTGGTCATTTTCCTCGGCAAGGAAAAGACCGAAGAGGTCATCGACGACATGCAGCGGGCCATCTCCCGGCTCGGAGAGACCCATTGAAGAACCGCACGCTCAACCTCTTCTGGGTCGCACTGGCCGTCCCGGTCGCCTTCTTCGCCGGCCGGGCTCTCGTCCCCGGCGCGGCCCTTTATACGCAAGTCTTCCCCCAGGTGACCCTCGATTGGCTCGGCGCCGTTCCCAAGCTGGTCTTCTGCGCGCTGGGCGTTCTCGGCGGCCTCGCCGTCACCTCGCGCTTCGAAGCGGGCAATCCCTCGCGGACCGCGTGGCGGCTGTGGACCGCCGGGCTCGCGGGCACCCTCCTCGGCCAGTTGGTCCTAACCTGGTACTTCGCGGTCGAGGGGAAGACCTCGGTCTTTCCCTCCCTCGGAGACCTCTTCTTCGTCGCCGGCTCGCTCGCCCTCATCGCCTCTCTGGTGGCCTTCGTCCGCGCCTACGAGAAGAGCGGCTTCCCCATCGGGAGCTCCGCGGAGCGCTGGGGGATCGGCCTCGGTGCCGCGGTGCTCTCCGCCGTCCTCGTCGTCCCCGTTCTCTGGCCGGTCCTCGCGACGCCGGCGCCGCCGCTCGAGAAGCTCCTCAACATGGCCTATCCGGCGCTCGACTTCCTGATGCTGATCCCCGCCCTCCTGCTGCTGCGCATCAGCCTCCGCTTCTGGGGCGGCCGGGTGTGGACGGTCTGGGCCTTGTTGATCGCCGGCATCCTCGCGACCGCCGCCGGGGACGTTCTCTTCGGCTACTTTTCCGGCCTCGGCAAAGTGCAGCTCGACGCGTTGATCGACGTGGCCTTCATCCTCGGCTATGGCCTCTTCGCCGCGAGCGTTCTCTACCAGCGGGACCTGCTGGCGCGCTAGCCTTCCGAGGTTTGTCAGAATCGCGGGGACACCGGCGAAGTCCTGAAGAGTGAGCCGCGGTGGCGATGGCGCCATCCGCGCCGTTCACCTACAGGAGACCCGGCGATGAAAACCTTGGCATGGGTTCGGTCTGTCCTTCTTTTCGGCGGCGTCACGCTCGCAGCATCCACTTGCGTCAGCTCCGCAACGCCTCCACCCGCACCGCCTCCCCCGCCTCCCGGCCCTTCCCACTCTCATCCTCCGGACGGCACCAGTTGGGATGACATGACCGCCGCGGCTGCGACGGGCTATTGCCTTGCCGTCCATCCGTATCGAACCATCCATCGCGGAGCCTTCGTGAGCCCGGTCCATCCGCGCGGGTTCACTCCCGACGGCTATGAGATCGTTCCCCTCCCGGGCATTGTCGGCGCGGTGCGCCGGAATTACGTGCGTGTCCGGAGCACGCGGGCGACCGACCAGGGAGTCCGGAACACGTGCGAGCAGGCCTGCCGCAACCTGGCCGGACCGGGCCGGACGGGGACACCGCTGCACCAGAAAGTTGCCGGCGGGCCGGGATCGCTGCCGGCAGGTTTCATGGTCAGCGGGATCGGCGACATGGCAGCCATGGCCGTCCCTGACCTGGACGTCGACTTCGGCAAGGATGTCATCGCAGGAATCCTGTCCACGGCGAACAATTGGAATACCGCCGACGTGGCCAAAGCTGATTTCTGTTGCTGCTATATCCAGTAGGGCGGCGGCGGCGCCGTTACGAGGCCAGATACTCCCGGCAGGCACGCCGGAAGCCCAGCCCGAAGACGACGAGGAACGCCAGCACCGCAGAGCCGCCGATGACCAGCGGAACGTTCTTGTCCGTCAAGTCACCGGCGAAGCCGCCGAGAGCCATGCCGAGAGGCATCAGGCCGCCGGACAGGAGGTTCAGGAAGGCCATCACCCGCCCCCGCAGCTCGGCAGGCGTCGACGCCTGGGCCATGGTCATCAGGTAGACGTTGACGAACCCGGTGACCATGCCGCCCAGGACGACGGCCACCAAGGCCGCGACCGGGTGCCGCCAGAACGCCAGAGAGCCGAAGAAGACGGGATAGAGGACCATGCAGGCGAGGATTCCCCGCGCCCGCGCCCGGCCGGACAGACGGAGCATCCCCGCTCCCAGGAAGCCCACCGCGACGCCCGCGCCGACGCCCGACATCAGGAACCCGTACCAGCTCGGCGGGGCGTGCAGGTAGTGGTCGACGTAGAACGGGAACAGGACGAAGCCCGGCATCGCCAGGAAGTTGATCAGCGCGGCCGTGAAGAGAAAGTCGCGCTGCCCTTTCTGCGCCCAGACGTAGCGGAAACCCTCCCCCGTCTCGGCGAGGAAATGGCCCAACGAACGGCTCTTCGCCGTCGCCTCGGGCCGCGGCGGCCGGACGTCGCGCGGAATGAACACCGTGAATCCCGCGGCGATGAGGTAGCTCACACCGTCGATGAGGAACAGCAGCGCGGCACCGAAGGCCTTGAACAGGACGCCTCCCACCGCCTGGCCCAGGAAGATCGAGGCCTGCACCGAGAGCTGCGACAACGAGTTGGCGGCCGGCAGCTTCTCCTTGACGACGAGGTCCGGGACGATCGCGTTCACGGCCGGCATGAACACGGCACGGACCACGCCCAGGATCACCGCAACCCCGAAGAGGAGCGGGACGACCAGCCCCTTGTCCGCCGGCCGGAACCAGAGGGCCGCGGTGAAGCCGGCGAGAGCCAGCCCGGAGATCAGGTCGCTCCAGATCATGATGCGGACCCGCGAGTGGCGGTCGACGAAGGTTCCGCCGAACGGCGCGAGCAGGATGGAGGGGACCGCGCTCGCCATCATCAGCAGCCCCATCAGGCTGGCGGAGCCGGTCACCTCCTTCATCCAGAGCATGGCGCCGATGTTGAACGCCGGATTGCCGAGCTGGCTGATCGTCTGGCCGACCCAGAGCAGGGAGAAGCCGCGGTTCCACAACCGGCCCGGCGGTCCGGCCGGAGCGGTCGCGGCCTCGGGGGCCGGCGCGGGAGAGGCGGCGGTGGCGTCCATAGGCGCCGGATTCTACACGGCCCGGCGCCGGCCGAAGGCGCGCACCACCTTCGTGATGTGCCCGGCGGCATCGCGCACACTGACCGTGAAGATGGCCCCGTCGGTCATCCGCACCCGCCGCGGCAGGACCAGGCGGAGGACCGCTCCTTCCGGATCGATCCGCTTTCCCGCCGCCAGGTTCGATCCCGGCGCGAAGCTCCCCAGGCGGAGATTGCAGGTGACGGCGAGGCTGGTGCCCACGACGCCGCTCTCCACGTCGAACGCCGCGATCTCCAGGACGTCGAAAAAGCCGGCCTGCCGCGCCCGGACGACCGAAGGACGCAGCACCAGGGTGGGTCGCAGGTCGTCTTCCAGGAATCCCCAGGCGGGATCACCCGGCGTGGCGAGATCGATGGGCGCTCCCAGATCGATCCAGCGCGCCAGGGTCAGCTTCTGCTCGCCGGTCAATCCCGGCACGCCGCCCGCGGGATGGGCGGCCGTCGGGGCGAAGTCCAGGTCGTCGCTCCGGTCCTCGTTGCGCCGGCCGTCGAGCCGCTCGCCCCAGACCTTCCAGAGGAACAGGCTCTCGCGGCTCTGGTAGGCCCGCAGGTAGCGCGTGAGCTGCGGCGTAAACCACTGCTCCTGCTCCCCCGGCGGAGGCGCCGAGAATTCGGCGAAGGTGTCGAGGACGAGCCGGAAGTAGGCGGCCGGCCAGGAAACACCGTCGCGCTCGACCGGCGGCGCCGAGCGCGCCAGCGGCAGCCCGGCCGCCGGGCTCGCGCCGCCATGGCACGAAGCACAGCGGGCCTCCAGGATCGGCACCACGTCGCGCGTCCACTCGACGGTCACCTGGTGCGACGCCACCGTCCGCACACCCGGCTGGTTGCCGGGGCCGAGGGTGAGGAGCGGCGTGCGGCGGGCGAGGTCGGGCACCACGTAGTCTCGCCGCGCCGCCGCCGTCGCCGCGAAATCGAGCGGCTCCTTGCTGTGGGCATGGCAACCGCCGCAGTCGTAGCGCGCCTCGCCGGGGCGCACCTGGTGCCAGGTCTGGGCCATGTTGAGCACCAGGCCGCGGCGGTCGAGCGCCTGGAAGGTCACCGCCGTGTCCGCCGGAATGCGCGCCAGGAAGCTGGTGTCGTCCTCCTGCGTCCCATCCGGCCGCAACAGGCGCGCCGCGCCCGGCTTGCGCACCGGGATCTCCCCCAGGATGCGCAGCCGCTCGCCGCCGACCGAACGGAAGTTGCGGCCATTGTCCGGATAGGTCCGGTCGGTCGACGGCGAGAGCATCAGCACCCGCACGGCCCAGACGTCCCCGTCCCCATAGACGCCCGCATCCGCCCCCTGCCGCGTCCAGCGGAACGGCGCCTCGTCGCCGGTGTTGAACGGATCGCGGTCGTCCCAATAGCGCCCCAGCGAAGGCGCCGTGTCGCGCCAGAGGAGCGAGGCGGAACCGATCAAGCCGAACGGCTCGCCGGGAGTGAGCCCCTCCTCGCGGACCGCCTCATCCGCCGGCTCGGGCCACCCCGCCGGCCCGGCGACGCCATAGAGCTGCTGCCAGCTCACCACCGGCCGCGGCCACTGGAGGTTGTAGCCATCCTCGGCGAGGACGGTGACAAGGCCCGCCGGCTTCCCGGGAACGCCGGCCGGCGGCACGGCGACCGGCGCCGCGTCCGGAATCAGCACGATCTCGCCATGCACCCAGGGGAGGGCCGTGCCGAGGCCGACGTAGATGCCGTTGTGGTTCGCCGGGCCGGACGCGTAGACCGCCAGGAGGTCCGCCCGCGCCGGATCGCCCACGGAGCTGGGCGCCGCCGCCGGATGGGTCAGCTTGCCGCGGCGCTCCGGTCCGGTACAGGGAGCGGGTCCTTCGATCCCCGAAGCGCCATAGGCGTTGTCCTCCCAGCCCGGGCACGGAGCCGGAAAGTCGTCCGGCGTGGTGAACGGCGTCAGGCGGACCTGCTCGATGCGTTGGAAAGGGATCTTGCCGTCCAGCCCGTCGGAAAAGACCGCCTGCGGGCTGTCGAAGTCGGGTCCCGCCGGATCGAGCGGATAACGGATCAGGTCGCCGAAGCCGTTGTTGTTCAGGTTGTAATAGCGGGTCAGCACCAGGTCGCCGCCCGGCATCTGGGTCATGAAGTGGTGTACCAGGAACGGCTCGGCAAAACCGGAGAGCCCATGCCACCCGCGTCCATCGGGACCGATCACCCAGAGCGGGAACTGGCGGATGTCGCGCAGCCCCTGCTCCTCCCAGCTCGAAAAAGCGATGCGGCCGTCGAGCAGCACCTGCGGATGGAGCGCCATGGCGAGGTTCAGATGGCCGATCTGCTCGACGTTGCGGCCGTCGTCGTCCATCGCGAAGAGCTGCATCACCCGCTGGCCGGTGGTGAACGCCTTCGGCGGGACGAAATTGTTGCGATTCGAGGTGAACACGATCCGCTTGCCGGGCGCCCAGGTGCCGCCGGTGTTGAAGACGCCGATGCGCGGATGGTTGCTCCCGGCGGCCCCGGGCGTGAACCGCGCGCCGTTGCCGGTGTTCGGCGTGAACGCCTGAGTGGTCAAGCGCACCAGAGCCCGCGTCGCAAGGTCGAGCTTGTAGAGATCGGCGCCCGCCGTCGAGAGATACGGGCCTTGCGGATCGCCGCGCTGCGGATTGACCGCGGTCAGGTCGTGATACCAGGTGAAGAGGACCGAGCGGCCGTCGAACGAGACGTTGAGATCGGCCACCGATCCGGAAGCGAGCGGTTTCCCCTGCGGCGTATCGATCTGCACCCGGTAGCGCTCCAAGGGAAACAGCACCTCCCGCGAGCCGTCCTTCTTCAAAAGGACGAGCTGCGCCCCCGCGTCCGGCGTCAGCGGCCGGACCGTGTCCGGCCAGACGCTCCCCGGCTGCGCCGGTCCGGCGCCTTGATAGGGCGCGCGCACGTAGAGCAGGTCATACGGCAGCGGATGGACCGTATCCGCCCCGGCGGGACCCGCCGCGAGAAGAAAGAGGGAAAGAGCGAGCGCGTGGCGTCCTCGCATTGGGCGTCTCCTGTGGAGCGGTTCGACTGGGGGAAAGTATAGCCGGTTCGCCCTCACCCCGCCCCGAAGCCGGGCGGCTCGGCCGCCGGAGTCCGAGAGAAGTGCCCGCCGAAGCCAGGCCCCTCTTTCTCTCGCAGCTAGAAAAATGATGATGCTGATGGCCGTCCTCTCCGGCCCAACGGGCCGGGAGACCCCAGCCCAGGGATGAGGCCGCAGGCCGATTCCCTGGGATCCAACGGCCGCCACGATCATGCGGCCTGAAGGGCCGCGGGAGCCTTCACCAGGAGCGGAACCGTCTCGAACAGACCTCTCGCGGCCCTTCAGGCCGCGGGGTAGATCGGCCTCCTGTGACCCAGGGAGTCGGCCTTCGGCCTCATCCCTGGGCTGAAGTCTCCCGGCCCGTTGGGCCGGAGGGGCGCACTCCCGCCCAAGACATTGAAGAAGCGAGGGTTGGGGTTCCCCCTCTCCCGGGGGAGGGGAGTGCGGGTGGGAGCCCCTGGGCCGCCGGCCTCGGCGGCGAGAATCGAGGGGACGGTCCAGCGGATGCATCTCGCCGCCTCACCCCGCCCCGAAGCTGGGCGGCTCGGCCGCCGGAGTCCGCCAATGCGCCTTGATGTAGTTCCGCAGCACCGCCGGAGCCCCAAGGTCCACCGTGCCTTTCCGGACCTCCTCCTCCAGATCGCGCCATACCGCCACCATCTGCTCCCGCGCGATGGCGCTGCTGCCCTCCTCGTCCTCCAGATGTGACAGCTCCTGCCGCGCCCGCTTGCACACCTCGATCGCCTCCGCCTTTTGCCCTCTCCGGAGATGAAAACCCAGAAGGTAGATCAGGTCGAGGAAGAAGCTTCTCACCAATCCGTGTTCGAGGTCGCCCGCTGTCACTTCCTGCAAAAGGCTCTCCGCCTTCGGAAACCGCTCCATCGTTTCCAGGATGCGGGCCGCGGTGAACCGCCTGCGGAGCTGGATGAATGGTTCCCGGAATTGCTCGTGAAGCCCTTCGAGGTCCTTGAATCGGAGAAGCGCTTCTCGTGCCGCACCCAAGTTGATGAGGCAGTCCATCCGGATACCTTCGATGAAAACCGCCAGACGCGGATTGTTGGGCGGGTTCAGCTCCGCCGCCTGCTCCACAATGTGGAGGCTCTCGGCCGGGTCGATGTCTATCAGAGTGTAAGCGAGCCGAGCGAGGGTCTTGCTCAAAAGGAAGGTTTCCGAGGCAGCCTCGAACAGTTCGGCCGCCCGGCGCAGGATTCTTGCCGCCTCTTCGCTGTTGCCGAGATCGTCTTCGAGGATCCCTTCGGCGCACAGCAACTTCCCCTCGACGGCGCTGCGTCTCGATCCCTTCTCGGCATCGGCTGGCGAGGTCTGGCCCGAAAATACTCTGCGCAACCCTTCCAGGGTCGCGTGAGACTCATCGTACATTTTAGCCACTCCTTGAGCGTGCGGTAAATGGCCGTGATTCAGGGAAATCGTGAAAAGAAGCGTTCCTAGTATAGCCAGAAAGGGTGGGGCCGCAACACGCGCGGCCCCACCGTGAACCGCTACTAGCCGAAGGGGTCCCAATCGGCCCCGTGGTCCTTCCGCGCCGGCGACTTCGAGGAGTACGCCGCGCTCAATGCGGACCCCGAGGTCATGCGCTACCTGGGTGTGGAACGCGAGCCGTGGGACCGGGGCCGGTCGTGGCGGCACCTGGCGTTTCTTTGGGGACACTGGCCCCTCGGCGGCTGCGGCATGTGGGTGGTGGAGCACCGGGAGACCGGAGCGTTCGTCGGCGTGGCCGGCTTTTCGGAGCCGGACGGGTGGCCGGGTTGCGAGCTGTCCTGGAAGCTCGCGCGGCTCTGGTGGGGGCACGGCTACGCCTCGGAAGCGGCGCGGGCCGCCCTGGGTTTCGCTTTCGACGTACTGCAGAGGGACCGCGTCATCAGCCTCATCCACCCGGAGAACCACGCCTCCATCCGCATCGCCGAGCGGATCGGAGAGAGACTGCTCCGCCGCATCGACCACTACGGCCGGGAGATGCTCTGCTACGGGATCGACCGGGCGAGCCGGGCCGTGTAGGCGGCGGCGGGGCGGCAGGATTTTGTCACCGAGGCCAACCAGCCCTCGTCGCAGGCCGGGTACTTCTCGAGGTTGGCCGGCCAGTTCTCGAGGTTGGCCGTCCACTTGCCGAGGTTGGCCGTCCAGTTGCCGAGGTTGGCCGTCCAGTTGCCGAGGTTGGCTGTCCAGTTGCCGAGGTTGGCTGTCCAGTTGCCGAGGTTGGCCGTCCACTTGCCGAGGTTGGCCGTCCAGTTGCCGAGGTTGGTTGGACCAGTTGTCGAGGTTGGTTGGCCAGTTCTCGGGGTGGGCTACCCAACTCCCGAGATGAAGCAACACTCTCGCGAGATGGACCACTACGTTCGCGAGTTGGGCCACCACGTTCGCGAGATCGACCAACAAGCTCCCGGACTGGTCCGACGAGCTGGCGAGATGGTCGCCACTCTTCGCGAGATGGACCCGTCACCCCACCGCCGCTTCGGCCCCCGCCCTCTCCAGGTTGAGCGCCAGAAGCTTCTCCAGAATCCCGTCGTCCGGCAGGTCCGGCGTCCAGCCATACGCAGCGAACACCGCCTCATCGAGCCTGCGGTGCGCCAGGTCGAGCCAGGTGGGCCGCTCATTGTACAGCCGGGTGAGCGTCCGCAGCTTCAGCTTGCCGGCGTGCTCCTCGTCCTTCGGCACGAGCCGGGGATAGCGCACCGTCCCGATCCCTCGCGCGTCCGGATCGTGGACGTACCGCGACCAGGGACCGGCGACGGACCCGGGGAACTCCAGGACCTCTTCCCGGGTCCACTCCGGCGGATTCAGCCAGCGGGTCCGGAGGGTGTCGAGCTCCTTCGCAGCGGCGGCGATGGCGGCTTCCTGCCCGGCGTCCGGGTGGGGGAAGGGGAAGGTCTCGAAGACGGTCGTTGGGTTGTAAGTCGGGTCGTTGCCGATCCCATGCCAGCTACACGTCGCCAACGTCCATGCCGAATGAGCGCTCGACTGCAGGATCCCCAGGTCCGCATCCGCGTCGAGCGCGATGGCGATCACTTTCGAATCCGGGATGACGATGGAATCCAGCCAGACGAAAACGCGGTGCGTCGCCACCCTTGGCGTACCTATGTACCGCGTCCTCCCCTTGACGGCCGCCCGGAATTCCTCGATCGACCGGCCCAAGAGCCACCAGTGCTTGGAACGCCATGGGTCATTATTGCCTTCCCGCTTGACCTTCACATTGCTCACGAGATACTCGAACGGCGCCTCGTAGAGTGCGGCGGCAGCCTCCTTCGCTCCCAACCCGTTGAAGTCGATGATCCAGCGGCCCGAGCTGTTGACCCGGACCAGGTCATAGCCGTTCCGGAAGGGCCTGAGGACGTCACTGTTCGGCCTTCCATTCGGGTTGGTTCCCCGCAATAGCTCGATGGCGGTGTCATGCTCGATGTCAAAGGCACCGACCTTCGTGGTCCCCATAAAACACCGATGCGTATTCTCGGCAAGCCGTGAACCCGCACGAATGTCTTCCCCCCGAGAGAGGGAGGGACCGATCCGGCCAGCCTCTTCCCCATCGAGAACAAAGCGAGAGGTCTCTCCCTTCGATCCGAAGGCAACCATGCTGATGCGAATGGCCGCACCATCGAGGACCCAATCCTGGTCGGATACGGCAAAGAAGATCTCTCCTGTCTCGGCGATGCGCTCGAGGACGCGCCGCGAGCTGGCCTGTTTGATGGCGGCCGTCGCAAGCAAGCCTGCTTGCATACATCGCCCCTCTTCGATCTGCCTGCGCGCCTTCTCGAACCAGTAGCAACACAGGTCGGAGCTTGCCGGCAGGCGATCTCCATAGGACTTCCAGAGCCTCTCCACATACTCGTTGCCAAGGAGAGACCGCATCAGCTTGTTCCCCAGAAACGGCGGATTCCCCACGATGAAATCCACCTTCGGCCATTCCGGCTCGCGCGGGTTCTCCGGATCGGAGAGATCCAGGACCGCGTCCATGCAGGCGAAGGAGTCCATCGGCCGCAGCACCGGGTCTTCGGGCTCGCCGAAGCCGTTGTTCCGGATCCACTGGAGATAGCCGATCCAGACGCTCATCTGGGCCAGCTCGAAGGCGTAGGGGTTGATCTCGATGCCGTAGAGCTGCCAGGGCCCCACCAGAGGCGGGAAGCCGGTGAAGCCTTTGCCCATGCCGTAAAGGATCACTTCCTTCTCCAGGTCCTTGAGCTTCTGGAGCGTGACGTAGAGGAAGTTGCCCGAGCCGCAGGCCGGATCGAGGACCTTGACGTGGCAAAGGCGTTCCCAGAAACGGCGGAGGAGGAGGTCCGCCTCGTAGCGGGCCTTGCGCAGGGCGGGCGCCGTCAGCCCGCCCGCGAGCGCCTTCTGGCGGTCCTTCTCCGCC
>Ga0062379_10000147_pt1 | contig 13065 bp, 10 predicted proteins | sample DOMMetBare2Fresh_2_FD_59484 | JGI IMG/M metagenome (GOLD analysis project Ga0062379, IMG submission 59484) | Wetland sediment microbial communities from St. Louis River estuary, USA, under dissolved organic matter induced mercury methylation -... | ecosystem: Environmental > Aquatic >...
CCTCAAGCCGCTCTCGGTGCTCTTCGGGCCGAATTCGGCCGGCAAGAGCAATTTTCTCGACGCCCTTCAGCTTCTCTCCCAGATCGCGACCAGCCGCACGCTGAAAGAGGCGTTCAACCCACCCTACCGGGGTGCACCGCTCGAGTCGTTCACCTTCGGACCTCGGGGCATCCGGGGACTTCTCGAGCAGGAAACCGCCAGCTTCAGTCTGGAGGTCGACGTCGAGCTCTCTCCCTTGATCGTCAGCTCGGTCAACCAGCAGATCCGTGAGATGAGGTCACCGAAGGGAGAAAGCAGCAACGGACGAGGTTCTCCATCCGAGCAGCTCGCCTCGGTCAAGGAGCGGTTCCTCCGCTACCGGATCGATCTCGAGATCCTCCCCAAATCGGGGATTCTCCGGGTCGCCGACGAGTACCTGGCGGCGCTGAATTCCAAAGGCCAGCCGACGGCGAGGCGCAATCCTTTCATCGGGCGGGTCAAAGACAGGCTCCATCTCCGGATGGAGGGTCAGGCGCATCCCACCTATTTCGAGAGGTACCTCGACCACAGCATCCTGTCCAAACCCCACTACCCTCCCCACTATCCGCACCTCGTGGCGATGCAGCAGGAGCTCGCGAGCTGGCTCTTCTTCTACTTCGAGCCCAGGGAGCGGATGCGGCGCCCCACACCGGTGAAGGAGGTCCATCACATCGGCCTCATGGGGGAGGAGCTCGCCTCGTTCCTCAACACCCTCAAGGCGCTCGACGAGCCTCAATTCCGGGCTGTCGAGAAATCTCTCCGCATGATCATTCCCTCGGCGTCAGGGATCAGCATCGACGTCAATGACCTCGGGGAAGTGGAGCTGAAGCTGATCGAGGGGGGCATCCCGGTCCCCGCCCGCGTCCTGTCGGAGGGGACTCTCCGCGTGCTGGGCCTCCTGGCCCTCGGGGGCGCCAAGGAGCCCCCGTCGCTCCTGGGCTTCGAGGAGCCCGAGAACGGAATCCATCCACGCAGGATCCGGCTGATCGCGGAGCTGTTGCAGGCCCGCGCCGCGACCGGAACGACCCAATTGATCGTGACCACCCACTCCCCGACGCTTTTGGACCTGATGCCCGAAGATTCCCTCTTCGTGTTCCGCAAGCGCGGGGGAACAACGGAGATCCGGTCCTTCGAGACCTGGGGTCCTCTCGGCCGAAAATCGGATACCGAATCGGCGCTCGATGACGAAGAGCTCCCGCTCCCCGTCTCGCAGCGGATCCTCCGGGGCGATCTCGATGATTGAGGTCTCGCTCTTCGCGGAAGATTTCGGCCATGAGGCCTTCCTGACCGCTCTCATCGAACGCATCGCGGCAGAGCTCGGCCGCGAGGTCTCGGTCCATGCCCGGAGCGTCCGCGGCGGACGGGGAAAGGCGCTCACCGAGCTCAGGCAATACGTCGCCGATCTCGAGAGGGGCCGCGATCTTCGTCCTGATCTTCTGGTTGTCGCCACCGACGCCAATTGCCAGGGCATCACGCGCCGCCGCCGCGAGGTCGAGCGCGAGGCGGCGCGCTTCGAGCAGGCGCAGCCGGGCCGGCTCATCGCCGCGATCCCCGATCCGCATGTCGAGCGATGGATGCTCGTCGATTCCCAGGCGTTCAAGGCAGTGCTCGGCCGTGGCTGCAACGCTCCCGATGCGAAGTGTGAGCGCCGGCGCTACAAGCGGGTGCTCCTCCAGGCGATGCAGGACGCCGGGATCGTTCCCCCTCTGGGAGGAATGGAATACGCTGGCGACATCGTCCAGCATCTCGATCTCGAACGGATCGGGAGCCTCGACGAGTCGCTCGGCCAGACCGCCGCCGCCCTCCGCCATCGGCTCAAGAATCTTTGACGCCGAAGGGAAGAGGGCCGCACCCGGTGGATGCGGCCCTCCGGTGGCGCGCCCCCTTCTCCCGTAGCCCGGCAACACCTCAGGACACCGGCCGCCACTGATTGGCCGTGCGGTTGAATTCCACGGCCACGCTCTGGCCATCGGGATTCACCGCGCGGATGCGCACCCAGGTGGACGCCGGGAACAACGCCTGGAGGGTGCTCCCCTTGCGGAGCGTCACCTGGACCGATCCGCGCCTCCCGAGGTCGGTCCAGAGCCGGTCCCCGATGTAAACCTTCATGTTCGCGTGGAAGCCCGTGCCCGCGATCACCACCCGGAATGGATTGCTCAGGCGCGAGACGCGGGTCACCACCGGAGGTGGGGTCCCGGCGGTGATCTGGACCCGGCCGCTGCGCCGGCAACTCTGGCCGGACACCGTCACCTCCAGGCTCCAGTCGAAAGTGCCGGAGTGGTCATAGGCGTGCGTGGGGCTCTGGAGGGTCGACGTCCCGCCGTCGCCGAACGTCCACGCCCAGGCCGGCAGGCCGGTGCAGTGCGTGGCCTGGGCGGTGCCCGCGAAGGAGACCGCGCGGCCCACCGTGCCTCCGGCGGGCACCGTGGTCCCGCAGGTCAGCGTGCAGGTCCCTCCGCCCCCCCCGGAGACGGCCACCGTGGCGGTACCGAGATTCGAGTCGATCTGGCCGTCCCAGGCCGCGAAGGTGAACGTATCGGTGCCGGAGAAGCCGCTCTCCGGGAAGTAGGTCGCGCTCTGGCCGGCGAGCCCCACGGTTCCATGGGCGGGCTGGGAGACGACGCGCAGCGCCAGGGCGTCGCCGTCCGGATCGTTGGCCGACAGCGCGATCTGTACCGGCTGTGGACCGGTCGTCGCGGCGGTGGCGTTTGCCACGGCCGGCGGCCGGTTGCGGGTGGCACTCTCACTCCCGGGCCCGTTGTGGCAGGCGTAGCAGCCGATCCGGAAGCCGGCCCAGAAGAAGCGGGTGCCGAATTCCATGCTCGCGGTCCAGTCCCCCTTGGCCATCGAAAGGACGGTCCCGCTGTCGTCCGCGCCATGGCACGACCGGCACTGCCGGGCTCCCCCGTCCTCGGCCACGTCGCCATGCTGCCGCACCCACTGCGGACCGATGGGATGCATCCCATGGGGTCCGCCGTCGACCGTGAACGGCACCACGCCATGGCAGGCGGAGCACTCCGCGAGCACGCCGGCATGGTTCTGCAACAGCCGGCTCTGCACGTTGTCGTTGGTATGCGAAGACGGGTATTCGGCATGGGTCGAGCCGTGGCACGCCTCGCAGGCGAGGCCCCCGTGGCCGCGCGAGAAGCGGTACAGCGAGAAGCCGGAGGCCGGGACGTCGGGATTGGTGGCGAACGTCGGGTCGACGGCCTGGCGCAGGACGCCCGGCGCGGAAAAAGCCGAGGTGAAGCGGAGGCGGCCGGCGTTGTCCATCGCCGTCCCGGTGTGGCAGCTCTGGCAATCCGGCTCGTCGAGCCACCCTTCCCGCGCACCGCCCACCTGGCTCATCGGCCCATGGCAGCTCTGGCACTGCATGGCCAGGGAGCCGTCGAGAGCCACCGACTTGCCCATGGCGCCGCGCAGGCAGCGGGTGGTGGAGCCGGGATGGCAGCTATAGCAGGCGCCCCGGTTCGCGGCCGACTCCAGCGTCGTCCCGGTGCCGGGATCGACCACACCCCCGTGGAGGCGGTGGATCGAGCGGGTCAGCGGCGCGATGCCGGTGATCCCGGAGCCGGGCAGGGCATTGGAGGGATGGCAACGGGCACAGAGGATCGGATGGCCGGCCGCGGCGGTCGCGTACAGGCCTTCCGGCCGGAAACCCGCGCTGCGCAGAGCACCGGCGTAGTCGGGATCGCCCGCCTGCCGCTCATCGTGCAGGCGCAGGATGTTGAGCCGGTAGTCGTGCTCCGGATTGGGGTCGTTGACCCAGCCGCCGGCCGGCCGCGCCGCGGTCCCCGCGCCCGACGAATGACAGGAGGAGCAGCTCATCTCGTCCGAGACCGGCAAGACGACCTGGGTCGTGGCCAGCACGGCTCCCCCGGCATCCCGGGCCACCAGGCGCATCATCGGATAGGTGTTCTGGCGCCCCGCGTCATCGCGGGGTGTGATGGGAATCCCCTCCGCGGTGAACCATTGCTGAGTGGCATCCCAGGTCATCGTCTGGGGCCGGTTCGCCGAGCCGGGCATGACCGCGCCGGCCAAGCCCGCGTCCTCCGCCAGTGAAAGGCCGAAGAGGTCGCTCACCCAGGTCCAGAACTCGGTCTTGCCCCGGGACGTGGTGTTGATCGATCCGGCCGGGTCGCGCACCGCTTCATAGGTGACCAGGATCCCCGCCGGGTTGCGAACCAGGCGGCCGGAGGCGTCGATGAGCTGCGCGTGGACGGTGTTGTAGGGAGGCAGGATGGAGAAGACCGAGTAGTCCTTGTCCATGCAGTGCATGCCGAGGTTGTTCCACCCGATGAGCGTCCAGCCGCCACCGGTTGCGAAGACCGGAAAGGCCAGAGCGATGCCCAGGGCGGCGAGCAGGAGAGCGCGTCGAGGCATGGGATGTCTCCTGATGCACCACGGTCCACTCCCGGAAGGACGGGTGCGGAAAGGAGCTCGGCACGGGGTCGGCAGGGAGGGACGCCTCGACCGGGAGTGGGTGTCGGCTCCCCAGAAACAGGGGTCCCCGGTGGACCGGTCTCCAAATCCCATCATGGCCACAGGAAACCAGGGGAAGACCGCCCGCCCGGGTGGCGCCGGCTGCGTTCCGGGGTGGGCGCGCGGGTGGGCTCTCAGAGCCGCTTGCGGGTGAGCGCCCGGTCCAGCGCCGCGGCGAAGGCCTGCCTGTCTTTGGGGGTGTAGGGACGCGGCCCGCTGGTCTCGACACCCGCACCCCGCAGGCCGTCCATGAAGTCGCGGACGGCGAGCCGCTCTCCGATGTTGTCTTCGCCGTACTCCTCGCCGCGGGGGTCGATGACGGTGACGTGCTTCTCCACCAGCCGCGCGGCGAGCGGGATGTCGGCGGTCACGGCGAGGTCGCCCGGCTCGGCGTTCTCGGCGATGTGGTGGTCCGCGACGTCCGGGCCACCCTTGACCTGGACGGTGCGCACGAACGGATGGTCGAGCGGCGCCGCGAGGCGCGAGTTCGCCACCAGCACCGTCTCCAGCTTCAGCCGCCGGGAGGCGCGGAAGACGATCTCTTTCACGTCGCGCGGCGCGGCATCGGCGTCGATCCAGATCTTCATTCGAACCGTGCCGTCTCGCTGACAGATTTGAAGTTGAGGCTCGGGTGGGCCGGATCGTTTCGGAAGAGCTGATAGGCTTTTCGGGCGTGCCGCTTGACGGGTTCGGGCAGGTCCCGCATGGCCTCCCGGAAACGGCGTGTTGTCTTCGAGATCAAAGCCGGTCGGGATCGAGAACCTGCGTCAGGCCGGCCTGGTGCTCGGCGAGCGCTTCGTCGGCCAGCCGGGAGAGAAGATCCTGGGAACCGGCAAACGCTTCATCCCACCGCCGGTCGGATTCGATTTCGCCGAGCAGCAGGGCGGCGAGCGCATCCTGGTCACTCTCGGGAAGCTTCTCTGCCTCTGCGAAGGCTTGTCGGAGGAGCTCTGTCACGCCGGGTTCTCCTTTCCGTCCCGACGCCAGCTTAGCATACCCGGCCAACCGGGTAACAAACTCTCCAGGCACCTCCTCCGTATGCAGCCCGAGGGCACACACACACAGAGCCGCGCCGCGGCCGGCTCGGACAAGGAGATCGAGATGGTGCAGAGAGACGAAGCCTTGAACCAGATGTTCGTCGCTTTCGGGCAGGGAACCGGCCCCTTCCGGGTCAGCCAGGCCGTCTGCCGGGACGTGCGGTGGCGCTACAACCTGCGCTTGTCGGACGCCTTGCTGGCCGATTGGGAGCACAATGCCGTGCAGGTCCTCGAGCGCCTCCGCGCGGTCGGCCGGGCCGCCGCCGCCGAGGCGGCGCTCGCGGGGCGCATCACGATCTCGACGGTCGACGTCCGCATCGCGGCTCCGCGTGTCGAGGTAGAGTCGGACACCCCAGGCTGCGCCGATCCCAATCCCGGCTTCCCGGCCCACGAGCCCGCTGCGTACACGGTTCAGGGCATCCTCGATCAGATCCTGGTGGCGTTCGGCCAGGGGACGGGCATCATGCGCGTGGCCCGATCCGCCGCCGCGGCTCTGCGGGACCGCTACGAGCCGTATGTGGATGAACGGGCCCTGGCTCTCTGGGGAGAGGAAGGGGTGCAGGTCCTGGAGAGGATCCGCGCCATCGGCCGCCTCGCCGCGTTGCGCACCGTCGAGGGGGCGAGCACGGTGATCACCCGGCCCGTCGTGGCCGCCGCCGCCGAGAACGTGGAGAGCGTCTCCAAGACCCTGTTCTGCCCGCCGGTGCCCCCGCCGGTCCAGGATGCCGACGGCGCCCTGGAGGCGGTGGTCGCGCGGGTTCGCTGAGACGCTCTACCGACCCGACTTGCCGGCACCCGAGCTCGAGCCGCTCCAACTCGAGCGGCTCGAGCCTCCAGCGCGCGCGACCGGCTCTCCAGAAGCGGCGCGGACGACCGAGCTGGCGGCGGGCTTGCTACTCGATGTCGAAGGTGATCCGCCCCCAGCGGAGGCCACCCTTCATGTTGTAGTCGCCGTAGACCTCATAGCCGAGCTGGGCATTGCCGCCGCTCCCGCCCCTGACCCGGACCTTCACCCAGTTGTCTCCCGTGCCGATGATCTGGATGTTGCCGCCACCTGCCGCCACCGTGAAGCTGGCGGTCACCGCCTCATCCTCGTCGCCACCGGTCTCTCCCCAGAGGCTCACCTTGACCTCCTCCCCCACTCCCACGTCGATCGACTCCGCCGGTTTGATGTTGTAGGCCTCGTCCTCCCGGTCGGTGTTGATCCCCTCGACCCAGGCATAGAGGTTCTGCACGTTGACCGCGCGCGGCTGCCAGGCCGGGGTCTGCGCGAAAAGGACGGCGGAAAACAGAACGGCGGCCACCGCGAAAGCGGCGATTCCGAGGATCTTGCGAGACATGAACGGGCTCCCTGTGTTCCACCGGGGCGGGCCATCCGCACCGGTCCGGCTGTGCTGCGTGATGGCGTCATGATAGCGCAGGCGAGGAGCGGGCGCACCTGCGGGGGTGAGGCCCTACTTCGGCACCGACCCCAGCAGGTACTTGATGTTGTCGTCGCTCCAGCGGATGCCGCCGCCGAGGAAGAGCGAGTCGTAGCGCCCCTCCAGGAAGTCGTCGTAGCCACCGATCACGTAGAGGTTCGGGTTGAGCTGGTAGCGCGTCGAAAAGCGCAGGTGCGGCGCCTCGTCGTTCGGACGGTTGAAGTCGAACGCTTCGAAGGAGAGCCAGAGGCGCTTGTCCCAGAGGGGGTATTCGACCTGCGCGCCGCCGCTGCTTTCGATCAGCCCGGCCCAGAGGCGCAGGTCCTGCGGCGTCTTGTAGCCGAAGAGCGCCGAGACCTGGTAGCTCTTCTCCAGCTCCAGGCTCTTCGTGGTGGTCGTGCCGGCCGTTCCATCCGGATTCGTCACCGTCACCGTCCGGGTCTTCTCGCGGCGCTTGCCCAGCGGGGTGTTGACGATGCCGGCACGGTAGAGCCGGAAGTCGTCCTGCGGATCGATGTCGAGCAGGAACTGAGAGCGCGAGCCGGAGCCGTCGGCCTCGTCGATCCCGGGGAGATAGGCCGCCTGCATGTCCAGGTCCATCTTGAAGCGGTTGATCGCTCCCAGCGTACCGGAGAGCGACTCGACGCCACCCTGGATGCTGTCGAGGGTCTTCACCAGGTCGTCGTGCGCCTCTTCGCTGTTGACCAGCTTGCCGATCGTCCCTTCGCCTCTGGCGATCTTTCCCGAAATCAGATTCAGGTTGTCCACCGAGGTCTGCAGCTTGTCGGTGATCTCGTGGATGTTCGCCGTGCTCCCCGAGACGTTGGAGCGGTTCTCCGCCAGAATGCCCTCGATCTGCGAGAGGGTGCGGTTCATCTGCTCGGCGAGGCGCGGCAGCTCCTGGGCCAGGATGGCGCTCGCCCGGTCGAAGTTCCCGACGGTGGACCGGACCGCCACCCGGTTCTCGGCCACCAGCAGGCGGATCTCACGGCTGGTCAGCTCCAGGTCCTTGGTCAGGCGCTCGATCGAGCCGCCGAGGTCGACGTTGGCGAAGGAGCCGGTGGCCTTCTGGATCGACGTGCCGATGTCCTCCAGCTTGGCCATCGCGTCGTCGATGCTCACCGGCGTCTCGCCGGGGAGGATCGCGCCCGCCGGGAGCGGCGGGCCGCCCGCCGGGCCGGGGAGGATCTCGATGTACTTCTCGCCCAGCAAGCCGAGATTGGCCACCCGCGCGATGGTCCCGGCCCGCAGGTCGAGCGGCTTCTCCAGCCGGATGGTCACCCGCGCCTGCCGCCCGTTCGGGCCGAGGCCGAGCGTCTCGACCTGTCCCACCCGCACGCCCGCCACCCGCACCGCGGCCTTTTCATCGAGACCGGCCACCGAATCGAAGACCGCATCCACCGTGCGCTGCTTTTTCGCAAAGGGATTGATCTGCTCCACGTTCCAGATGAGGACGGCCATCACCACCAGGCAGATGGCCGCGAAGATGCCCACTTTCACCGCTTGCGCCATGTGATCTCCTCGATGGTTGGCTCGATGGCGGGCTCGCTGCCCGGCCCGTTGACCGCCTGCGGACCGTCCTCCGAGAGAGGACCGTCCGCGCGGCCATGGATGAATTGCTGCACTCTCGGATCCTCCAGCCGCTTGAATTCTTCCGGCGGCGCCGACGCGATGATCTTGCCTTGGTGGATCATGGCGATCCGGTCGCCGATCCGGAACGCGCTCTCCATGTCGTGGGTGATGGTGACCGTCGTGCTCTTCAGCCGGTCGTTCAGGTCGACGATGATCTCGTCGATGAGGGCCGTGGTCACCGGATCGAGCCCGGTGGTCGGCTCGTCGAAGAGGAGGATCTCCGGCGCGTGGGCGATGGCGCGGGCGAAGCCGACCCGGCGCCGCATGCCGCCCGAGAGCTGCGACGGCAGCTTCTCCTCGACGCCCTCCAGACGGACCATCCCCAGGCACTCGCGCACCCGCCCGTCGATCTCCTGATGCGTCTTTTGAGTGAGCCGCTGCAGCGGAAACGCCACGTTCTGCCAGACGGTCATGGAGTCGAAGAGGGCTCCCTCCTGGAACGCCATGCCGAACTTGCGGCGGAAGTCGGTGATCTCCCGGTTGCCCAGCTTCTCCACCGCCACGCCGTCCACCTCGACGCTCCCGGCGTCCGGTTTCAACAGGCCGATGATGTGCTTGAGCAACACGCTCTTGCCGGTCCCCGAGCCGCCGATGATCACCAGCGATTCGCCGGGCGCCACGTCCAGCTCGACGCCGTCCAGCACCTTCTTGGGCGGGAACGACTTGAAGAGGCCGTGGATGGCGATCTTGGACCGGCCTGTGCTGGAGGGCTCGCTCATGGGTTCCACTCTATGCGAAAGCTAGAAAAGGAGACGCGTGAGGAAGAAATCGGTGATCAGGATGACGATGCTCGCCACCACCACGGCGGAGGTGGTGGACTTCCCGACCCCCTCGGCACCGCCCGAGGTGTGGAACCCCTTGAGGCAGCCGATCGAGGCGAGCAGGAACCCGAAGACCGACGCCTTGATCAGCCCCGAGAAGAGATCGGTCATGTCCATGAACTGGAAGGAGCGGTCGACGTAGGTCACCGGATTGGCGCCCATCATGATCACCGCCACCATGTAGCCGCCCAGGATGCCGACGCCGTTGCCCATGACGACGAGGAGAGGGAGCATGAGGGTGGACGCCCAGACCCGCGGGACCACCAGGTAGTGGACGGGATCGGTCGCCATCACCTCCAGCGCGTCGATCTGCTCGGTCACCCGCATGGTGCCCAGCTCGGCCGCCATCGCCGAGCCGGCGCGGCCGGCCACGATGAGCCCCGAGAGGACCGCCGCCAGCTCGCGCACCAGGGAGAGGGCCACGCCCGAGCCGACGAAGCTCTCGGCGTTGATCCGCCGCAGCACCGTGAAGGTCTGGAGGGCCATGACACCGCCGGTGAAGAGGGTGGTCAGGAGGACCACGGGAATCGAGTCGAACCCCACCTTGACCATCTGGCGCATGAGCTCGCGGACGTCGTACGGCCGCCGCGGCGTCCAGGCGAAGATCCGCCCGGTGAGCTCGACGAACCGGCCCAGCTCCAGAAACATTCGTTCGACCGCACCCGGCAGCTTCATCTCACCCATCCTCCCGCGAAAAGCGCGAGATCAGCTCCTCCACCCGGCCGCCGCGCACGTAGCGGCGCGGCAGGCGCAACCCCAGGTGGCAGAGGATCTCCCAGGAGATCGTCCCGGCATGGCGGGCGAGCTCCGGAGCGGTGATCTCCTCCTCTCCCTGGCGGCCCAGGAGGACGACCTCGTCGCCCAGCTCGGCCCCGGTCTCCGTCACGTCGTAGAGCGTCATGTCCATCGTCACCGAGCCCGCGATCGGCACGCGCCTGCCGCGCACCAGCGCCTCCCCCTTGCCGGTGAGCCGCCAGGCATAGCCGTCGGCGTACCCAACCGGCACCACGGCGATCCGGCTGCGCCGCTGCATCACCGTCCGCCCGCCGTACGAGACCGAGGTGCCCGCGGCCACCTCGCGGACCTGCACGATGCGGGCGCGCACCGACATCACCGGCCGCAGCCCCCCCTCGGCCGCCGCCACCGGATCGAGGCCATAGACCGCGATGCCGAGGCGGACCAGATCATACCGGCTTCCGGGCCGGTGCAGCGCCGCCGCGCTGTTCGCCATGTGGATCAAGGCCCCTTGGCGCTCCGCCTCGGTGAGCTGGGCGAGCACGGCCGTGAAGCGCTCCTCCTGGAGCCCGTTGCGCGGGCTGTCGACGTCGTCCGCCTCGGCGAAATGGGAGAGCAGGCCGGCGAGGCGCAGGCGCGGCGCCTTGCCTCCGGAGCCACCGCGGATCATCTCCAGCGCCGCCGGCACCTCGTCGAGCTGCAGCCCGAGCCGGCTCATCCCGGTGTTGACCTTGAGATGGATCGGCTGCGGCACCGCATGCCCCGCCGCCCAATCGCGCCAGAGCGCCAGCTCGGCCAGGCTGGAGACGGTGGGGGTCAGCCGGTAGCGCCGGTAGAGCGAGATCTTGGCGGGCCGCGCCGTGCCGAGGACCAGGATCGGCAGCCGTACCCCGGCACGCCGGACCTCCGCCCCCTCTTCGAGGAGCGCCACGCCGAGCCAGTCCACCCCCGCCCCCTCCAGCGCCCGGCTCACCCCCACGGCACCGTGGCCATAGGCATCCGCCTTGACCACCGCCATGGCCTGCGCGCCGCCGATCCGCCCGCGGAGGATGCGGAGGTTGTGCTCCAGCGCCTCCAGATCGACGTCGACCCAGGCCGGACGCAGCGCCGCCTCCAGGTCCTCGACGCCGGGCGCCGCCTCCGCCGGGGGAACGTCAGAACGGCGCGCCGCTGTCATAGCTCCCGTAACTCTCCTGGGCGCGGCTCTTGAAGGTCGTCGTCTCGCCGATGAAGACCATCTCCACCGTGCCGGTCTCGCCGTTCCTGTGCTTGGCGATGATCAGCTCGGCCAGTCCCTTGTTCTCGTCCGTCGCGTTGTACACCTCGTCACGGTAGACGAAGGCCACCATGTCGGCGTCCTGCTCGATCGATCCCGACTCGCGGAGGTCCGAGAGCTGCGGCCGGTGGTCGCTGCCCCGCCTCTCCGGGTTGCGCGAGAGCTGCGACAAGGCGATCACCGGGATCTCCAGCTCCTTGGCGAGCTGCTTCAGGCCGCGGCTGATCGCCGCAATCTCCAGGTTGCGGTTCTCGTACTTCCCCCCCGCCTGCATGAGCTGGAGGTAGTCGAGGACGAGGCAGGCCAGCCCCTTCTCCGCCTTGAGCCGGCGCGACTTGGAGGCCACCTCCAGGAGGGTCGGGTTCGGCGAATCGTCGATGAACAAGGGCGCCTCGCCGATCGTCCGCACGGTCTGGTAGATCTTCGTCCACTCCTTGCTGGAGAGATGGGCGCCGCGCAGCTTGCTGAACGAGATGTCCGCCTCCGAGCAGAGGACGCGCAAGGCGAGCTCCTGCTGGCTCATCTCCAGGGAGAAGACGCCGACCGTCTTTCCTTCCTTGATGGCCACATTGGAGGCCACGTTCAGGGCGAAGCTGGTCTTCCCCATGCCCGGGCGGCCGGCGATGATGATCAGGTTGCCGCGGTTGAGCCCGTGGGTGATCCGGTCGAGGTCGGTGAACCCGGTGGGGATGCCGGTCAGCAGGCTCCCCGACCGCTCCTCGAGCTCCTCCAGGGTGTTGTGGAAGATGCGGCCGATCTGCGCGAAGCCGCGCTGCACCGCCTCCTCGCCCAGGCCGAGCACCGACTGCTCCGCACGCCCCAGCGCCTCCTGGGCGGTCAGCCCGCCGTCCAGGCAGTCGCGGATGATCTGGCTGGACGCCTGAATCAGCCGGCGGCGGATCGACCGTTCCTTGATGATCTCGGCGTACTGGTCGACCCGGCCGATGTCCGGCAGGTCGAGGTCCAGCGAGGCGAGATACGCCAGTCCGCCCACCCCGTCGAGCTGCGCCCGCTGCTCCAGCTTCGCCTGGAGGGTGCGCAGGTCGATCTCGACCTGCTCCTCCTGCAGGTCGATCATCGTCTGATAGAGGACCTGATGGCGCTCGACGTAGAAATCTTCGGGCCGCAGGCGTCCCGAGATGGTCGGCAGGACCGCCGGATCCAGCAGGATGCCGCCGAGCACGGCCCGTTCCGACTCCTCGCTGAAGGGGAGCGCTTTCTGCTGGGGGAGGGTGTCGATCATGCGGGAAGGCCAGAGACTGCCCGGTCATTCTCCCGCATGCCCGGACGGGGTGCAAGCCCGGAGGGCGGCTGCCCTCAGGATCTGCGACAGATGTTGGGTGGAACGTTACTGTGGGGGTGGAACTGCGGGGAGGGGCCTCCGCTCATCCCGGGCTCCGGGACTTCGGCCCCTCTCTCTTTCGTCTTGGAGAAAGGCCCGGGAAGTCACCTCCCCGGGCCCCCTCCCGCCTGACCTCGGGTCGTGGCTCCCAAGAAGCCCCGGCCGAAACTCAAGCGCCCTTCCCTCCAGGTGCTGCAAACAACAAGAAAAAAATTTTGCGAGCTTCGTATCCCTCCGCCCGCGACAAGAGGAGCTTAGGCGCGACCTCTCTACAATGTCCTCACTGAGGGTCTCAAACCTC
>Ga0062379_10000148_pt1 | contig 13051 bp, 9 predicted proteins | sample DOMMetBare2Fresh_2_FD_59484 | JGI IMG/M metagenome (GOLD analysis project Ga0062379, IMG submission 59484) | Wetland sediment microbial communities from St. Louis River estuary, USA, under dissolved organic matter induced mercury methylation -... | ecosystem: Environmental > Aquatic > Freshwater...
GCGCGCTCGATGGCCCGCAGGTCGCCCGTCTCTTCCGGGGAGACGAAGGTGATCGCCTCGCCGCTCGCGCCGGCCCGGGCGGTGCGCCCCACCCGGTGGATGTAGTCGTCGGGCACGTTGGGCACGTCGAAGTTGACGACGTGCGACAGTCCCTCGACGTCGATGCCGCGGGCCGCGATGTCGGTCGCCACGAGCACCCGGAAGCGTCCGCTCTTGAAGCCGGCCAGCGCCTGCGTGCGCTGCGACTGGCTGCGGTTGCCGTGCACCTTGTCGCAGGCGACGCCGTGGCGCTCCAGGAACTGGGCGAGCCGGTTGGCGCGGTGCTTGGTGCGGGTGAACACGATGGCGCTCTCGATCGCGTTGCCCTGGAGCAGCTCGAGCAGCAGGGCGGACTTGGCATCCTGCCGCACCGCGTAGACCGCCTGCTCGACGCCGGTGGCGGGGGCGGACGGCCGTTCGATGTTCAGTTGGGCCGGAGTGCGCAGCATCTGGCGCGACAGCTCGCGGATCGGCGGCGGCAGGGTGGCGGAGAAGAAGAGCGTCTGCGCCGGGGGCGGCAGATGCTTGAGCACGCGGCGGATGTCGGGGAGGAACCCCATGTCGAGCATGCGGTCGGCCTCGTCGAGCACCAGGATCTCGAGGTCCGTGAGGCGGGCATAGGAGTACTGGAAATGGTCCAGCAGGCGGCCCGGGCAGGCGACGATCACGTCGGTGCCCTGGCGGAACGCCCGCTCCTGCGGCCCCATGGCGACGCCACCGTAGACGGCGGCGGCGCGCAGCGGCGTGTGCCGCGCGAGGTCATTGAAATGTTCGACGATCTGGGCCGCCAGCTCCCGCGTCGGAGCGAGCACCAGGGCGCGCGTGACGCCGCGCTTCTTGCCCAGGAGCCGCTGCAGGATGGGGAGCGCGAACGTGGCCGTCTTGCCGCTACCCGTCATGGCGCAAGCCAGGACGTCGCGCCCTTCCAGGCCCGGCGGAATACCGTCGCGCTGGATCGGCGTGGGAACGGTGAAGCCGAGGTCGGCGACGCCGCGCTGAAGGCTGGGGTGCAGGTCGAAGGAAGAAAAACTCATTGTGTGAATGGTCGCACTTTCCGAGGGCGCAGGTGGCTGCTCGAAGAGCAGGGAGACACCGCGTCCCTTCTGAAGATCCGGCAGGAATTCGGAAACGGAGGACTGAGCCGGCGAGGCCGCCGTCGGGGGCCAAGTGGCCCCAGGATCGATTCGGCGTCCCCGGGTCTCCATGAGGAGTCGAGCACGACGAGGTGGCAAGGATCTCATACTTCGGGGGAATCACCTAATCGGGGGGGGGCGGCGAGGCTTCCCGTGCGAAGAACCGCCAGCTTGTGCCGCCGCGTTCCGTAGAGGTCGGCGTGCCACACCCGGCGCGCGAGGCCGGGCTTCTTCACCAGAATGAAGATGGCGGCGCCCTGTGCAATCCCGGGAAAAAGGTTCTCATCCAGCCTCCCGTCCGGGCTGCGCTCGCGCCTGCGGCGGTTGCCGTGGAGGTCGAGGACGAAGATCTCCTCGAACGTCTGCAGGAGCGAGAACCGCATCCCGCGGAAGGTGGGGGCGTCGAGCCCGTTGTGGTTGAGGATGAACGCGACGATCCCCTCGCCCCGGTGCTCGATCACCCATTGTGCGAGGCGAAGGAAGCGGACCCAGGTGTCTTGCAGCCATTTCGTATTGCGCTCGGCGAGCGGCTTCCCTTCGCACGTCCGATAGGTGCGCCGGATCGAAGAGCCGCGCCCCGGGATGCGCGAGCCCCTCGGGATGACCGAACCGGCTTTGCACGAGGTGATGGACCGACCGCACGATCCAGCCCACGGCCGGCGGCGGCGTGGCATGGACGCCCGGGAGCCTCATCGCGCCTCGCCCCTCACCGGGCCGGCCGCGCGCCCGGCTGAAAGACTGAGAGGTCCTCCAGGTCCCGGATGGCCGGCCGCATCCAGTCCTCCAGAATGCATTCGAGGCACGAGCGGACCTCGGTGGTGAAGTCGTACTCCTCCCCTTCCTCGTAGATCGCCTCCTCGCGCGGCGAAGGTGGCACGTTGTGCAGCAGGGCCACCAGCCTCCCCCGCAACGCCTCCTGCTCCGCCGCGGCACGGGCCAGCTCACCGCGCACGGCGTCCTCTTCCTCTTTGGACATCGTTGATCTCTCCTCCCGCATGGACAACGGTTCGGCGGCGAGGATGCCGCGACAGGGGCGGCGTTGTCTGCCAGCAAGCACGCATCTCCTATACGCTATGCCCGGACGTACCTTCTTGCCGTTCGGCGTCATCTTTCCTGGCCCCGATTACTGGTCCGGGTGTCCCGCTTGCCGGCCGGCGCGCACTTGTTGAGGGTGAAGCGTGTTCAAGGAGGGATTGAGATGGGAGAACAGAAGCCGTCCGTCTTCGGCCTGGTGCTCGGCTACTTCTACCGGAAACGGGGCCTCAAGCGAAAGCAGGCCGCCGAAAGGATGGGTCTCGCCGACGTGGGATCGCTCCGCAAGCTCGAGGAGGGCGACGTGAAGCTTTCCCGGGAGAACCTGGACCTCAAAGTCGGTCTCCTGGGGTTCTCCGAAGAGGATGTCGACGCCTTCCTCTTCGGCGAAGGGCTCATCGATCCCGAGCCACCCCCGCAGCCGGCCTCGCCCGTGGCACTGACGCCGGAAGAGCTGCGCCGCATCGACCGCGCGGCCATGGCGGCCGCCACGGCAACGGCGGAAGACGTGCGCGCCGAGCTGATCCGCTGGAAGAAATCGCAGAAAGCCGCAGCCGCCCACGAGGAGGCCGAGGAGCTGTGGAAGAGCCTGAAGCCCCTCCCCCCCACCGACCGGCGCGACCTGGTCACCGTCTTTCCCCACTACCGAAGCTGGGCTCTCGTGGTCAGAGTCTGCCGCGAGAGCGAGCGTATGGCGGCCCACGACGCGGCCCTGGCGTTGGAGCTGGCCCGGTTCGCCGTGTACATCGCGGAGCGCTGCCCGGGGGAGGAGTGCTGGCGTGCCCGCATCCAGGCGGAGGCATGGGGATTTCTCGGCAATGCCCGGAGGGTCTCCAATGACCACGACGGCTCCGACGCGGCGTTCGCCCGGTCGAAACAGCTCCTGGAAGCCTCAGCCGGTGCCGACCCGGATCTGCTCGATGCCACCCTTCTCCCCGATCTGGAAGCCTCCCTGCGGAGGGAGCAGCGCCGCTTCCCCGAGGCCCTCGCGCTGCTTGATCAGGCACGTGAAGCGAGCGGTGGTGGGGCGGCGGCTGGGCGTCTCCTGCTGCAGAAAGAATTCATCCTGTGCCTGATGGGCGATTTCGAGGGCGCGCTGGAGGCCTTGAAGGAGGCACGCCCCTTGATCGAGAAGGCCACTGAACCGCGACTCTTGAGCGTTCTCTATTTTAACACCGCCGATACCCTGTGCCGCCTTGAGCGTTATTCGGCTGCCGCGGCCATCCTGCCGAAGCTGCGGCCTCTGGTTTTGGAGCAGGCCAATGACCTGGACCTCTGCCGCCTGCTCTGGTTGGAATCAAAAATCTACGCCGGGCAGGGGCAAGAGGAGAGGGCCATCGCGGGGTTGGAGCAGGTGCAGCGCGATTTGACCGTCCGCGAGCTCCCCTACGACGCGGCCCTCTCCTCCCTGGACCTGGCGTTGCTTTGGCTGAAGCGGGGCCGCACGGCCGAGGTTCGCGTGCTGGCACTGGGAATGGCTTGGATCTTCAAGGCCAAGGGAATCCATCAGGAAGCCCTTGCCGCGCTCAAACTCTTCTGTGACGCCGCCCGCCAGGAAGAAGCCACGGTGGAGCTGACGCGGCAGGTCATCGCCGAAGTCGAGACGATCCGGCGGGCGGCCCCACCACTCCCCGGCACTCCGGCGGTACGGGAGTGAAGAGGGTGGGTGGTGCCCCTCTCCCGCTTCGCGGGGGAGGGGTCAGGGGAGGGGGCGTGAGGGGGTGCCTAGCCGCCGCAGCCCCCATGCGGGTCGAGGTGGCAACCCGCATCCCCGTTGACGGTGGCCGGCGGCTCCACGATGCCGGCACCCCCGCAACCGCCGCTCGGGTCGAGGTGGCACCCGGCATCCCCGTTGGGGGTGGCCGGTGGCTCGACCACGTCTGCCCCGCCGCAACCACCGCTCGGGTCGATGTGGCACCCGATGTCCCCCCAGAGGCTCGTGACGACCAGCCACAACCGGCCCAGCAGATCCGGGGGCACGGGGGTGGGCGCGGCGGCGGCGCACCAGGGGAGGGCGACGGTGAGGGCGAGCAGAAGGACGGCGACCTTGGTACGAAGAGAAGCTCTGCGCATGGTGGGCTCCGGGAAGAGCGCTCCGCCGGAGTCACCATGATCCCGGGGGCGGCTCTTCGAAATTTGGGACCATTCGGGCATGAGGCATAGCCCCGGGAGGAGTCTCGCATGGCGAAGAAAGGCGATCCAAAGGTTCTGCGGTTCGTGGTGATCTGGCTCCGGACGTTCACCGGCTGGAGCCAGACGGAGCTCGGAGCGGCCTGTGGGTCCTGGCAAGCCGACGTGTCGCGCTGGGAGCAGGGGCTGGAGGCGCCGCCCGAGGAGAAGCTGCGCCGCATGGCTGCGAAGGGGGGCGTTCCCTGGTTCGTGATGGCGGTGCTGCGGCGGGTCTTCGCGCTGGCCCTCGCCATCATCCGCCGGTTCGGCGACACTCCTGTGGGCACCCCCGGCCGGGTGCGCCCGGAGCCCGCCGCTCTGGCGATGGCGCCCTACCTTCTGGAAGAGGAGCTCGCAGGAGTGGGGACCGTGTCCCCCGAGCAGGCCCGGCGCGAGGCCGAGGAAACGCTGGAGGCGTTCCGCCGGTTTCCTGTGTCGAGGAGACACCACCTGATCGAGGTGGCCCGGTTGGACCGGCCGCGGCGCGACGCCCTGGCCGAGCAGGCCCGGCGGGCCGGGGAAGAGGCGGAGTGCCAGGGGAGGGAGGAGGCCGCGGAGTGGCTGGCGCTCGCGGGGTTTGTGGCGCGCGCCTCAACAACTTGACCGCGGTCGAGCTCAAGAAGACGGCGGGCGAGTCGCCGTTCTAAAGTCAGTCATTCCATGCGGTGTCGGCAAGGAGGGCCTCCCAATCGACGGTGGCGGTCAGGATGTTGAGGGGGCTGTCGTGAAACCGGTAGAGGAGATACGGTGCCCCCTCAAATTCTGCGGGACCCAGGGGCGGGCCGCCGGCCGGGACCGCCCACAGCTCTCTGCCGTGGCGGGGTTCCCAGGCACCGAAGAAGACCGAGCCTCCGGCGCGGGTGAAGGGGCCGGGTGAGGACGCACCGGGGCCGGGGTTGACGTCGCCGAGCCGGTAGGTGCCGGCCGCCGTGCCGTCGCTGCGCCAGGGCTCGAGACCGGTTTGGCCGTCGGTGGCCGCGAAGGTCAGCACGCCGCCGGTGTTGGTGAGCTGTTGCGGGTAGGAGCCGGCCGGGCCGGGCCGGAGGTCCACCACCAGGCGGGTGGAGGCGGCATCCCCTCCGCTCGCCCACAGCTCGGCGCCGGTCCTCTCGTTGTAGACGGCCAAGAAGAGCTGGCCGCCCGCGGGGGTCAGGCTGCCGGCCCAGGAGGGCCAGCCGCCGATCTTCAAATCGTCGACGACGGCCGTGCCGGCCCGCGTGCCGTCGGTTCGCCACAGCGCGTCACCGACGCCGTCCACGGACGCAAGGAAATAGACCGCTCCCCGAAAGGCGGTCAGGTTGCGCGGTTGTGAGCCTTCCGGGCCTTGGCGGAGGTCCCGCACCCGCCGGGTGCCCGCGGAGGTTCCATCCGTCCACCAGAGCTCGCGGCCGGTGACTCCGTCATCGGCGGTGAACACCACACCATGGCGGACACGGACGAGATCCTGAGGCTCGGAGGAAAGTGGAAAATCAAAGTCGTCATTGCAACCATCGTCCTCGGTCGGCACCGTCTCCGGCCGGATGTCGCGGAGGATCGTCGTGCCGTCCCTCGTTCCGTCGCTCACCCAGAGCTCGCGCCCGAAGTCCAGGCCATCGTCCGCGGCGAAGATCATCCGGTCGCCCAGGGTGACAGCCGGACCCGGGTAGGAGCTCAACGGCTCGCAGTTGTGCTTCCACCCGATGATCTCGTAGGGATTGATGTTTTTGACGAGAGAAGGGCGGCCGCCGCCGAGGCTCCACAGCTCGATGTCCGAGGCGATTTGATAATACCCGGAATCATGGCCACCTGCGAAGAGGAGCTGACCCCCCAGCGCCGCCAGGGGACTGAAGTTTCCAATGTCCCGCGAGATCTTCCGCGTGCCGCCCGGGATGCCGTCGGTTTCCCAAAGGCCGTTGGGCGTGGTGTAGAGGTAGTCGCCCGAAAGGGAGTAGCCGGTGGCGGAGGCGAAGAGAGTCCGCCCGTTGAACAACGTAAACCCCCAACCCCATTGGGCGTCGTCGCTGAGCGGGAAGGTGCCCGCGGTGGTCCCGTCCGAACGGAAGAGCGGTGCGTCGAGCTCTCCGGTGCGCGCGACGAAAAGAAGATCCCCGGCGTGCTCCACCTGGCGGATTGGGCCGCCCGAGCCGGGGAGGTCGCGGAAATCCCGCACGAGCCGGGTGCCGGCCGCGGTGCCATCGGTGCGCCAAAGCTCGTTCGAGGCGTAGCCAACATCTCTGGAATCCAGCGTGAACAGCGCCTGGGAGCCGGTGGACGCCAAGGAACCCGTGTCTACGTCGTTGGGCAGTGTCAGGAACTGCCTCGTCCCGTCCGGCGTGCCATCGGTCTCCCAGAGCTCCGTGCCGGCGGCATCCCATGAAAAAACCTGGAGGACGGCGTGATCCCCGAGAGAGACGATGTCTTCAATGGAGCGCCCGTGGAAGCCATCCCCGAACCGCCGGAGGAGCGACGTCGTCGCGGTCGTTCCCTGGGTCCGCCAGATGCTCTGCATGGATCCATCCACCAAAGGCACGACAAGGAGCCACTCGCCCACGGCAACGAAGGTTCCGTAGCCATCTACCTGCCGGAGCGCCACCGTCCCTTCGGTTGTACCGTCCGACCGGATCAGCATTCCGTCGCCAACCACCGCGTAGAAGTCTCCTTTCCAGGCCGCCCGCGCTCTGACGCCGGCCATCTCGCCAGGCACGAGGGTGCTGACGCCTGTGAGCTCGCTGAAGGCTTTGAGGCGCAGGGTACCTTGGGCCGTGCCGTCCGTGCGCCAGAGGGCGTCCGGCGTCTGGAAGTAGACGAATCCGCCCGCGGTGCCGAGCAGGTTCAACTGGGGCGGAAGATCCGGGACGACTTCTCGCAGGCGCCGCGTGCCGCCGGGGGTGCCGTCGCTCAGCCACGGCTCGCTCTCGTTCCACGTGGCGCCTGCGACGCTGAAGAACGCGAGCGGGCCGAGCCTGTGCTCGTTGAACAGGCAGACGGAGGTGGGGCTTGCCAGAGCCGGGCACAGCGTGGCGACCGGTTCCGTGCCGCGCCGGGAGCCGTTGCTCCGCCAGAGTTGTTCTTGGCCGCCCATTCTGGTGGTGAAGAGCATCACGCCGCCCAGGTCCATGAAGTGGTCCGGCTGACTGCCGCAAGGTCCCGGGCAGAGGTCGCGCACCCGCCGCTCGGAGCCGGGTGTGCCGTCGCTGGTCCACAGCTCGCGGCCGGAGACGCCGTCGCCGGCGGCGAAGTAGAGCCGGCCGCGAAAGGTCCCCGGAGGCCCGGGGTAGGCGTCACAGCGGCCGGGGCAGACGTCGGTCAGACGCCGGGTGCCCGCGGGCGTCCCGTCCGTGCGCCAGAGCTCGCTGCCATGCGCCGGGTCGGCGGCGGGCAAGAGGGAGGCGCCCTCCCAAACGCCGAACGGCGCGCCGGTGGACGCCTCGACGGCCTCCAAGGAAGGTCCCCGGTTCAGGTCCTGGACGAGGTGAGGCTCGGCAGCGAGCGGCGCGGACACCAGGAGAGCAACCAGGAGGCCGGAAATCTCATGGGCGAGCATGACAAGAGTGTAGCATCCGGCAAAGTCCTGGCACCTGCTTGAGGGATAACCGGACCGTTGAGCTCAATCCGCCGCCGGCCAACGTTCAGCCTCCGCCGGCCAACGGTAGCCAGGGCTGGCCAATGGCTCGCCTGGATCGGCCAACGGTTAGCCAGGGCCGGCCAACGGTCAGCCGTGACCGGCCAGCGTCTATCCTCGGCCGGCCAACGCTTATCCGGGACCGGCCAGGGCCTGGCCGCAGTGGATTACGCTCGGCCGGCGGCCCGCCCCGCCTCGCCCTCACCGCTTCCGCAGCAGGTGGTGTACGGTCTCCTTGCTGGTGCCGGTCAAGAGGCCGGCGACGTGGTCGCCGATCTCTTCGGAGGAATACCAGTCGGGCCGGGCGTTGCCGGTGCGGGCGCGCTGGCGGGTCTTGACGGGGCCGAGGATGAGCTCGAAGACGCGGATGCCGGTCGTCTGCAGCTCTTCGGCCAGGGTCAGGATCATGGATTTCTGGGCCGCCGCGGCCATCGCCATCGGACCCGCCTGGGGGAGCGACTGCTCGGCGCTGAAGCTGTTGATGTGGACGTAGCAGCCGGTCTTCGGGGAGAGCAGGGGGACGAGGATCTTGAGCGCCAGGAAGTGGCTGGTCAGGTTGTCCTGGAGGATGCGCTCCCAGACGAGCATGTCGACGCTGGTCAGCGGGCTTCCCTGCCACCAGCTGCCCAGGGAGGCGACGGCGACGTCGATCTCGCGGAAGATGGCGTAGAGGCGGTTCTGCAGGTCGCGTGCCGAGGCCTCGTGGCTCAGGTCGCCGACGAGCGGGATGAGCTCGCCGGTGCCGACGTCGCGGCAGGCGGTCTGGAGCTCCTTCAGCTTGGCTTCGCTGCGCGAGGTGACGACCACGCGCGCCCGCTGCTTGAGCAGGGCCAGGACGATCCCTTCGCCCACGCCCCCGGCTCCTCCTGCGACGACGACCTTCGCATCTTCCAGGTTCCGCAATGTGTGTGCTCTCTCTCCGTGGCTGCCGTTGGCATCGGCAGACAAGAGCGCCACGAGGTCTCTCGATGTGCGATAGAGGCTGGCTGCCGGCCCGGAGCCGCGTCTCGATGCTGCCGGGGAGAGTATCACAGCGCGTCCGGAGGGGGTGGGGGGAGCCGGCGCCAAAACCTTGGGCCGGGTTTTGCGTCCTTCCAGGTGTCTCGGACCGCGGAAGACAGCCCCTTCCCCAGCCCGCGGGAGTAGAATAGGCACGGAGACCAACACAAAATGGAAAGCTTAGGCATCGTCGGCTGGTTGTTCGCCCACTGGTACCTCCTTCTGGCCGTGGCGCTTCTCGTCGGCCACAAGCTGGTGCTGCGCCTGTTCGGAATGGTGATCATTCCGCAGGACTCGGTCGGCATCGTGAACAAGAAGTACGTGATCCTCGGCAAGAACCGGACGTTGCCGGACGGCTCGATCATCGCCCTGAACGGCGAGGCGGGCTACCAGGCCGACACGCTGGCGCCCGGCGTCCACTTCGGGCTCTGGCCGTGGCAGTACGAGATCACGCGCCAGCAGTTCCTCACCATCCAGGAAGGCTTCATCGGCATCGTCGAGTCGCGGGACGGCCGGGCTCCGGCGGACGGGCGGGTGCTGGGCAAGAAGGTGCCGTGCGACGCCTTCCAGAATGCCCGGGCGTTCCTGCAGAACGGCGGCGAGCGGGGACCGCAGATCGCGGTCATCCCGCCGGGCACCTACCGCATCAACACCCAGCTTTTCTCGGTCGCCCGCGAGCGCGCTCTGGAGATCGAGGACAACATGGTGGGCATCGTGACGGCCAAGGACGGCCGGGCTCTCCCCTCGGGGGACATCGCGGGCCGCGAGATCGCCGGGCACAGCATGTTCCAGAACGCCCAGGCGTTCATCGACAACGGTGGCTTCAAGGGCCTGCAGGAGCAGGTCATGCTCGCCGGCCGGTACTACATCAATCCGCGCTTCGCGACGGTCGAGACGAAGCCGATGACCGAGGTGCCGATCGCCCACGTGGGCGTGGTGATCGCCTTCGTCGGCGAGGTCGGCGTCGACGTCACCGGCGACGCGTTCAAGCACGGCAACCTGGTGAGCCGGGGACAGAAGGGCGTCTGGGTCGAGCCGCTCGATCCGGGCAAATACCCGATCAATCCCTACACCCACAAGGTGGAGAACGTGCCGACGGCGAACGTCGTGCTCAACTGGGCGACGGGGAAGAGCGAGGCGCACAATCTCGACAAGAACCTGTCGACCATTTCGGTGCGCTCGTCCGACGGCTTCAAGTTCAACCTGGACGTGAGCCAGATCATCCACATTCCGCGCTCCGATGCGCCCAAGGTCATCGCGCGCTTCGGCAACGTGGCAAACCTGGTCACCCAGGTGCTCGAGCCGACGATCGGCAACTATTTTCGCAACGCGGCCCAGGGGTCGGACGTGATCGAATTCCTGAAGTCGCGCAGCACGCGGCAGGACGAGGCGCGGCGGTCGATCAGCGAGGCGCTCAAGGAGTACAACGTCGGAGCGGTGGACACCCTGATCGGCGACATCGTGCCGCCGGACGAGCTGATGAAAACGCTCACCGACAGGAAGCTCGCCGAGCAGGAGCAGATCACCTACCAGACCCAGCAGTTGGCCGAGGAGACGCGCAAGGAGCTGGAGCAGGCCCGGGCCATCGCCAACACCCAGGCCCACGTCGTCGACTCCGAGCGGAAGGTGACGATCGCCGACTATGAGGCCCAGGCGACCGTCAAGACCGCCGAAGGCCATGCGCGCTCGAAGACGATCAACGCCTCGGCCGATGCCGGCGTGATCCGGATCACCGGTGAAGCCGAGGCCGGCAAGATCAAGGCCGTCGGCTCCGCCGAGGCGGACGTCATCAAGCAGAAGATCGAGTCGATGGAGTCCGGCAACTACGCGGTCATCGAGGTCGCCCGCGCCCTCGCGGGGAGCGGCTTCAAGCTGGTCCCCGACGTGATCGCCGGCGGCGGTGGCGATGCCGGCAACGGCAGCCTGGTGAACGTCCTCCTCGCCGGGATCGTCAAGGACCAGATGAATGGACGCAGCGCCACGACCGTTCGTCCGGCTCCGGCCTCGGCTCCGGCTCCGGCCCGGGCGGCGGCCCCGGCACCGGCCCCGCAGGCGGTGCCGGTGCCGCCTCCGCCTCCCAAGACGGTCTGATCGGGGAGAGATGGACGACGAAGCCAGTGCCCGGACGCGGCGCAGGGACGTCCTGCGTAGCGTCTGGCTCCCTGTGCCATAATCGCCGCCGCTCATGAGCCCGCCCTCCCCTCACCCGCTGCGGCTTCAGGCCGCCGGTGTCCTGCTGTTCCTGTTCATCCCCGTGGTGCTGTTTCTCTTCGTGCGCCATCCCGCGCCGGTGGGGCTCTCGCTGGCGGCGGGGGTGGTCCTGATGATCGGCCATCGCCGCCTGGCGCGTCCTTATATGATGCGGGCGCTTCCCTGGAAGTGCGTCTGGTGCAACCGGGTGCTGGCGGAGGGTGTGGGGGAACGGCTGGAGATCCGCGCCGGGGCGGAGACGCTCCCGGCGCGCTGTTGCCCCGGACACCGCGACCCGGCGGCCCGTTACTTCACGTTCCTCGACGGCTGGCGCTGGCCGCTGCGCCTCGGGATCTTCCTGCCTCTCCTCGCCTTGCTGGCCGCGCTCGCCTTCGCGGCGTTCGGGCGGGAGATCGTCCCTTTGCCGGGGGTGACGGCCTTCTTTCAGCTCGTGATCGGAGTGGCCGTCAACCTCGCGGCGTTCGGGTTCCTCTTCATCCGCGCCGGGCTCGGTCCGCCGGAGATCCCCTTTCCGGTCCACAACTTCTTCCTGCTCGGCGTCCGGGCGTTGCTCTGGATCTTCCGGCTGGTGGGGCTCTGGTGGATCTGGAAGGGGCTCTCCTTCTTCCTCTCGCTCTGAACGAAGGTCGCGTCCCTCCCGGCTCCGCCGGCCCCGCGCAGCTCCAGGAGGAACTGGGCATTCTCCGGCCGCCAGTTGTTCGCGGCCGGCCCGGCGAGCACCAGGTCGCTCTGCCCGAGCGGATAGCGGAAGGCGCCGATCGCCTGCGGCACGACCGAGAGGAAGACCGCGGCGGCGAAGGCGGCGCGGCCGCCGCGGCTCAGGCGGGCGGTGACGGGCACGAGGCACCAGACGAGGATCGGCAGGAGATCGGTGAGGAAGCGCGGGCCATAGCAATAGCCGCCGCGCCAGTCCGCCCGGGCGAGGAGGAGGACGAGGAGCGCCGAGCCGCCGAGGAGCCAGAGGGTCGGCGCGCGGTCTTCCGGCGCGCCGCGGACGAACGGCCGGGCGAGCAGGAAGAGAAGGAAGGGCGAGAAGATGAACAGCCCTTTGCCGGGGCTGAGGAAGAGCCCGGCGAGCCCGGCGAGGACCGAGTGCGCGAAGAACCCCTGGCGCATCAGCAGGGGATAGCCGCCCAGCGGCTGGCCGAAGACGGCGACGTTGTACGCGGCGACCGCGAGGCCGGCGGCGGCGGCCGGCAGGAGGAGCGCGGCAAGGAGCCTCCCGGAGGAGCGGGCGTGCCGGTCCTTCCAGAGGTCCACTGCGACCCAGAGGACGACGGCGGCGGCGAGGAGCGCGTCCGGCGGGCGGTTGGCGGCGAGCAGGCCGGCGCAGAGCCCGCAGAGGGCGAGGCGGCCGGGTGTCCGCCCGCCGCCTGGATCTGGTCCAGGATGTCCTTGGCCGGCGAGGAGCGCGCCGGTCAGCAGGAGCTGCGCCGGACCGTGCTGCCAGAGCGCCTGGCTGCTGGTCATCCAGGTGTTGGTGCCGAAGGCGTAGGCGAGCGTCAGGAGGAGCGCGTCGCCGGCCGGAGCGCGCCGCCGCAGCAGCAGGTACATCAATCCAACGGAGAGCGCCGCGACGAACGAGGCGGCGACCTTCTCCATCACGTGGGCGAGGAGCCCGGCCCGCCGCCAGCCCGTCCGGTCGAGGTAGACCGCGGCCGGCACGTAGAGCGGAGTGACCAGGAGCGGCGTCACCACCGGATACAGGGAGACCAGCTTGCCGTCGATCTCCCGTGCCCAATAGGAGCGGGGTGAGGAGAAGGTGACCTGCGGCTCGAAACCGTCGAGGGCGAGCGTCCCGGTGTGCAGGAGAGCCAGGGGCACGAAGCGGGTGGCCCGCGAGTCGCCGCTCGCGATGACCCGCAGA
>Ga0062379_10000149_pt1 | contig 13035 bp, 12 predicted proteins | sample DOMMetBare2Fresh_2_FD_59484 | JGI IMG/M metagenome (GOLD analysis project Ga0062379, IMG submission 59484) | Wetland sediment microbial communities from St. Louis River estuary, USA, under dissolved organic matter induced mercury methylation -... | ecosystem: Environmental > Aquatic >...
GACCGCGCCCATCTCTATTACGACGGCGTGCACTATGCGCCTCCCGGGCATGCCCGGCTGGCCGATCTGCTGTTCGCGGCTCTCCAGGAGCGCGGCCTGCTGGAGGGAGCCCGGTGAGCCGCGGGCCCGCCTCCCTCCGCGAGCTGCTCGCCATGGCGGGCGTCGCCATCGCCCTGCGCCTCGTGCTGTTCCTCATGGCGACCTCGGTGACCGGCACCGGGCTCGCCGACTACGCGGGCGCCGCCGACGGCTACCAATACCAGGCGTACTCCCGGGCCTGGCTGGGCGACATGGCCGAGCTGGACGCCCACCCCTATTACCGGCGGCTGTTTCCGGGCTACCCGGGGCTCATCGCGCTCCTCACCCTCGCCGGAGTCCCGGCACCGGTGGCCGCGCTCCTCCCCTCCTGGCTCGCCTGCGGCGCCGTCGCCGCCTTGAGCGCCATCGCCTTCGGCGACCGCCGCATCGGCTGGGCCGCGGCGACGCTCACCCCCTCCTATATCTTCAGCGGCTCGCTGATCTGCACCGAGGCGATGTGCCTCCTGTTCTCCCTGATGGGCATCCTCCTCACCCGTCGGGGCCGCCCGGTCGCCGGGGGCTTGGCCTTCGGCCTCGGCGGGCTGTTCCGTCCGGTCGCGGTCTTCGCCATGCTCGGCACCGCCGCCCGGGAGCTCCTCGAGCGGCGGTGGCAGCGGTCCGCCGCGGTGACCGCCACCGCCGGCCTCACCGTGGCGGCAGGGCTCGGCGCGCTCGCCTGGCGCTTCGGTGATCCCCTGATGAGTCTGCACCGCTACACCGAGGACCCCCAGGCCTACGGCGGCGACATCCTCACCTGGCCGTTCGCCTCACTGCTCGGCACCCCGCTCTCCACCCCCGTCGCCCCCTGGAAGATCGCCTTCGTGGCCCTTCACGTGGTCGCCGCCCTCGGCGGCTGCGCCTGGATCGCCCGTGAGGTGCTCACCGCTCGGGGCACCGGCCGGACGGCCGCCCTCGAACCGGCCCTCTGGCTGGGGGGGAACACGCTGTACGTGCTGTGCATCGGCAATGTCTGGGGGTTCCACGACTTCCCCCGCTTCCTCATCCCGGCGCTGCCGCCGCTCTTCTACGCCTGGCGCCGCCTCCTGCCTGAACGACCCTGGATCTGGCTGGCCACGGGAGCGCTCTCGCTCGCCCTCGCCTTCCCCCCGACGAAACGCCGGCTGGAGGAGCCCCAGAACCTCCCCGCGGCGACAGCCGCACTCTCCGAGGAGCTGCCATGGCGGATTCCTGGCGCCAGGCCCTGACGATCCTGCGCCGTGAGGGACCCGGCTACGCCGCGCGCTTCGCCGTGGCGCGGCTCGTCGGGCTCGTCCGGCTGCGCCGCGAGCTCGCGGCAATCCCCCGCGGCGGCGATCTCTCCCGGGCCATCGACCTGATGGTCGACCGTCCGCTGGGTGCCGCGCAGGCGGTTTACGCCATGCAGCGCAAGCCCGAGATCGCCGAATTCCTCCGCCGTGCCGCCGCGATCCAGCCCAAGGTCGTGGTGGAGATCGGCACCGCCTCGGGCGGCACCCTCTTCCTCCTCACCCGGATCGCCGCGCCGGACGCCCTGCTGGTCAGCCTCGACCTGCCGGGAGGCCGCTTCGGCGGCGGCTATCAGGCCTGGCGCAAGCCGCTCTACCGCTCCTTCGCCACGGCGGGGCAGCGCCTCGTCCTGCTGCGCGGGAGCTCGCACGATCCCGCCATGGCCGGGCGCCTGCGCCGCCTCCTCGCCGGCCGCTCCATCGACCTCCTGTTCATCGACGGCGATCACAGTTACGAAGGCGTCGGCGCGGACTTCGCCACCTATTCTCCCTGGGTGCGCCCCGGCGGCCTCGTGGCGTTCCACGACGTCGTGCCCGACCCGCGCCAGCCGGAGATGCAGGTGGAGCGCTTCTGGCGCGAGGTCTCCGTCCGCTACCCGGCGACCGAGCTCGTCGAGAGCCCCGGGCGCCAGGCCGGCTACGGCATCGGGCTCCTCACCCTCCCGGACGCGCCCCGGCCGTGAAGGAGCCGCTCGACGCCGCGATCCTCTTCACCGCCTCGGTCGAGGTCAATCCGGGCCTCGCCGCCGTCTCCGCCACCGATCCGCGGCGGCGGGAGGAGGAGTACGCCGTCAACCTGCGCTATTTCCTGCGCGAGCACCCACGCCTCCGCAAGCTCGTCTTCGCCGAGAGCTCGGGATGGCCTCTGGACCGCCTGCGGCGGATCGCCGCTACGGAGAATCCCCTGGGCAAGGAGGTGGAATTCCTCCAGCTCTCCTGCAACGATTTTCCTCCGTCCGCGGGCAAGGGTTTCGGCGAGGCCCTGATCCTCGACCGCGCGCTTGCCGCCTCCCGCCTCGTCCCGGGGGTGCGCCGGATCGCCAAGATGACCGGCCGCCAGCGCGTCCTCAACATGACGCGGCTGCTGGAGCGGGCTCCGGCGGGCTTCGAGCTTCTTTGCGACCTGCGCGATCACGGCCTCTTCGAGCGGTTCGGCATCCCCGCCGCCGGCCGCTACTGCGACACCCGTTTCTTCGCCTTCACCCTGCCGTTCTTCGACGCCCACCTGCGCCGCCTCTACCTCGCGCCCCGCCCGGAAGGGGGCGAGTACAACCTGGAAGACTCCTACTACCACGCGGTCAAGGCGCTCGAAAATGCTCCCGGGGTGGTCTGCCGCTTCCCGCTCGAAGCGCGCTACCGCGGACCGGCCGGGCATTGGCACAAGGACTACGGGAGCCTGCGGGAACGGATCAAGCAGTCCATCCGCGCGGTGGGGCGCCACCTGTTCCCGGACGTCCGCTTCTGAGCCGGAACCGCCGCCGCACCTCGCTGACCGCCAGGTCCCACCAGCGGCAGCGCGACGCAGGCACCGTCTCCAGCGCCACCGGAGCCTCGCCGCGGCGATCCCGGATGCGCTCGGCGTACAGCGGCAACAGCGCGCGCCGGGGAGTGACGAAGTGCAGAGCGACGAGATCGGCCGGCAGCTCGACCCGGTCCGTCGGCAACCGCACCCGCGCCGGATCGGCAAACCGGCAGCCGGTTCGCCCTCCGAGCAGGGCCCAGGCGGTCTGCTCCACCCACACGGGCGTCCTCTGGTAGGCAGGATGGGCCAGGAACCACTCCAGCAGATCGGCGTCGTAGGCCGCCCTTGGAAAGCCCACGATCCCTGTGTTCACGTGACCGGCGAGGCACAAGCGCGGCTCGCGCAGGACCTGCCAGGAGCGCACCGAATAGGCGTTCTGAACGTCCCGCAGAAACACCGCCTCGCTCTCGTCGCCCCACAACCCGGAGAACGGCCGGAAGAAGAGGACGTCCGAGTCGCAGAACAGCAGGCGCTCCCCGGGAGCCAGCACCAGGGCATCCACCAGCTTGAGCCCCAGGGGGTTCATCCGCCGCAGCGCCCGGGTGGCCGGACGGAAGGCCAAGTGTTCCGCCAGCCGTTCCTCCGCCTCGGCTCGGCCCACCACCCAAGGCTCTCCCAACTTCGCCGCCAGCCGCGCCCGATCTTCCTCCGTCAACGTTCCGTCGTCATGAATCCGCAACCGGACCGGCTCGGCGGAGCACGCCAGCAGGCTCCCGAGACAGAGAAGCGCCATGTCCACATGGGCGTGGCCGAGCAGGGACGTCACGACCTTCGAGTGAGGCGCCATCGGGGCGTCGATTCTACGCCCGCTTGGCGCCGGGCAGTCCAGTGTCTACACTTGGCCGCCTATGAGGATCCAGAAACCTCGGGGACATGGCGTGCCGGGACTCCGCAGGTTCCTGCATGCCCTGCCACCTTCGCTGCGACGCCAGAAGCTGCTCTCGGGCCTGTGGCGGCTGGGAGTCGTTTCACCGATTCAATACCTGGACTTCAACGGCAACGCAAAAGCGTGGGTGGACCTCCGCGATGCCGAATCCCGGGCAACCTACCTCTCCCAATCGTTCTGGCCCGAGTTTCCCCCCATGGTTGCGGCGTTCCTTCGTAACGGCGGCGATTTATTCGACGTCGGAGCCAACTTCGGCCTCGTTACCTTCGGCACAGTGCCCCTCGTGAAGGGCTCGGGCACGAAGTTCCACCTGTTCGAGGCGAATGACCGGATCATTCCGATTCTCGAACGCAGCGCACGTGAGTGGCCGGAGGAGCAATTCCACATCAGCCACTGTTGCGTCAGCGACGAGCGAGGAGTGTCTTATCACCTGCTTCCTGATGCGGCGTGGGGGCACGGCCATATCTCGGATCGCGGCCGTCCGGTCACCAACCTGCTCCTCGACGACTACATCGCGGAGCGCAGGATTGACCGGATCTCATTCCTGAAGCTGCACGTCGAAGGCTGGGAAATCCACGCTCTCAAAGGCGCCCGGCAAGCCCTCGCCTCAGGAAGAGTAGAGGCAGGTTTCATCGAAGTCGAACCCGGCTCCCTGCGCCGCACGGGGGCAGAGGCGCGCGATCTTCTCGACCTCCTCGAAGGCCTCGGCTTCGACGTCTACTTTGCAGGCATGTGGGACGCTGAAGATCCACCGGGTCCGATCTGGACCCGTGTCCAGGTCAACGGAACGTCACTGCGTTTCTCTCCCGCTTCCCCACTCCCGGCCACCTTTGTCCGAGGGGACGTGCTGGTCATCCACCGATCGACGGTCATCGCCCCGGCCGTCCGGTCCGCGATGCGGCAATGAGCACATCCGCTGCCGGTGCGGGAGGCCCCGATGCCTGACCTCCGCCGCCGGATCCGCGGGCTGCGCGGCGCGGCCCGCCGAGCCGGCGCGGCGGTCCTGGAAGGGGTGGTCCGTCGCGCCGCCGCCCGGGCACCCTCCCTGCCGGCGCCGCCCGAGGAGCCCCGCTCGATCTTCGTGCTGCGCAACAATGACGTGGGGGACCTGCTGGTGGTGACCCCGCTGTTCGAGGCCCTGGCACGACGGTTTCCGCGGGTGCGCCTCGCCGTGGGTGTGGGCGACTGGAGCCGCGACGTCCTGCTCCACAATCCATGGGTCTCCGAGATCCTGCCGGTCAACGCCCCCTGGTTCAACAAGTACGCCGAAGCCGCAGGCCCTCGCGGCCGTCTGGCCTACCTGCGGAGCTCGCCCGAGGTCCGGGAGCTGGCCTGCCGCCGCTTCGACATCGGGATCGACGTCCTGGGCAGCGCCTGGGGATCGCTCCTCCTGCTGCGCGCGGGCATCCCCTGGCGACTGGGAGTCCGGGGGTACGCGGGTGGCGACTCGGGAGTCCAGGAAGCTGTGGAATTCGATCCGTCGCTGCACGTCGGCCGGGCGGCCCTCCGCTTCGCCGAGCTCCTGGGATCGACCAGCCTTCCGCCGGTCCGGCCGCAGATCTTCCTCACCACCGAGGAAACGGACGAGGCCGAGCGCTGGTGGGCCGCCTGGGAGGCGGGAATGCGCCGGCGGCGCATCGTGATCGCTCCCGGCGGCGGGCTCGCCGCGCGCAGTTGGCCGGCCGAGAGCTGGCTCGATCTGGCCCGCCATTGGGGCCGCGGGCTCGGCCGCAGGACGGATCTCTCGCTCCTCGTCCTCACCGGCCCCCGCGAACGGGAGATCGCCGCGGCCATGACCGCCGCCTGCCCCGGAGCCCGCAGCCATACCGATCCGCCAGGCCTGCGCCAGGTGTTTGCGCTCCTCGCCGGCAGCGATCTCGTGCTCTGCAACTCCAGCATGCCGCTCCACGCCACCGCGGCCTTCTCCCGGCGCAGCCTCGTCCTCCTCGGCTCATCCTTTCCCTCGGCCCGCGCGCATCAGGCACAATGGGGCTATCCCGGCCTCTCGCTCAGCCTGGGCCGGGAGCCGGGGGAGCGGGAACGTCTCGCCGACCCCCGGGAGGTCCTGGAGCTCGTCCAGGCGGACCTTGGGATATAGTCTGCCCACTTCCTCGGAGTCGACGCACATGGAGCCCCGTCATGCCCGCTAGGGAAACGGTCCGCCTTTTCCTGGAGCGATCGCTCACCCGTCTCCCCGGCCTGTATGCACGGCTGATCGGCTGGCGAAGCGCGCCGAACCTTGAAAAAATCGTCTTCCTGAGCCTCGTCCGCCGTGGCGACACGGTGGTGGACGCCGGGGCCAATACCGGCTACTACACCGTCCTCTTCTCGCATCTCGTAGGACCGCATGGACGCGTCCACGCCTTTGAGCCGGTGCCCCCTACGTTCGCTCAGCTCCAGGCGCACGTCCAATGCGCCAGCCCCTACGGTAACGTGGTCCTCAACGGGGAGGCCCTGGCCGACGTGGAGAGGGAGACGGCTCTCTACCTGCCGGGCGACGACCATGGCCAGGCCGCGCTCACCCGGCACACGTTCGGGTCCTGGGCGACGGAGGCTCCCGTCCGGATCTATCCGGGCCACGCCACCACTCTGGACGCATACGTCGCGACCGCCGGGATCGACACCCTGAGCTTCGTCAAATGTGACGTCGAGGGAGCGGAGCTGCTGGTCGTCCGCGGGGCAAGACAGACGATCCTCCGCTTCCGTCCTCTTCTCTTCCTGGAAGTGAGCCGCCACTGGACGGCCGACTTCGCCTACGAGCCCGCGGATCTCGCCCGGTTCCTGGAGGACCTGGGATACTCCCGGTTCTTCCTCGTCACGGACCGGCTGCTCCCACTCTCCGATCTTCCCCGCGACCTCGACGCGAAGCGCCTCCCGGACTCGGCGAATCTCCTTTGTGCTCACGCCCTTCACGGGAAGCTCCTCACACGGCTGCAGCCATGGATTTCCAGCCCTCCCGGCTGAGGCTCCGGCTCCGGAGCCAAACCCGCCGTGCCGCCAAGACCGTCCCCTCCGCTTGCCGCGCTGCGGCCCCGCGTTTAGACTGATCCCGTTCTCGAACAGTCCGAGAAGACCCGGGTCCTCCGATGAGAGACGAAGAGACGAAGAGAGGCAGAGCATGGATTGGAGTCAGAAAAAGGTCCTGGTCACCGGGGGTGCATCCTTCATCAGCTCCCACCTGATCGATCTGCTGGTCGAGAAAGGCGCCCGGGACGTTCGCGTCATCGACGACCTGACGAGCGGCAAGCTCGCGAACGTCCAGGGGCACGTCGATTCCGGCGTGGTGGAGTTCCGCCGGGAGGACCTCCTCGCCCCGGGCGTGGCCCAGAGCGCCGTCGAGGGCGTCCACGTGGTCTTCCACCTCGCCGCCATCCACGGCGGGCGCGGCTACGTCGACCTGCACCAGGCGGCCTGCGCGCAGAACCTCGCGATGGACGGGATGCTCATCAAGGCCGCCCACGAGGCCGGCGTCGAAAAATTCGTCTTCGCCTCGTCCGGCTGCGTCTATCCCAACTTCCTCCAGGGAGACGTGACAAAGGAGCTCTATCTCACCGAGGAGATGGTGGGCCCCCCGTATGACGCCGACAACATGTACGGCTGGGCGAAGCTGATGACCGAGATGACGCTCCAGGCCTACCACCGGGACTTCGGGCTCAAGGCGGCGTCCTGCCGGTTCTTCACCGTCTACGGCGAGCGGGGGGTGGAAAACCACGCCGTGATCGCGATGATCGCCCGCGCCTTCGTCCGCCAGAACCCGTTCGAGGTGTGGGGGGACGGCACCCAGATCCGCAACTGGACCTACGTGGGGGACATCGTCTCCGGCATGGTGCTCTCTGCCGAGAAGATCGACGACGGCACGGCGGTCAACCTGGGCACCGAGGAGCGCACGCGGGTGATCGACGCGGTCCGCGAGGTGCTGCGCTACACCGGGCAGGAGGCCGAGATCAAGCTCCTCCCCCACATGCCCACCGGCCCGCTCAACCGGGTGGCGAGCAACCGCCTGGCGCGGGAGCTCCTGGGCTGGGAGCCGCGGATGAAGTTCGTCGACGGCCTCCACCGCACCATCGACTGGTACTTCTCCTCCCGGCGGCGCGAGGTGGTGAGCGGCTATCTGCAGGAGATGCTCACGGAGCGGTAGCCTCCGTGAGAGGACACCTTCAGACCACCATGAACGTCCCTGCCGTCCTCTACCGTGTGGCCAAGGCGGTTCACAACTATCGCCGGCCCTTCTGGTTGCTGACTCAGCGTGCCCTCGGCCGCGAAATCGTCAAGGTCACCGACCGCGGCACCGGCCTGTGCTTCCAGTGTCTCCAGGGGGCAGACCGGATGCTGGGAGAAATCTTCCACTCGCGCGTCTACGACATCGAAACCGCTCCGGTACGCCCGGGTGACGTGGTGGTGGACGTGGGGGCGAACCACGGCTTCACGGCCTGTTGGTTCGCCTTCCATGGGGCCCGGGTGTTCGCCTTCGAGCCTGCTCCGCAGGTCTACCGGCTCTTGGAACGGAATGTGGCCGACAACGGTCTGGCGGATCGCGTGCGCACCTTCCAGGAGGCGATCTCCGAGCGGGAGGGGCACGCGGAGCTGCTGATCAGCCCGGTCCTCGGCGGCGGGACCAGCACGCTCCATCCCGAGCTCGCCGCCGCCAACGCTCTGCCCATCACCGGCCGGGAGGAGGTGCGGGTGCGCTCGCTCCCTGCGGTGATCCGGGAATTGAGCCTAGGCCGCATCCGGCTTCTCAAACTGGACTGCGAGGGGAGCGAGCTCGCCATCCTGCGCTCGCTCGACCGCTCCATTCTCGATCAGATCGATTCAATGGCGATCGAATACCATCCCGAGGTGTACACCCTCGCGGAGCTGGTCGATACCCTCCTGGCCTGCGGCGACTTCCACCTCTCGAAGGTGATGACGCCGGACGTGGCGAACGCCAACCTGCATGCCGTCCATCGGCGCACCCTCGAGGAGTGGGCCAGAGGGCGTTCCGGCGACGCCCCCCCCATCCCGACGGGGCCCCACGAGAAGCCGCGGAGCACCGCGGCATAGCGGGCTCAATCTGCGCCATCGCGGACGAAGATGCCGTCGAGTTGCAGGACCCGTCCGGATTCGTAGTCCACGAGCGCCGGCTCCGTGGAGAAAAGGCTGTAGCCGCGCTCCGTCACGTAACGGACGAGCTCGGGCAGGAGCGCTGCACCCTCATAGAGCGGAACGGTGGAGAGCTCCACCTCGAGGGCCACCGCATCCTCGAGCGACGCCGCAGCCCCGGCCAGAGCCTCGAGCTCATACCCTTGGACATCCAGCTTGATGTACGCTCGCCCGGTCCCCTGCAGGAGCACATCCACGGTAGTGCCCGGCACAGAGAGGGGCCGGGTTGCTTTCCAGCCTTCGGTATGGATGGCTCCCGTCGCAGGGAGGACAGAGCTCACCTCGGTGATGGAAGCGACTCGGAGCTCGAGTCTTCCGGGCTCGCGTGCCAGTGCGGCGTTCACGCACTCCCACTGATCATCACCCCGCGCGCGCGCCTCCAGCCCTGCGAAGACACTCGGGATCGGCTCGACCGAAATGATGCGTCCCGGGTAGCCCAACGCCCTCAAGCGCGTCGCATACTGTCCCGCGTTGGCTCCGCCGTCGAGCACCGTATCGACCCTTCTCTCCCGCAACAGCTTGACGCGCCGGAGATCATGGCTGCGCATGGGCGTATAGGAGTGGACCTCGTAGCCCAGCCGACGGAGGGCCGCACGGAGCAGATCCTTCATGAGTGTCTGCCATTATAGTGCCCCCCGGGGAGGTGGTACACTGGTTGGCGCTCTTCTCGAACAATCCGAGAAAAATCGCGAACCCTCCAAGGAGGCAAGAGAGGCAGAGCATGGCGGAGGCCGGCGGCACGGAGAAGACGCACTTCCCGGGGCTCAACAGCCTCCGGTTCTACGCCGCCTTCTGCGTCCTCATCGGGCACATTCCGCTCAATCAGGCGAGCCGGGGGTTGCCATATCCGCACGCCGGCGCCATCTTCTACCGTGGCGCTCCGGCCGTTTCCTTCTTCTTCACGCTGAGCGGCTTCCTCATCACCTGGCTGCTCCTGAAGGAAATCGGGAAGACCGGCACCGTCCACGTGCGGCGCTTCTATCTGCGCCGCATCTGCCGCATCTGGCCGCTCTACTTCCTGATCGTCTTCTTCGGCCTCGCCTTCTACAACCTCATCCTCCCCCGCGTGGGCATCACCTATCCGGTCGAGTACGGCATTCCGTTCGCCCTGCTTCTCTACACCTTCCTCCTGCCCAACCTGATGAACAGCCTGTACACCGTGGGCGGCATCCTGAATCCTCTCTGGTCGATCGGCGTGGAGGAGCAGTTCTACCTGGCCTGGGCGCCCACGGTGAAAAGGTTCCACCGCTTCCTGCCGCGGGTCTGCTGGGGGATCCTCGCCGTCTCGTTGACCGTGTTCTGCCTGAGCGCCCTGGGCGTCTTCGGGCGGCTGGCCATGCGGAAATTCACCGACCAGATGGAAGTGCACTTCATGGCCGCGGGAGCCCTGGCCGCCTGGACCCTCTACCACCACCGCGAGCGGTTCCTCGCCCTGCCGGTCTTCGCGAGCCGGGCGTTCCAGGTCCTCCTGGCGGTTCTGCTCCTCGACTACTACCTGACGAGCTTCATCCCCTGGGGATGGTTCGGCACCGAGATCTTCCAGCTCGTGCTCTACACCTGGCTCATCGTGAACGTCGCCGCCAACCCGCGCAACGTCCTGCCGGTCGAGACCCGGGTCTCGGACTACCTGGGGACCATCTCCTACGGCTTCTACATGGTCCACATGATCGCGGTGTACGCCACCTCGTATACCTTCCTGCGGTGGCGGTGGTGGGAAGGGCAGCCGGTCGCGGCCTACCTGATCGCCTATTACGGCATGGCGACCGGGCTCACGGTCCTCCTCGCCACCATCTCCTACTTCTTCTTCGAGAAGCCGTTCCTGCGGCTCAAGGACCGCCGGTTCACCGTGGTGGCGAGCGCGCCGGGGGCCGGGTGAGATCCCTCGTCTACCTCTGCGACTGGCTGCCGCCCGACTTCGGCGCCGTCGGCCAGTACAGCCTCCTGTTCGCCCGCGAGCGCGCCGCCGCGGGGGAAGACGTGGTCCTCGCCGGCCTCTCCTCCACCGCGGATTCGGTCGAGGAGGAGACGGTGGGCGCCGGCCGGTTGCGCATCGTCCGCCTCCGGGCGCCGGTCTACGACAAGGCCAATTTCCGGCGGCGCGCTCTGTGGACGCTGCGGACGAATTGCGCCCTGGTCTGGGCGCTCCGCCGCGAGATCCGCCGTGCCGGCGAGGTCCTCTTCACCGGCAGCCCGCCGTTCCTCATCCATCTGCTGGTCCCGCTCAATCTCCTTCTGCGCCGGCGGCTGACCTACCGGATCACCGACTTCCACCCCGAATGCCTGATGGCCGAGATGGACCGGGTTCCCCTCGCTCTCCGCCTCTTCCACCGCTGGACGCTCTTCCTGCGGCGCCGGATCGACCGCTTCGAGGTCCTGGGAGAGGATCAGCGGGAGCGCCTCCTCGCCATCGGCACCCGTCCCGAACGGATCGTCTTGAAGCGCGATCCATCGCCCGTGGCCATCCCCCCGGACACCGAGCCCCTGCCGGTCCCGGAGGAGCTCGCCGGCCGCGTCGTCCTCCTCTACTCCGGCAACTTCGGCGTCGCCCACGACCACGCGACGTTCATCGAGGGGTACCGCCGCCACCACCGCGAAGGCTCCGGCCGCGTCGGCCTCTGGCTCAACGCCACCGGCGCCAAGGCCGACCGGGTCGAGGAGATCCTGCGCCGCGAAGGGCTGCCGGTGCATCGCGGCCGGCCGCTGCCGCTCGACCTCCTGCCCCGCCTGCTGGTCACGCCGCACGCCCACCTCATCACCCTGCGCGACGAATTCGTCGGCTACGTGCTGCCGTCCAAGGTCCACGGCTGCATCCAGTCCGGCCGCACCGTCCTCTACGTGGGAAGCGAGCGTTCCGACGTCCACCGCCTCTGCCTCCAGGGGCTCCCCTCCGGCCACTACCACCGCGCCGCGGTGGACGATCCGGCGGCGGTGGCGGAGGCCTTGGAGGCCTTGCGGTGAAAACTGCAGATGTAAAGCTGGGAGGGGTTAACTAGAAAGACGATAATCTTGGACGACGCGTCGAACGGCTTCGCCTGGGTGTGGTGCCTATGCTCACGAAGGCGATCCAGGGGCAGGTGCTGGCGATCTCCGCGCGATGAACCAGCCGCTGAAGATGGCCAAGAGTGCACCGACGGCGATTCCGGAGACCAACGTCGTGGGATCGTTCCACCAAAGCAACTTTAGATACGCCGTGACGGCGAGGCACCCGCCAGCCAGCCAGACTTCGCCGATGGACTGTCCCTTCGACGTGGAACCCACGAGAAGACGGCGGAAGGCAAAATAGGAGAACAGAAGCGCATGACCGCTCAAGGGAAGAAGCGCCTCGAGCCGGGCGCTGGAGAGACCTACGATGAGGCTGATCTGAACCGCCAGCTCCATGGTCAACAGGCTCAGGCCCTTCGACCTGAAGAGATCGACCAAGTCGGCGGCCAACAGGCCAAGAACCGGGAATGCGAGGAGCATATACCAGAAGGGAGCCATCTCAGGAAGCGGAGTGACGCCACGAAGGACGGGCACAGGACCTTGAACGATCAACCAGACGGCGCCGATGAGGGTGCAGGCGACCATAATCCATGGGCGGAGAACTCTTTTCGGGTCCAAGGTGCGGTGGAGCAAGTAGATTCCCCTTTCGGGCAGGGGTCGCAGGTTGGCTCTATCTACTCTTCGCTATCCGAGCGCGTCGGGAAAGAACCGGGGTTGTCCACCCAGGTGAGCATCTGCACCTGCCCCTTTTCGACATCGACCCCGACCATGGGAAGTCCGCACTGATTGAGAACGGTGATCTCGTGAAGCTCCGAGGCGGCAGGTAGGTGCTCAACAACGGCAGGCGGAAAAATCGTCGACAGAGAACCATCCGTCGGGTACGCACGAAGAACCCACCAGTAATACATGGGAATGATCCCCGATCCCTGGTCCTCGTGGCCGATCTCAACAACCCCCTTCGGACGATTGTACCTCCAAATTTGTCTGTGGCCTTTGTCCACTTCCGCATCGGGTGCACCAAAGCGTTGCCGAGCTTGGCTTGAAGTCATCCCTGGCCTGAAGCCCTCGAGAGTACTCAGATCGATCAACCGCGGCCAGGGGCATCCAGGGCGAGGGGTGACTGTGACATGCTTGGGATACGAGGTATCGACACTCTCGAG
>Ga0062379_10000150_pt1 | contig 12904 bp, 14 predicted proteins | sample DOMMetBare2Fresh_2_FD_59484 | JGI IMG/M metagenome (GOLD analysis project Ga0062379, IMG submission 59484) | Wetland sediment microbial communities from St. Louis River estuary, USA, under dissolved organic matter induced mercury methylation -... | ecosystem: Environmental > Aquatic >...
GAGAGCGTGTCGAGCGCCTGCGTGGGATCGGCGACGAGGCGGGTGGCGAGGGCGCGTGCCTGGTCTTCCGGCAAACCCTTGGCCTGATAGATGAGTGACAGCTCGTCCGCCTCCTCCTGTGGCGCCTCGGCGAGCTCTTCGGCTTCGATGCGGATCTGCCGTTGGTACAGCTCACGGGAGCTCTGGACGGAGAGCCATTCGCCCAGGGCCATGGAGATGGCACCGGCGAGGAGACCGGCGAAGCCGGTGATGAGGACCGCCTGTTCGGAGAGGGCGGCGCCGGCCACGCCCATCACGAGGCTCAGATTGGAGACCAGGCCGTCGTTGGCGCCGAGGACGGCGGCGCGGAGCGCATTGCCTCCCATGGCGCGGTGGCGGCCCTCCAGACGGGCGAGCCAGGAGCCTTCGAAACCCCCTTTCGACGTGGCGACGAGCGCCTCCAGGATCCGGCCGTGCGAGGTCTCTTCGCCCGGCAGGGAGGTCCCGCGCGACTCTTCCTGGGTGCCATAGGAGAGGCTGTCCTTCCCCTCCATCCCAACCAGCGTGGGGAGGACGGCGGCCGGTCCGAAGCGCCGGGCCATCCAGGCGAGGACGCGCGGTCTCCAGCCCGGGCGGGCCGGCGGCACGGGGGTCCCGGCGGCGCGCAGCTTCTCTTCCCAGAAGCGGGCATGTTTCTCTTCGGTCTCGGCGAGACGGTTGTAGACCAGGGAGATCTGCGCCTTGGGCTCGGCCGTGGCGAGGGTACGGTAGAGGAACGCGCTGTCGATCTCGGCCTGGCGGTTGGCCTGATAGCGGCGGGTGTCGGAGTTTGCCATAGCTCCAGGATATGCTTCCCCGACCTCTATGAAACCCTATATCGAGAGCTTCCTGCCGCTGTTCGTCGCGATCAACGTCCTCGGCGTCATCCCGGTCTACCTGGCGCTCACCGACGGGATGAACGCCGTGGACCGCCGCCGGCTGACCTTCCAGGCGGTGGCGACCGCGTCCTTCCTCGCCACGTTGATCCTCTTTGCCGGCCAGCTCATCTTCTCCCTGCTGGGGATCACGGTGAACGACCTGCGGGTGGGGGGCGGGCTGATCCTCATGGTCCTGAGCATCACCAACCTGACGTTCAGCGACTACCGGCGCCGCGATCCGCGGACCGACGAAGGGGAGGATGCGGCTTCGGTGGGCGTCGTGCCGCTGGGCATCCCGATGATCATCGGACCGGCGGCGATCACCTCGGTCCTCGTCTCGCGCGAGGCCTTCGGCTATCTGCCGACGCTCACCTCGCTCGCCATCAACATGTTCCTGGTGTTCCTGACGCTCGCCTTCGCGCCCTACATCGGACGCGTCATGGGGCCCGCGGTGAGCCGGGCGGTGGCGAAGGTGGGGAGCCTGTTTCTCGCCGCGATCTCGGTCGCGCTGGTGCGCGCCGGGATCGTGGGGATGATCAAGGTCCTGTAGGCCCGAGGGGAGCGAGCGGTGCGGCCGTTTCGGCCGTCACCGGGACCGGCGGCACCGGCGCGGGAGCCTCGATGGCGGCCCGGCTGAAGTTGAACGAGGCGCCGGTCCGCAGGTACGGGTAGGGATTGACCGCCCGGCCACCCGGCGTATAGACGCCGTAGTGGAGGTGCGGCGAGCTGGCCGCCGCGTTCCCCGAGTTGCCGACGTAGCCGATGATCTCGCCGGCATGGACCCACTCGCCGACCACCTGCGCCGCCACGTCTTCGAGGTGGGCGTAGTAGTGGCGGTAGCCGCCTGGGCCGATCACCGTGACCACGAGGCCGCCCAGGCCGCGCATCCCCTTCATCTCGATGATCCCTTCGGTCGCGCTGCGGATCGGGGTCCCGCGCGGCGCCATGATGTCGATCCCTTGATGCCGCCGCCCACCATCGCGGCGCGCCCCCCAGGTGTTCACCAGGCGGGCGGGAGAGACTCCATCGACCGGAATCGGGAAGGCAGAGGGAGGAGGCTGCCGCAGCAGGGCGGACCAAGCGCTCCCTTGCCGCGGCGAGATACAGCCGGACAAGACGAGCAACGCGCCGAAGCTCAACGCGGCGAGGGCCGCACGGAAGGAACGGGACCTGTCTTTCAGCACCGGCGGCAGACTCTATACCAGGTTCCAAGGAAAGTGTGCGAAAAATTTTACGGAGACCTCACTTCCGCCACTTTCCCGCCATCTGCGCCCGTGAGCATAAGATGCCCTCCATGACGCGCGCCGTCCGCCTTCTTCTCCCCCTCGCCCTCCTCCTGCTCGCCGTCCTCCCGGCTGCCGCCCTGGACCTCGCCGTCGAGGCTCCGGCGTCCCTGGAGCCGGTGGCGGCGCGGCTGCGGGGGCTCGATCCTGTCCAGATGGAGGGGGCGGTGCAGCTCGTGGGGCTCGCCGATGCGGGGCCGCCGATCCGCGTGCTCCTGGCGGGGGAGGGCTCGGTCCAGGCCCTCTCCGCGCCGCCCTGGGTGGCGGGGTATGCACTGCCGGAGCAGGGGATGATCGTCCTCTTCCCGGATCGTGCGCCGCGCTATCCGGACGCGTCGATCGAGGACCTGCTGCGCCACGAGGTGGCCCACGTGCTGGTGGCGCGGGCTTCCGGGTTCCGGCCGCTGCCGCGCTGGTTCCATGAAGGGGTCGCGATGATCGCCGGCCTCGCCTGGGGGATGGAGGAGCAGACCCGCCTCGCGGCCGCTCTGATGCGCGGCGGCGAGGTGTCGCTGGAGACGGTGGACCGGCGCTTCGCCGGTGGCGAAGGGGAGGTGCGGAGCGCCTACACCCTGTCCGGAGCGTTCGTCCGCGACCTCCTGAGCCGCCACGGGCAGAGCGTCATCGGCGACCTCCTCTCCGGTGTGGCCGCCGGCCTCCCCTTCGAAAACGCCTTCGTCCGGGCGACCGGAACGACCCTCGCCGTCGCCGAGCACGCCTTCTGGGAGAGCCAGACCTTCTGGTACCGCTGGGTCCCCTTCCTGACCAGCTCCGTCGTGCTCTGGATCCTCATCACCCTTCTCGCCCTCTGGGCCATGCGCCGCCGCCGGAAGCGGGACACGGCCCAGAAGGCCGCCTGGGAGGCGGAAGAGATGGCGCGTGCGCTCCAGGAGCTGCGGGACGAGGACCTGCCGGGGCCGATGTAGGGGGAGCTCACGGGCACGTGGCGAAAGCCGAGGTGTCCTGGATCGGCTGAAACGCCGTGCTCTGGGGGTTTGTATAGGTCTTGACAGTACCCCTCGCGGTGTCCGTGACGGTGATCACCGTCCGCACGTTGGTCAGGCCGCCGGCGAAGACCCAGTAGCGGTTGTTCAGCGGGCAGCCGTTGAGGATCTTGACGACCGCTTCCACGTTGGACGCCGTGAAGAACCAGAGATAGCCGGTCTCGTCCGTGAGCTTGAACACCTGCGCCGAGCCGCTCGCTCCAGCCGGGGTCGAGTACGTGGCCTCGACCTTGAACCGGCCGCCGTTGAGGCACATGGCCGTGGCGCTCGAACTGCAGGTCGGCGCCGGGCCGTCCGCCGGGTCGACGCGAATGCCCATGGCGCGCGGCGGCGCCGTGGGGAACAGGCTCGACAGACTGCTCCACGACAGCCCCTCGTTGCCACTGCCGTAGTTCGAGCGCTGCGCCGTCGTAGCGCTGCGGTCGCCGCACATGAGGATGTTGCCCCCCGGCCAGCGCGCGCCGACGTAGACGCCGGTGTCCGGCAGCACGATGCCGGCTGCCGACAGGTTGACCGAATAGAACTGCGAGGAGCCGGCGATGGGGAGGGAGGAGGCGGTGGCCGGGACCATTCCCAGGAGGGTGCCTGGAGAGCCACCCGGACCGTTGTCGTTGTAGACCATGATCTCGAAGGCCATGGACGACGGGCTGGAAGCGTTCAGACGGTTGAAGCAGACGCACGCCTGATCGAGCCCCGTGGTGCCCGCCGGCAGGTCGAATTTCATGACCATCGTGGAGTCGCCGGGATCCCCATTGCCGATGCTGTAAGAGTCGGTGAGGGACCCGTCATCGTAGACCACGCCCGCGCTGCACTGCGGGCTCGCCGCCTTCCCCTGCTCTGCCGGCACTCCGATGTGGTGGACGGTCTCGCCCCACTGTGCTGCCGACGGCCCGGACCAGAGGACGAGGGCAACCATGGTCGCCGCTGCGAAATATTTGAGCATTATTTTCTCCTTTTTCGTTCACCTGCGCTCGACTCGGATCTTAGTCATCCGGCATCCGATCCGGCAGCGCACTTACTACTGGAGGAGGGACGCTGCGAGTCAGGTAGGAAGTACCCGGCCGGCACGAGTGCGGCCGAATCTGTGGATCATGACGCGATTGTTCCCGGATCGCGCCCGGCGCGGCGCTCCGCGAGCAGGGCGAGCCATTCCGGGAAGCCTTCGCCCGTCCGCGCCGAGGTGAACAGCACGGGGCGCCCCGGGCAGACCGCTTCCAGGTTGGTGAGCAGGGCGGCGCGGTCGAGCTCGCAGGCGGCGGCCAGGTCGTGCTTGGTGATCACCGCGAGATCGGCGGAGTGGAAGATGCCCGGGTACTTGAGCGGCTTGTCCTCTCCCTCGGTGACCGAGAGCATCACCACCCGCAGGCTCTCGCCCAGGTCGTAGCTCGACGGGCAGACCAGGTTGCCCACGTTCTCGATGAAGAGGAAGTCGAAGTCGGCCGGATCCCACCCGGCGAGATGGCTCTCGATCATCTCGGCTTCCAGGTGGCAGCGGCCATGCGTGTTGATCTGGCGCACCGGCGCGCCGCTCGCCGCGAGGCGCCGGGCGTCGTTGTCGGTCTCCAGGTCGCCGACCAGGGCGGCGACGCGCGTGCCCTGGGCGAGCAGCTCGGTCAGGGTGCGCTGCAGGAACGCGGTCTTGCCGCTGCCCGGGCTGGAGACGAGGTTCACCGTGAAGGCGCCGGCCGCGGTGAAGCGGTCGCGGAGCTGGTGCGCCAGCAGGTCGTTCTTGTTGAGAACGTTCTGGCGGATCTCGACGATGCGTGTGCTCACGTTCACCCCCTGGCGCTTTCCGCCTCTTCGATTTCGAGCGATTCGACCTGCAGCTCCCGGCCGCGCCGCACGTCGCCCGTGGGTTTGCCGCAGAGCTGGCAGCGGAAGCTCTGCACGCCGGGCAGCGCGCTCTCCTCTCCGCAGGCGGGGCAGAAGACGACCACCGGCTGCTCGACGAGGTCGAGCCGGGAGCCGGCGAGCGGCGTCTCGGCGGTGGCGATCTCCCAGCAGAAGGTGAGCGCTCCGGTGGCGACGCCGGAGAGAGCGCCGACCACCACCCGGACCTCCAGGACCCGCTGCGCTCCCGCCCGCGCCGCCGCCTCGGAGGCGATTTCGACGAGGGAGTACGCGATGGACAGCTCGTGCATCGGGGTTCGGTAGAGTATAGCGGTGTTGCCATCCATCCGAAGGCGCATCTTCGTCCGCGGCATCGTGCAGGGCGTCGGCTTCCGCCCGTATGTCTACACTCTCGCGGTCTCTTCCCGCGTGGCCGGCTTCGTGCGCAACGAGCCCGGCGGCGTCCGCATCGAAGTCGAAGGCAGGAAAGAGGACGTCGAGCGCTTCACCGCCCGCCTGCCGGCCGAGCTGCCGCCCCTCGCGGCTCTCGACGGGATGGAGGTTTCCGAGGTCGAGCCCTGCGGTGACCATGCCTTCACCATCGTGGCGAGCGCCCCCGCCGCGGACCGCACCACCGCGATCCCCGCCGACACCGCGGTCTGCGAGGCCTGCCGCCGCGAGATGAACGATCCGGCCGACCGGCGCCACCGCTACCCGTTCATCAACTGCACCGACTGCGGCCCGCGCTTCACGCTGATCCTCGACCTCCCCTACGACCGGCCGGCGACCACGATGCGCGATTTCCCGCTCTGCCCGGCCTGCGCCGCGGAGTACGCCGATCCCACCACCCGCCGCTTCCACGCCGAGCCGATCGCCTGCCCCGTCTGCGGCCCCCGCCTCGCCTTCCATCCCTCCGGCGACCCCGCCGCCACCGTCTTCAAGGAGGACGCCCTCGCCGCGGCCCGCCAGGCGCTCGCCGCCGGCCGCGTCGTGGCGGTCAAAGGAGTTGGTGGCTTTCATCTCGCCTGCGACGCCCTCGATCCGGAAGCCGTCGCGCTCCTGCGCCGCCGCAAGGGGAGGGGGGATAAACCCTTTGCCGTGATGATGCGCGACCTGGAGACCGTGCGTGCCTATGCCCGCCTCTCGCAGGAGGAGGAGCGCCTGCTCACCGGGAGGGAACGGCCCATCGTCCTCTTGCGCCACCGGGAAGGGGCCGGAGAGCAACTCGCCGCGGCGGTGGCGCCCGGGCAGGCGTCGATCGGCGTCCTCCTCCCCTACGCGCCGCTCCACGACCTCCTCCTCGGAGAGACACCGCTGGTGATGACCTCCGGCAACCGCAGCGACGAGCCGATCGCGCGCGAGAACGGCGAAGCCCTGGAGCGCCTCTCCGGCCTCGCCGACGCCTTCCTGCTGCACGACCGCGGCATCCACGCCGTCTGCGACGACTCGGTGGCCCGGGTCGCCCTCGGCCGTGAGCTGCCGCTCCGCCGCTCGCGCGGCTGGGCGCCCTATCCCGTCCCCCTGCCGTTCGAGACACCGCCGCTCCTCGCCGTGGGAGGCGAGATCAAAGCCGTCTTCGCCGCCGCCACCGGCACCCAGGCCTTCCTCAGCCAGCACATCGGCGACCTCGGCAACCTCGAGACCCTGACCGCCTTCGAGCGCGCCGTCGAGCACCTGCTCCGCCTGCTGCGCATCGAGCCTCTGGCGGTCGCCTGCGACCTGCACCCGGACTATCAGTCCGCCCGCTGGGCACGCGCCTGGGCGAAGGAGCGGGGCCTGCCGGTCGTCGCCGTCCAGCATCACCACGCGCACATCGCCGCCGTCCTGGCCGAGAACGGCGCCGCCGGCACCGGGCCCGTGCTCGGCGTCGCCTTCGACGGCACCGGCTACGGCACCGACGGCACCATCTGGGGAGGCGAGATCCTGCTGGTGGAGGAGGGGAGCTTCCAGAGGATCGGCCGGCTCACCGCCGTCCCCCTGCCCGGAGGCGATGCCGGAGTGCGCCGCCCCGCCCGCATGGCCCTCGCCCACCTGCGAGCCGCCGGCCTCCCCTGGGACACGGACCTCCCACCGGTCGCCGCCACCCGCGAGGCCGACCTGCGCGTCCTCGCCATCCAGCTCGAAAAAGGCATCGCCGCCCCGCTCACCACGAGCTGCGGCCGGCTCTTCGATGCCGTCGCCGCCCTGATCGGCCTGCGCCCCGAGGTCACCTACGAAGGCCAGGCCGCGATGGAGCTGGAAGCGCTGGCCGAGGAGACATCGGAGGAGCCGTACCGATTCGACTTGAGGGAAGAGACGGAGCTCGTCCTCGATCCGGCACCGGTCTTCCGCTCGCTCGTCGCCGACCTGCGGGCGGGAGTGAGGAAGGGGCGGATGGCGGCCCGGTTCCACGACGGCCTGGCGGCCGTGGTCGTCGAAGCCTGCCAACGCCTGAGCGCCGCGCACGGTTCGCGTACCGTCGCGCTTTCTGGTGGCGTCTTTCAGAACGTCCGCTTCCTGACTGTCCTGGTGGAGGGGCTCACGGCCGCGGGCTTCGAGGTGCTCACCCACCGGCGGGTGCCGCCCAACGACGGAGGACTGGCTCTGGGGCAGGTGGCGGTGGCGCGATGGCCCGGCCGGGAGGGCTGGTGAAACGTGGCATCCCACGGCGGCACCGGATGGGCACGAGAGCAACAGCCCTCACCCCCCTGGGACCGCCGCCGTCCCGGCGGCACAGAGCAACGCATGGCACGATGGTTCCGTAGCACGACGGTTCCGTAAAGGCCTGGGGTCCCCACCCCAGGCTCTAACATGCCGTCCCTTCGGGACTCGCTCCCTCGCCGACCGGTACCGGTGACGAACACCCGCCCCGCCCCGCGCCACCCGTCATCGCGCACCTGCGTCAGCCACTTGGCCACCACCCGCGTCTTGCCCGCGCCCCCCTGGGCATGCAGCACGAAGACGCGCACCCCTTCCGCCCAGGCCCGGTCGAGCGCCGCCAGCTCCGCCTGACGGCCGGCGAAGCCGGTGCCGTAGGTGCGCAGGACGTCGAGGCCGTGCGGTTCGGTCGCGGGCATGATGGACGATTGAATTATAAGGCCCCACCGCGGGTCCGTAGAGACGCCCCCAGTAGGATGGCACGCCCCTGCCGTGACCACGATGGCCGGGGCGTCTCATGGCCCCAGGCACCACAACCGCCGAGAGCACGCCGCCGTGGAACATCTTCCCTGCCGGTACGGGCGGGTTGCCACGCCCGCGGCACCGGTAGTGGTGGACCGGCCTGCCGTGGGGAGACGCCCCGGCCGTCTTGGTCTCGGTAGGGGCGTGCCATCCTACTGGGGCGTCTCTACGGCACGTCTGTGACCTGCGGCGCTTTCCCAGCCACCCAAACCGGTCGAGCTACGCAGGGGGCAGTGGCTGCCCTCACGAATTAGGTCGAGCTACTCCGGCAAAGAGTGACCTCATACCGCATTTCCTCGACTTTGTGCGGCTACTGCGCCTCCTGGTGATGGCAATTGGTCGAGAAACTCGCCGGCGGGATCGGGGACGTCTGCTGTCCGGAGGGAGTTGTGCGCTGTGCCTTGCGAATGCCCCCATGGTCCGCCGCCGGCTCCGATGCGAAGCTCCCCTCTACCTACGCGGCGAAACGGAAGACAGGTGTCGCGATGACCCTGACAGGCTTTGCCTCGCCCCAGACCAAAGCCTGGAGCCGCTCGACGGTCTCAGGAGAGAAGAAGCGTTCTCCGGTCTGCGCCGACACCCGGGCAGGCACGTTCTCGACGACGACGAACGTCTCCCCCGTTTGAAGGGTGTAGGTAACCCGTTCCTCGGTGAACTGCTCTTCGGAGGGATCGTGTGTCATCTGAGGGTCCTCCTTTGGCGATGGTCGATCCACCGCGGAGCTCTTTCACGGAGATGTGCCTCAAGATGGCCTGGTCCAACGCATGCTGGGAAAACTCGAACTCGTTGCGCTGAAACTTCGTCTTGATCCCGTCCAGGTCGACCACCGAGACATGATAGGTGGGCCGGCAGGATCGGGCAAGTCGGAGCGCACCGCCGCGGGTCTCGAGGTGTCTTTGCCGCGGCCGGGAGCATCAGGGCCGGCACCACCGTGGTGCCGGCCCCGGCGGGGGAGGGTCGGGTGTCAGACCCGGGCCATCAACTGGTTGATGACATCGATGTGCTGGCGCTGCTTGGGGATGAGGGTCCGGACGAGGTCACGGCAGTCGGCGGCGAGATCGTCGCTCTCCAGGGCGTCCTGGTACTCCTTGAGGCCGTGCTCCTCGCCCTCCTTGAGAGCCTTGAGCGCCGCGGTATTGCCGAACAGCTTGGCCGTGCCCTCGGCCGCCCGGGCGAACGCGCCCCACGCGCCGGAGCCCTTCGAAGGCTCGCCGCCGTACTGCTCGACATGGTGCAGAAGGACCTCCGCGGCGTCGCGATGGTCCCGTTGGACGGCACGCAAGGGCAGAAATGCCCCGCCAGGACACGGTGCAAGCCATGTGCCGCCGGCTGTCCTCCCGGAGGAACTCGATCGTCAGTCAGAGCAGCGAAACGCGCAGGCCGGTCATTTTGGCGTGTGGGGCTCCGGTCATGGTAGACTCCTTACCGGAGGTAAGGAGTATGGCCGTGGCGACCGTGACCAGCAAGGGGCAGATCACTCTTCCCAAAGAGGTGAGGGAACACCTGCACATTGCGGAAGGCGACCGCGTGGATTTCCAGATCGAGAGAGATGGCCGGGTTCGCCTGGCGCCGGTCTCCGGATCTGTCCGCGACCTGTATGGCTGCCTCCACAGGGTCGACATCGCCCCTCCGAGTCTGGAGGACCTGGAGGAAGCTCTGATGGAGTCCCTGGCGGCCGACGATGAGCGGATCCGCCGAGGCGGTCGGTGAGGGGGCTCGACACCAACGTCCTCCTCCGCTACCTCATGGCGGACGACCCGGAGCAATCGCCCATCGCCCGCACCCTGCTCGATGCAGCAGAGGCCAGGGGTGATCGATTCTTCCTCAGTCTCGTCGCCCTCTGCGAGCTTTGCTGGACCTTGCGGGGGAAGCCCTGCTCCCTGGATCGCCAAGGAATCGCGAGCATCGTCGGAAAGCTCCTGGAGACGCGTCTTTTCGAGCTCCAGGAGCGTGATCTGGTGCGTCGCGCGCTCACGGACTTCCAGCAGGGGCGCGCCGATTTCGCCGATTACCTGATCGGCTGGCTGAGCTGGTCGGCTGGCTGCCCGGACACGGTGAGCTTCGATGGGAAGCTCGACGGGGCGAAGGGTTTCTCGCTCCTGCGGTAGACTTTCCCGCATCCTCAACCCACGACCGACCGAAAGGGAGGACGCCATGGCCTCGGATCCGATCGATCAGGTGCTTCTGAAGAAGGAGGTCCAGGGCGGACCCCGGGCGCCGATCCGGTCCGCCCGGGAGCTTGCGGGAATTATGGAACTTCCCTAAAGTATCTTGAATCAAAGGAGCTGAAGTATTCCGCGCCGGGCGCGTCCGGTGGCGGATCAGAAGCACTCGCCGTGCGCCTCGCTACACTCTATCGCTTCTGGGCACCTCCCGATGCGGCCTCGGCGCGGATCGGACGGGAGGGTGAGCTGTTCGCCGCCAAGGTCCGCCTCTGGATCGCGGCGGCGTTTCTCCTCCTGTCTCTGCAATCGATCCGGCAGCCGACCATCGAAACCTGGGTGGCCTTCCTGGCGTCGCTGCTGGCCGGTCTCCTCGGCACCGCCATCTGGCAGGTCGCCCGCCGGCCGATGCCGCCGCCCTGGCTCGGCGCGCTCACCTGCATCCTGGACGTCACCCTGGTGACCTTGGACCATGTGGCGGTGGCGCTCGGCGGCCAGCCGCAGGCGGCGGTCAGCAGCCGGGTGCTCTTCTGTCTCTACTTCCTGGCTCTGGCGCTCTCCTGCCTGCGCCAGGACGTCCGCTGGTGCCTTCTCGCCGGGCTCGCCGCGGTCGTCGAGTACGCCGGCCTGGTCCTCTGGCTGGTGCTCCGCAGCGAGGCCTCCGGCGTCCCGCTGGCCAACGCCCGCTATGGCGACTTCCTGCCGGATGCGCAGATCTCGCGCCTGGTGCTGCTCGCCATCGCCACGGCGGTCAGCGTCGTCGTCGTCCAGCAGGGTCGGCGGTACCAGCAGGAGCTGGCCCGGCTGGTCGAGGAACGCACGGCCGAGCTGCGGCGGGAGAAGGCGCGGGCCGAGGAGGAACGGGCGCGGGCCGAGGAGGCGAGCCAGGCGAAGAGCGATTTCCTGGCCAACATGACGCATGAGATCCGCACGCCGCTCAACGCCGTCCTGGGGATGACCGGGCTCGTCCTGCGCACCTCTCTGACTCCCGAGCAGAGGGATCAGATCGAGACCGCGCGCCAGAGCGGCGAGGCCCTCCTCACCGTGATCGACGACATCCTCGACGTCTCGAAGATCGAATCGGGCAAGCTGGAGATCGAGCTCGCCCCGTTCGATCTGCGGTCCTGCCTGGACGAGGCCGTGCACCTGGCCTCCGGCAAGGCCGCCGCCAAGGCGCTCCCGATCCATTGCCGGGTCGCCGGCGGAGCTCCCGCGTCCGTGGTGAGCGATGCGGGGCGCCTGCGCCAGATCCTCGTCAACCTGCTGGACAACGCGGTCAAGTTCACCGAACGGGGCGAGATCCGTCTGGAGGTGGATGCCGGTCCGGAGGACGCGGAGGGGCGGCGGGAGCTGCGCTTCGCCGTGCACGACAGCGGCATCGGCATTCCGGAGCCGGCGCTCGACCGGCTGTTCAAACCGTTCAGCCAGGTCGACTCGTCGAGCCGCCGCCTCTACGGCGGCACCGGCCTGGGGCTGGTGATCAGCCGGCGGCTGGCCGAACGGCTGGGGGGCCGCCTGTGGGTGGAGAGCCAACCGGGCCGGGGCTCGACGTTCTTCTTCACCATCCGGTGCCAGCCGGTCCACCTCGCCGCCGCCCCGGCGGCCCCGTCCACCGAGGAGCTGGAGGGCCCGCCGCTCAGCGAGGCCTTCCCCTGGCGGATCCTGTTGGCCGAGGACAACCCGGTCAATCAGAAGGTAGAGCAGCTCATGCTCTCGCGCATGGGGTACGTGGCCGACGTGGCGGGCGATGGATTCGAGGTCCTGGAGGCGCTGCGCCGGCAGCGCTATGACCTCATCCTGATGGACGTCCAGATGCCCGGCATGGACGGGCTGGAGGCGACGCGGCGGCTGCGGGCCGAGCTGCCGGCCGACAGCCAGCCGCACATCATCGCGGTGACCGCGGGCGTGCTGGCCGACCAGCGGGAGGCCTGTCTCGCCGCCGGCATGGACGACTTCGTGGGCAAGCCGGTGGGCTACGCCGAGCTCAAATCCGCCTTCCTGCGGGCCGGAGGCCAGGCACCGCCCGCCGCGCCCGCGCCCCTGCCGCCCTACACCCTGCCGGACGACCGGACCCCCCTCGATCCATCGCGCCTCGACAGCCTGCGCCGCCTGGGCGAGCTGTCCGGCAAGCCCCTGCTGCGGGAGATCGTAGAAAGCTTCCTGGCCGAGGCACCGCGGCGGCTGGCCCGTCTCAAGCAGGCGCTCGCCCGCGGCGATGCGGATGACCTCGCCTTCGTCGCCCACAGTCTCAAGGGAAGCAGCGGCCAGATCGGCGCCCAGCGGGTGGCGGCGCTCAGCTTCGAGCTGGAACGAAAAGGAAGCAGCGCCGACCTGACCGCCGCCGGAGTCCTCCTCGCCGAGCTCGAACGCGAGCTGGCCCGGGTCACGCCGCTCCTCGAAGAGCAGAAGACCACGAATCACCTGTCCGCCATCCCGCGCGGCCGGCCGCCGGAGCATCGAGCGGGTTGACCGCCCCCCTCTCCCGGCTGCGTTAAGGGAGGCCGGTCCGATTCCCCCTCTCCCGGGTGGGTGTGAGTGCGTGTGGGAGAGGGGGCCAGGGGGTGAGGGTC
>Ga0062379_10000151_pt1 | contig 12895 bp, 14 predicted proteins | sample DOMMetBare2Fresh_2_FD_59484 | JGI IMG/M metagenome (GOLD analysis project Ga0062379, IMG submission 59484) | Wetland sediment microbial communities from St. Louis River estuary, USA, under dissolved organic matter induced mercury methylation -... | ecosystem: Environmental > Aquatic >...
GGCGCCCGACTGCACGGAGACGAGGACCGTCCCCTCTCCCTTGACCCGCACCTTCGATTGCAGCTTGCCGCCGAGGATCGGACGGGTCCAGAGGAGACCGCCGGCGTTTTCCGGATCCGCTGCGAAGCCGGTCACCTCGGGGAGGAGCCCGGCTCCCACCTCCTGGGCCAGGCGCGGGACGTAGTCGACCGACTGATAGGTATGGGGGAAGACGACATAGTCCGGCCGTTCGGCGCGGATCGCCCCGGCCAGGGCACCGATGTAGCCTCCCGGCGTGTAGGCGCGCAGGTTCTCGTGATCGGCCACGTGGACGGCGGCCAGGTCGGCCTTGGCCACCTCGGCGGCGGCGAGCCCGATGCCGGCACCGAGGACGAGCGCCTCGGCCTTGCCTCCACCGAGCTGGGCGGCGAGCTTCTGCGCCGCGGCGACGGCTTCCCAGGAGATGCGGGGGAGCTGCCCCTCGCGCTGTTGGACGACGACCCAGATCCTGGCCATCAGAGCACCCTCGCTTCTTTCTGCAGCTTCTCGACGAGCGCTGCCACGGCGGTTTTCACGTCCCCTCCCAGGATCTGGGCTCCGGCGCCGCTCTCGGGAAAGGCGACGGAGACGACCTCCAGCCGCGAGCCGGCGGCACCGACCGCGGAGGCGTCGAGCCCCAGGTCGGCCGGAGTGAGGCGGGCGATCTCCTTCTTCTTCGCCGCCATGATCCCCTTGAGCGAGGCATAGCGCGGATGGTTGATGCCGGCCTGGATCTCCAGCACCGCCGGCAGCGCCACGCGCGAGATCTCGTTGACGCCGCTCTCCATCTCGCGGGTCACCTTGACGGTACGGCTCGCCGCCTCCACCTCGACGCCCATGACCAGCCAGACGTGCGGCCAGCCCAGGTGGCCGGCGATGATCGAGCCGGTGCCGCCGAAGCGCAGGTCGTCGGACTGGGAGCCGGTGAGCACCAGGTCGAATTCTTCGCGCCGGATGGCCGCGGCGAGCGCGCGGCCGGTGGCCAGGGCGTCGCCCCCGGCGAAGGCCGGATCGGCGAGATGGACGGCGCGGGCCGCGCCCACGGCGAGGGCCTTGAGCAGCGCGTCCTTGACGCGGTCCGGCCCGAGGCTGAAGACGACCACCTCGCCGCCGGTCGCCTCGGCCCATTTGAGCCCTTCTTCCAGGGCGTAGCTGTCGTTCTCGTTGACGACGAAAGGCAGGTCCTCCTCCTCCAGCCACTTGCCGTCGCGGCTCACGCGCAGACGGGCCTCGGTGTTGGGGACCTGCTTGATGCAGACCGCGATCCTCATGAAGTCTCTCCTTGCTCGTTGCGCCTCCCGCCGCTGCTGGAGCGGGCTCAGGAGGCGGTGGCCGCGGCCGGCGGGCGTCCGTTGAGGAGCCGGCGCAGCAGCGGCGGATCGGGATTGAACGCCCACAGGCGGTCGTCGAAGCGCAGGGTGGGGACGACGCGGCGGCCGCCGCTCCTCTCCAGCACCATCGCCTCGGCCTGGGCGTCCTGATCGATGTCGACTTCCTCGAACGTGGCCTGGGCCTCTTCGAGCACGCGCTTGGCGCGCCGGCAGTCCGGGCACCAGGCGGAGCTGTAGACGGTCAGCCGCTCCGCTCCGATGCCGGCGCCACCGGAGAGCCGGCCCATCTCGTCCCCGCTCAGGCGCACACCGGCCAGGCGGAGCTTGCCGCCCGCCTCGGTCCACAGCATCGCCGGCAGGTCGGTGCGCGGCGAGATGCCGAGGCGGATCAGGTCATGGCCCGCGGCCGGATCGGCATGCAGGTCCACGCGGGTGGCGCCGCCCTCGGCCGGCGGCTCGGCCGTCCGGGTCGAATCGTAATAGACATGGCAGTCCAGATGATTCATGGTTTTGGTCCAGGCACCCGGATCGCCGCGCCATTGATGGCGGCGGCGGCCGGAGTGGTCAGAAAGTGGATGACCGAGGCGACGGCATCGGTCGTGACCCATTGCGCCGGGTCGGCGCCGGGCATGGAGGCCCGGTTGGCCGGCGTGTCCATCGTACCCGGAAGGACGGCGTTGGCGCGCGCGCCGAACGGGGCGATCTCGCGCGCCAGCGACTCGACGAGGCGGAGGACCCCCGCCTTGGTCGCGGCATAGGCTCCGACACCGGCTTCGCCGAGGAGGCCCGCGGGGGCCGCCACAGCGACCAGGCTCCCCCCTTTTGCAGCCTCGAACCGGCGGGCCGCCTCGCGGAAGATGCGGAACGTGGTGTCGAGGTTGATCGAGAGGAGGAAGCTCCAGTCGTTGTCAGACATGTCGGCGAGGCGGGACCAACGGAAACCGCCGACGAGGTGGACGACGGCGGACGGGATGCCCGCGGCGCTCTCGGCCTCGTCGAACAGCCGTCCGACGTCCTCCGAGGAGGAGAGATCGGCCCGCCGGATCGCCAGGGTCTCGGTCGGGGCGAGGGCTTTGAGGTCGGCGAGGCCGTGCTCGTCCCGGTCGACCGCGAGCACATGCTCCCCCGCGGCGAGGAAGCGTGCCACCACGCTCCGCCCGAGGGCTCCGGTCGCTCCGGTGATCAGGACTCGCGGGCTCATGGCGCGTCGAAAGATACAGGGCCGGGAGGGCAACCACAAGGGCCGGCCCGACCGGCTACAATTCCCCCTGCCATGGCCACCTCGTCCCACCGCATCCAGATCCCGCCACCGCCCGCGCCGGCCGAGGAGACCATCTGGCAGCGGTGGCGCCGCAAGCGGCGGACGTGGCTGCTGCGGCGCTTCGACCAGGCGATCCTCCTCCTCTACTGGCTGATCCACCGGCTGGACCGGGCGGCGCCGGGCGAGAAGCGCTACTTCCGCGTGGCGATCTTCGGATCGAGCCGCATCCAGGAGAACGACGCCATCTACGGCAAGGTGCGCGAGCTCGCCCGCCAGCTCTCCTTCATGGGATGCGACATCGTCACCGGCGGCGGGCCGGGGCTCATGCGGGCGGCGAACGAAGGGGCGCGGGACGGCGCCTACCGCCACAGGACGCGGTCGTTCGGGCTCACCATCCTCCTCCCCATGGAAGAGCAGCCCAACCCGTTCCTCGACGAGGTGGCCCAGCACTCCACCTTCTTCTCCCGCCTCCACCAGTTCATCCGCCTGTCCCATGCCTACGTCGTGGTAGATGGCGGCATCGGGACGACCCTGGAGGCGCTGATGGTCTGGCAGCTCCTCCAGGTGCGGATGCTCAACGGCCGGCCGCTGATCTTCGTCGGCCCCATGTGGCATGGCTTGCGCGGCTTCGTGGAGGCGGAGATCATCCGGCATGGATTGGCCTCGCCGGGCGACCTGGGCATGCCCGTCTGGGTGGACACCATTGAGGAAGCCCTGGAGGCCGTGCGCGGCGCCCTCGACGACTTCCTGCGGCGTAACAAGGTGATCCTCCCACCCCCCGCCGTCGAGGCGCCGAACGGCGCTCCACACCCGGCGGGCGACCAGAACGCATGAACCGGGCACACGAATTGCTTGGCGCCCAGGCAGGATGGCGTGTATCGTCTGGGCTGGCGACTGCCCGGCCGGCGGGCAGGCCACATACGCCGGATTGGCACGCAAGAGTCCGTTCAAGGGAGCGCGCATGGGTCTGATCTCGTTCTTGTTCTTCCAGCTCGGACCGCAGAAGAGTCCGGGCCTGCTCGATTTCTTCTGGCAGTCGGGTCCGATGGCGAAGCTCATCCTCGCCACGCTGGCCCTGTTCTCGCTGGGCTCCTGGGCGATCATGATCGGCAAGGCCGTGCAGCTCAACAAGGCCGACCGCCAGAGTGAGAAGTTCCTCGAGGCGTTCCACCGCAGCCAGCGCTTCAGCGAGGTCAACGCCACCGCGTCGAAGCTCCAGAGCTCGCCGCTCGTCGGCGTCTTCCAGGCCGGCTATGCGGAGATCGACAGCCAGATCAAGAACGCTCCCGATCCGGAGCGGCCGGGCGAGCGGAAGGCCTACCGCATCACCTCGCTCACCGCCCTCCAGCGGACCCTTCAGCGGTCGGCCGGCGTCGAGCTGCAAGGGGTGACCCGCTGGATTCCGTTCCTCGCCACCACGGCCTCGGCGACGCCGTTCATCGGCCTCTTCGGCACCGTCTGGGGGATCATGGTCGCCTTCCGCGACATCGGCATGTCGGGCTCCACCTCGATCGTCGCCGTGGCCCCCGGCATCGCCGAGGCCCTCATCAACACGGCGGCCGGCCTCGCCGCGGCGATCCCGGCGCTCATCGGCTACAACTATTTCGGCCAGCGCGTGCGCCGGGCGCGGACGCGTCTCGACGATTTCGTCCTCGAATTCCTGAACCTGGCGGAACGGAATTTCACCTGATATGGCCTTCACCCTCGGCAACGGTGGCGACGACGACGATCCGGTGATGGCGGACATCAACGTCACGCCCCTGGTGGACGTGATGCTGGTGCTCCTCATCATCTTCATGATCGCCGCCCCCATGCTGCACCAGGGGATCGAGGTGGCCCTGCCCCGCGCGGACGCGGCCCCTCTCCCCTTGCGCATGGAGGACCCTCTCGTCCTCTCCATCGACCGCGACGGCAAGATCTTCCTGCGCGAGACGCCGGTCGAGATCGAGGACCTGGTCGACCAGGTGAAGGCGCAGACCGCGGCGCGGGGCGACGACTCGGTGTTCCTCAAGGGGGACCGCGAGGTCCCCTACGGCCGCGTCATCGAGGTGCTCGACGTGCTCCACAAGGGCGGCATCGTCCACGTCGGCATGGTCACCGACCAGCCGAAAAAGAAGCGGAGATGAGGTGAGCCAGGAGGTCTACCGGGTCCTCGCCGCCCGCGCCCGCCGCGATTCGCGCCGCCCCGAGGCGGCCGCTCTCGGCGCCGCCCTCCTCCTGCACGCCCTGGCGATCGTCTGCGCCTTGATCCTCCCCTACCTCCAGCCGAAGCGCGCGCCGCTCGAGTTCGTGCCGGTCGAGGTGATCCCCGCCCAGGCGCTCGGCGTACGGCGGCCGGCGCCGCCGAAGAGCAAGCCCGCCCAGGAAGAAAAACCCGCCCCCGCCGAGCCGGAGCCCGCGCCCGAGGAAAAGCCCCAGGAGGTCGCACCACCACCCAAGCCGGCGGACGACGTCCCGGTGTTGCCGAAGAAGGAAGAGCAGGGGAAGAAGCCGGAGCCGCAGAAGCCCGCCGCGCCGCCACGGACCACCCCCACGCAGGCGCCGCCGGGGGTCGCCCCCGGCGAGACCGGCGACCAGCTCGGCCGGCGCGGTGCCGCGACCGGCAGCCCGGTCGGCACCACCGCGTTCGGCTCGCGCCTCGGCGTCGACAACCCCGAGTTCACCTATGGCTACTACCTCGACCGCCTGCTCTCGCTGATCGATGCGCAGTGGCAGCGGCCGAACATGGGCGAGGTGACCGCCGTCGTCCATTTCCGGATCGCGCGGGACGGCTCGATCGACGACCTGCGCGTCGCCGAATCGTCGGGATACAATTCCTTCGACTTCGCCGCCGTGCGGGCCGTCGAGAGCGCCGCACCGTTTCCGCCTCTCCCCCGGGGCTTCAAAGGCGACTCCCTCGGGGTCAATCTGATCGTCAATTGAACCGCCGAACGAGAGGTCTCATGCAATCGAGAGCCATCCATCTCGCCGCCGCCGCCGTCCTGCTCGGCCTGGGGCTCACGCTTCCCAGCATCTTCGCGCAGGAGCCGCCCGCGGCGCCGCCGCAGGAGGAGCAGCAGCCGCCCAACGTCACCCTCGTGCTCAACCCGACCGGGCAGAAGCCGATCAAGCTGGGAATCCCCGCGTTCCGCCGCACCGGCGCCTTCGCGGGTGATGCGGCAACCGCCGCCGGCGAGCTCGAGAAGGTGGTGCGGCAGGACCTCCTGAGCTCGGGCTACTTCCAGATCAGCGGCCCCGAGGCGTTCCAGGGGCTCACGCTCACCGGCGACTTCGCCCGCGACCTGGAGGCGTACCGCACGACCGGCGTCGAGACGCTCCTGATCGGTGACCTCCGCGCCGAGGCGGACAAGGTCGTCTTCGAGGGGCGCCTGTTCGACGTGGCGAGCGGCCAGTCGATCCTCGCCAAGCGCTACCGCGGCGCCGTGCCGGTCGCCCGGCGCGTCGGCCACACCTTCGCGGACGAGGTCATCCTCTTCCTGACCGGGCACCGCGGGATCTCGCTGACCAGCATCGCCTTCACCAGCGACCGCTCCGGCCAGAAAGAGATCTGGGTGATGGACTACGACGGGCAGAACCAGCGGCGGATCACCGGCCACCGGTCGACCTCCATGTCGCCCTCCTGGGCGCCGGACGGCGCGTCGATCGCCTACACCTCGTTCTTCAACGGACCGCCGGGGATCTACCTCGCCGAGCTGGCGAGCGGCAAGAAGCGCCCGATCGTCAATTCCGGCTCGCTCAACACCACGCCGACCTTCTCGCCGGACGGCCAGCGCGTCGCCTTCGCCCGCTCGGTCGACGGCAACGTGGAGGTCTTCGTCACCGACCGCGCCGGCTCCAGCCTGCGGCGGCTGACCCATTCCGGGGCCATCGACACCAACCCCGCCTGGAGCCCGGCGGGCGGCCAGGTCGCCTTCACCTCCGGCCGCGCCGGCAATCCGCACATCTATCTGATGGACGAGGAAGGGGCGAACCAGCGGCGCCTCACCTTCGAGGGGGACTACAACGACGGCGCCGCCTGGAACCCGGCGGGCGACCTGATCGCCTACACCAGCCGGCGGGGCGGCCGGTTCCAGATCGCGGTGACCAACGTGGTGACCCTGGGCACTCAGGTGATCACCTCGGGGCCCGGAGAGAACGAGTCGCCGACCTTCTCGCCGGACGGCCGCAAGATCGTCTTCGTCTCGCGCAAGAGCGGCACCAAACAGCTCTACGTGGTGGATCTGGACGGCGGCAACCTGCGCCCGCTGACCGGCGAGGGGAACAACGACATGCCCGACTGGTCGCGGTTGCCCCCGGAGCGGTGATATCATGTGGTTCAAGACGTGTTGCTTCCGAGCTGTTGGACACGCTGTACCCGATCTGAGGAGATGACGAGATGAACCGCAAGTGGATGGTTTGGATGGTGGCACCGGTTCTGTTGACCCTTTTGGTGGGCTGCCCCAAGAAGAAGCCGGCGACCCCGGCGCAGGACCTGGACGTCGACACGACGACCGTGACTCCGCCGCCGCCGACCCAGGAAGTGGCTCCCACCCCCACCCCCCCGCCGCCGCAGGACCCGGTCGAGGTCGATCCCCTCGCCTCGTCGGACCTGCAGGTGGTCAACCAGGAGCTGCAGCGCCGCGGCTTCAGCCCCGACGTGTACTTCAACTATGACGAGGCCGGCCTGTCGGACGACGCGCGCGGCAAGCTGGCACGCAACGCCGACTTGCTCAAGGCGACACAGCTCCTGGTCACCATTGAGGGGCATGCCGACGAGCGGGGCACCAACGAGTACAACCTCGCCCTGGGCGACCGGCGCGCCAACGCGGTGCGCGAATACCTGACCTCGCTCGGCGTCGACGGGGGCCGCCTGCGCACCCTGAGCTATGGCGAAGAGCGCCCGGTGTGCACCGAGGTCGACGAGAGCTGCTGGTCGCAGAACCGCCGCGGCCACATGGTGATCACCGGCCGGGCGAACGCCGGTTGAGATGCCAGGGCCCACCATGCGGATGACCATGCGCCGGCTCCCCCACCTCCTCTGCACCGGATGCCTCGTGGCGGCCCTCGCCGCCACGGGGTGTGTCAGCACCCAGGACATTGAGGGTCTGCAGTCGCAGCTCTCCGACATCCAGCGCCAGATGCTCCAGATGCAGAAGCAGGCGCCGAGCAAGCAGGAGGTGGAGGACCTGGGGACCTCCGTCGGCCAGCAGATGGGCTCTCTGCTCAAGACCGAAGCCGACATGCAGGTGAAGCTGAAAGACCTGTCGAGCCAGATCGACGAGCTGCAAGCGAAGCTCGAAGACACCAACTACCGGCTCGCCCAACTCTCGCAGCAGATCGCCGCCACCAACCAGGAGCTGAAGGCCTTCCGCACGCAGCCGCCGCCGGTGGCGCCGCCGCCCGCGGACCCCAACGCCTCGCCGCTCGGCGGCGATCCCGGCGCACCGGCCGCCCCCACCCCGCCGGCCCCCACGCGGCCCAGCGGTCCGGCGGCCGATCCGCAGAGCCTCTACAATGCCGCCTACAACGACTACCTGCGCGGGAAGTACGACCTGGCGTTCCAGGGGTTCGACGAGTACCTCAAGAACTTCCCCGGCACCGACCTCGCCGACAACGCCACCTACTGGATCGGCGAGTGCTACTACCGGCAGCGCCGCTACCGCCAGGCGGTCGACCAGTTCGAGACGGTACTCTCCCGCTATCCGCGCAGCGACAAGTCGGCGAGCGCCCTGCTCAAGAAGGGCTACGCCCTGATCGAGCTCGGCGACCGGAACCAGGGGGTCACCCAGCTCCGCCAGGTGGTCCGCCAGTACCCGACGAGCGATGAGGCGAACCTCGCCAAGCAGCGCCTCCGCGAGCTCGGAGTTGACGCCGGCTAGGCAGGAATGCTATAAACTTGCGCCGCGTCACCCTGGAGGGTGGTGCGGCGCTTTTCCATCCGTAGACACCAGATCCCTTCGGGAGTGAGATCGACAGGTTATGGCCAATACCAAGTCCGCTGAGAAGAGAAACCGGCAGAGCGAGGAGCGCAACGTGCGCAACCGGGCGCACCGCTCGCGCTTGAAGACCGCCGTCAAGAAGCTGCGCACCGCCCTCGCGAGCGGCGATGCCGACCTCGCCAAGGAGCTCCTGCCGGGGACGCTCTCCGTCATCGACAAGATCGCGCAGAAGGGCGTCATCCACGACAACGCCGCCGCGCGCACCAAGTCCCGCCTGGCCAGCCAGGTCGCGGCGCTGTAAGCAAGCCCCGGGTTGAACCCGGGGCTACGTGCCCGGAAACCACCTCTGAATAACAGCACCTTGCGTGTGTAGGGGCAGGTCTTGTGCCTGCCCCCGCGGCAGCCCCGTGACCACGGAGGCCCCCAGGGGCAGCTAGCGCTCGCCCGCGGCGAGCCAAGGCGTGCCGCGGTAGGATTCCGCCACCACCCAGGCGCCGGCCGTCAACGCCCAGGAGTCGACGAGCTCGCTCCATTGGAAGGCGTTGGCGCCTGCCGCGATGATGGGTATCCACACCAGCAGCGTGAACAGGCCCAACTGCAACGCCGAAAGCATGGCGGCCAGCCGTGCGTACACACCGATGAGCACCGCCATGCCCGCCGCGATGAAGGCACAGCCGGTGAAGGACGCCCAGGCCATGGGCCATGGTAGCCAACCAGGCACCAGGGCAGCGGTCTCTTTGAGATTGATGAAATGGGCCACGCCGAAGGGGATCAAGGCCAGGCCATAGAGCACCCTCGCGATACGCAGACCCTTGTCGCCAGTGGCGAAGCTGAGGCGTTGCGCGTCCCGGTCACCGGCGAACCAGGCATACAGAACCCAGGCGCCCGCCGCCATCACCGCGGTGTCACCGCAGGCCCACCAGGTCACCAGGGCAGTGGGAGCGCGGAAGATGTGAGAGACCCTGAACAGCAGAAGCCAAACCAGGAGACAGGTGAGCAGCACGCGGGAAGCGATGGCGGCTGTACGCCGCCAGAGCAGGCCTAGACCAGTTGCCAGAGAGACGAAAGCGCAGAGATAGGCGAGTACCTCGCGCGCGGGAACACCCTTGGGCACCCCCGTCCATGTCGGAGTGAAATCGCCTTGGATCAGGCCCAGGATTCCGAGGGTGACCATGGTCGCAGCAAAGACCGCATGGCCCATGCTCGCGATACCTGTCGCCCTTGCTCCGGTGCTATTCCAGCTCATTCGCCGCCTGCGCGAAGCCTCCTTTCACCTCGGGGGTTGCTGGTGTCGCGGCTTTGGGCCTTGCGGTTCGGGCAGGGCCTCAACCAGGAAGGCAATCTGAGAGCCATCAGGGCTCCAGGCGGGAGCGAGGGCGCTTCGGTCGGGAAAGGTCACGAGGTCGCGTTGATAGATGTCACCCTCGGCCAAGCCGATGCGCCAGTTGCCGCTGCGCGCCTCTTCAAAGGCAACGGCCGCTTGGTCGGACCGGGGACTCTTGAGGAAGGCTTGGTAAAGACGGGGATCGAAGCCGAGCGGGTCGATCGTCGAGTGCTCAAGATCGATGGCGAAGAGGAGGGGAGTCGCGTCGTCCAGCCCCAGGGAGAGTGCCACGAACCGCGAGCCCTTGCGGTCGGCGGCCAGTAGCTGGTGGACTTTGTAGGGGAGGGCGAACCGCTGTCCGTCGGGCCAGATCTCCAACTCGGCCACGGCCTCCGGATCGCCGAGCCGTTGCGGGCCGGCGGACTGGCGGACAAAGGCGACCCGGCGGCGCCCGGCCGCCTCTGCAGCATTCGGCAAGGCTAGAGGCGCCGCAAGCGGTCGCTCACCTTCCCCGAGGCGCACAAGGACACTCGCGGTGTGGTGCACGAGGTCGAGCTTGCTGAGGCCCACGGCGGAGGTGATCAGGATCTCGCTGGCACTCGCCCAGGCGACGCCTGTGGCGTCGCGCGTATCCGCCATTGACTCTGGCTTGGCGCCGGTCGTGGCGACGTGGAGCAACTGCACCTCGAACGTCTTGCCGTCCAGGGTGTCGGCGCCGCGCGTCAGGTCGCGCAGGACTTGGCGCAGGCCGAGGGTGCAGCGGCCACCGGTGATGAAAGTATTAAGAATGGTCGCCAAAGTGGTGCAGGGGTCGGCGCGATGAAATCGAGAGATCGCCGGTCGCGGCCAGCCCGCGGCCTCGACCACGACCCACAGCACGCGATCACGCGGCAGCAGCGCCAGCTTCTCCGGTGCAATGGTGAAGAGCAGGCCGGGCTTGTTGTCTTGCGGCGGTGTTTGCTCCGGCCCCCAGAGCGCGGGGCAGTGCGCGTTCTGTCGTGGCTCACCGGAGCCGCAGTCTTCCTGGATCGTTACCGTCGCTTTCTGGCCGCGCTCCAGGCCTTCGACGGTTACTGCGAGCGCCTTATGGTCCGGCACCTGGGCGCTCGGTTTGAGCCAGATGCGACCGGCGGTGGCCGGCGTGGCGCTGGCCAGCAGCAGCAGGGCGCCGAGCAGGTGGCGCGGCGGGTTACAAGCAGCCATCATGGATCGCCTCCCGAGCGCCCAGCACGAAACAGCGGGCCTCTTCCTCGGACCAGATACGAAAACCTTCACCGCCCGGGCACTGCTCGCCCACTTGGAGAGTCGTTCGTGGCGTGCCGCCGGCCGAGACGTCGAAGGCGCAGCAACGGCCCGCGAGCGCGAGCCGCAGGGCATCGTCGCACTTCGACTCCTGGCGCACGTGCACTCTCGGGTAGCTCAGTCCCCAGGCAGCGACGGTATAGGCGCGCGGCACCAGGCCGAGAATCGCTAGGCCGATGAGCAGGTGGGCGAGCGACAGAGCCAGGCGCGAGCCGCGGCGCAGCACGGTGCGGCGATTGATGAGCCAGGTTGCGGCACCCGACATCGCGAGAAGCCAGCCGACCAGGCCCGCGAGCGCCTTGAGATTGCCGGACTGCTCCGGGTTGCCGCCCGTCAGCCAACTGATGACGTGCTGCTCGGCTTGCGATGTCCAGGCTGGGCTCACTTCGGTGACGAAGCGGGGCGCAACTCCTCCCGGTAGCAAACTCGGGAAGAGCGCCGCCTGATAGAGGCGGACCGCCACAATCAGCAACAAAAGGCATGCGAGGTGTGCACTGAGTGCACGGCGAGCGGGTGCGTTGCGCCGCAGCGCGAGCGCGAGAGGCAGGAGCGGTATGAAGGCGCCGAAGATCCAAATCTGTCCGGAGAACAGCGCCCACAGCGAATCAATCGGTACGGACCAAAGGATGTCGAGGCTCAGGAGGAAGGCCGACTGTGTCGGGTAGATCAGTGGCACGTAGAGGCCCAGTAGGTGCTCGCGGCTGGAGTGGGTCAGCAGTCCGGCACCGAAGAACAGCGTGTGCAGAGAGGCCAGGACGCCAGCGATGAGCGCCACCAACTCGGTAGTCTTGTCGACGCCCAGATGGGCGAGCCCCTCGCGAATTGCGCTTGGTGGAGCCGGCACCTCCGGCGGCTGCGGTTGGCGCGGTGGTGGGTTTTTGCTCATCGCGGATCTCCGGTCAGCACCCAGGCCGCCCAGACCTGAGCCGGGTCACCACGCTCGAGGGAGCGGCGCCGTGCCTCGGCGAGCGCACGGTCTTTGCGTTGCCCTCCTAGATACAGGGAGTAGAAATCGAACAGGAAGCGGCCGATGCTGTCGTCATCAGGCACCCGCCAGCGTGTCGCGAGCACCGAGGCAGCGCCGGCGATGAGGAAGCTGCGCGCCAAGTCGAGCCGCTCGTCGGAGAAATAGACGTTGGCATTGCCCGTGTCGCAAGCGGACAGAGTCACCAACTCGGCGTCGATGGGAATCGAGGCGATCTCGATCGCGCTCAAACGATTGTCATGCTCGGCAGTGGGAGTGACCTCGATAAAGGTGCGGCGCTCTATACCGATGTCATACTCCGCGTGGCTGGCGATCATCAGTTGTTGCGCCGCGTGAGCGCGCTGCCGGTAGGTTTCGGCCGTCGCCGCCTCGCGCTCCAGATCGACCCAGCGGGCAGCGTCCACGAGGCTGCCTAGACGGCGCACCTCGTCGTGCACGGATTGCAATGCCTGGCCCGCCGCCAGGGTCAGCAGGGTGTCTTTGTCCGATGGCCGGCGGTGGCGCTTCTGTAGCTCTCCAAGGATGGTCAAAGAGGGCACGACGGTGAACTCGTAGCGCTCGAAGAAGCGCCTGCCCTGATCGTCGAGCAAAGACTCGAAGGGCAAAAAGTAAAGCATACCGCTGGGGATCAGTACCAGGGGCCCGGTTTCAGGTAGGCGATCGGCTAAGGGAGAAAAGATGTCGCGCCACAAGGCGTGCGCCTCTTCGCGAGCGCGAGCCGCATAGTTGACGTTGGCGAGGTCGTCGAGGAATGTG
>Ga0062379_10000155_pt1 | contig 12696 bp, 8 predicted proteins | sample DOMMetBare2Fresh_2_FD_59484 | JGI IMG/M metagenome (GOLD analysis project Ga0062379, IMG submission 59484) | Wetland sediment microbial communities from St. Louis River estuary, USA, under dissolved organic matter induced mercury methylation -... | ecosystem: Environmental > Aquatic > Freshwater...
CCAGGCCGTGCTCGCGGGCTCCTCCGGCGCCAACTTCCGGCAGGACGGTGACGGTGTGCCGGTCCGGTCCGGCACGCGGCTCGACGGGATCGGGGAGGACGTGACGACCGTCTTCGCCCCCACGGCAGCCCCGTACCTCTTCCAGATTGCCGGTGCGGCCGGCCCCGCGGTCTCTCCGGCGGAGATCGAAACACGGATCGAGGCGCGCATCGCGGCCCTCCGCGAGGCCCCGATTCCTGCCGAAGAGCTCGAACGGGCGCGGCGCGATCTGGCGACCGAGCTCGAGCTGGACCTCGAGACATCGGAGGACGTGGCCCACCAGATGGCCTTCTATGAGGGGATCGGTGCGCTTCCCGTCCTCCAGACCCTGCCGGAGCGGTTGGCCGCGGTCACCGCCGAAGACGTGCGGCGCGCCGCCGTCCGCCATCTTCAGCCGTGGCAGCGCACGCTCGGCTGGTTCCACGCGGGAGCCCCGGTTGCCGCGCCTTCGGAGGCCGCGTCCACCGGAGCCGTGCCGGAGCCGAGGGGGCCGGCGGCCACAGAGCCGGCCGACCGCGAGCCCCTCGTCAAACGGCTGGCCAACGGGATCGCCCTCATCTCCCGCCGCGTCCCGCGCATCCCGGACGGCGTCTTGCGCGTCGTGATCCCGGGAGACGGCGACGATCCGGCCTGGCGGCACACGTCGATCCTGCTGCGCTTCCGGGCCGGCGGGCTCCCCCAGGCCGCGGCCGAAGCCCGCCGGCTTCTGGCCGCCTCCGTGTCCACGCCACTCGCGGAAACCTCTTCGATCGAAGATCCCGAGGAGCGGCTGAACGCCGAGCTGCGGGACGTTCTGGGCGTCCGCCCCGTCCCTGCGCATTCCGAGCCTCCCACTCCTCTCGTGATCGCCGCCGCCGGAGACCTGGACGAGAGCGCGGCGATCCAACTCCTCGAACAAACCTTCGGGGATCTGCGCGAGCAAACACCGCCTCCCGCGCCGCCTCTGCGCGTCGCCACGCGCGAGAGGATCGTCCACCTGCCCGGCAAGGCGCAGTCGCAGATCGGCTATGCCGTGCCGGCCCCGCCACCGGCCGATCCCGCCTCGGATGTCTGGCGCATCCTTCTCTACGTGATGAGCCACGACTACGAAGGCCGGCTCGGCAAGGACCTGATCGCCCGCCGTGGCCTGCTCTATTACATCGAGAGCGCCTGGCACTCCGACGGCCGGAGCGCCTGGATCTCCCTCGCCGCGGGCGTCGACCCGGAGAACCTCGACGCCGCCCGCAAGCGTTTCGCCGATCTGATGGAAGCGCTGTGGACCGAGCCGCCGACCGCCGCCGAGATCGACGAGGCGAAAGCGCACCTGCTGGGCCGGCGCCTGACCGCGCCGATGAGCAATGAAGAGATCTCCGCCTTCTACGCGCGCGAATGGATCGAGCAGGGGAGGCTTCTCTCGGAGGATGACGCGGCGAAGCGCCTCCGCGCCGTGACGCGAGAGGCGGTGCTCGCGGTGATCGATCGGTTCCTGGGTGGGGTGAGAGTGGTCGTGGACGTTGGGGGACCAGAAATCTGAGAGGGTGTCTCGGAAGTGCATCGTCGGGGGTTCCCCCTCTCCCGGCGGGGGGTGGGTGGGAGATGGGAGAGGGGGCCAGGGGGTGAGGACTCAGCGCGATGAAGCCGGACTTCCGAAATACTCTCTGAGGTCGCCGATGGATCAAAGCTCCCACGAAATCCCCGCCGACGCGAAGAACCCCGGCCAGAGCTCCTCCCGCTGGAGGAGCCGGCCGGCGTCTTCGTCGATCTCCAGGTCGTAGCCGGCGACGTTCTGCCGGTTGTAGAGGTTTTGCACGTCGAAGAAGAGGGTGAGCGCCCCGCGGCGCGCCGGCCATTTGCGGCTCAGGCGGAGGTCGAGCCGGTGGTAGACGGGGAGACGCTCGCTGTTGATCCGGCCGAGCACGGGTACCCGCTCGGTCTCTCCGTCCTCCCCCTCCCGTTCGATCACGAAAACCGGCGTCGTCGGCCGGCCGGTGTGGAAGCGCCAGGCGAGGTTCAGGTTCCAATGGCGGCCGAGGGGCGCATTGAGGTCGAGATTCAGGGCATGGCGCTGGTCGATCTGCCGCCAGGCCTTCGCTCCGGCGATCTCGTCCTCGGCGGTGGCATAGGTATAGTTCGCCCACCAGCCGAACCGGCCGGCGGAGCGCCGCTGTACGAACAGCTCGAACCCCTGCGCCGTGCCGCCCGTGGGCACGATGCGGTGGCGGTCGAGCTCTCCTTCCGGAAAGGTTTCGAAGGGCTCGAAGAGGCTCTCGTAGCGCGGCCGGGGTGTGGTCACCCGCCGCCGGTAGACCTCCGCCCGCACGGCCAGCCGCGGCGTGGCCGTGCCGTTCGCGAACAGGTGCTCGAAACCGGCCACCCAGTGCGCGGAGCGCTCCGGCCGGTAGAACCGGGTGTCCCCGTCCTCGACCATCAGCTCGGAGGCCCTCTGGCTCTGCGCGTAGTGCCCCCAGCCGAGCCGGAGCACGCTCGTGCCGCCCAACCCCCAGGCGAGGCTCGCCCGCGGGCTCCAGACGCGGTCGCGGGTCAGCGAATGCCGGTCGTAGCGCGCTCCCAGCTCGAGCGTCAGGCGGTCGAGCGGCCGGAAGCGGTCCGAGAGGTAGGCGCCGAGATCGTCATCCGTGAAACGGCCGCGGAAGGCGTAGGTCCCCGCGCGGGGCTCGGAGCGCAGCTCGGCGAACGGGCTTTCGAAGCGGCGGTCGCTGAAATAGTCATACTCCGCCGCGAACCGCCGGAGCTCGAATCCAGTCTTCACGAAGTGGAGGGGACCGGCTTGCAGGTTCCACGATTGCAACAAGCCCGTCACGTCGAGCCGCCGGCCGTCCCGCACGTCGAATTCCTTCTCCTCCTCGTCCTCGCCGCCGCGGCGGTCGCGGTCGATGCGGCTCGTGGACAAGGCGGTGTCCACGAAGAGCCGCTCGCCGAGCACGGCCTGGTGGGTGAGCCAGAGGTAGGAGCTGCCGTAGTCGGTGTCCAGCCGGCGGGTCTCACCCTTCCGGCCGCCCGTGAAGTTGAGCCGGTCGGCGGCGTAGAGACCGTTGCCGCGCACCGATTGCGCCTCGGTCAACGCGGCGTCCACCTTGCCGAAGAGATCCCAATAGCCGGGATTCTCCTGGCCGACGACCCTCCCGGCGAGATCGGTGTTGCCACGCCGGGCCGAGACCAGCCAGCCCAGGAGCGCGCCGCGCCGGCCGGCGGTCTCCACCTGGAGGTCGAGGACGCCGGCGGAGAGGTGCAGCCAGCGGGGCCGGGCCGGGGTGACGGTGGACATGTCGAGGATGGCACCCATCCGCCCGCCATAGCTCGCGGGGAAGGCGCCCGTGGTCAGGTCCAGCCGGCCGAGCGCCGCCGCGGGCACGATGCTCAGGGCGTTGTCGTAGTCCTTGAGATGGAACGCCTCGTACAGCTCCTGGCCGTCCAGGAGCACCAGGACCTCGTCGCGGCGCCCGCCGCGGACGTGGAACTGCGCGGTGACGTCGTTCGAGCTGATGCCGGGCAGGAGGCTCACCGCCCGGAAGACGTCCCCTCCGAGATGGGGGAGGTCGAGGATCTCCTCGTGGCTCAGGGCGACCGCCGCCGCCGGCTCCTCGCTCAGCAGGGAGATGCGGCTGGGATGGACGGTGATCTCCTCCGCGGCGAGCGGAGCGGGCTGCAAGACGAACGAGACCTCCGCCGTGCCTCCCGGCGCGAGGACGGCATCGATCTGCTCGATGACGAAGCCCGGCCGGCGGGCCTCCAGGGTGCAGACGCCCGGCGCGAGCCCGGTGATCTCGAACCGGCCCCGGGCGTCGGTCACGGTTTCGGCGCCGCGGCCGGCGACGCTCACCACGACGCCGGGCACCTCGGTCAAGGCGAGGCGCGAGCGGACCGTCCCGCGCACGGCCGCCGGTGCCGCCGGGCGCCGGTCGGGGACCACCACCAGGCTGCCCCCCGGCTGCTCCTCGACGGCCAGGCCATGGGGAGCGAGGATCTCGTCCAGGATCGACCGGGGATCCGCCGCGGCCGGCGTGGCCACCACCGTCATCCCGGGGAGGACCACCCGGCTGCTGAAGAGGAGCGGGAGGCCGCGCGCCTGGAGCGCCAGGAGCGCCTCGGTGAGCGGAACGCCTGCGACGATGCCCCCGGGGTTGTCCGGAGCCGGCTCCGGTGCGCCCATGCCGGTCTTGGCGCCGGCCAGGAAGCAGACGACAATCAGGATTCCCGCGAAGGATTTCCCGCACCGCGGCATCCAAGGAGGATAGCAGGCAAACCCACCGGGGTTCCGCGGGGCGAGTTGCGAGACGATGACATTCGAACGGCCGGGGCCGCAGGAGGAGGAACGTGAGCTCGTGGACCGGCTGCGGGCCGGTGACGAGACCGCGTTCGAGACGTTTGCCGATCAGTACGTCCCGGCGCTCTACCGCTTCGCCGGCCGGCGTCTCGATGGCGACCGGGAGCTGACGCGGGACGTCGTACAGGCGACCATGTGCAACGTGATCAAAAACCTCGACAGCTACCGGGCGGAAGCGCCTCTGTTCACCTGGCTCTGCGCCTGTTGCCGCAACGAGATCGCCGCCCACTTCCGCCGGCTCGACCGCCGTCCGCGCGAGGTGGAGATCGACGAGGCGGCTACCCTGGCGCCCGCGTCCGGCGGACCGGAGGAGCGGCTGCTCCGGCTCGAGACCGCCGAGCTCGTGCACGTGACCCTCGACCGGCTGCCGCCGAGCTACGCGCAGGCGGTGGAATGGAGATATCTCCACGGCCTCGCCGTCCCCGAGATCGCGCGCCGGCTCGCGTCGAGCTACAAGGCCACCGAATCCCTGCTCTCGCGCGCCCGCAAGGCGTTCCGCGAGATCTACGAGCACCTCGCGGCCAGCCCGGGGATGGACCCATGAGCGGACCGAATGAAATCGATGACGGCGTGCGGCGGCTCCTCCGGGAGGCCGGCCCCCGGCCCTCCCTCCCGGAAGAGGACCTCGCCGCGATCCGTGACGCGGCGCGGGCGGTCTGGCGCGAGCAGTACGGCCACCGCCGGCCGGGCCGGCCGGGACGCCCCGGAAGATGGCCGATCGGGCTCGCCGCCGCGGCCGCGCTGGCCGTCGCCCTCGGCCTCATCTGGTGGGGCAGGAAGACCGAGCCGCCACCTGCCGCACCGGTCGTCGCCTCCATCGAGGTCCTCGATGGACCGGTACGGATCGGTGGAGTGGACGGCGCGGTGGGGCAGTCTCTGCCCGCGGGAACGGAGCTGGAGACCGGCGCCGGGCGCGCCGCGCTCCGCATGGCCGGCGGCGCCTCCGTGCGCTTCGACCGGGACACGAAGGTCCGGCTTACCGCGGCGGGCCGGATCGAGCTCACCCGGGGAGCGGTCTATGTGGATTCGGGAGCACGCCCCGGAGGGAAGGTGGCCATCCGCACCGCCGCCGGCTTGTTCCAGGAAATGGGCACTCAGTTCGAGGTGAGGATCGAGGCGGGCGCCGCGGCCCGGCTCCGGGTGCGGGAAGGCCGCGTGAGCCTGGAGCGGGAGAAGGGGCCCGTCCTGGCGCAGGTGGGCGAGGAGCTGTTGGTGCCGGCGGACGGCGAGGTCGTCCGCCGCCCGATCGCCGCCTACGGCCCGGAGTGGGACTGGGTCGTCCAGGCCGCCCCTCGGCTCGACATCGAAGGCGTGAAGGTCCGGGTCTTCCTCGATTGGCTCGCCCGCGAAACCGGCCGGCACCTCGAATTCGCCGACCCCGAGACCGCCGACCTCGCCGGCTCCACCGTGCTGCACGGCTCGATCGAGCATCTGCCGCCGGCCGGCGCGGCGGACGCCGTGCTCGCGAGCTGCGGGCTGGGTTCGCGGATCGAGCAGGGCCGGCTGGTGATCTTTTCGTTCTGATCGCGAAGGATTCTCCACCTCCCGGCATCCAAGAGAGACAGCAGGCGGGCCCATCGGCGGGTTGCGCGCTGCGACATGGAGGTGGAAACATGTTCAAGCAGAGCGCCGGGATCCTCTTCGTCTCTCTTCTCCTCATCCTTCCGTTGGGGCTCCTTCTGGCAACCCGGCCCGCCGTGGCGGCGCCGGTGACCGACTTCACGGTCGACTACGACCTGGAGGACTGCACGTTTTCCAATGAAGGGCGCAACGCCTTCTTCAGCCTGCATCCGGGCGACCGCCTCCGTCTCGAAGGGGAGGAGGACGGAGAGCTGGTCGCGGTGCAGGTCCGCGTGCTCGACAAGACGCGGGCGTTCAAGCTCCGCAGCGAGGACGGGAAGCTTCTGACGATCCAGACGCGCATCGTCGAAGAACGGGAATGGCACGGCGGCGATCTGGTCGAGGTCTCGCGGAACTTCTTTGCCCGCTGCAAGGAGACGAACGACGTCTACTACTTCGGCGAAAACGTCGACATCTATGAAGATGGAGAGATCGTGCGCCACGACGGGTCCTGGCTCGCCGGGAAGGCCGGCGCCCTGCCCGGTATCACCATGCCGGGGAGCGTCCTGGTGGGGGCCCGGTACTACCAGGAGATCGCGCCCGGTGTCGCCCTGGACCGTGCGGAGAACAAGACCCTGGGCCTCACCATGGACCTCCCCGCCGGCCGCTTCGACGATTGCATCGAGATCATCGAGACCACGCCTCTCGAACCCGGCCATGAAAGCCGCAAGGTCTATTGCGATGGCATCGGCCTCGTCGTCGACAACGCGGTCGAGCTGGTCGAGTACGACGTCGACGGCGCGGACGGGGAGGAGTGACCGGGAGGCTGTGACGAAGGTGACGCCCGGGAGATCCCGAAAGAGGCCCCAGGGGTCTCCCGTTTCAGAGAAGCATGCGGTACCATCCCCCTCATGGAAAAAAGAGGGCGATCGACCGGTAAAGAGGACCCTTCGCAACAAGCTGCCGTCCTCTCGGCGGATGAGTGGGTGGCGACGCGGGACCGCCGGGCCGCCGAGGCGGTCGCGGAGCGCGCCCGCGCGGAGACGCTGTGGCAACGGCTTCAGGCTTCCGGTGGTCCGCAGGGGTGGAAAAGCGACGTCGTCGGCGATCCGGAGTACCACCGCTGGGCCTTCTGCGAAAGGCTCTGCAACGAGAGCGCCGAGCTGGCGGACGACGATCCGGACACGGCGCTCGAGCTCGCCGAGCTGGCGCTGGACCTGGTTCCCCTGATCTCCGGCGACAAGCACCTGCTGAGCGGCATCCAGGAGTACATCTGGAAACACCTCGGCAACGTCTTCCGGGCGCGCGGCGACCTGAAAAAAGCTCAGGGAGCGTTCGAACGGGGCGCCGAGTTCTTCCTCACCGGCATCACCGGGAGTCTGCCCAGCCTGATCCTGCGCGGCCGGCTGGCGGTGCTCGACTCCGCCCTCCACCGCGACCGCGGCGACCTCGGCGAGGCCTTGCGGCAGCTCGATCACGCGACTTCGATCAGCGATCGAGACGACACCGCGGCGATCTACCTGGAAAAGGCGCGCCTGCAACGGCAGCTCGGCCATCCCGACAAGGCCCTCGAGGCCCTCAACCTCGCGGACCGGAGAGCCGAAGGCGGCGCCCCGCCGCGCACCCTCGTCCGCCTCGCCCTCGAACGCGGCGAGATCCTCTGCGATCTCGGCCGCCACGACGAGGTCAAAAAGCTCGCCGCCGGCCACCGCAAGGTGGCGGAGAGCTTCCCCTTCGAACGTGCCCGCCTCCTCTGTCTCGAAGGGAGGCTCGCCGTCGGCCGGGGCGACGCAAAAGGAGCGCAAGCCGCTCTCCGGAAAGCGCTGGACGCCCCGCCCAAGCGGGCCGTCGCCGGCGTGGCCCTGCTTCTCCTGGAGAGCGCCGCGCTCGCCGCCCAACAAGGCCAGACCGAGGAGCTGAAGACTCTCGCCGAGCACATCCGGCAATTCGCCGAGAATCCCGGCCTGGGCCGCGAATCCGCAGCCACCCTGAAGCTCTTCTGCCGCCTCGCCGCCCAGGACAAGCTGACCGCCGAACGGGCGCAGCTCTTCGTTCGCGACTGGGCGCGGCTGCCGGCCCGGGGGTAAGGGGAGCGCGACCCAGGCGCGCGACGCGTGATCCCGCCGACCTTCGCCTGTGCTCCGGAGCACAGAAGCGTTGACCGCGAGAATGGTCTGATCGTCCCGGGACATCGCCTCAAAGTCCCGGGACAACATGGCAAAGTCCCGGGGCGTTGCCTCATCGCCCCGGGACATTCGCTCAAAGTCCCGGGGCATCGCGGCATCGCCCCGGGGTAGTCGCCTTGATGTCCCGGGACATCGCGGAAATGCCCCGGGACATCGCCTCCGAGTCCTGGGGCATCAAGGCAATGCCCCGGGGCATTCTCTAAAAATCCCGGGACATCGGGGCAGTGTCCCGGGACATCGTGGCAAAGTCCCGGGGCATCACGACAAAATCCCGGGACACCGGCTCAAAGTCCCGGGACGTCAACTCAATCATCCCGGGGCATTCGCTCAAATGCCCGGGACATTGAGAGTTTGCCCCGGGACTTCGGCCCGAATCCCCGGAGCCTCGTGCCTCCTTGCCGGCCATGCTACAGTTATTGGTCGAACTGTGAGCCAGGTCTTCCTCAGCTAGCGCCACGTCCCCCCGGACGAGCAGCTCGCGGAACGGCTTTGCGCCTCAGTCGTATTTATCGTGCTAGCGATGAGGATTAAGCAGGTGAAGAGCGCCGTCCTGCGCAAGTCCCACCCAATCCATCTTCCTGCCCAATACGACAAGGACGAGAAAATCAATGGACATCTTCGACTCGTGGAGCATGTTCAGTATCATCCTGCGATCACGCCCCGATGGGACGGCGACATCTGCCGGATGCGAGTGCCATTCGCCGAGGTAGATTTGCTCGCCGCCACTGGCAGCCCACGCCTCATTCACCGTGCCTTGGGCCGCGTTGCGGGACCGATCGAAGAAGAAGCGGCCGGCCTTGTCGGCGGCATTCGGCGGAGTCGCTACCTCTATGACGACTTCGGCCGGATACACACGGCCAAGCAAGATGCCGCCTGACTCCACTCCCCGGCCGGCTCGGTAAGCATCAAATGTCGCAGTTGACTCCGGCCGGAAGCAGAGTTGCCGAACTCCTTCAATAATGAAGCGAGTCATTCCGGGCGCCCACAGATAGGGCAGTCAGAGCGGGCTGAAATGGGGCGTGTCGAAATCGAAAAAGCCGTCGAGTTGGCCCATTCGCTCTGAATCGACCATCCCTCGCGGCGTGCACGGTCGATATCGCCGATCCAGGTCACGATGGTGCCTTCAGCCCCCCCTGCACAGGTCAGTGCAGCGCGCGTAATGGAAAGCGCGAACGTCTGCACGTCCAAGCCACTGTACGGTAGGTACGACCCGCGACAGCCGGCATCGGCGCGCTCGAATTGCCCAGGATTCTGGAGAACGCGGACAGTCATCTGGACGCTTGAGTCGAGCAAGCACTCGAAGCAGCCACGAGCGGTCGGCGGCACTACAATGGCATGACCGGCGATCGCATGCGGCTCAATCCATAAGTATACGACCGTGCCGAGGTCGAGCTGCCGCGACAGCGAGTTCAATCGTCGCTCGACGGCGATGTTCGCGACGGCGACAAACGTTTGCTTCGCAGGTGTGATGCTGCCGGTATCGGAAAGCAAGAGGCCGAGAACATCACGGCTGTAAGCCTCGACTTGCAGGTGCGGGTCGAACCGGCGTAAAGCTGCGCGTACTGCTTGCGCCTTGTTTATTCCGACGGCGGCCATGTCGCAGAAGTGGCGAGGCACATTGTGAACTTCCAGATCTTGTGGATCGACAAGCCGGAGAAGTGATGGCCGAACGTGGCGAACTGTGTCGGCAACGAACCCACCGACCGAGCCGCAGCCGATGATTGTGACGCCTCCTGCCGTTTCCGCCGTATGGCCGGTAGTCCGTGAGGCGAGCCTTGTATCGTCTGCTCGCCTGACGATTATGCGGCTGACCACAAGGCCGGCACACGTGCTGCTGGTCAGCTCAACCTTCGCAGGCAAGTGGCCCGGCGGGAAGCCTGGCACCTGGTCCATGACCCTACGGCTTTTCTTCTTGCCGCTGTAAATATCAGTCCAGTATCTGGGATGGACCCAGGCGGCGAACACGCGCTCACCCTGCGCCGGAATTGAGAAGAGCACCGTCGAAGGGCGCTTGGAGTTGCTCAAAAATGCGAGGAGGGCGTCGCGTGCTATCGGATCGATACTCACATACCTGTAAACATCAGCGTTAGTGACAAGGTTTGGTGGCTCGACCAGATCGCCCAAGTGAAGGTAGAGCGCAGGGACTGTCTCCAGCTTCGACGGATTGCGCCCGATCGCTTCGAGAAAAGCGCCTGCCGCGCCTTCCGACTCAGCGAATAATCTCGTGTAGGGGCCGAGGGGCGGGGAAAGCTGAACCGATACAATACGTCGATGTGATCCTTCAGAACATACATCGGCGAGGCCTGCGCCCGATTTCCGCGCGCCGTCGAGCCAGTAGGCCTCGAACTCGTTCGCATAGTCACCAGTGTTCACACCTGACAGACCGTCGCAAACAAGTTGCACGGCGCGTTGAATTACTTCGCACGCTGCTTCACCAGCGCGCTCGGCATTCGGGTGCCGCGCTGTGTCATCGTACGTGCAGAGCTGCCGTTGCCTATCGAGATGTGGGATGCGAACGCCCTCGCGTGTGATTTCCTCAGGCAAGTATACATCCGGCAACTCGTCTGGAAATGTCAATGGGATCGCCAGCAAGAGATGCGAAATAGGCAGCATCGCTTCGTCAAGCCGGATGCGCCACACGACGCGATACCGAAGCTGCACGTCGCCGGGGAGAACACTGATCGGCAATTCGTCGAGGTCGAATGTAGCAGCGACCGTGCGCCGAGCACGATTCGTTTCCGCGACATACGCTGCCTCGAGGATCGATGCCGAGTCAGGCTGATCGGCCATCGGTCCCGAGGATTGCCGGTGCAGATGTTTGCAGCGCTCTTGCCCTCTTCGGCTCATCGCCGGAATCCGCGTCTGGGAAGCGGTCGCCGAGCACCTTTTGCCAGATCTTGGCCGCCTTCGCCCTATCGTCTTCTTCTAGCGCGTCATTGCCGCGGTCCCGGAGCTGCTTGAGGCGGTCGAGGAAATCTTCGCCTTGCTTCTTAGTCCAAGATGCCGTCAGGTCTTCAAATGGCGTCAGGGGCTTCTGGATCGTGAGGTTGGTGATCAGACGCGTATAGGCGGCACTAACGGTCCTTGTGAATGCCGCGTCATCGCGTGCATCGGAGATGAACGCCTCAGCCGCGAGAATGGTCAGCGCTAAGCCCTTCGCTACGCCCGCGCCCCGATCGCGCTGGTAGTCCTTCCATGCCTTCAAGTATCGGACGATCCGGCGGAGTTGGCCGGCTTCGTCTACACGGTCAACGAGCCAGTCCGTCATCGCTCGGGGATCACTCTGGTAAGGGCTCACGGGTGGGGTCGCAATCTTCTCTCGGCTCTTGTCGAAGAGAAGGGGTACCTCGTCCGAGGACATTACATAGCAAGGCAGATCGACGTGGTACGGCGGTGTACCCTTGTAAATGACTCGGACGCACCGGTTGCGGTCCTGCGGATCCTCGGCCGTGTAGCCAGTCGTTGCATTGACGATCCACGTGTGCACTGTCGCTGCTGAAGGCCATTTCGACAGGTCATTACCGAGATGCTGCAGGTAAACCCCATCATCGATGTCGTAGTCGCAACCTTCGAGGGGGTTAATAAGTGTGCCCATGCTGTATGAGCCCTGGCCACGGAACTTCGGCACGGCTACATCCTTTTCCTCCTTGAAATACTTTCGGATGCGGTCGCGGATCGCGTTCCTAGACCTACGGAGCTGCTCCTTCTGGGCGGGGGAGACGGAAATCGTCTCGTCGAACGTATGGAAAAGATCACTACAATTGGCCATCGACGTACCTGCTGTTTAGGTTGAACGGAAAAGAGGGGCCTCAGCCACCTCGGCGAAGAACGCAGCGATAGGCGTTGTGCGATTCCACTCATGGCCGGCTTGTTCGCCATACATGAGCAGCGTCTTTTGGGAGATGGTGGTGACGACATCGAGTCCGATGTCAGGGAGTTGATCGGGAGAGATGGATGGTGAAGGGATGCGGACGATCTCAACCGGCGCCCTGAACGCACCGCGGAGGAACTCGACCTGGCGCGCAACAGCCCGTTCCTGCGCTGCCAGGGTTGCGGTGAGGATTTCACTGCCGCCAGAGAGGATCGATAGCGCCGTTGGCCTGGTAACCGAACGGGGCTTGAAGTCGTCTACGGTGCCGATAGACAGAACTCGAACTGAATCGTACGGCCGCCCCGGTCCCACGAAGAACCGGAAGGCCTCAGTGAGGCCGACGAGTGTCGGGTTGTTCGCCCACAAGCCGCCATCGCAAAACTGCCGTCCCGGGAGACCTTCGATCTCAGCAACCGGGAAGAAAGTCGGAGCCGCCGATGTCGCGCGAGCGACGTCTCGCATGAACCAGTTGCTATCCCGCGTAAGGGTGGCGTCGTGATCAGTCTTGAACACCCACGGAGAAAGCGTAGGGAGGTTCAGCGTCGGAATGCAGAGGTACGAGTTCGAGTCGCGCATGCGTGCGTCCCCGAGCACGCTCTCCAGTGCCTCGCGGAGGTCCGTGTCAAAGTACTTCCCGCCCCACGCAAGCTGTCTGAAACGCCGGCGGAGGCGCTGCCAGCGAGAGCCATGCGGGAAGATACGTGCGCCCCAATCGA
>Ga0062379_10000158_pt1 | contig 12583 bp, 6 predicted proteins | sample DOMMetBare2Fresh_2_FD_59484 | JGI IMG/M metagenome (GOLD analysis project Ga0062379, IMG submission 59484) | Wetland sediment microbial communities from St. Louis River estuary, USA, under dissolved organic matter induced mercury methylation -... | ecosystem: Environmental > Aquatic > Freshwater...
CTCGGTGAAGGCGTCGTAGAGGAGCTTCATCTTCTCCTCGCTGATGTCCACGAGCTGCGAAGACTCGGGCTGCGACGGGCCGACCGAGAGGTGCCGGCCGTGGGAGAGCTTGTTGAGCCCCACCAGATACTTGCCGTCGGGGCTCACCGTGTCCCCTTCGGCCGCGGCGAGATGGCCGATCGAGTAGGACATCGGGACCTTGTCCACCACCTCCCAGGTGCCGAGCTTCCACTTGGCGATGGCGCTGTCGACGAAGAGCGAGGTGTAGGCATAGCCGTCCGGACCGAACTGGGTGTGCAACGGCCCCAGGCCCACCGCCACCTCCGCGTCCTTGATCGATTCGTACTTGAGGACCGGGATGCCGTCCTCGTCGCCGGTGAAGTCCTTGTTGCGGATCGCGGTCTGGATCTTTTCGAAGTTGAATACCGTGGTCACGCCCTGGAGCTTGCCGGAGCCCACGATGTACTTGCCGTCGGGCGAGACGTCGACGCCGTGCGGCGACTTGCCGCAGGGCATGAAGTAGACGAGGCCGGGGATCTTCTTGGGATCGAGCACCTTGACGCCGCCGATCATGTCCCCTTTGCCCTCGGCGGCGGCCTTCTCGGCCGCGCGCCAGTCGATCGCCGCGATGTAGTCGCGGTCCCGCTGGGTCGAGGTCACTTCGAGCTGGCCGGTGGCGCGCTCGGTGTTGTAGGAGGTCCAGAACATCCAGCCGTCCGAGGCCAGCTTGCCGGCGTCGCCCAGGTCATAGTCGAACGGCGGCATCAGGATCTCCCAGCCGAGCGACATCTGGCCGTTGTTTGGATCGATCTTGATCGCCGCCACGACCCCCTTGTAGTCGGTGGCGTACTTTTCCACCGGTGCGGGCGTCCCTTTGGGGATGGGGATCGAGAAGCGCGAAGCCATCATGCTGTACTCGGTGTTCGGGGTGACGAACGACGAGGCGTGGTTGCCCGAGACGTTGGGAATGGGGCCGATGATCTGGTGGGTCTTGAAATCGCGCAGGTCGATCCGCGCGACGCGCCCGTTCATTTCGTTGACGAACAGCCACCGTCCGTCGTAATCCCCCTTGGTCTCCGACAGCGCCGGGTGATGGACGTCGCCCCAGGTCAAGTCGCCCAGCATGGCCTTCGATTCGTCGTCGAAGCCGTAGCCGGTGGCCGGATAGGGGGTGAAGACCGGGATGGTGGACAGGTGACGCATCGACGGGATGCCATAGACGTAGACCTGGCCCGAATGCCCGCCCGAGGCGAACATGTAATATTCGTCCAGGTCGCCCGGCGGCACGTACGTCTTCTGGGCCGCGACCGCGATGTCGGACGTGGCCACGCCGGCCTGGCGCCCCTTGGGGGCGCTGGGGGCGCAACTGTAGAACGCGATGACGACGAGGACCGCGATTGCGGCTATGCCCCACGCCATCCACTGCTTGTTGCGTTGACTATTCATGATCTCCTCCCGAGGGACTGATGCTGCTGGTGGCTCCCGTCTCCGCTCCCTTCCGGCTCTGTTGCTTCAGATGCTCCTGGAACGCCTCGCGCAGCTTCTGCACCGCTACGGCTTTCTGCTCGGGGGTCAGGATGATCTGGCGCGAGAGCACCACCGACATGGTGCCGGTGGGCTCGCGCAGGAAGTCGTCGAGGGTCCTGCCGAAGCGGCTCTGCACGTCCTCCACCGCGGTGGAGAGGTCGGGTCCGATCTGCGCCGGGCTCTTGACCCCCAGCGACTGGACCGAGTGGCAGACGAAACAACCGGTCTTGACGAACCAGGCGCCCGGCCCGCTCTCGCGTGCCACTTCGAGCAGCCGCTCCTCTTCCGTCTCCGGATCGGTGCGCGGCACGCCGGCGAAGTAGGCCGCCGGCAGGTCGGCGCGGCGCCACGACAAGGCGAGCATGGCGAGGGCCTGCGCCTCGCGCGTCGTCAAATGGAAATTGGGCATCACCGTGTCGGCCACCAGGGCGCGCGGGTCTTTCAAATGCGCCACGTGCCAGGCGAACGCGGTTTTCTGCCCGGACAACCGCCCATAGTCGTACTGCTCCGGCGCCTTGTCGCCCACGAAGGTGAGGTCGGGGCCGATGGTGCCGCCACGGCCATTGATCACGTGGCAGGCGCGGCATCCCTTGCCCTGCACGAGCTCTTTGCCGAGGTTGATCTCGTCCATCCCCGCCGTTGTGCGGTCATACCGGTGGCAGACGTTGCAGTTCATCTGGAGCAGGGCGCCCTTGTTCGCGGCGAGGGAATACTCCGTGCCGAGCGAAGGGCCGAGGAGCGGCTCTTCCCAATGGGCCACCTGGCCGTGCGAGGCGTCGGTGTCGATCGCCCACCCCTGGCCGCCATGGCAGGGGGTACAGCCGAAGCGCTCCACCGGATGCGTGCGCAGAGGCTCCGCCGGATGCGTACGCCACGGGTTCTCGGCCTGTTCGAAACCTTTCCAACTGATCGCCTGGTGGCAGGTGATGCAGCGGTCGGCACGCCCGAGGTCGGCGACCCAGTGCTGCTGGATCCCCGCCGGCACCGTGCCCGCCTTCTCCGCGCCGTACTTCTCGGCCACCATGCGGCGGAATTCGTATTGGTAATAACGCCAGTCGTGCTGCCGGTCGCTCCAGGCGAAGAGCACGGTCCCGGCGATCAGGGCGACGCCGACGAGAGCGAGGACCGGACGGTCGCGCCGCGGATACGGAGAATCGGTGCGCTGTTCCATGTCAGATCCTCCCCGGAATCTCCGGCCAGGCTTCCCAGGGCCAGTAGAAGTGCCAGTACGGGCCGCGCAGGAACGTGCCGATGAAGGTGAAGACGAGGATCACCAGGCAGACGGCGAGAAAGACCAGGTTCTGCCGCCGCCGGCTCTTCGCGAGCCACACCCCCGCCGCCGCGGCCGGGCTCTTGTCCCACCACGGCCAGAAGGTCAGCACGGTGAGCAGGAGCCCCGGCAACAGCACGCCGCCCAGGAAGGCGCCGTTGATCGTGAACGATCCGATGTGGACCGTCGTGTCGGTGACGATCTCCTGGAGCCACAGGAAGTACCAGGGAGCCTTCGCCGGGTTCGGCGTGACCAGTGCATTGGCCGGCTCTTCGAGCGGCGCCCGGAAGAACACGGAGAGCATGCCCACGAGCGCGATCGTGCCGAGTACCACGATGGCCGCCCGGCGCACCAGGTCGGGCACGGCATTGACCGTGGTGTCGCGCGCTTCGAGCGAGGCGGCGCGGATCGCCGGGGCCTGGCCACGGGCGACGCCCAGGAGGGTATAAGTCTTGGTGGGACCCGGCGGCGTCTCGGCCTTCTGCTCCAGCACTCCTTCGCGGTCGGCGCGGGCGAGCCCGCCATCTTTCCGGACGCGCCACATGTGATAGATGAAGAGGATGCCCAGGAGGCCCGGCAGCGCGATCACGTGCAGCACGTAGAAGCGGATCAACGTCGGTTGATCGATCGCGCGGCCACCCAGAAGGAGCTCGCGGATCGTCGCGCCGATCCAGGGGATCGAGCTCGCGATGTTGGTGCCCACCGTCACCGCCCAGTAGGCGAGCTGATCCCACGGCAGCAGATACCCGGTGAACGAAAGGAACAGGGTGAGCAGCAGCATGACCACCCCGAGCACCCAGTTCACCGGCCGCTTCTGCCCGCGGCCGGCGCCGTTCTTGTACGCCCCGGTGAGGAAGACGCGCACCAGGTGGAGGACGACCACGGCCACCATGAGATGGGCCGACAGGCGGTGCACGGCACGGATCCACGAGCCGAAGGTCACCACGTATTCGATGTCCTTGACCGAGGCATAGGCCCGCTCGACCGACGGGATGTAGAGGAAGAGGAGCGGCATGCCCGACAGGACGAGCAGCAGCAGGAGCGCCGCCGAGGCGGTGCCCAGCCAGAAGGAATAGCTCCAATCGAGCGACGCCTTGGAGACCTTGGCGGGGAACCAATGGAGCATGAAATTGGAGACCACCGCGTCGCCCGACTCGCGGTCGGACCGCGGGCGGAAGCTCCAGAAAGGTTTCGGATGGACCCCGGGCGCGGTCTCGGGGGTTTTCTGGATGGCGGGTTCGGCCATGGCGTCGTCCTTTTCCCAGGCTTCTTAGGCGAGGGTCAGCCGGCCATCCGGCTCGGCCGGTTCGACCGGAGCGGCGAGATCGACGACGAGCTGGTTGTCGTCGGGCGACACCGAGAGCCGGTACCAGGTCAATGGGCGCGGCGCCGGCCCCGAGACGTTGCCGCCGTCGCCGGAGTATTGGGAGCCGTGGCAGGGGCAGAGAAAGCGATGGGTCAACCGCAGCGGGCTCCCCTCGACCACCTTCTCCTCGGGCCGCGGCAAGGCCTCGGCGCGCACCGTGCACCCGAGGTGGGTGCAGACGGCGGAGATGGCGTGGAAGGTGTTCCCCTCGCGAAAGACGAACAGGCGCTGCTCCGGCAGGAACTTGAGACCATCGGGAAACTCGGCGGTGAGCCCGAGCTTGACCGTGGTCGGCGCGTCGTAGGACACATTGGGGACCAGCGAGCGCAGCGACGCCACCGCCTGCCCGGTGAGCGCGGCAATGCCCGCGCCGGTCCCCAGCCGGAGCAGGAGCTCGCGCCGGCTGCTCAGTGCTTTCATGGCTTCTCCTCCGCGGGCTCGGCCCAGCGTTCGGTGATGGAAAACCGTTCCATGGTCATCGCATCGGTGGGACAGCGGACGGCGCACAGGCCGCAGCGGATGCAGCGCTCGTCGTCCTTGATCATCGCGGCGAGCGGCAATCCGTCCCCCTCGGCCCGCGCCGCCAGGGCTTGCCGCTCCTCTTCGGGAAGGTCGAGATCCTCGAACGGGACGAGCGCCAGGCAATATTCGGGGCAGACGTCGACGCACCGCCCGCAGAGCACGCAGGCTTCCGGGTCGTAGATCGTCTGCACGTGGCAGACGAGGCAGCGCTCCGCCTGCCGCCGCGCCGCCTCACGGCCATAGCCGGTCTCCACCTCGGCGATGCCGGTGCGGCGGTCGAGGTCGAGCGTCGGCGGCGTCTCGCGGTCGAGCAGCTCGAAGCCCGCGGCCATGCGATACCGCCCGGTCGGAATCTTCTCGACCTCGAGCACCACCTCGCGGCGCGCCCGCTCGCGCGCCAGATATTCATGGATCGAGCGCGCGGCGCGCTTGCCGTTGGCCACCGCCTCGATCAGGTTGCGCGGCCCGAACGCCACGTCGCCGCCGCTGAAAATGCCGGGCGCCGTGGTCGCGAGAGTCGCCGGATCGACCCGGATCGTTCCCCCCGGCGTGAGCGCCACACCATCCTCCGGGCGCAGGAACGACAGATCCGGGCGCTGCCCGATGGCGAGGATGCAGGAGTCGGCCGCGAGCCGCGTCCTGTCCGCGTCGTCATACACCGGAGCGAATCGCCCCTGTGCATCGAACACCGAGATCACACTGCGCAGCTCGACCGCCTGCAGGTGTCCCTCGCCGTGGAAGCGCGCCGGGCCGCGGCGGGTCAGGAAGTGGACGCCTTCGGTCTGCGCCTCCTCGAATTCTTCGTGTCCCTGGGTGGTGCGCAGCACCGGCATCTCGTCGAACGTCTCGAGCGAGACGATGGTCACCTCGGTGGCCCCGCCGCGCAGGGCCGCGCGCGCCGAGTCGAGCGCTTCTTTCAGCCGCGCGTCCTCCTCCCGCCCGATCTCGGCGAGCGCGGCGATCTCCTCCTCGCGCCCCAGGCGCAGCGCGGTCCGCGCCGCGTCGAACGCCACGAAGCCGCCACCGATCACCACCACCCGCCGGCCGAGGTCGAGCCGGTAGCCGCGGTTGACGTTGAGCAGGAAATCGATCGCTTTGACCACGCCGTCGAGCTCGACGCCGGGGACCTGCAGGTCCCGCCCCTGCGTCACGCCGACCGACAGGAAGACGGATTCGAACCCCTCGTCCTTCAACGCGCGCAAGCCGCGCTCGGGGGTGAGCGGCGCGCGCAGGCGGAGCTCGGCGCCGAGCCCCACGATCTTGTCGATCTCGGAGCGCAAAAGGGTGCGCGGCAGGCGGTATTCCGGAATGCCGAACCGCATCATCCCGCCCGGCTCCTCCGACGCCTCGAACACCGTCACCGCATAGCCGAGGAGAGCCAGGTCATGGGCCGCCGAAAGCCCGGCCGGCCCCGCGCCGATCACCGCGACCTTGGGGCCGCGCGCGGTCCGTTTCTCCTGCCGCTTCTCCTGGAGCACCGGCAGGAGCGGCGCATGCCCCACATAGCGGTTGCCCTCCGCGAGCGGACCCCCGGCGAGGCGGTCCTGCGTCTGCGGGCGGATCGACTCGACCCCATAGCCTTCACAGACGTAGCGTTTGAGAGCACGGATGGAGACCGGCGCGTCGATCGAGCCCCGCCGGCAGGCATCCTCGCAGGGAGCCGCGCAGACGCGGCCACAGACCGACGCGAACGGATTGGGAGCCCGGGCGACCAGATAGGCGTCCTCCTCCCGCTCCTCCGCGATGAGCTGCACATAGCGGCCGGCATCGGTCGCGACCGGGCAACCGCTCTGGCACTTGACCTGCGCCTTCCAGTCCTCCAGCTCGGGAAACCGTACCGGGATCTTCATGGCGGCCCCAGCGTGGCGCCGGGGCGCGGCGGCTCCATATGACGGCCGTCATATCGGGACGAAGACTACCCGGTGGGGTGGGGACGGTGATCGTTCCGGGGTTCTCCTGAAACGTCTTCGCCCGTCCGGGCACTCTTCTTCAGAACGCGAGCAGTCGCGAAAAACGCCCCGCGGTGCGGTGCCGCCCGCCTCTTGTGGCGGGCCGGTCTGCCGTACAGTGAAAGGTACAGGCTCACGAGGAGGTCTCCCATGTGACGGCCTGGGCGGCCTCGAGCTCTGGACGTCCGACGGCACCTACCTGGGGACCTCCCTGGTGCGGGACATCGCCCCGGGAGCCGCCTCGTCGCGCCCGCACGGCTTCGCCGCGGCCGGCAGCCTCCTCTTCTTCGCGGCCGACGACGGCTCCTCCGGCACCGAGCTCTGGCAGAGCGACGGCACCGCGGCCGGTACCCGGCGGGTGCATGACGTCGCGCCCGGAGCCGCCTCGTCGAATCCGCGGGATCTGACCTTGACCGGTGACCGTCTCTACTTCGCGGCCGACGACGGCATCCACGGCGAAGAGCCCTGGTCGTTGGCCCTGGAAGGCGCGGGCTGCGTCCCCACGTCCGAGGCGCTCTGCCTGGGCGGCCGCTTCCGCGTCGTGGCCGACTGGAAGGACTTCCAGGGGCACCGCGGTGTCTGCCTGAACAAAGGCCGCTTTGCCGTCGAGGCGCTCTGGACCGATTTTCAGGGGAACCAGGGAGAGGGCCAAGCCGTGCCGCTCGCGGGCGGTGACACCGGCTATTTCTGGTTCTTCGACGCGGGCAACGTCGAGGTCGTCCTGAAGGTGCTCGACGGCCGGGCGTTCAACCACAAATTCTGGGTGTTCTACGGAGCCTTGTCGAACGTGGAGTACACCCTGACGGTGACCGATACGGTGACCGGGACCGTCAAGACGTATACCAATCCAACCGGCAGGTTGGCGAGCGTTGCGGATACGGGGGCGTTCTGATCGATCGAGGGGACGGCCTGATGAAATAGAATCTGCGACGTGCTCACCCCGGAGTGGAGGACTCTTTCATGCGTCGAGCCCGTCGTGCAGTCGCCTTCCTTCTCGCCGCCGTTCTTGGAGCCGCTGTGCCGGGTGCCGCCGGGTCGGCGGAGCTTCTCCTCGATATCAACGTCCGTGAGGACGCGAGCACGGGCGCTGTCGGCGTCGCGGGGCCGCTCGTGCCGGCCGGCGGCCGGGTCGTCTTTCCCGCCTTCACGCCAAGCACGAGCAACGAGCTTTGGGCGAGCAATGGGACCTCTCTGGGGACAGAGCTTCTCCGCGAGCTCATTCCCGGCGGAGACGACTACACCCGCTTCACCCCGGTCGGCAACGTCCTCGGGACCGCGGTCTTCCTGGTCGATGAGACGGAGGACCTCGCCAGGGGGCTCTGGGCGAGCGACGGCACTCCCGAGGGGACCTCGCGGATCGCGAACGTCTTCCGTTGTTTCGACGGCGTCGAGAGCGCCCGGGTGGGGTCTCTTCTGTTCTTCACGGCGGTGGGCGATGCGGGGTGCGAGCTCTGGAAGACCGACGGCACGGCCGCCGGAACCGGGCTCGTCAAGGACGTCGTGCCAGGCTCCTCGGACGGCTTCATCACGGCGCTCACCGGGGCGGCGGGCCGCCTCTTCTTCTTCGCCGGGACCGATCTCTGGGTTTCGGACGGGACGGCGGCGGGGACCGCCCTTCTCCAGGGCCTCGGCGAACGGTTCGAGGACAGTCTCCCCGAGCTGACCGCGGCGGGCTCCCGGGTGTTCTTCCTCGCCCCGGGCTCTTCCGGCGAGGAGCTGTGGACCAGCGACGGCACCCGGGCGGGAACGCGGCCGGTGACCGACTTTTTCGAGCCCCACCCCTTTCGCAATATCCCGTATGAATCCATGGTGACGGTGATCGATGGCACCCTGTACCTGCTCGCCAACGACGGCACCGGCTTCGATCTGTGGCGGAGCGACGGCACGGTGGCCGGCACCGTGCGGGTGACCGATTTCGTCACGGGGGGTCCCTTCGCGCTCGACATCGAGCCGGTCTCGTGGCTGACCCGCCTGGGAAACCGGCTGATCTTCCCGGCGAGAAACCGTGATGGAGAGCCGTCTCGTCTCTGGGTCAGCGACGGTGCTCCGCAAACCACCAGACCCCTCGAGGGATGCCCGGGAGGTTGTCCGGAGGTCTATGTCACCCCCCTGGTCCGCGTCGGGCAACGCGCCGTCTTCTCGAGCCGCAACCAGGCGTGGGAGCTCAGCCTCTGGGTGACCGATGGCACCGGGAGCGGAACGCGGCGCCTGGCCGGCCATTGCGCGGGGTGCAGCGGTGGCTTCACCTTCCTGCCGGCCCTCTTTCCGCTTCTTGGAAAGGTCTTCTTCCTCGCGCCGGACCGAGAGGGCTTTGCCCTCTGGAGGACCGACGGGACCCCGGCGGGAACGGTCCACCTGGCCGAGCTGGGCCGGGAGCCGTTTTCCGTCACGTCTCCCTTCGGTCCTGTCGAAGTCGGAGGGAACGTCTTTTTCGCGGCGGACCTCGGACGCCGTGGCCAACAGCTCTGGAAGAGCGACGGTACCCCCGGGGGGACCGGCCTCGTCACGCTGATCACCAGCACGCCGAGCTCCTATCCGTCCGGCCTGGTTCCTTTCGGTGGCGGTGTCCTCTTCGGCGCCTGTGATGGGGAGACGGTCTCCGCGTGGAGCGCAGACGATGGGGGAGCCAGGCCTCTGCATCCTCCCGGCGAGGGAGGCTCCTGTTTCATCCAGGAAGAGATCCACCCGGTGGTGGCGGGCCCGCTCGGATTCTACCTGTTGAGCCGGACATCCGGCTCGGGAGACCGGCTCTGGCGAACCGATGGGACTTCCGCCGGAACCTTCCTGCTGGCTCCCGATGGGCTCGGAGAGCTCCGCGAGATCGTGGCCCTCGGAAACCGCGCCGTGTTCACCGTGGATCACCGCTTCCCGGACCCTCCCTTCACGCGCACCGCCTTCTGGGTGAGCGACGGGACCGAGGCGGGGACCCGTCCCCTGTCCCAGGCCGAGCCGACCTCCTATGCCTGGAGCCTGACGGCGCTCGGCAACCGTTTCTACTTCCTGGCGAGAGACGGGGATGGCAGGATCCAGGTCTGGGCGGGCGACGGTACGGCGGCCCCTCCGCAGGCTTTGACCCATCTGAGCCAGGGGTTCGATTTCTCTGAATCCTTGCAGATCGCCCAGGCGGGATCGAGCATTTTCTTCCAGGCCGACAAGCGGCTCTGGAAGACCGACGGCACGGCCGCCGGAACGGTCGCGCTGATGCCCCCGGGCTCCCTGGAGGGCTCGCAGCCGGAGGATTTCACCGCGTTTCAGGGGGTCCTCTATTTCACCGCCAACACCGCCCAGAGCCCGTCGTTCCGCGGTCTCTGGCGGTCGGACGGCACCGCGGCCGGCACGGTCCTGGTCTCGACGGCCGGCTTGAGCCGGGAGGCCTGGCTGACGGTGGCCGGAGACCGCCTCTTCTTCGTGGCCGGAGACGGCGAGCACGGCGACGAGCTGTGGAAGAGCGACGGGACGGCGGCCGGCACGGTGATGGTGACCGATCTCAACCCTGGAGAGGCGTCGTCCCGTCCGTCGGACCTCGCCGTGGCCGCCGGCCGGCTCTACTTCGCCGCGAGCGACGGCGCCAGCGGCATCGAGCTCTGGGAGAGCGACGGCACCGCGGCCGGGACACGGCGCGTCCAGGACATCACGCCAGGCTCCGGATCGTCCAATCCGCGGCAGCTCACCCTCTCGGGCAACCGGCTGTTCTTCACTGCGGACGACGGCCCGCACGGTGAGGAGCCCTGGGTCCTGGACCTTGCCGAGGAGGGATGCGTCCCCTCGGCCGCGGCCCTGTGCCTCGGCGGCCGTTTCCGCGTCGAGGCCGACTGGCGCGACGTCCAGGGGAACCGTGGCCGGGGCCGGGCCACCGCACTCACCGGCGACACCGGCACCTTCTGGTTCTTCGACGCCGCGAACGTCGAGGTGATCGTCAAGGTCCTGGACGGCCGGGGCGTCAACGGCCACCACTGGGTTTTCTATGGCGCTCTCTCGAACGTCGAGTACACCGTGACGGTGACGGACACCCAGACCGGCGCGGTGCGGCGCTACGTCAATCCGCCGGGCCGGCTGGGGAGCGTCGCCGACACCGAGGCCTTCGGCCCGCGCGGCGCCACGCTGGCCGGCGTGGTCACCGAGGGTCCCGCACCGGTGGCGGGGGAGGCGCCTGCCGCATCACGGTCACTCCGGGCCGTCACCGGGAGCTGCGTTGCGGGTGCCACGCGCCTCTGCCTGAACCATGGCCGCTTCGCCGTCGAGGCGCGGTGGAAAGATTTTCAGGGCCATACCGGAACGGGCCAGGCCGTCCCGCTCTCCGGCGGCGACACCGGCTATTTCTGGTTCTTCGACGCCGGCAACGTCGAGGTCGTCCTCAAGGTGCTCGACGGGAGGCCTTTGAACGGCAAGTTCTGGGTCTTCTACGGCGCCCTGTCGAACGTCGAGTACACGCTGACCGTCACCGACACCGAGACCGGGGCGGTCAAGACCTATACGAATCCGGGCGGACGTCTGGCCAGTGTGGCCGATACGGGAGCTTTCTGAGCATGCGCATCCAACGGCACGTCTTTCTGTTCATGGGCGCCTTGCTGGGGCTCGCCGGGGAGGCCCGGGCGGCCGCTCCGTTCCTGCTCGCGGACGTCTACGCGACCGGCCTCGACCGCGAAGCCGCCGCGGTGGTGGGCGGAACCTTCCTCCCGCTCGGCCGCCTGACCCTCGTTCCGATGGCGGAGCCGGGCAGCGGTCACGAGCTGTGGGTCACCGACGGCACGGACGCCGGGACCCGTCCCCTGCTCGACCTCTGCCCGGGGCCGTGCGGGACGGAGATCATCCCTTTGGGAGTCGCCGGCCGCGCCGGCATCTTTTTCGCCAGGCCCGAGACGTCCTTCATGGGCATGCGACTCTGGCGAAGCGATGGCACGCTGCCCGGGACATTCCCTCTGGTGGGGGATCACAGACTGGAAACCTGCAGCAGCCTCGACCGGCCCGACACGGCCGTCGCAGGCTCCACACTCTTTTTCTCCGCCCGGTACCAGGGCGGCTGCGAGCTCTGGACGACCGATGGCACGGCCGCCGGGACGCGGAGCCTGCGGGAGATCACGCCCGCCGACAGCGGCAGCCATGTGCTCCACGAGCTGACCCCCCTGGGCGATCAGGTCTTCTTCGTGGCGGCCGACTCCCTGGGGTGGGGCCTCTGGCGGTCGGACGGCTCGCCGGAAGGAACCATCCGTATCCACGGCTGGCCGTCCTATGAAAGGCCGTTTTCGCTGGTGGTGGCCGGCGCGCGGATCTTCTTCCTCGCGAAGGAGGAGGAGACCGAGGTATGGACGAGCGACGGCAACCCGGCCGGAACGCGGCGCCTGACGCAGGCTCTGCATCCGGGCCCCCTCCGGGAGATCGACGGGCGCGTCTATTTCGTGGCGGACGAGGGAACGGCCGGCCGTGAAATCTGGATGACCGACGCAGAGGCCGCCAGCCCGCGGCCGGTCACCCGGTTTGCCAACGCCAATCCATTCGTCAGCACCTGGAGCGTCGAGAAGCTCGGCAACCGCCTGGTCTTCGGTGCGAACGACGGCCTCTCCGGCACCCGTTTGTGGACCACGGACGGACGTCCGGAATCGACCGCGCCCCTCACCGGATGCCCGGGGGGATGTCCCCTTCTCGCACCGGATACCGTCCTGGTCCGTTCCGGCCCGGATGTCCTGCTCAAGTCGAGTCAAGGGACGGTCTGCGGCATTTTCGAACTGCCGGGCAACGATCTCTGGGCGAGCGACGGGACCGGGGCCGGCACACGCCGCCTCGCCGACTTCTGCCCGTGTTGCATGGTGTCCGGTCTGGTGCCGTTCCGTGGGAAAACCCTCTTCGCCATGAAGGAGAGCGAGGGTTTCGATACCGGCCTCTGGGTGAGCGACGCGACACCGCGAGGCACACGGCTCCTGCGTTCGGGGGCGCGGCTCGGACCGGTCGAGG
>Ga0062379_10000160_pt1 | contig 12567 bp, 8 predicted proteins | sample DOMMetBare2Fresh_2_FD_59484 | JGI IMG/M metagenome (GOLD analysis project Ga0062379, IMG submission 59484) | Wetland sediment microbial communities from St. Louis River estuary, USA, under dissolved organic matter induced mercury methylation -... | ecosystem: Environmental > Aquatic > Freshwater...
CCGCCGCGGAAGCGCGGCAGGGCGAGCGCGCGCCCGGCGTTCCAGCGCCAGCGCACTCCGAAGAGCGGCGCGTCGAGCACGGCCTGGACGAGCACGCCGCGGGCCGTGTTGGAGTGGAGGAAGCGGAAGACGTCCTCGAGAGGGAAGCTGTGGGTCGGCCCGAGCGACAGCACGATGGCGTCCTCGGTGGCCGCGGCCTGCAGCTCGAAGTTGAACGTGCGGCAGAAGCGTTTGCGCAGCGCGAGCCCCCAGGCGCGGTTCAGCCGGCTGCCGAACGGCGCATGGACGACGAGGTGCATGTCCCCACCCTCGTCGAAGAACCGCTCGGCGACCACCACGTCCTGCGTCGGCAGCACCCCCAGCGAAGCCAGGGCGACCGCGAGATAGTCGACGATCTGCGCCGCCGCGGAGGCGGAGAGCCCGAGGCGCTCGCGCAGCCGGGCGACGGCGGTCTCCCGGTTGCTCCGAGTGAGAATTTCCGCCACCTCCGCCCGCAATCGCGCCACGGCCCGTGACAGCTCGTCGGTGCGGCCCGGTGCCTCGCCGAGCCAGAAGGGGAGGGTGGGCGGCTCGCCGCGCGCGTCTTCCACCAGCACGCGCCCCTGCTCGATCTTGCGGATCCGCCACGAGGCGTTGCCGAGCTGGAAGACCTCGCCCGGCATGCTCTCGACCGCGAAGTCCTCGTTGACCGTCCCCACCAGGGCGCCGGACGGCTCCAGCACCACCTGGTAGTCCGCGACGTCCGGAATCGCTCCGCCCGAGGTGACCGCGGTCAACCGTGCCCCTTTGCGCGCCCGCAGACGGCCGTTGACCTCGTCGTGGTGGAGATAGGCGCCGCGCCGTCCGCGCCGGGTGGAGAAGCCGGTGGCGAGCATCTCCACCACCTCGTCGAATTCCTTCCTCTCCAGATCGCGGAACGGCCAGGCGCGCTGCATCAAGAGGAAGAGGTCCTCCTCCCCCCACTCTTCCGCCGAGGTGGCGGCGACGATCTGCTGCGCCAGGATGTCGAGCGGCTTCTCCGGAATGATGAGCCGGTCGAGCTCGCCGTGCCGCACGGCGTCGAGGAGCGCGGCGCACTCCACCAGCTCGTCGCGCGTCGTGGCGAAGATCCGTCCCTTGGGAGTGCCGGCCAGATGATGCCCGGAGCGGCCCACCCGCTGCAGGAAGGCGGCGATCGAGCGCGTCGAGCCGATCTGGCAGACCAGGTCCACCGCGCCGATGTCGATCCCCAGCTCCAGCGACGCCGTGGCCACCAGGGCCGCCAGCTCGCCGTCCTTGAGCCGCCGCTCCGCCTCCAGCCGCACCTCCTTGGCGAGGCTCCCATGGTGGGAGGTGACCCGCTCTGCGCCCAGGCGGTCGGAGAGGTGGCGGGTGATCCGCTCCGCCTGCCGCCGGGTGTTGGTGAAGACGAGCGTCGTCCGGTGCTCCCGGATCAGCTCGGTCAGCCGGTCATAGATCTCCTGCCAGACCTCCGCGGGCATCACCGCTTCGAGCGGCGAGCCGGGCACCTCGATGCCCAGGTCGAGCGTCCGGCCATGCCCCGCATCGACGATGGAGCAGCGCGGCGTGCCGTCCGCCTCCACCGCGGCGGTGCCGACCAGCAGGCGGGCCACTTCCTCAATGGGCTTCTGGGTGGCCGAGAGCCCGACCCGGATCAGGCGCCGCCGTTCTTGCCCCTCGCCGGAAGCGCGCCGGCAGAGATCGTCGAGGCGCTCCATCGAGATCGCCAGATGGGACCCCCGCTTGTCGTCCGCCACGGCATGGATCTCGTCCACGATCAGCGTGCGGGCGGTCGAGAGCAGACGCCGTCCCCCGTCGCTGGTCAGCAGGATGTACAGCGACTCCGGTGTGGTCACCAGGATGTGGGGAGGCCGCTTGAGCATCTGCGCCCGCTCGGCGGCCGGCGTGTCACCGGTGCGCACCAGGGTGCGGATCTCGGCATCGGGCAGGCCGCGCGCGACCAGCTCGGCGCGGATTCCGGCCAAAGGCTCCACCAGGTTCTTCTGGACGTCGTTCGACAGCGCCTTCAAGGGGGAGACGTAGACCACCTGCGTCTCGTCGCAGAGCGTGCCGGCCGCCGCCTGGCGGACCAGCCCGTCGATGGCGGAGAGGAAGGCGGCCAGCGTCTTGCCCGAGCCGGTGGGAGCCGCGATCAGCGTATGCCGGCCGGCATGGATCTCCGGCCACGCCCGCACCTGCGGCTCCGTCGGCGCGCCGAAGCGTGCCTCGAACCAGGCGGCGACGGCGGGGTGGAAGAGCTCGTGGGGCATGGTGCGTGGGGCGCAAGATGAGCGTAACACCAGCAGCATACCAGAGACGCCGGCAGACCGCTAACAGAGCTTGTCGCTCTGCCGCACCTCGAAGCGCACGGATCTGCCAGGAGGGAGATGAGAGGATTCCCACCCCCCGGCCGTTATCTACCTCGGCCGGATGTCTTCCGCCGGCCGCGATCGCTTCCCATGCCAGCACGCGTGAAGCCCCGAGGCGGTCGGACCGCCCGGGGCTTTTTTACGTCCCGTCACTCCCGCTTGCGGAACGACGTGCCCAGCTTGACGGCTCCGAGGAGGAAGGCGAGGACCGCTCCCGCGCAGCTCGCGAGGGAGAGGGCGGAGAGGATCAGGGTGAGAGCGCCGGCCGGGGCGGCCCAGCTCCGGTTCTGGCTCCACCAGGTGGCCAGGGAGCCGCGCCTGGCGAGCTCGTTCATGAGTCGCCCCGCTCGGCCTGCAGGAGGTCGATCCGCTCCGGCTGTCCTTCGACCTCGACCTCCAGCGTGGAGTACTCCCAGCGGCCGGCGCTCTTCGTGGCGACGGCGTAGAGGGTGGCCTTGCCTTTCGGTCCGTGGAGCGGGATGGCGATGTCCGCGTTGCCGGAGGGGCCGGAGGTCTTGATGTTCCCGGTCATGAACCAGCCGGTCTCGATGGGCTCGCCGAGGGCTTCGACGACGGCCGGGTCGGATCGGGCCGCGGCCAGCGCCTGCTTGTAGACGTCGGTGGACTTGATGGTCCCGAAGACGATGGCGGCGATGGCCGCGAAGAAGCCCGCGAAGGCCACGAGCAGGCCCAGGCAGCCCACCGGGACGACCCACTTCCAGTTACGGTCCCACCAGGATTTCTTGGGCGGTGCCGGTGTCATCGGATCGGTCATGGCATTCTCCTCGGACGGTTCGGTGGTCCAGACTACGTTGCTGCCGACGGCTGGGACGATTCTACCGCCGCCGGGTGTGGAACAGGGCGGCTACGGCCGTCGAGGGTTGCCGCGGCCCCGGCCAAATGGCTTCGGGAGCCCGGAAAAGCCTCCCGGGAGGCGCGAAAAGGCCTCTTTCCTTCAGGTTGACCCCTCTCAACCGGGTCATTGCCCTTTTGGTTCCGCGGATTGTGCTCGGCTCTCGCCGCCGCCCCTATTGAACAGCGTCCTTTACCCTTTTCGGGCGGCACAAGGGATGAATTTCGAGACAAAAGGCCTATGGGTCTCAATGAAAGGCCTCAACCTCGCGTAAGAGCTTTCCATTTCGAGGCAAAAGGCCAATTGGTCCCGCGCGAGGCCTTGATTTCGGGGCCGCAACCCTTTATCTCGAGGTAAAAGACCTGTTGGTCCGGCCGCGGGCCGTCATCTCGAGGGCACAGGCCTTTCTCGCGCGGTAAAAGGCCTATTGGGCCAACCGTGCGATTCTACCGCCGCCGAGCGCCCGCAAGGCATTCAGGATGACCGCCACGTCGATCGCCTCCTGGAAGACGGCGCCGGCGAGCGGCGGCAGAAAGCCCGCCGCGGCGAGGATCATCGCGGCGATCGAGAGGCCCATGCCCGCGAGAACGCTCTGGAGCGCGATGCCGCGCGCCCGCTGGGCGATCGCCAGGGCGTCGGTGAGGCGGTCGAGGCGGTCCTGGAGGATGACGACGTCGGCGGCTTCCGAGGAGGCGGTCGCGCCGCGCGCACCCATGGCGATGCCGACGTCGGCGGCGGCCAGGGCCGGCGCGTCGTTGATGCCGTCCCCCACCATCACCACCGTGCCGGCGGCGCGCTCCCGCCGCACGGCCTCGACCTTGCCTTCGGGCGAGCACTCCGCCTCCACGGCATCGGTACCGACCGTGCGGCCCACCTGTTCGGCCACGGGGCGGTGGTCGCCGGTGAGCATCACGATCCGGGTGATGCCGAGCCGCCGCAGGTCCGCGAGGGTCGCGGCCGACTCCTCGCGGAGGTGATCCTCCAGGACGAGGGCGCCGGCCAGGGCGCCGTCGATCCCCACGAAGACGTTCGACTGGCCGCGCTCGGCGGTCTCCCAGCGCATCGCGGCGGCGGTCGGGGGGAGCGGATGTCCGCCGGCGATCCAGTCCGCCTTGCCCAGGGTGACCCGCCGGCCGTCGACCGTCCCCTCGATGCCGTTGCCGAGCCGCTCCTGGACGTCGGTGGGAAAGGGGAGGCTCAGCCCGCGGCGGTGGGCCTCGGAGACGATGGAAGCGGCGAGCACGTGGGGCGAGACCTGGTCGAGGGCGGCGGCATGCCGCAGGACCTCCTCCGCGGAGACGTCCGCGAAGGCCTCGATCCGCGTCACCCGCGGGACTCCGGCCGTCAGCGTGCCGGTCTTGTCCAGGAGAAGGATGCGCGCGCGCGCCAGCGCCTCGATGGCCGCTCCCCCTTTGACGATCACACCGCGCCGGGCCGCCCGCGAGATCCCGGAGACGAACGCCACCGGAGCCGCCAGGATCAGCGGGCACGGGGTGGCCACCACGAGCACGGCGAGAGCGCGCACGGGCTCGCCCGACAGCGCCCAGGCGAGGCCGGCCAGCCCGAGGGTCAAGGGGAGGAAGAGGAGCGCGTAGCGGTCGGCCAGGCGGACGAATGGCGCGCGCGACGCTTCGGCCTCGCTCACCAGCCGGAGGATCGAGGCATAGGTGCTCTCCGCGGCCGTGGTCACCGCCCGCAGGTCGAACGGGCCGCCGGCATTGACGACGCCGCTGCGCACCCGTTCCCCGGCCTGCCGTTCCACCGGCAGCGGCTCGCCGGTCAGGGCCGACTCGTCGAGCACCGCGGCGACCTTGCCGGGGAGGCCGCCTTCGAGCAGGCCGTCCACCGGCACGATCTCGCCGGGCTTGACGAGCAGCCGGTCGCCCGGGCGGACCTCTTCCAGGGCCGGCTCGGTCAGATGATGGTCCTCGTAGCGATGGACCACGCGCGGCGCCCGCTCCAGGAGGGCCGACAGCTCCTTGCGGGCGCGGCCGGCGGCATAGAGCTCGAGCATCTCCCCGCCGGAGAGCATCAGGGCGATGACCGCGCCGGCCAGGTACTCGCCGAGCAGGAGCGATCCGGCCATGGCGAGGAGCGCGATGACATCGACGCCGATCTGGCCGCGCCGCAGGCTGGAGACGATCTCGAAGAGCAGGGGGAGAAGGACGAGCGCGATGGTCACCCCCCAGGAGGTGCGGGCGGCGCCCGGGTAGCCGAGAAACCAGGCGGCGGCGCCGAGGACGAGGCCGGTGACCGTGGCCGCGGCGGCGATCCGGGTCAGGCCCCGGCCGTCTCCCGGGAGGGAACGCGGTCGCGGTGCATGCGGGTTGGCCCCGGTGGCGGACGTCATGGCCCGACGAGGTTAGAGGAGGGGCCGCCGGGTGCCAACGCCCCCGGAGGGGGGGAGGGTGGCGCGGTGGGGTGGGGACCGGCTAGCTCCCGCCACCGCCGTTCAGTAGACTCTGCGTATGCCTTCCAGCGAAGACCGCGAGCCCTGGCTCGAAACCGAGACCCGTGCGAGCGGCCCGGCGTGGCAGCCGGCAGGTCCGATCCTGATTCCAGGCCTGACCATCCTCTATCACCCGGACCCCGGCCGGATCGGTGAACGCGCCCCTCTGGCGAGCCTCGCCTCCGGCCGGGACGAGCCCCTCTCCCGGCGGGACCCCGACTTCGCCGCGCCGGGCGGTCCCCCCGGCCGCCGGCCGCTCTCCGACCCCCACCTCACCCGGACACCGCTCCACCTGCGGCCGGGTCCGGACCCGGGCTCCGTCCGCCTCGTGCGCGGCGAGTGCTCGATGGCCGTGGCCGCCGGCGGCGAGCCGGTCGGGGCGGAAGTCCTCTTCTCCGCGGCGGAGGTCGAGCGGGGTGTCGTCCTGCTCCTCGCCCAGCACGTGGTCCTGCTGCTCTCCTTGATCGATCCGACCGTCCCCGGCGGCCTGCCGCGCTACGGGCTGGTGGGGGAGAGCCCCGAGATGATCCGGCTGCGGCAGGAGATCCGGCGGATCGCCACGCTGAGCGTCCCCGTCCTCTTGCGCGGCGCGACCGGGACCGGTAAGGAGCTGGTGGCCCGCGCCCTCCACGATGCCGGACCGCGCGCCGCCAGGCCGTATCTGGCGGTCAACCTGGGCGCGGTGCCGGCGACGCTCGCTCCCGCCGAGCTCTTCGGCGCCGTCCGCGGCGCCTATACCGGCGCCGACCGTCCGCGCGAAGGATGGTTCGCCCGCGCTCAGGGAGGCACTCTGTTCCTCGACGAGATCGGCGAGGCACCGCCCGAGGTCCAGGTGCTTCTGCTGCGCGCCCTGGAGACCGGCGAGATCCAGCCGGTCGGCGGCGGCGCGCCGCGCCACGTCGACGTCCGCCTCGTCGCGGCCACGGATGCCGACCTGGAGGCGGCGGTGACGGAGGGCCGCTTCCGCGCGCCGCTCCTGCACCGCCTCGGCGCCTATCAGCTCCGCCTGCCGTCGCTCTGCGATCGCCGCGAGGACTTCGGACGCCTTTTCATCCATTTCCTGCGCCAGGAGAGGGCGGCGCTGGACGAGCCCGATCCGCTCCCGGCCGGCGCCCCCGAGAGCCGGCCGATCCCCGCGGCGCTGGTGGCCCGCCTGGCCGCCCTCGACTGGCCGGGCAACGTGCGGCAGCTCCGCAACGTCGTGCGCCGGCTCGTCGTGGCGGGCCAGGAAGGTGGCGAGGGCGCTCTGTGGGTACAGGCGGAGGCGGCCCTCCGGGAGACGGCCGGGCCGCGGCCTTCCGACACGCGGGGCACCGCGCCGGTCCCCGGCGTGCCGGTCCCGCGGCCGGCGGCGGTGCGCCGTTTCCGGCGGGCCGAGGACGTCACCGACGAGGAGCTGATCGGCGCCCTGCGGATCAACCGCTGGCGGATCCAGTCCGCGGCGGCGGAGCTGGGGATCTCCCGCGGCTCGTTGTACGATCGCATCGAGAAGAGCGCGAAAATCCGCAAGGCGGCCGACCTGAGCCGCGAGGAGATCGAGGCATGCCTCCAGCGTTGCGGTGGCGATCTCGACGCCATGGTCGAAAAGCTCGAAGTCTCGAAGCGAGGCCTGCAACGGCGCATGACCCAGCTCGGCCTGGGCTGACGAGGCCCCGGCGGTGAGCGTCGGGCGCTCCTCCGTCATCGGGCCGTATCGTCTCGAGGACCGGCTCGGCTCGGGCGGCATGGGCGAGGTCTGGCGCGCCTGGGACGAGCGGCTGGACCGCTCCGTCGCCGTCAAGCTCATCCGCCCCGAGGCCGCCGAGGACGCCACGGCGCGCGAGCGCTTCCGCCGCGAAGCCCGTTCCGCCGCCGCCCTGACCCACCCGTCGATCGTCCGCATCTACGACATCGTCGAGTCCGGCGAAGGGGACGCCATCGTCATGGAGCTCGTCGAAGGCGAGATCCTCGCGCAGCGCATCGCCCGCGGTCCGCTGCCGGTCGAGGCGACCCTCCACCTGGGCCGGCAGATCGCCGAGGGTCTGGCCGCGGCTCACCGGCGGGGCATCCTGCATCGCGACCTGAAAGCCGAAAACGTGATCGTAACCCCCGACGAGGAGGCCAAGATCCTCGACTTCGGCCTCGCCAAACGCTTCGGGGGAGAGACCGAGGCGTCGCTGACCCGCCCCGACGGCGTGGTCGGCACCCTCCGCGCCATGTCGCCGGAGCAGGCACGGGGAATGACCCTCGATCACCGCTCGGACCTGTTTTCGTTCGGCGTCCTTCTCTATGAGATGTTGACCGGTGTTTCGCCCTTCAAGGGAGAGTCGCCGCCGGACACCCTGGTGCGGATCTGCACCTGGCGGCAGAGGCCGGTCGCGGAGCTGCGGCCGGAGGTGCCGGCAGGGCTGTCGAACCTGATCGATTTCCTGCTGGAGAAGGATCCGGCCCTCCGGCCGCGCGGGGCGGCGGAGGTGCGAGGGAGCCTGGAGACGCAAGGGCTCCCTGCGATGTCGGAATCGGTCACCCGCGAGGATTTCACGGGTCCGCTCCCGGCGGCGCCGGGCATCTCGCCGAGCGGCACGGGCAACGTTTCTGTGCGCGGGCGGCGCAGGTCCCTCGCCTGGGGGCTCGCCGCCGCCGGAGCCCTGGCCGGTCTTTGCCTTCTGGGCGTCTGGCAGCTGGGGCGCCCCTCCCCTCTGTATGTCGCGGTTCCGCGGCCCCGGCTGCTGCACGGGGAGGACGGCGCAGGAGCGAAGGTCCTCGCCGCCGGCCTGCGGGCCTCGACTCTCGACGGCCTCCTCTCTCTGGAGGGGCTGCGTGTCGTGTCTCCCGACCTGGTGGACCCCGTCGCCGGCCCGCCGCAGGCCATCGCGCGGGCGACGGCGGCGGATGAGGTCATCACCTCCGAGCTCGATTGCGACGCCGAGGTTTGCCAGGTTTCTCTCAACCGGATCCGCGGCAAGGATGGTGCTCTCCTCTGGAGCGAGACGTTCTCGGCTCCCATCGAACGGCCCTATCTCCTCGCGGAGGCCATTCCGGGGCAGCTCCAGCAGGCCTTTCCCGATCGCCGGCAAGACCGGCGGCCCGCCCGGCTCGAGGTCGGGGCGAACGACTATGCCGAGTATCTGAAACTGTATGAAAGCTTCGACACCCGGCGCGAGCAGGAATTTTCGATCGACGAGATCCGCGAACGCCTGGAGCGGATCCAGCGCTCGTCTCCACGGTTTCTCGACGCGTTCATCTTCGAATCCTACCTGCTGCAACAACGCTTCCGCGCGAGCCGCGATGCCCGCGACCTCCAGCGGTCGTACGACGTGCTCGCCCAGGCCCGCGAGCTGGCCCCCGGCGACCCGCGTCCGCTCATGAGCATGATCGAAGTCGCGCTCCTCGGTGAGAACCTGGACCGCGCAGCGCAAGCCCTCGACGCTCTGGAGCGGCTGCAACCCGGAGATGCCAGGGTGCTGGCGCACCGGGCACGTCTGCTGGATCGCCAGGGGAGGAGGCAGGAAGCCCTCGCCCTGTTGCGGAAGGCAACGGAGCGCCTCCCGGCATGGAAACATTTCTTCTGGCTCGCGGACATGGAGATCAAGCAAGGCAAAGTCGCGGAGGCCCGCGGCCACTTGCACGAGCTGTTGCGGCTTTTTCCGGAGAACCTGACAGGCAGGTCGCTGTTGGCGCAGTTGGAGCTCGAGAGCGGAGATCCGAGGCGGGCGGTCCGCATCTATGAGGATCTCGTGCGCCGGTCTCCCCAGGCCGGACAACTGTCGAACCTGGGCCTTGCCCACTTCCTCCTCGGGGACTTCGAGCAGGCTCAGGAGAGCTTCCGCCGCGCTCATGAAATGCAACCCCAAAACACGTTCTTGACGTTGAACCTTGCCGACTCGTGCTTTCTGGCGGGCCGGCGCGACGAGGCCATGCAGCTCTACGGCTTGACGTTGGAGCTGGCGGCGAAGGATCCCGCCGCCAACTCCAACTGGCAGATCGCCTCGACGAAAGCCCAGGCCTTCGCCCATCTCGGCAGGAGATCGGCCGCCGTGGACGCCGTCCAGGAAGCCCTCCGCCTGGCGCCGGAGAACCCGCAGGTCGCCTTCGAGGCCGCCCTCGTCTACACCCTCCTCGGCGACCGCGCCTCCGCCCTGTTCAATGCCAGGCGGGCGCTCACGCTGGGCTACGGGCCGCGATGGTTCAACTATCCCTGGTTCAATTCCTTGCGCCAGGAGCCGGAGCTCCGGGACGCGCTGGCTGCCCCGCCCACCGGATCTTGACCGCTTCCCCTCCGGTTGTCCTACGCGGCTTTCGTAGATGCGGCGGCCCCGACGGAGCCGGTGCCCTCATTGATGATCGTAGGGTCCGCGCTCGCATTCGCCGTATAGGTCACGTTGACCGTGAAGGGAAAGCTCTGGCTGCCCGTTCCCGAATTGGTATTGGTCACGTTGATGGTGAGCTCCGAGGTGAGGCTCCCGGTCACGACGACGTTCGGAGGCGGGCCATTCACTCCCCAGGTGACCGGGGTCGCCGCGAAGAGGGCGGTTCCTCCGGCCTCCGGCGCGGTCGTCAGGGCGACGGTGATCATCAAGCTCAAATCGTGTCCGACATCGATGTCGCTGTTGGGATCGAGAACCAGGGTGTTCGTCGTGGGATCGTAGGTGGCGGTGATGTTGTTCGCGGGCATCTTCGTCTCCTCTCATCCTTTTGGATCGGTTGTGCCGTGCGGTCCGGTCTGCGGCGGCCTGCGCGACGAGGGAGCAAGGCGTGTGCCATTCGGCTCGCTCCTGGAAAGCCGCGAGGATTCACCGGCTGACGCTCTCCGGCCACTGCCGGCCGACATAAGCACCGGCCGCCGGCCGACGTCGGCCGACATAGAGCCGTGCCCTGCGCTATAGTCCGCCCCCGGGAGCGCACCGCATGACCTCGGACCGCAAGACCTCCGCCTATGCCGCCGCCGGCGTCGACATCGACGCCCAGGAGAAAGGCCTCGCCCGCGTCAAGAAGCTGGCGAAGTCCACCTTCACCCCGGGAGTCCTCTCCGAGATCGGCAGCTTCGGGGGGCTCTTCCGGCCCGACCTCACCGGCATGGCCGAGCCCGTTCTCGTCTCCTCCGCGGACGGCGTCGGCACCAAGCTCGCCGTCGCCCGGATGATGGACGACTACTCGACGGTCGGCATCGACCTGGTCAACCACTGCGTCAACGACGTCCTGGTGCAGGGGGCCGAGCCCCTCTTCTTCCTCGACTACGTCGGCGCCGGCCAGCTCGATCCGCGGAGGATGGTCGAGCTCGTCGAAGGGGTGGCGCAGGGGTGCCGCGACAACGGCTGCGCCCTCCTGGGTGGTGAGACCGCCGAGATGCCCGGCTTCTACCAGCCCGGCGACTACGAGCTCGTCGGCTTCATCGTCGGGATCGTCGACCGGCCGAACGTCCTCGACGGCTCCCGCGTCGCCGCCGGGGACGTCCTCGTCGGCCTCCCCTCGTCGGGGCTGCACACCAACGGCTACTCGCTGGCCCGCCGCATCCTCTTCGACAAGGCCGGGCTCTCGGCGCAGGACCGCGCCCCCTGGGAGAAGAAGAAGCGGACGGTGGGCGAGGTCCTCCTCGCGCCCCACCTGTCCTATCTGAAGCCGCTCCGGCCTCTCCTCGGCCACCGGTCGCTCCACGGCATGGCCCACGTCACCGGCGGCGGCATCACCGACAACCTGCCGCGCATCCTGCCGGGCGGCACCCAGGCCCTGATCCGGGTGGGAAGCTGGCCGCTCCCCGAGCTCTTCCACCATCTGCAGGAGACCGGAGAGGTCGAGGCCGAGGAGATGTTCCGGGTCTTCAACATGGGGATCGGCATGATCCTGGCGATCGAGCCCGCCGGCCTCGCCGAGGTCCTGGGCCTGCTGCGCTCGGTCGGGCAGAAGTCGTGGATCATCGGCACCGTGCAAAAGGGAGGCTCGGGAGTGGTCTACGACCTGGGGCTCACACCGCCGGACCTCGACGAGGCACCGAAGTGACCCGGGGCGGTCGCGGTCTTCTGTTTCGGAGTCAGCGCGGGACGGCTGAGTGCTATAATGTGCATCGAGGGGGCGATCCCCCGGGATGCATAGGAGGATGCCATGTCGAATGAGCCAGATTTCACCCTCTACGATCGCCACGGCCGCCCGGTCGCTTACATCGAGGTCAAGAACATACTGGATTCATCGCCCGAATGGGCGGCCCGGTTCAGGCAGAACCTCATGGCACACGATCTGTTTCGAGGAGCGAAGTATCTACTCTTTGTCACTCCGGATCGTCTGTATTTCTGGGCCGGGCAGGAGGCGGAGACCTCCGGCTCGCCCACTCCTCCTTCCTATATCGGTGACGGCAGGGCGATCCTCGGTCCCTACTTCGCACGGACCACGCTGAGCCCCGATCGGATCAGCAGCCCGGCCTTCGAGCTGTTGGTGCTGGATTGGCTGGGCGACCTGGTTCATGCTCAGATTCCGGCTCAGGACTGGCAGCGGGACTCCGGCCTGCTCGATGCGATCAAAGGCGGGAGGATTGGCTTCGCCGCCGCCGCTTGAACGTCAGGGTGAGGCTCGTCATCCCCTCCTATTCCGTCGTTGAGCCGTACGAGACTCTCCGGCGGCGGCTCCAGGAGCGCACAAAGCTGAAAATCAACCTCGACAAAGAGCTGGCGCAACTCGCGCGTACCTCGGAGTACTCAAGCCGTCTGCTCGGCCTTCGAGAGTCGACGGCACTCCTTGCCGACAGTTCTGACCAGGAGATGAGACGCCTGGAGAGCGTCCGCGCGAGACTCTTGGAGGCCGCTGAGCTGATTTCTCTCGAAAGAGGAGTCTTGAAGGCTGCGGCGAATCAGCCGGCCGGCCTCGACCTGTCTCCCCAGGACAACATCGTCCTGGCGTCTGTCCTCTCTCATCTCGACCGGACGACT
>Ga0062379_10000161_pt1 | contig 12555 bp, 8 predicted proteins | sample DOMMetBare2Fresh_2_FD_59484 | JGI IMG/M metagenome (GOLD analysis project Ga0062379, IMG submission 59484) | Wetland sediment microbial communities from St. Louis River estuary, USA, under dissolved organic matter induced mercury methylation -... | ecosystem: Environmental > Aquatic > Freshwater...
CGGGCCCTCGCGGCCCAGGCGCGCGTGGCGCTCCGCGAACGGCTGGCGGACCTCGCCCACGAAGCCGTCGAGATCACCAAACAGCTCTACAACACCGGCGTCGCCGACGCACCCGACCAGCTCGCGGTGGAGAACGAAGCCCTGCTCCGCGAGGCCGACCTCTCCGAGGCCCGCATCGAGCTCGACCAGATGTGGGCTTCGCTCCGCGCCGTGGTGGCCGATCCGGATCTCGCGCCCGGCCGCCTCTCCGGCGATCTCACGGAGATCCCGGCGCTCGACCGCACCCAACTGTGGGACCGCCTGCTCGCCGAAAGCCCCGAGCTGCAAGCCGCGAAAGCCCTGGCCACGCGCGCCGAAGCCGCTCTCGCCCGTGCCAAGGCCGGGCGGGTGCCGGACCTGGAGATCGAAGCCGGCGTACGCCAGCCACGCGGCAAGGCCGCCAACAGCTCGAACGGCCGCGAAGCCTTCGCAGACATCGGCTTCCGCGTCCCCCTCTTCAACCGCAACCAGGGAGGCATCGCCGCCGCCGAAGCCGAGCTGGCACAAGCCCGGCTGGAAGAGCAAAGGGTCCGCCTCCGCCTCGAAGCGCGCTTCGCCGAGACCTTCGGCCGCTACCGGGCCGCCGCGCAACGCGCGGAAACCTACCGGACCGGCATCCTCGACCGCACCCGCAGCGCCTACGCCCAATATCTGGAGCAATACCGCCAGATGATGGCCGCCTACCCGCAAGTGCTCGTCACCGAGCGCACGCTGATCCAGACCGAAGAGGACTCCCTCGACGCCCAGGCCCGTGCCTGGGACGCGGCGGTCTCTCTGCAAACCCTCCTGCCGGCGGAGCCCGCCGGCTCGTTCTCCAACAGCGAAAACCATTGAATCCACCCAAGGAGTCGATCATGACCATTCGTACCCAGATCCTCGCCGCCGCCGCAACCGCCCTCCTCCTCGGCACCCCGGTCTTCGCCCACGACCACGGACAGGGCCACGGCGACGCCTCCATGCACCACGGCGACGGAGGCTGCCCGCACCACCAGGCCACCGCGACCGCCGTGAGCCAGGCGCTCACCCTCCTGGAGCAGGCCTCGACGCAGTCCGGCGACACCGCGAAAACCACCATCGATCAGGCCCGCCAGCAGCTCACCGAAGCGCAGAAGCAGATGGCCTCCTGCCAGGAGATGTGCAAGACGAAGATGGCGGCCCATGGCGAAGAAGGGCACGAGTGCCCCATGCACGGAGCCGCCGGTCACGCGATGCACGCCGCCGCCGGGCAGACCGACAAGGTCACCGACCCCGTCTGCGGCATGGAGATCGACGCGAAGTCCGCGGCCGGCAAGTCGGTCTACGCCGGCAAGACCTACTACTTCTGCTCGCAAGAAGAGAAAGAGAAGTTCGACAAGGACCCGGAGTCGTATCTCAAGAAGCAGGCGTAGAAGCTTTTGCAGCCTCCTTCGATCGGACGGATCCGGCCGATCCGTCCGATCTCTTCACCACTCCGGCGTAGCGCCCCACGGCCGGCCAGCCCCTTCGCCCTTCCCGGCGCGCGCCCCCGCTTGCAGGAAGGGGGCGGCGGGGGCTTTCCGCCACCCTGCCGTTTCTTGTATTCTTGGGGTGCAAAGCTGTGGCGCCATTATGCGCCGGAGGCCTTATGGCGACATCCCCTCTTCCCCTGGAGGCGCGCGTGGGCGAGCTTTCCCACCGCATCAGCAGACTGGAAAACCGCGCCCACAACGAGCTGGCGGTCATCCAGACGTTCGAGCCGGAGCCGTACGAGCTCCTGCGGCCCATTACCGTCGCCATCCGTGAAGACGGCGACGGATACATGGCGACCTTCTACGACGCCAATATCAGCACGGCCGGAGACACCGAGCAAGAGGCGTTCGAGAATCTCAAGAGCCTGATCCTGGACGTCTTCGACAGTCTCGCGCGCGAGCAGCCCGAGCGCCTGGGGCCGGAGCCGCAGCGCCAGATGGCAGTCCTGAGGAGCTTTCTGCGTGCCGCGTAGAGGGGCCACCTTCACACGTGAGTGGAGGGGATGCCGTTGTCATCGCCTCAACCGGCAGCCTCTTCGGAAAGGCCGCCGCTGAGCGAGGAAAGGAAGACCTCAATCTCTCGTTCCTCGGCCTTCATGCCCAGTTGGCGGACCAACGAGATCGCTTCGCGGGCCAGGGAAGAGGCCTTCGGAAGATGGCCCGCCGCCTTTTCAACGCGGGCACGCATGTGAAGCAGGTTGGCCCACTCGCGAGGCTGTACTTCCGGATCGAACAGCCGCTCCGCCTCCTCAACACAGGCCGCTGCGTCTCCATAGCTCTTCAGAGCCAGAAAAACTCGGCCCATGCGAAGGAGCGTTCGGCCTGCGCGATCAGGGTGCCGCGTCTCGCGAAACAGCCGGAGGCATTCCTCGAAGCACCGAAGAGCAGCCGATAGATCTCCTTGCTCATCTTCGTCATCGGCAGCTCCCAGGTTGTACAGCGCGATGGCCATCTCAAAGCGATCCCCGAGTTCCCGCCAGCGTTCGACGCTCTCACGACAGAATCGCCGTGCAAGATTGTAGTTGCGGCGCTTCCGGTTTAGCGCACCCCGCAGGTACAGAAGGGTCGCTGCGGTGCGAAGGAAGCCTCCCCGTGCAGCCGCCGCTTCAGCCTCATCGAGTGCCCTCTCCATCTCGCCGTAGTCGCCGAGCCGGAAGAAGAGCCGGCATCGGCAGCGCTGAATATCGCTCAACGTCTGGTCATCCAGGAGAGGCGAGGCGAGCGCGATCTCACTCTGCGTCCGCCACAGACTCCATTCGCCTCGATCTATGTAGAAGTCGCCGAGGGCCCGAACGAGCGCGATAAACACGGCCCATTTCTGCAGAAAGCGACTCTCCCGCAGGGCTTTCCTGTAGTGGCCCGCGTAACTGAGAGCCTCCCGTGGATTGTTATAACTCTGGCGTGCGTGATCGAGAACATCCATGAAAACTCTATCTGCGCACGCAAGCCGCTTTGCTCCATAGACGACCTTGTCGCTCTCAATCCATTCGTTGTCCAGCATTTCAGGACTCCTCCACGCCCCTATCATTGAAAGACTCAACGAACGTCTGGGTCAGAGGGTGGAGGGAAAAGCGAATATCACCCGAACCGGCCTCCCATGTATCTGACTCGACAAGAGAAAACCTCCAAAGAGCGAGCACCGCGTCGTCGAATCGATTCGGATCTTCCTGCATACCGCTGGCGTGTAGCAGCCGAGATCTTGGCGTTCCCTGGAGCGGTTCGTACCAGCTCAGAAGCAGAAGGAGATCCCGTGCGTCCTCATTTTCTTCCAGAAGCTTCCAGGAATGCCAGAACAGCGATTGATAGAATTTCTCATAAATGTCTTCTTCGTTAAACTCCCCGCTCTGAAGACGTACACTCTTCAGGCGCTCAAGAACCCTCCGAACCGGCAGGATTTGGAGTTGGCCGACGACGAGCTTCATCGCCAGTGGCGAACCGCCGACCTCTGTGGCGATCTGATCGAGCACTTTCTCGGAAGCTCTGTAGACCGCCGCCACGTTCCGATAGTGAGCCTCCAACAGCAAAAACTCGCGCGCAGCTCCGGCCTCCAGTCCGGCCAGCGCCACAGAAAAGCCAAGCGTCTCGAACCGCTTGCGGCTGGTCACGACGACACGGGTCAGGGTCGCTGCAAGGATCGGGAGCAACCGCCGGACAACCTCTTCTTGAGCCTCCTGCGCCGTCTCCATGTTGTCCAGGACCAGAATCGCCTTCCGCCTCTTCAGAAGCCGCTCGACCTCCCGTGTCTTTGCCTCGATCCCGCCTGCCATCGTCTCGGCCGGCCCCCATTGCTGAAGAACCCCGTCCAACACATCCTCGAAGGTCATCGAAATCGACGGGGCCACGGCGTAGTCCGTCCACGCCACCACGGGCTTGGTGGCCTGCAGCCAGAGGGCCGTAGTGAAAAGCCCCTCACCCAAGGCTCCGCGGACAGCCTCGTGAGCCAGTGCCGTCTTGCCGATCCCTCCCATGCCATGGATGGCGATGACAGGATTGCCATTGGGGTCGCGCAGTTCCCCGAGAATCTCGGCGAGCCATTTTTCTCGGCCACAAAGCTTTTTGTAAGGTGCGCGCGGAAAGGTGATTTCGGGGGGAGGGACATTTTGCTCGCGAGCCGCCGCCCGGGCCTCTTCCACCGTGCACAAAGGCCGGAATACCTCGGACTCGGAAAGAGCGGTGACCAAGACGGGAGTGATCCACTCCCAGGACCCGGGTTTCTCCCGGTAGAGGGCGAGGCGCCCATCCGCGACCGCCGCATCCAGCGGGTTGCCGTGCGCCAACGAGCGGTACACCGCCTCGCTGAAGACCCTGGCGGCCTCGTCCGAGACCGGAAACTGCATGGCGATGACGGCAGGCATGCCACCGCGGACGAGGGCGGCGGCCAACCCCAGCAAGGGATCCTGACCCGGGCGATGGCCGACCTGAGCGCTTTCACAGGAATTGAGGAAGACGAGACGCAACTCACGGCTAGCCCGTAGGGTCTCCGCAAGCTGGCTGCCGGGGACGAAGTCGGGTTCGCCGTCCCGGGTCATGAGCACCAGGGAACCGACACCGGTTTCGGCGTCGAAACAGCCGTGAGCAACGAAGTGGAGTACTTGGTAGTGATCGAACCTGAGTGCCTCATAAAGAGCAGAGTGGGTTGCTTGCGGCAGGACTTTGACCTCGGCGCCCTGCCGGTGGCACCAAGCCTCGAGAATGCGCGCGCGCTCGTCGCCGTCGTCGAGAGGCGGGAAGCCCGGGGGATTGGCGACTGCAATCAAGATGCGGAGGCGGGGCGTGGGGACCTCCGGGAAGGGAGCGGACACCCAGGACAGCGCAAGCTGCCGGACGACCGGCGTGAGCACATTCCTGGCGAGAAAGTCGCCGGTCTTTTTGTCGTAGAGCAGCTCCCACGGGAGACTCTGGAGCAGCGCAGCTTCTTCCGTGTCAGCCGGCAAAACAATACGAATCCGCAGCCCTCGATCGGGGAGTGCCTCAGCACGCCCACGGCTCAGGAGGTAGCCTCGGCGGATGTCTCTACGAAACAGACCATTGAACAGCCGGGCGCCGGCCACCTGAAAGGTCGCCCTAGGCTCAGCCGGCTCAGCTCCCGGGTCCAGAACGACAAGTTGCCGGGCAGGGGAGGCATCTCTTTCGGGGGGGCGCCGGAGGAGGCCGTCCCCGACCTCCTGGATCATCGTTTCAAGATCCTTGCGGTGGAGGAGTAGAGTGAACCTCGACGCAGCGGACCCGTACGGCGAGCGCAGGGTGTGCACTCGATAGCCACCCTCGTGATCCGGCTCGATGGCGAGAGCCAGGTCTTCGTAATGGATGAGCCGGGCCATCGTCACTCCCCTCCAGAGCGCTGGAGCTGTCGCCCTCCTCCTCAAGCTGCAAGAGTTGTCTGCTAATGCTAACTCGGCGGCCAGGGAATCTGCTACGCATCGGGAAGACATCAGGTGCCATGGCCAGCCGCCATGTCGCGGGAAGGGTGGGCCGGGGGCTTTCGACGGGAGGCAGAAGGGAGGTTGGATTCGGGGCCGCGGGGGCACATGGCTGGCTGCCATGGCCCCGGGAAGTGTGGGCCGGCGAGACGCCGGCGGTCCCAGGGGGGCGTAGCTCGAACCGCAGGGGCTCTCAGTCAGCCTCTTCGCCCAGGAAAGCTCCTTCTTGCCCGCACCCCTACGGCCGGCACCCCCCGCCCTGCCCGAACCGCTCCACCACCTTCTTCATCTCCGCCAGCACCGGCTCCGCCGCTCCGGCCTGCCGCGCGGTGTCGAGGGCGGTCTGTTCCCAGCGGGCGGCGTCTCCGCAGCGGCCGAGCTCGGCCCAGGCGAGGGCGACGGTTTCGGCGTAGGGGACGGCGGGTTGGGCGTTCCAGACGGCGAGGCCCAGCTCCAGGGCGCGGGCTCCATTGCGCACGGCGGGGTCGGGGCAGGCGGCCAGGAGACGGGCGAGGCCGTGCGCGAGAAGGCCGCTCTGGGGGAGGGCTTTCAGGTCTTCTTCCAGGAGGTCCCGCGCCTGGGCGTAGCGGCCGGTGCGCACCAGGGTTTCGGCGCGGCCGAGCCGGGCTTTCTCGTCGGTGGGGGTGCTCTCCACGGCTTTCCCGTACTCCTGGAGGGCCTCTTCGTAGCGGCTCGCGTCGCGCAGCAGGCGGGCCAGCTCGCGGTGGGCTTCGCCGTCTTGCGGACGGGCGGCCACGGCGGCGGCGAGATGCTCGATGGCTTCGGAGGCGGGGCCGGTGGCGGCGACCAGGACGCCCAGGTTGAACCTCGCGGTGGCATTCGATGGATCGAGAGCCACGGCTTCGCGGAGCTTCGCGATGGCCTCGTCTCCCTTCCCTTGGCCGATCAGGGCGGCGGCGAGGTTGATGCGCGCTTCGACGCTCTCCGGGCGGGCTTCCAGGGCCTTGCGGAACTCCTCGGCGGCCTCGGGGAAACGGCCGGCGTTGTAGGCGCGTTTGCCGCTCTCCAGGCGGGCTCTTTCTCCGGTGCGCAGGCTCTCGATGCCGTCGAGGACGGGATCGGCCACACGCACGCCCACCGAGCCGACCTGGGTGAGGTGCTCGCCCGCCTTCGCCGCATCCCCCAACCCTTTATAGGCCCGCGAGAGCGGATAGTGGAGACGGTTCGCTCCGGGCGCTCCCTGGAGCGCGGTCTCCAGGCGGTCCACCGCCTGCCGGAAATCGCCGCACTCCAGGGCGGCCTGGCCGAGAAGGGCGTTCGCCGCCGGCTCTTGCGGCGCGGCGGCGAGGACCTTGCGGAGCATTGCTTCCGCCTCGTCCGCCTTGCCCTGGAGGAGCCGGATCTCGCCGAGGTGCACCTGGGCCGGCAGGTCGGCCGGCGCCAGCGCCAAGGCCTGGCCGTAGGCCGCGACCGCTTCGTCGAGGCGGCCGGTCTCCTGCAGCAGGCCGCCCAGCAGGTGGGGCCAGAGAGGGCTCTTCGGATCGAGCTCGACCGCCTTGCGGTACGAAGTCTCGGCCGGACCGGCGAGCTTGTAGGCGTGGAAGCGCATGCCGAGGTCGGCCCAGGCCCCCGCCAGCTCGCGCGGGTCCGGATCGAGCTTGTACAGATCCCGGAGCGCGGTCTGTTGCTCCTGGATCTGCCGGGCCACGGCGGGCTCCAGGGCGGAGAGGTCCGGCGACGGGATCGGCGGCGGCTCCGGGGCGGCCAGGAGACCGGCGAGAACGAGGAGGCTCGAAAGCGCGATCAAGGTGTCTTCTCCGGTTTCTCGGTTCTTTCGACCAGAGGCTTGCCCGTCCCCTGGACGAGCGTCGTATAGGTTCGCAGCGGCGGCGGCGGAAACACCTCCGCCGATCCTTCGGGCCAGAGCACGCGGATCTCGGTCACCTCGGCGGCATCGCCAAGCCCCACGAGAACGCGCGGATCGCTGGCCGACGCGTAGCTGCCGTCCGTCGCGGCCCGCCGCCAGAGGGCCCGGGCGCTCTTCCGGATCACCGCGACCCGGGCGCCCAGGAGGTCCCGCTTGCCCATCAGGCGGAGCCCCAGCCAGGGCTTGCGGTTGCCGACCTGATTGATCAGCAGGCGGGCCGGCCCGTTCGTGTTGACGAGGAGCGCGTCCATGTCGCCGTCGTTGTCCACATCCCCGAACGCCGCGCCGCGGCCGATCTCGAGCCGGCGGAACGGGGCTCCGGCCTCACGGCTGACGTCGGCGAATTGCCCGGTGCCCAGATTCCGAAAAAGCTGGTGCGTCTGCGCGTACGGGTAGGGATCTCCCGCGCGCACCCGCTCCTCCACCTCGGTGACCGCGCCATTGGCGGCGAGGAGGTCGAGCCAGCCGTCGTTGTCGTAATCGATCCAGGCGGCGCCGAAGCCGGTGAAGGGGAGGCTCGGCGCGGCGAGGCGGGCGGGGTTTGTGCGGTCCTCGAAGCTCCCGGTGCCGTCGTTGACCCAGAGGGTGTTCGTCTCCCCCGCCATGTGGGTGACGAAGAGGTCGTCGTCGCCGTCGGCGTCGAAGTCCCCGGCGGCGATCCCCATGTTCGCCTCGGCCTCGCCATCGGCGTTGACCGCCGCGCCGGAGAGGAGGCCGATCTCCTCGAAGCGCATCCCCTTCAAGTTGTGCCAGAGGAAGTTGAACATCCCGTCGTTCGCCACGAAGAGGTCCTGCCAGCCATCGCGGTCGAGGTCCACCGCCACCACGCCCATGCCGCGCCCGGCCTTGCCCGCGATGCCCGAGGGGAGCGAGACGTCCTCGAACGTGCCGTCGCCCCGGTTGCGGTAAAGGCGGTCCAGGGCCGCCGGAAAGGCGGACGGTCCGCAGTAGTCGCGCCGGCTGCTCGGGGCATAGCAGACGAGGTTCTGCTCGACGGCGAAGTCCACGTAATTCGCCACGTAGAGATCGAGCCGCCCATCGCGGTCGAGATCCGCGAACGAGGCGCTCAGGCTGAACCGCGGATCGCCGACACCGGCCGCCGCCGTGGCGTCCTCGAACGTTCCATCCCCCCGGTTCTTCCAGAGCTGATTGGCCCCGAACGCGAGGACGTAGAGATCGAGGTCCCCGTCGTTGTCCACGTCCCCCGTGGCCACGCCGGTGCCATAGACGAGAGAGCGGATGCCGCTCGCCTCCGTCACGTCCACGAAAAGAGGCGTCTCCCGCCGGCTCCCCTTCGAAATCAGCTCGTTGCGGAACAGCCGTCCGCCGGGCTGCGCGGGCGGGGGAAGGGTGGGCTTGCCGGTCCCCAGAGGAGCACCTTGCGGAAAGAAGACGTCGAGGTCGCCGTCGTTGTCATAGTCGAAGAGCGCCGCGCCGCCGCCGATGATCTCGGGGTAGTAGAACTGGCCGCTCATGCCGTTCCAATAGGAAAAGGTGAGACCCCAATCGGCGGAGCGGTCGAGGAAGGCGTCCTGGGCAAGGGCAGGGGAGGTCAGGAGGATGAGGACGAGAAGGAAGATCCGAGGGAATGGCCGCCTCCGTGGCCCCTCACCCCCCGGCCCCCTCTCCCACCCCCTCCCGTCCGCCGGGAGAGGGGGAGAACAGCAAATCCAAAAACACGTGGAATGGGCGTCTGGTGTTCTGGGCATGGTTCCCCCTCTCCCGGCGGACGGGAGGGGATGGGAGAGGGGGCCAGGGGGTGAGGGGCTCACTCCGCCGCCTCCCGGAACCGCCGCACGATCGCCGCGACCGGCTCGACCGCGTGGATCCCGGCGACGCTCTTGCCGGCTTGCAGATAGTCCTTGTAGGAGAACGAGCCGCGGACGGATTTCTTCAGCTTCCAGAGCGACTGGGCGGCGTAGATCATCCGCATCCAGTGCTTGGTCTTGCGCCCTTTCAGCATCCAGCGGCCGATGGGGCCCGCCTTGGTCCCCATTTTCTCGATATAGGGCGTGCGGATCACCGAGACAGGGACGCCGGTGAGCCTCTCGGTCAGCACCACGTCGTCCTCCCCGGCGTCGAGGATGGCCTGCTTGTACTCGGCGGGCGCGGTGCATTCGGCGGTGGCGATGAAGCGGGTTCCCATCTGGACGCCGTCGTAGCCCATCTGGAGGGCGCGCACGAAGGCGGCTTCGTCGCCGACACCGCCGGCGCAGACGAGGGGGACGTTCAGATCGTGGAGCTCCGCGTAGAGCGCTTCGGCGCTCCGCGGGCCGGCATGGCCTCCGGCGCGGTTGTTGACCGCGATCAAGCCGTCGACCTCCGCCTCCAGCCCCTTCTCCGCCCAGCGGCGGTCGGTGACGTCGTGGTAGACCCGGCCGCCGGCCGCGTGGGCCTTCTCCACCACCCAGCGCGGATTGCCCAGCGAGGTCACGAAGAAGCGGATTCCTTCCTCCAGCGCCGCGTCGACGTAGCGCCGCATCCGCTCCTCGTAGATCTTCGAGGATTTCTCCACGATGACGTTCATCCCGACCGGTTTCGCGGTGAGGCTGCGGATGAGGCGGAGACCGGCGCGGAATTCATGGCCGTGCACGTAGACCAGCGAGAGCGGCTGGAGGATGCCGATGCCACCCGCCTCGGAAACGGCGGCGACCAGCTCCGGATTGCTGCACGGGTACATGGCGCCGCAGAGGAGCGGCACCTCGATGCCGAGCTGCTCCGTGACGGGGGTCTCAAGCCCGGGCATGCGCTAGCGCTCGACCGTGACGCCGCGCCAGAAGGCGACGTGGTCCTTGACGTTGGCCGCCGCCGGCTTGGGATCGGGGTAGTACCAGGCGCCGTCCCGGTTCTCCTTGCCGTCCACCACGACCGTGTAATAGCTCGCCGTCCCCTTCCAGGGACAGACGGTATGGGTCGAGCTGTCCTCTAAAAACTCGCGGCGCACCGAGCCCGGCGGGAAGTAGACATTTCCTTCCACCAGCTCGAACGTCTCACTCTCCGCGATCACCTGGCCGTTCCACAGCGCTTTCGGCATTGTCGAATCCCTCGCAAGAAGTCCGCTCCCATGCTATCCCAAGCCTGGGAAACCTGCCCGACGGGATCCGACAGGACAAAAAAAGGCCGGCGCGCGCCAACCAGCTTGCCGTGCGCCGGCTTCAAAATCTTGGAGGGACTCCCGGTTGCGGTACACCCGTACATGTCCCGAGAGCCCCGTGCCCCATCCATCTCCTAGGCAACCGGCGTGCCAGATCCAGCACTCTTTAGATTCAATGGTTTACCGGGAAGCGGTTGTGTCGGCACCGTGCCGGAGCCGGGTTCCGACATGTCGGCGACATGTCGGCGGCCGTGACGGGCCTCTCGACCAAACTGTTGCGGACAAAAAAAGAGCCGGCGGGGGTCGCCGGCGTTCGTCTGCGGGGAGATTCTCGGTTCGGACCACTACGCCCACTGCTCCGACCCGAGGACTCGCTGATTTCTTGTTAGAGCAACCGGCGTGCCAGCCTGGAATCCCCGATCTCTCCCTGTAGTCCCCCGCCTCATGGCTCTGTCAGGGTCTGTCAGGCCGCGTGTCAGACACGGCTGCGTGTCCACTGACAGGGCGGACACGCTTCGGCTCACTTCGGGTCGGCCTCTACCGAACCACCGGAACCTCCAGAGCGCTCGGGTGCGCGGCATCGTGGGCGAGGGTGACGTGGGCGGTGCGCGCGTCCTTCGCCGTTTCCTGGGAGACCACGCCGCCGCTGTTGTAGTTCTTTTCCAGGGAGCTCGTGTTCGGCGAGGAGATCACCAGGCGCAGGCGGCTCCCCTGCGCAATCTGGCGCGAGAACCACGAGAAGTGATCGAACACGTAGCGCTGCACTGCGCCCGGCGGCACCGGCTCCGCCTTCTCCCGCGAATTGCGGTAGCGCGCCCTGAGGATGTCGGAGGTCAGCGCCACGCTCGATCCATCCGGCAGGATCTCGTAGAGGGAGACCTGGAGGTCCGTGTCGGGGACGTCCATGGCGAGGAAGACCGTGAGCTTCACGTTGCCCGTGATCTCCGTCGAGGCCGCGAACGGCTCGCTGTGATAGATCACGCCCCCCTCCCCCAGGGCGAGGACTCCGCGCTGGCCGGTGACCGCGGGATCGGGCTGGATCTCGACCTCGCCCGGCCGCACGTCGAGCGGATCGTAGACCCAGTGGTCGGGCGCCGAGGTTTTCGCAGGCGGCGCGGCGGAGAGCCGGCCGGATTGAAAGACGCCGTTCGCCCGGCCGCCGTCGGAGCCCAGGTAGAGGGTCTGCCGCTCCGTGGCGATCGTTTCGAGATCGTCCGCGTACTTCCACGTTTCGGCGCCGGGGCCGGCCACGTAATAGGCCACCCGCTTCTTCAGGAATTCCGGCCGCGGGCCGTCCTTCATCGTCCAGTCGTACCAGTCCTTGTGGAGCTTGTTCAGGTCGACGAGGCTCGCCGGCCCGAAGGTCAGGCCGCCGACCTCCGCGGCGGGCGTGCGGGTGCCGGCGTGGTCCCACGGGCCGATGATCAGGAAATGCTTCTCCCGCGCCGCGGGCGTCGCATGCCGCATGAACTCGCGGTAGAACGTGAGCGCTCCCCCCTGGTCGCCGTCGTAGTGGCCGGTGATGGAGAGGATGGGGATCTCCATCCGTCCATAGTCCTCCGGCGTGGGCGCCATGGACGTCCAGTACGCGTCCGGCGCCGGATGGTCGAGCCACTTCTGGAACACGGTGCTCCGGTTCCCCACGATCTGATCGAGCTCGCGGAACGGTCGGTGTCCCAGGTACATCTCGCGGAACTTCTGGGTCCAGAACGATCCTTCGTTGAACAGGCTCCGGTTCGCCAGGAGGCCGCTCGTGTAGGTCAGCCACTGGATGTCATAGGAGGCGAAGACGTTCCCCACCATCGGGAAGTCCACGGCCGGATAGGGCGAGGCGACCGGCACGATGGTCGCGAGATGCGGCGGCCTCTCCCGCAAGGTCGTCCACTGGTTGTTCCCGGCATAGGACCCACCCCACATGGTGACCTTGCCATTGCACCACGGCTGCTGTGCCAGCCATTCGACGATGTCGTGGCCGTCGCGCCCCTCGTTGGCGAACGGCTCGAACGTCCCCTCCGAGTTCCCCCGGCCGCGCACGTCGATCAGGGCGAAGACGTACCCATTACGGGAAAAGTACAGAGCACGATCCAGGTAGGAATCGGCGGTATACGGAGTGAGCGTGAAGATCAC
>Ga0062379_10000170_pt1 | contig 12222 bp, 10 predicted proteins | sample DOMMetBare2Fresh_2_FD_59484 | JGI IMG/M metagenome (GOLD analysis project Ga0062379, IMG submission 59484) | Wetland sediment microbial communities from St. Louis River estuary, USA, under dissolved organic matter induced mercury methylation -... | ecosystem: Environmental > Aquatic >...
CGACAAGACGGTCACCACCGGCGTGGTCAGCGCAAAGGGCCGCAACATCGGCATCAGCAATTCCTCGTTCGAAAATTTCATCCAGACCGACGCGGCGATCAATTTCGGCAACTCCGGCGGGCCGCTGGTCGACATGCAGGGCCGTGTGGTCGGCATCGCCACGGCGATCAACTACGGCGCCGAGAACATCGGCTTCGCCGTGCCGGTCAACACGCTCAAGCAGGTCCTCCCGCAGCTCCGCGAGAAGGGCTCGGTCACCCGCGGCTACCTGGGCGTCTCGATCGGCAACCTGACCTATGAGCAGGCCCAGGCGTTCGGCCTCACGTCGCACGACGGCGCGCTCGTGGGCTCGGTCGAGACGGGCACGCCGGCCGCGAAGTCCGGCCTGCGCCACGGCGACATCATCCTGTCGGTCGACGGCATCAAGGTGAAGCAGACGCGCGACCTGATCAACTACGTCGCATCCAAGAGCCCGAACACCACGGTGACCCTGGACGTCTGGCGCGACGGCAAGACGGTGAAGAAAGAGGTCAAGCTCTCCGAGCGGCCGGGCGACGAGCAGACGGCGTCGGTCGAGCCCGCGGAGAGCGAGTCGGGCATCGACTGGCTCGGCTTGCAGTACCAGGGGCTCACGCCGAGCCTGCGCCAGCTCCACGGCGTGCCGGATGACGTCGAGGGGGTCCTGGTCAACAGCGTCGCCCCCACCAGCCCGCTCTACGAGCAGGCGATCCGCCCCGGCAGCATCATCACCGAGGTGAACGGCCACGAGGTCAAGACCGTCGAGGAGCTCGAAGCGGCGGTCAAGGCCGTGAAGCCCAAGTCGTACCTGCGCTTCTACGTCCAGAACATCGGGCGCGGCGGCCAGGGACAGCCGTTCTTCGCGGTGGTGCAGGTGCCGTAGGGTTCCTCACCCTCGGGGTGGGGATGGCGGCCGGCCCATCGAAGGGCCGGCCGTTTTCTTGTTAGACTGCATACCGATGCCGAGAAACATTGACAGCTACCGTGCCTCCGTCCTGGTGGTCGACGACGAGGCCGCGATCCGTGACAGCCTGCGCATGATCCTGGAGTACGAAGGTTACCGGGTGGACGAGGCCGGCGGGGGCTCCCAGGCTCTCGCCAAGGTGGCCGAGCGCCTCCCCGACGCCGTGCTCCTCGACATCAAGATGCCGGAGATGGACGGCCTCGACCTGCTGCGCGCCTTCCGCGAGCGGGGCTACGACATGCCGGTGCTGATGATCAGCGGCCACGCCGACGTGCAGACCGCCGTCGAAGCCACCCGCCGCGGCGCCTACGACTTCTTCGAAAAGCCTCTGCAGCGCGAGCGCGTGCTCGTCGCGCTCCGGAACGCCGTCGAGACCCAGCGCCTGCGCTCCGACGCCACCTCGGCGCGCGCCGAGCAGGAGGAGTACATCGGCAGCGCGGCGGCGGTGCGCCGCCTGCGCGAGACGATCGAGAAGGCGGCGCCCACGCCGGCGACCGTCCTCATCACCGGCGAGAGCGGCACCGGCAAGGAGCTGGTCGCCCGCGCCATCCACCGCCTCTCCCCCCGCCGCGACCGCCCGCTGGTGCAGGTCAACTGCGCCGCCATCCCGGAAGACCTGATCGAGTCCGAGCTGTTCGGCCACGAGAAGGGGAGCTTCACGGGCGCGGTCCGCCGCCAGATCGGCAAGTTCGTGGCCGCCGACGGTGGCACCATCTTCCTCGACGAGATCGGCGACATGTCGGCCCGCACCCAGGCCAAGGTGCTGCGCGTGTTGCAGAACGGCGAGGTCGAGCCGGTGGGCGCCGAGCGCACCGTCCAGGTCGACGTCCGCGTGGTGGCGGCGACGCACCGCAATCTGGAGGACGAGATCGCGGCCGGCCGTTTCCGCGAGGACCTCTTCTACCGGCTGAACGTGATCCCGATCCGCACGCCGGCCCTCCGCGAGCATCTGGAGGACGTCAGCGTGCTGGTCGAGTACTTCGTCCGCCGCTATGGCGAGCAGAACAACTACAAGCCCAAGGAGCTGGCTCCCGAGGCCCTGGCGCATCTCAAGTCCCTCCCCTGGAAAGGGAACGTGCGCGAGCTCAAGAACCTGGTGGAGCGCCTGCTGATCCTTTCGCCGGGCGACAAGGTGCTCCGCGAGGACGTGATCAACGTCACCGGCGGCGCCCGCCCCGAGCTGTCGAGCGCCTTGATGGCGGTCGAGACGCTGCGCGAGTTCCGCGACCTGTCGGAGCGGATGTTCATCCTCCACAAGCTGGAGGAGAACAATTGGAACGTGACGCAGACCGCGTCGGCGATCGACACGCCGCGCAGCAACCTCTACAAGAAGCTCGACCAGTACGAGATCCACCGGGAGGAGCCACCGCGTGAATCGTGACGAACGCACAGAGCTGATCCTGCGCCTGCTCGAGGAGAGCGGCGCGCTCGCCCGAGGCCACTTCCTGCTCTCCTCGGGGCTCCACTCGGCGGCCTACGTGCAGTGTGCCCTGCTCCTGGAAGACCCCGTGCGCGCGCGCCGGGTGGGGGAGGAGCTCGCCGAAGAGCTGCGGCAGTTCCACCCCGACTCGGTGCTCTCCCCGGCGCTGGGAGGGGTGATCATCGGCCACGAGGTGGCGGCGGCGCTGGGCGTCCCCTTCCGCTTCTCGGAGCGCAAGGGGGAGGAGATGGGCCTGCGCCGCGGCTTCAGCCTGCGCCAGGGGGAGCGCGTGGTGATCGTGGAAGACGTGATCACCACCGGCCGTTCCACCCTGGAGACCGCCACCCTCGCCACCGGCCGCGGCGCCCGCGTCGTGGCGATCGGCTCGATCATCGACCGCACGGTGGGCCGCGACCCCTTCGAGATCCCCTTCCGCTCCCTCCTGCAGCTCGACCTGCCGTCTTTTCCCCCGGCCGAGTGCCCCGCCTGCCAGGCGGGCGCGGCGCCGCCGGAAAAGCCGGGCAGCAGGCCGGAGCCGGCGGGAGCACGATAAGGACAAGGACCCCAAGGACTGCAAGGACACCAAGGACGAAGACAAGGCGAAGGACACCGGCGCAGGCAGCCGGCTTGGTTTTTCTGTCCTTGCAGTCCTTGACGTCCTTTGGGTCCTTTCCCCCCGCTTGACGCCGCCCGCCCGCCGTTCTAGGCTGAAGTGGTCCCAGCCACTCCGCAAATGCTCGTGGAGGAAAAAACCATGCGAGACGACCTGCTGCAAGCCCGGTTGAGGGAGGCGTTGGCCCGCATTCAGCAAGGCGACAGCCGTCTGGCGCAGGAGCTGAACGAGGTCCGCGCGAGCCGGGAGAGCCGGGAGAAGGTGCGCGAGGCGGTGGATGGCTTCGTCGCCGAGGCGGCGGTTCTGGAGGCGGGGCCGCCGCAGCCGCCGGAGCCGGATTTCGTCCTGGAGACGATCGTGCTCAAGACCGGCCGGCCGGTGCTCGCGATCGTCCACGACGAGCCCCGCCTGGAGTTCCACGAGGTGGAGAGCGAGATCTGGAAGGAACGGCTGACCGCGGCGCGGGAGCCGCTGGTCCGCGCCATCCGGGCGGTGGGGCGCATCGAGGTGGCGCATCATCCGCGGTTCGAATGGATCGGCACCGGCTGGCTCGTCGCGGACGACGTCGTCGTCACCAACCGCCACGTGGCGAACGAGTTCGGCCGCCGCAGCGGCTCCGGCTTCGTCTTCCGGCAGGGCACCGGACGGACGATGCGCCCCTCCATCGACTTTCTGGAAGAAGTCGGCCGCCTGGAGAGCCGGGAGCTCCGCGTGAAGCGCGTCCTGCACATCGAGGCCGACGGCGGACCGGACATGGCGCTCGTCCAGGTCGAGACGGTCAAGGGGAGGATGCAGCCGCCGATCGCGCTCGCCGCGAGTATCGCGGAGAAGGACCGGCAGGTGGCGGTGATCGGCTACCCGGCGAAGGACAGCCGGATTCCCGACCAGCAGCTCATGCAGAACATCTTCGGCGACGTCTTCGACAAGAAGCGGCTGGCGCCCGGCCAGATCATCGCCGGCCAGCCGGGGACGCTCTCCCACGACTGCTCGACCCTCGGGGGCAATTCCGGCTCGGTGGTCCTCGACCTGCAAACCGGCGAGGCTCTCGGGCTCCACTTCGCGGGGCGCTTTCTCGAAGCCAACTTCGCCGTCCCCGCGCCCGTCGTCGCCGACCGGCTGCGCAACCTCGGCCGCGCCGCGGCCCCCGCGGCCCCGCGCCCCCGCGTCGTCGTGCGCGAGGAGGGCAAGGGCCCGGCCGGCGCCACCTTGCAGGCCGCGTCCCAGGAGCCTCCGACCTCGTCGACGTCGGTGAGCGTGACGATCCCCATCCGGGTCACCGTGGACATCGGCCTCCCGGCCGGCACCGTCCCGGTGAGCGCCGCCGCGCCGCCGCGTCCCCCACGGCCGCCGGTGGCCCCTCCGTCCGGCGAGGAGGAGGACGACGGCGAGCTCATCCTCGGCGGCGAAGAGGCCCGGGTGGAGGACTATGCGAACCGCGCCGGGTACGATCCCGCCTTCCTCGGCGAGGATTTCGAGGTCCCGCTGCCGGAGCTGGGGGAGGAGATGGCCGCCGACGCCGTCACCTACGACCGGGACGGCGAGGAGGACACCGTGCTCCGCTACCAGCACTTCTCGGTGGTGATGAGCCGCCGCCGCCGCCTCTGCTTCTACAGCGCGGGAAACGTCGACGGCAAGCATCCGCAACGCTTCAAGCGGCCCGGTTGGCGGTTCGACCCGCGGATTCCCAAGGAGCTGCAGATTCTCCAGGAGTGTTACGGCAACGCCCCCAAGTTCGCCCGCGGCCACATGACGCGCCGCGAAGACCCCATCTGGGGTCCCGAGAAGGAAGCGGCCCTCGGCAACGAGGATTCGATGCACGCGACCAACGTCGTCCCTCAGCTCCAGATATTCAACGCCGGTATCTGGCTCGGCCTGGAAGAGTACGCCCTCGACAACGCCCGCGAGGACGACATGCGGATCTCGGTGTTCACGGGGCCGTTCCTGCGCGAGGACGATCCGGTCCTCTTCGGCGTCAAGATCCCCCGTTCCTTCTGGAAGGTCATCGCCTTCCTCCACGACGAGACGGGCGAGCTCTCGGCGACCGGCTACACCCTGTCCCAGGAAGCCTTCCTGCAGGACGTCGAGCTCGTCTTCGGCGAGCACGAGACGAAGACCCACGTGACCACCCAGGTGCCGATCGCCCTCATCGAGCAGGAGACGGGCCTCTCCTTCGGCGAGCTGGCCGCCCGCGACCCGCTCGCCGAGGCGGAGGAGGCCCTGCCGGCGGCGCTGACGGAGTTCCGGCAGATCCGGCTGGTGGCGCGGTAGTCCCCGGCCCTACGGCTTCGGCTTCGCCCACACCCCGCGGCTGGCGACCTGCGCCTGCACCTCGCCGCGCTGGAGCTTGCATTGGACGTAATCGTCGACCGCGGCGGGGCCGAAGACGCGATAGGTCGCGAACCCTCCCGTGAGCTGCTGCTGGTTGATCGAGCGGGTGCCGATGTAGACCAGGGCATTGGTGATGCCCGGCGTGCCCTGGACGGGGCTCAGCGCGAGGATCACCTGCTGTCCGTGCACGGCCTTGTAGAGGGCGTCTTGCGCCTTGGCCGCGACGCCGCGGTCCACCGGCGCGTCGAGGTTGACGAGGCGCACCTTGGCGCGGCATCCCTTGCCGGCCGGACAGCCTGGAAAGGACTCGGTTCCGGCCGGCGGTTTCCGCACGGCGACGACCAGTGTGACGGGATCGATGACCCGGATGATGGCGCCGTCGTATCTCTTGAAGGGCTGGCTGGCCTTGGCCTTGTCCCCGCATGGATCGGAAGGCCGGAACGGGGCCGGCGGGGCCGTTGGAGCCGGCGGGGCTGGTTTGGCTGGCGCGGCCTTCGGGGCCGGCGCGGCCGCCGCGGCGAAGATCGCGAGGAGCATCACGGCCAGTGTGCGCTGCATGTGTGCCATGAAGGGATTCTACCGCTTCCCCAGCGCCTCGCGCAGCGGCCGGTCGCCGAGGAAGAAGGTCGCTTTCTGGACGTCCCGGAACTGCAAGGCGGTCTCGGTGAGCTGGGTGAGCAGGCGGTCGCCGTCGCAGGGGCCGTCGAGGGCGATGTAGCCTTCCAGGCGGACCCGCAGCTCGGGGCCTCTCCGTTGCAGGTTGGAGATGCGCAGCGGCGAGGCGTGGAGGGCGTTGTAGAGTCCCGAGCGGGGATCTTCGGCGGTGCCCCGCAGGCGGAGGAGGGCTTCGAGGGCTCCCCCCAGGGCGGGTATCGGACGGGGGAAGGAGACCTCCACGGCCACCGCGCTGTCGTTGCAGGCGGTCTTCCTCCCGAGGACGCCGCCGTCGTCCTTGTCGATCAGGAAGATCCGCACCTTGTCGGTCGGCGTGTCGGCCTGGAGGTCGTCGAGGCCGCCGCCCCCCAGGCTGCAACAGGCGATCCCCACGAGGAGGGCGAGCAGGGGCCAGCGGGGCAGGCGCCAACCGGGCGCTTCAGATCCGGTCGAGGGTCTGGAACGTGAAGGGAAAGGCATGGCCGGCGTCCTGCTCATGATGCGTTTCCTCGACGATCCGCCAGGCGGCGGGGTCGATCTCGGGAAAGAAGGTGTCCCCGGGGACCTCGGCCGCAACGCGGGTGAGATAGAGGCGGCCGGCGCACGGCAGCGCCTCGCGGTAGATCCCGGTGCCGCCGGCGATGAAGAGCTCCGTCTCGCCCGCCGCCCGTGCCCGCTCCACCGCTTCGTCGAGCGAGGAGGCGGTCTCGACCCCCTCCGGCCGGCCTTCCGGCTGCCAGCCGGGACGGCGGGTGACGACGAGGATGCGCCGGCCGGGGAGCGGCGTGGCGAACGATTCCCAGGTGCGCCGGCCGATGACCAGCGTGTGCCCCAGGGTCAACGTCTGGAAGTGCCTCTGGTCGTCGGGCAGATGCCAGGGGAGATCGTTGTCCCGGCCGATCACTCCGTTCTTGGCGACCGCTGCGATCAGTGTGATTCTCATCCCGCTCCGGCACTGTAACATGACGAAGTAATGGCGCTGCCGCGTATGATCAAGAAGATGGTCCGAGCCCACCACGCCCTGCCAACCCTTCTGCTCGCCGCGGTCTGCGCCTCCGGATGCGCGGGCGCCGCGGAGGGGGACCGTGGGGCCGGGGCCGAGCTGGCGGTGCGCCGCGGTGACCTCCGGCCGCGCCTGCTCCTGACCGGCGAGCTGGCCGCGGAGCGGGCCGACGAGCTCAAGGTGCCGCAGACCCCGACCTGGCAGGTGCAGGTGCGCTGGCTGGCCCCGGATGGGACGGCGGTGCGCGCGGGAGACCGGGTGCTGGAGCTGGACAACACCTCGTTCACCGCGGAGCTGGACGACAAGCGGGCCAAAGTCGCGGACGCCGCGACGGAGCTGGCGCGCCAGGAGGCCGCGGGCCGTGCGGCGCTCGCCGAGAAGCAGTTCGCCGTCGAGCAGAAGCGGACCGAGCTGGCCAAGGCGCGCCTCGCCGCCGCGGTACCGGCGGACCTGCTGGCGGCCCGCGAGCACCAGGACCGCGAGCTCGCGGAGCGCCGCGCCGAGGTGGAGCTCGCCAAGGCGGAGAAGGACCTGGCGGCAGAGCGCGAGGCGGGCACCGCCGACCTGGAGGTGCAGCGGATCAACCTGCGCCGCGCGGAGCGCGAGATCGCGCTCGCCGAGACGGCGATCGGCGCGCTGACCCTGCGGGCGCCGCGCGACGGCATCCTGATCGCCGCCGATCAACCCTGGGAGGGACGCAAGATCCACGAAGGGGACAACGTCTGGGTCGGGATGACCGTGGCGACCCTCCCCGATCTCTCGTCGCTGCAGGTGCGGGCCGCCCTGTCGGACGTGGACGACGGCCGGGTCCGGCCGGGGATGGAGGCGCTCTGCACGCTCGACGCCTTCCCCTCCGAGAGCTTCCATGGCCGCGTGGTCGACGTCTCCGCCGTGGCCCAGGAGGCGCCGCGGCAGCCGCTCCTGCGCTCCTTTCCGGTCCGCATCCAGCTCGACCGGCTGGACCTGGAGAAGATGCGCCCGGGGATGTCGGTGCGCGTCGAGGTGCTCGGGCCGGCGGTCCGCGGCGCCCTCCTCGTACCGCGCGCCGGCCTCGATCTCTCGGCGGAGCGCCCGCGCGCCCGCCTCGCCGCCGGGGGCTTCCGGGAGGTCCGCCTCGGCCCCTGTGACAGCTCGTTCTGCGTCGTCGAGCAGGGGCTGGACGAGGGGACACGGCTGCTCGGAGGAGCGGGTTGAGGCGCTTCTGGATCGCCGCGGTGCTGGTGGTGGCCGCCGTCCTCGCCGGGCTCTGGGCGTTCGGCGGCAACCGCCCGGCCGCGGCCGAGGAGCGGTGGGCCCGAGTGGAGCGGCAGGATCTGGTGGTGGGGGTCGAGGTCACCGGCACGCTCGGCGCCATCGAGAGCGTGGAGCTGGGACCGCCGCAGCTCGCCAATCTCTGGGATTTCAAGATCGCCTTCCTGGCACCCGAGGGGACCGAGGTCCGCCCGGGCCAGCCGGTGCTCGGCTTCGACACGTCCGAGCTGGAACGCAGCCTGCTGGAACGGATGGCGGAGCGCGACGCGGCGCAGAAGGAGCTGGAGAAGAAGCTCGCCGATCTGGAGATGCACCGCGGCGAGGACGAGATCCGCCTCGCCGAAGCCCGCGCCAAGGCCCGCCGTGCCCGGCTGGAGGTGGACGTACCGCCCGAGCTGGTGGCCGCCAAGGAGCTTGCCGCGTCGCGGGAGGACCTCGCGCTCGCCGAGCGCGAGACGGCCTATCTGGAGAGCCGGCTCGCCCTGCAAGGGCGCGAGGCCGCGGCCGAGCTCGCCGCGCTCTGCAACAAGCGGGACCGCGCCGCCGCCGGAGTGCGCGAGGCCGAGGCGGCGATCGCCCGGATGACCGTCGTCGCGCCGCGCGCCGGCACCTTGATCCTTCTCTCCGATCCCCGGCGGGAACGGGACAAGAAGAAGATCGGCGATTCCGCTTGGCGGGGCGAGAAGATCGTCGAGATCCCGGATCTCGCCCGGATGCGCGCCGAGGGAGAGATCGACGAGGCCGACGCCGGCCGCGTCGCCGTGGGGCAGCGCGTCAGTCTCCGCCTCGACGCCCATCCCGACGTCACCTTCACCGGCCGCGTCCGCGCCCTCCACAGCGCCGTCCAGACCCGCTCGCCGAACGATCCGGTCAAGGTGGTGGGAGTGGATCTCTCGCTCGACCGGACCGATCCGCAGCGGATGCGCCCCGGCATGCGCTTCCTCGGAACCGTCGAGCTCGACCGCGCCCCGCGCGCCCTGGTCGTCCCCGCCGCCGCCGTCTTCAACCGCCCCGAAGGACCGGTCCTCGTCCGCCGCACCCGCTGGGGGATGAACGAGATCCATCCCCGCCTCGGCCGGCGCAATGAGCGCTGGGTGGAGGTGCTGGGCGGATTGGCCGAGGGGGATGAGGTGGCGCTGCGCGATCCGCGGGGGGAGAGATGAAGCGGAGCCTCCCCGCCGCCGCCCCCTCCCCGACCCTCCCCCGCAAAGCGGGAGAGGGCGCCCCCACCCGCCCAGGGTCAGCCCTCCCTGGTCCTGCCTTTGGGGTCACTTCAGGGTTGGGCGGTGGCGCCCTCTCCCGCTCCGCGGGGGAGGGACGGGGAGGGGGGGCCGGGGGAGGCCGCAACCTCGCGATGCTCCTCCTGGCCACCCTCCTCCTCTCCGCCTGCGACCTCCCCGAGCACCACCCCGACGTCCCGGTGGTGCGCGCGGCGCGGGGTGTGTTCGCGGTGCGGGTGCCGGCACAAGGGAATCTGCAGGCGGTCCGGGCGACGCCGATCACGGTCCCGGTCGCGGCGCAGGGGCCGTTCCGCATCGCCTGGCTGGCGCCGGACGGCAGCCGGGTGCACGCGGGCGAGGTGGTGATCCGTTTCGATGCGACCGAGATGGTCAAGAGCCTGGCCGATGCGCGCGACGACGGGGCAAGCTCGACGCTCAAGATCGGCAAGCAGGAAGCCCAGGGGGAGGCCGAGCTCGACAAGCTGGACCGCGACGCCGGTCTCGCCCGCGAGGAGCTGGAGGCCGCGCGGCAATTCCACAAGAAGGACGAAACCCTCTACTCGCGCCATGAGATCATCCAGTCGGACATCGATCAGGACCTCGCCAAGGACAAGGAAGAGCACGCCCGCGGCGCCCGCCGCACCCGCGCAACGCTGGGCGCGACCGAGCTGGAGCTCCTCGCCATCGAACGGCGCCGCGCGGAGCAGAAGCGCCTCCAGGCCGAGCAGGGGCTGCGCGCCCTCGAAGTGGCCGCGCCGCACGACGGCGTCCTCATCCTCCAACGCGACTTCCGCGGCCAGACGGTGCGCGTGGGCGACTCGGTGTGGAACGGCCAGCCGCTCGCTGAGATCCCCGAGCTGGGCGAGATGGAGGCGGAGGTCTACGTGCTGGAAGCCGACGCCGGCGGTCTCGCGCCCGGCAAGCGGGCCGCGGTGGTCCTCGAATCCCGGCCGGACGTGGCGTGGCCGGCCACCATCCGCCGCGTCGATCCGCTCGCCAAACCGCGCCTGCGCGGCTCGCCGGTGCAATATTTCGCCGTGACCCTGACGCTCGCCCGGACCGATCCGCGCGTGATGAAGCCCGGCCAGCGCGTGCGCGCCACCCTCTTCCTCGACGAGCGCCGGGACGTCGTCGCCCTGCCGCGCCAGGCGGTCTTCGAGCAGGAGGGGAAGGCGATCGTCTACGTGCGCCATGGCGGCTCCTTCCAGCCGGTGGAGGTGGCGCTCGGGCCGGCGAGCATGGGCCGCGTGGTCGTCGAGAAGGGGATCGCTCCCGGCGACGAGGTGGCGCTCATCGATCCCACCCGGGCGGACCGGCCGGCCGGCAAGCTGGAGGAGACCGGGAGCGGCGCAGCGGCACCGTCTCCGGGTGCCGCGCGATGAGCCCGCGCGAAGCCCTGCTCGCCGCCGCCGGCAGCCTCGCGGCACACAAGCTGCGCTCGGCGCTGACCATGCTGGGCATGATCTTCGGCGTCGGCGCGGTGATCGCCATGCTCTCCATCGGCGAGGGAGCGGAGCGCCAGGCGCTGGGGACGATCGAGCGGCTCGGCCTGCGCAACGTCCTGGTCCGGGCGCGCGATCTGAACGACCAGGAGGCGAAAGAGGTCCGCCAGAAATCGCTCGGCGTCTCCGCCCGTGACGCGGCGGCCATCACCGAGGCGGTCCCCGGGGTCGAGCTGGTGGCACCGCGGATCGACATCGAGCCCTGGAAGGTCCTCTCGGCCACGGGGAAGACCGCCGCCACGGTCCTGGGCGTCTCCTCCCGCCACGCCGGGCTGGCCCATCTGCAGATCGCCGAGGGGCGCTTCCTCGATCCGCTCGACGAGAGGACCCATGCCCAGGTCGCGGTGATCGGGCCGGGCGTGCGGCGCGACCTGTTCGGCTACGGACCGGCCGTGGGGCAGCTCTTCAAGGTGAACGACGTCTGGCTGGAGGTGGTCGGCGTCCTCGCCCCGGTGGGGGAGGGGACGAGCTTCCAGGGCGTCTCGATCGGCGCGCAGGCGAGCGAGATCTACATTCCGGTGACCACCGCCGAGCGGAAGTTCGACCATCCCCCCCTGGACGCGCCGCTCGACGAGATCGTCGTCCGCCTGAAAGAGGGAGCTGATCCCGCCGCGGCGGCCCAGGTGATCGGCGAGCTGCTGCGGCGCCTCCACAGCGGCGCCGACGACTACCAGATCGTCGTCCCCGAAGCGCTCCTCGCCGAGAGCCGGCGGACGCAGCGCCTGTTCAACGTGGTCATGGGCTGCATCGCCGGCATCTCCCTCCTGGTCGGCGGCATCGGCATCATGAACATCATGCTGGCCACCGTCCTCGAACGGACCCACGAGATCGGCCTGCGGCGGGCGGTGGGAGCGCGGCGCGGCGACATCCGCTTCCAGTTCGTCGTCGAGTCCTTCGCCATCAGCCTCCTCGGCGGCCTGATGGGCATCGCCGCCGGCCTCGCCATCGCCCGCGGTGTCGCCCTCTACGCCGGCTGGGAAACCGTCGTCACCGGCACGGCGATCCTCCTCGCGACCGGCGTCGCCATGGCCGTCGGCCTCGCCTCCGGCATCTACCCCGCCACCCGGGCGGCGGCGCTCGACCCGATCGAGGCGTTGCGGTGGGAGTAGGGGGGCGGGGCCGTGGGGGCCGTGCAGGGTCCCGTCAAAGTCCTCGTAGCCGGCGCTGTGAGGACCCTCACCCCCTAACCCCCCCTAACCCCCTCTCCCACACGCACTCACACCCGCCCGGGAGAGGGGGAACCGGAGAT
>Ga0062379_10000175_pt1 | contig 12015 bp, 14 predicted proteins | sample DOMMetBare2Fresh_2_FD_59484 | JGI IMG/M metagenome (GOLD analysis project Ga0062379, IMG submission 59484) | Wetland sediment microbial communities from St. Louis River estuary, USA, under dissolved organic matter induced mercury methylation -... | ecosystem: Environmental > Aquatic >...
GACAACGTCGTGCATTTCCAGACGAGCTGGGTGACCCAGGGGAAGAAGATCGGCCAGACCGCGCTGGCCTTCGGAGCGGACGACATGGGCTCGATCATGATCGAGGAGAACGTCGTCTCCTCCGCCGGCACCTCCTACCGGATGAGCCAGGACGAGATGGAGCACCTGATCACCGCCGCCGGCTACGTCCCGAAGCAGCGGACCAACCTCTACGAGCGGCTCGTCACCCGCAACGACACCGCCGAGCAGGCCCGCAAGTACCGCCACGCCCTGACCCCGGCCAACCGGGACCTGGTGTCGTCGGCGCTGCTGCCGGTGCTGGGGTGACGGTCAAGGACCGCAAGGACACCAAGGACGTCAAGGACGAAAACAGGGCCGGGCGGTGTCCTTGCAGTCCTTTGAGTCCTTGATGTCCTTGCCTCCGGCCGGTCACTCCCACTTGATATCCGGCATCCGCAGCCGCTCGACCTCCCGCCCCTCCTCCTGAACGGTCTTCTCCAGGATCTCCTCCACGTCGTCCACCGTCACGCCGCGGTACCAGAGGTTGTGGGGCCAGACGGCCACGGTGATTCCCTGGCTGCAGTGCTTGAGGCAGCCGGTGCGGGTGACCATCACCCGGTCGCGGAGGCCCAGCTCCTTCACGCGGTCCTTGAAACGGTGGTACACGGCGAGGGCGCCGCGGGGGGCGCAGCTCGGTTTCCCCGACTCCGGCGGGCGCTCGTTGAGACAGACGAGGATCTGAGTCTGTGGCTTCGGCATGCCCCGATCATAGCCGACCGGCCGGCTGTGATAAGTTGAGCTCCGTACTCCAAGGAGGGAGAGACGATGCCTTGGTGGGCTTGGATACTGTCCGGCCTCGTCCTGCTGGGACTGGAGCTGGCCTCGGGAAGCTTCTTCATGGTGTTCCTCGGGGCCGCCGCCATCGTGGTCGGCCTGCTCGATCTCCTATTCGCTCCGGGCCCCATCCTGGAGTGGCTGCTGTTCATCGGCCTGTCCGCCGGGCTGGTGCTGCTGGTGCGCAAGCCGCTCCTCGGCAAGCTCCACATCAAGAACGATCCGCGCGACATCGACAGTATGGTGGGGCTCCCGGCGGTCGCCTCCGAGGTCATCCCGCCCGGCGGGATCGGCCGCGTGGAGATGCGCGGCACGGTGTGGAGCGCCCACAACGCGGGCACCGCGCCGCTCGCCCCCGGAGACCGCTGTCTTGTCGAGCGCGTCGAAGGACTGACGTTCTGGGTCCGCAAGGAAGGCGCAGCCTGAGGGGCTGAGACAAAGGAGAGAACCATGGGATTTTTCATCATTCTCGTGCTGGCCCTGGTGTTCATCATCATCCTGGCCAAGACCGCGATCGTGGTGCCGCAGCAGAACGCCTACGTCGTGGAGCGGCTCGGCAAGTACAGCGGCACGATCGGAGCCGGTTTCCACATCCTGATGCCCTTTCTCGACGTGATCCGCTACAAGCACTCCCTCAAGGAGACGGCGCAGGACATCCCGGAGCAGATCTGCATCACCCGCGACAACGTGCAGGTGGCGGTCGACGGCATCCTCTACTACAAGGTCCTCGACCCGGAGCGCGCCTCGTACGGCATCTCCAATTACCAGTTCGCGATCATCCAGCTCGCGCAGACGACGCTGCGCAGCGAGATCGGCAAGATCGAGCTCGACCGCACCTTCGAGGAGCGCGGCAACATCAACGCCTCCGTGGTCGGCGAGGTCGACAAGGCGACGGAGCCTTGGGGCGTCAAGGTGCTGCGCTACGAGATCAAGAACATCACGCCGCCCAAGGACGTGCTCGCCGCGATGGAGAAGCAGATGCGGGCCGAGCGGGAGAAGCGGGCCACCGTTCTCACCTCCGAGGGCTTCCGCGACGCGGCGATCAACACCGCCGAAGGCGAGAAGCAGCAGGTCATCAAGGCGTCCGAGGCGAAGAAGCAGCAGCAGATCAACGAGGCCGAAGGCCAGGCCGCGGCGATCCTCTCGGTGGCGCAGGCCACGGCCGAGGGCATCCGGCTGGTGGCGCACGCGATCGGCGCGCCGGGTGGCTTCGAAGCCGTGCAGCTCCGCGTCGCCGAGCAGTACGTGGAGCAGTTCGGCCAGCTCGCCCAGAAGGGGAATACCCTGGTGGTGCCGGCGAACGTGGCGGACGTCGCCTCGATGATCGCGCTGGCCATGAAGAGCGTGCAGCGGTCGGCCGGCTCGCCCACGGCTCCTCCGGCGCCGCCGTCCCGGTAGGTACCGGGTGGGGCGCCGCGCCGCTCTTTTCCTCCTGAGCCTCTGCACCGCGGGGGCTCTCCTCGGCTTCACGGTCGACGCCGCGCCGCTCCGCTGGGGAGCGGCGCTGGCGGCCGCCACCTTCCCCGTGGCATTGATCGCCCTCGCCGACCGGAGGGGGCGGAGGGGGCGGAAGGGGCGGCTGCGCCTGCCCCTCGTCCTTCTCTGGCTCGTCCTCGCGAGTGGGCTCCTGCTCCTGATGGCGCTGCCGGGCGGTGGTCCCGATTCTTTCTTCGGTCTCCCGCTGGGCACCGTCGTGATGCTCTTCTGGCTCGTGCCCCTCCCGTTCCTCCTGATCGTCTGGGCCTATGCATCTCGTTTCGACGTGCGCGAGGAGGACCTGGAGAGGCTCCGGAACATCGCCGCGGCGCGCCGGGACCGCGAAGGAGAGGAGTGACATGCCGCTCCTCGACCGGCCGCTGGTCATCGCCGCCGCCCTCGTCTACCTGGCGGCGACCCTCGCCATCGGCGTCTGGGCCACCCGCCGCACCCGCAGCCCGCGCGACTTCTGGGTGGCCGGCCAGGGCATGGGCGTCCTGGTCGCCGGCCTGGTCACCATGGCCGCGGCGTTCAGCGGTTTCGTCTTCCTCGGCGGGCCGGGCCTCACATACCGGATGGGGCTCACCTCGCTCTTCATCAACCTGTCGATCGGCTTCACCTCCGGTCTCCTCGGCTGGTCGGTGGCGAAGCGGCTGCGGCTGCTCGCCGAGGTGCGCGAGGTCTACACGATCCCGGACGCCGTCCTCTGCCGCTACGGCAGCCGCGCGACCTCGGGCACGGCGGCGGTGGCGATCCTGATCGGCACGGTCGGCTACCTGGGGACCCAGCTCCTCGCCCTCGGCCGCCTCCTCGAAGCCGTCCTCGGCCTGCGGGGCCTCGTCGGTGCGCAGAGCCTTCTCGTGGGGGTCGCGATCGGCCTCGCCGTCCTCCTGTTTTACAGCGTCGGGGGAGGCATGAAAGCCGGCGTGGCCACCGACGTCCTGCAGGGATCGCTGATGATCCTGGCCGCTTGCGCGGTCTGCGGGTACGCCCTGCATGCGGGCGGAGGCCTGGGGACCATCGCGGCGAGCATCAAGGGCTCGGAGCGGTTCGGCCGCGCCTTCCTGGAGCCGTTCGGCAAGGCGCCGGCGCTGACCGCGCTCAGCTTCTACTTCGTCTTCGGAATCGGTGTCCTGGGCCAGCCGCACATGCTCCACAAGTTCTTCATGGTGCGCGATCCGCGGCGCCTGCGCTGGCTGCCTCTGACCCTGGGCGGCTCGCAGATCCTCTGCCTGCTCATCTGGTTCGGCGTGGGGATCGCGGTGCCCGCCCTGGTGGCGCAAGGCAGGATGGCGCCGCTGGACAATCCGGACGACGCTGCGCCCCTCTTCCTCCTCCAGTTCACGCCCGAGATCGTCACCGGCCTCGCCATCGCCGGGATTCTCTCGGCGATCATGTCCACGGCCGACTCCTTCATGAACATCGGCTCCGCCGTCCTGGTGCGCGACCTGCCGCGCGCCTTCGGCCGCCGGGTGCAGGACGAGCTCCTCTGGGGGCGTCTCGCGACCGTGGGCGTGACGCTCGCCGCCACCCTCCTCGCCGCCCTCTACGACGACCTGATCGCCCTCCTTGGCACCTTCTCCTTCGGTACCCTGGGCGCCGCTCTCGCACCCGCGCTGGCCGTGGGCCTCCACTGGAAGAGGGTGCCGGCCTCGGTGGCCACGGCCTCGATCGCCACCGGGACGATCTTCAATCTCGGTCTCGAATTCCTGGGGCGCCAGACCTTCTTCCCCGCCCTGCCCAGGCCGCCGCTGCCGCCGGGAGCGCTACCCACGGCGGTTGCTCTGGCCGCCTCGTTCGCGGTGTTGCTGCTGGGGACGGTGCTGGTGGGGAGAGAGGAGAAGGTGGAGGACGACGTGGCGGTGGTGATGGACTGCTGAAGGACGTCGGTGCCGCTCCCTTCTCGCGAGCGGCACCGCCCCGCTACGGCTCTTTGAGGGGAGGAAGCTCGGCGGGAAGCAGGGGGTGGAAGGACCGGATCGTCCGGTCGGTGGTGCAGAGCGGAATCCGCCGGAATGCGCTATGGGCGGAGATCAGGCGGTCGAAGGGGTCCCGCGTCCAGGTCAGCTCCATGGCTTTCCGGATCAGGGGGACGAGAGGAACCTCGTCGATGACGAACCTGGGGTCCTCGCACAGCGCGTCCGTAAACGACGGATTCTGAAGCTCGATCCTCCGGATCTCGGCCAGGAACTGGATCTCCAGCAGGGTGACCGGGGAGACTCCCCAGGGGCGGTATTTCTCGATCCAGGGAAAGGCTGACAGCCGATCAGCTCCCGTGACGAGCCAGATGACGAAATGGGTGTCGAGCAGGACCTTCACGGTTCGGACCTGGTGGCGCGAGGCTTGAGGCCCTCTGGAGAGCCATCCCAATCCCATCCCCACTGGTCTGCGTCCTCGGTGTCCGGCACACGGATCAGCCCCCGGTAGTCGGGGATCTCCGAGGACTCTCGTGGCTCGGCCAGCCGGAGGACGAGCCGGGTTCCATCCCGCTCGATGAGGACCTCCTCGCCTTCCACGACTTCGTCGAGCAGCCGAAACCAGTGTTTCCGTACATCGGTCGCCGTCATGCGCTTCATGCGTACAGTGTACGCCCCGAAGGGTGGGTTCGCGCAAGACCCCCCGATTTGCCCTCCCGGGCGTCCCCTGTTACAATCCCTCCTCTTTGCGCCGGCCCTGTTCGGTGGGTCGGTGGAGTCTGCCCCCTGTGAACCTCGGAGGTCTGGAAACATGTTGATGATTCGGCTGCGCCGCATGGGCGCCCGGAACAATCCCTTCTACCGCGTGGTCGTGTCGGACTCGCGCAATACGCCGACCGCGTCGGCGCTCGAAGAGATCGGCTACTACGACGTCACCAAGAACCCGGCGCAGGTGAACATCGACACGGCCCGTGCACAGCACTGGATCAGCCGTGGCGCTCAAGTCTCGCCGACGGTCAAGAGGCTGCTCGGCCAGGTGGCGAAGAGTGCCTGAGATGGTGGACGACTTCGAGGAGCTGGTGCGCCTGCTGGTCGACCAGCCCGAAGAAGTGGAAGTCACCGAGATCCCCAGCAAGCGGGGGGGTGGCATCCTGGAGCTGAAGGTCGCGCCCGACGATCTGGGAAAAGTGATCGGCCGGCAGGGCCGGACCGCTCGCGCCCTGCGCACCCTGCTGGAGACCCATGAGGACCGGCGAGGCGTGCGCTATGAGCTCGAAATCCTCGAGGACTGAGCTGCGCGCCGACCTGCCCGACCGGGTGACGGTCGGCCGGGTGATCCGGCCGCACGGTCTCCGTGGCGAGCTGGTGGTCGCCGTGCTCACCGACGTCCCCGGGCGTTTCGCCCCTGGCAACACGCTCCTGATGGCCCGTGAGGAAGGTGGGCCGGCCGAGCCGGTCGTGGTGGATTTCGAGCGCCCCCAGAAGGGAGGCGTGGTGGTCCGCTTCGCGGGTGTCGAGGATCGCGACCGGGCCGAGGAGCTGCGTGGCCGCTGGCTGGAGGTGGAGCGGTCGCAGGTACCGCCGGCACCTCCCGGGGTCTACTACCACTACGAGCTGCTGGGCTGCCGCTGCGCCGAGGGCGGGCGGGATCTCGGCGCGGTGGTGGACCTGGTCGAGGACGGCGGCGGGCTGCTCCTGATCGTCGCGGACGGCGAGCGCCGGGTGCCGGTCCCGTTCGTCGCGAGCTTCCTGCGGGAGGTCGACGTGGCGGCCGGGCGGATCGAGCTCGAGCTGCCGCCGGGTCTGATCGACGTATGCGCGTCCAGGTCCTGACCATCTTCCCCGAGCTGTTCGCGCCGTTTCTGCACACCAGCCTGGTGGGGCGGGCGATCGAGAAGGGGATTCTGGAGGTGGGGGTCCACGACCTCCGCGCCTGGACGGAAGACCGCCACCGGAGCGTCGACGACGAGCCGTACGGCGGTGGCGGCGGGATGGTGATGACCGCGCCTCCGTGGCTCCGCGCGGTGCGCGGCCTCTCCGGCGCGGGCTCCGCGGAGGAGAAAGGGCAGAAACGGCCCTGGCGCGTGCTGATGTCCCCGCAGGGGGCGCGGCTCGACGACGCGAAGGTGCGCGAGCTGGCCGGACGGGAGGACCTGATCCTCCTCTGTGGCCGCTACGAAGGGATCGACGAGCGGGTGCGCGAGCTGGTGGTGGACGAGGAGGTCTCGATCGGCGACTATGTGCTCTCCGGCGGAGAGCTTCCGGCGCTGGTGCTGATCGAGGCGCTGTCGCGGCAGATTCCGGGCGTCGTCCAGCTCGCCGATTCGGTGGAGCAGGACAGCTTCCGCAACGGCCTGCTCGACCACCCGCATTACACGCGGCCGCCGGTGGTCGAAGGGCTCGCGGTCCCCGAGGTGCTGATGGGCGGCAACCACGCGGCGATCCGCCGCTGGCGCGACCTGGAGGCGCTGCGGGCGACGTGGACGAAGCGGCCGGACCTGCTGGAGCGCCCCGCGGTGCGGGCGCGGCTGACGAAGGAGCAGGCGCGGGCGCTGGCCGAGCTGGAACGTGTGGAGAGAGATTGAGCGGGCGGGTTGCGCGGCGATGCTGAAATAGAAATAATGACGGAAATTCCGTCCCCAGGCGGGCTCCGTCGGGTTTGACGAGGTGAGAGCCATGAACGTGTTGGATCAGGTCGAGAATGCGTATCTCCGCAAGGAGAAACAGCCCGACTTCGCGTCGGGGGACACGGTGCGCGTGCACGTGAAGGTGAAGGAGGGAGACAAGGAGCGCATCCAGGTCTTCCAGGGCGTGGTCATCGGCCGCCGGGGCGGCGGCACGCGCGAGACGTTCACGGTGCGCAAGATCTCCGGCAGCGTCGGCGTCGAGCGCATCTTCCCGATGTGCTCGCCCACGGTCGACAAGATCGAGCTCGTGCGGCGGGGCAAGGTGCGGCGCGCCAAGCTGTACTACCTGCGCAATCTGCGCGGCAAGGCGGCGCGCATCGAAGAGCGGCGGGACGAGCCCCGCGCCTGAGGAGCGTCTGAGCGGACATCGATCCGGAAAGGAGGCGCGGTGCCCAGGGCGGCGACGCTGGCGACCCCGGCGTTGATGGACCTTTTTGCCGAGGCCTATCGCCTCCGCCTGCTGCGGGGGCTGGAGGATCAGCTCGCCCGCTGCGGTTTCTGCCGGATCGCCGGTGTCGACGAGGCGGGACGCGGCTCGCTGGCCGGTCCCGTCGTGGCCTCCGCCGTGATCGTCGATCCGCGCTCGGCCATCCCCGGCGTGGACGACAGCAAGTGCCTGGACGCGCCGGCCCGCGAGCGCCTGGCCGCCGCGATCCGCGCCAGCGCCATCGCCTGGGCCGTGGTGCCGGTCTCTCCCGGCGTCATCGACCGCATCAACATCCTGGAGGCGACCCGGCAGGCCATGCGCCAGTCGCTGGCCCGGCTGTCGCCTTCCCCCGACATCGCCGTGATCGACGCCGTCGCCCTCGCCGGGCTCGGCATCCCCTTTCTTCCTCTCGTGCGCGGTGACTCCGTGAGCTACGCGGTGGCCTGCGCCTCGATCCTTGCCAAGGTGGAACGCGATCGCATGATGGTGGAGCTCCACGGGCAGTACCCGCAGTACGGTTTCGCCTCCCACAAGGGGTATTCGGTCCCCGAGCACCTGCGCGCGCTGGAGACCTACGGCCCCTGTCCGGAGCACCGCCTCACCTATGCACCGGTCCTGCCCCGGGAGGCGCGCTGCTGATGGCGGCCACCCGCGAGCAGATCGTCCAGGCCGCCGAGAAGTTCGTCGCGCGCGGCAAGATCGAGCCGGCGATCCGCGAGTACCGGAAGGTGCTCGCCGACCATCCGAACGACATCAACACGCTGAACCGGATCGGCGACCTCTATGCGCGCATCCAGCGCATCGACGAGGCGGTCGACTTCTTCACGCAGATCGCCGAGCAGTACACGGCCGAAGGCTTCTTCGTCAAGGCGATCGCGATCTACAAGAAGATCCTCAAGCTCGATCCGGCGCGGATGGAGGCCTACGAGCAGGTCGCCGAGCTCTACCACAAGCAGGGGCTGATCAATGAGGCGCGCACGCAGTACCAGGTGCTGGCCGACTACTACGTCCGCAACGAGAACGCGGCCTCGGCGATCGCCATCTACCAGAAGATGGTGCAGCTCGAGCCGGAGAACCCGACGTACCACGTCAAGCTGGCCGAGATCTACCACCAGCAGCAGCTCATCGAGAAGGCGATGGGGGAGTACCGCGTCATCGCCGAGCTGATGATCCAGCACGGCCGGCCGCACGAGGCGGCGCAGGTCTATGAGCGGGCGCTGGACATCGACAGCCAGAACCTGGGGTTCATCGAGGACGCCGCCCGCCGGCTCCGCCAGGCCGACCATGTCGAGGGAGCCCTGCATTTCCTCTCGGTGGCCGTGGACCGCAATCCGAACGCGGAGCCGGTCAGCCGCAAGCTGCGGGAGGGAGGCGGCTTTGCCGCGGCCCCCGCGGCGTACGAGCCGCCGGCCGATCTCGACGCCGAGATGGAGCTGCTGATCGAGGTCGAGCCGGAGCCGGCCGTCCAGCCGCCCACCCTCGAACCGGCCGCCGGTCCGGGAGCGGCGCCCCGCATGGCGGACCCCGGCCTCGGCGCCATCCTCGACGAAGACGAGCTGACCTTCGACCTGGGAGATGAGGACGAGCTGGCGAAGATCATGGCGGAAGCCGCCTCCCAGGTCGGCGGCGGCCCCGCGGCGGCCTCGGCGAGCCAGGAGGACGAGTTCGAGCTCGATCTCGACGACGTGCTCGCGGTCGAGATCGAAGGCGGCGAGGACGAGGAGCCGTCCACTTTGTTCAAGCCGCCGGCGGACATGCTCGGCGCGGCGGCGCGTCCCGCCTGGTCCCAGGAGGCGGCTCCCCGGCCCGGCGCGGCGTTCGCACCGCCTCCCGCACCGCCGCCGGCCGAAGCGCCGGAAGCGGAGCAGGAGATCGAGCTCGAGCTGGAGCTGGACGACCCGTTCTCCAGCATGTCGATGGACGGCTGGACCACCGAGCCGCCCCCCTGGCTGACCGCCGAGCCCGAGCTGGACGCCGAGCCGGAGGCCGCCGTCGAGGAGCCCGCGGCCCCGGCGGCCGCCGCACCGGAGCCGGACGATCTGGAGAGCGTCACCGAGGCCGTGGTGTTGGCGCGGTATGGCCTGGAAAACAAAGCTGTCGAGCGCCTCGAACAGGCTCTGCGGCAACAGCCGGACCACCTCCAGGCGCTGGCGCTGCTCATCCAGTTCCATCTGGACCAGGCGCGGCAGGCCGAGGTTCTGGAGCTGGCGAACCGGATGTCCGAGGCCGCCGCGCGCCGGGGGCAGGTGGAGGATTGGCAGAAGGTCCGGACGAAGCTGGCGGATGCCGGCTACCGGTTCGATGGAGAGCGTGTGCTCGCCCCCCAGGCGGCCCGCCCGGCCGCCGCCCGGCCCGCCGCCGGGAAGGTGGACGACCTGCTGAAGGACCTCCTGAAGCCGGCCCCCAGAACGCCGCGGCCCGCGGCTCCGCCACCGGCCGCTCCACCCCCGAGACCCGAGCCGGTCCTGGAGGAGCTGACCTTCCCGGAGCCGGAGCTTCCGGAGACGCTCTTCGCGGAGCCTGGTTTCGCCGAGCCCGGCTTCGTGGCGCCGGCATTCTCCGAGCCGGAGCTGCTGGAACCGGTGTTCCCCGACGCAGGGTTCGCCGCGCCGGACGTCTTCGCCCCGCCGGCTCCGCCACCGGTCGAGCCACCGCCGCCGGCTCCGTCCCGGCCGGCCTCTCCGCGCAGCGTCTTCGATCCCTTGCAGATCGGCGAGCTGGTGGAGAGCGAGGCGGAGGACTGGTCGGCCCTCGACGTGCCCACGCCGCTTCCGCCGGAGCCGGCTCCGCCGCCCGAGTCGGTGGCCGCCTCCATGCTGGACGACACCGGCAGCATGAGCTGGCTCGACGAGGCGGACCGGCACCGGGAGGAAAAGAAGGGGGCCTCCGCCGGGATTTTCGAGGAGGAGGACGATTTCTTCGATCTGGCGGGCGAGCTGGTCGAGGAGCTGTCGCGGGAGGAGGTCTTCCAGCGCGACGGGGTGACGATCCAGTCCGAGCAGTCGCTCGAAGACATCGTCGAAGGGTTCAAGAAGGGGGTGGCCGAGCACCTCTCGCCCACCGACTACGACACCCACTTCAACCTGGGGATCGCCTATCGCGAGATGGGGCTCCTCGACGAGGCGGTCGGCGAGTTCCAGCTCGCCGCCAAGGACCCGTCCCATCTGGTGCTCTGCTGCTCGATGCTGGGCCTCTGCTTCCTCGACAAGGGGCTGCCGGACCTGGCCATCAAGTGGTACACCCGGGCGCTCGCGGCACCCGGCATCAGCGGGGAAGACCAGCTCGGCATGCTCTACGACCTCGGCAACGTCTACCTGCAGGTCGGCGACACCGCCAGCGCCTACAACACCTTCGCCGAGCTCTACGGGTTCGACGCCAACTACCGCGACGTGGGGGAGAAGCTGCAGGAGCTGGCGGCGCAGTAGGCCCCACTCCTCCCCCCCCCGAGGGGGCCTCCGCCGCGGGTTGCAACTCCGATCCGTACCCGATACCGTACCCGGCCATGAGCCACGGACATGACCAGCGGACTCCCTGCGGTGTGGACGCCGCACCCAGGAAGCGTGTCGAGGTGCGGCGGGTCGACGAATGCCGGACGTTGGACGAGATCTTCACCTGGTGCCTTCCCGCGTTCGGCGGGGCCTGTCTGCGGCGGATCTACGGGATCCTCGACGAGGCCATCGGGGCGGGTTGCCCGCTCACGCTGGCGGTCGCAGGACCCATCACGGTCTCGGGCCAGCACCAGGCCTGGCTGATCCCTCTCCTGGAGACCGGCTGGGTCGCCTACTTGAGCACCACGGACGCGGTCTGTTATCACGACGGCCACCGCAGCCTGGACGAGCACCGCGAAGGTCCCGTGTTCGAGGTCCCCATCTTCGGCGATGACGGTGCGCTCCGCGACGAGAAGACCATCCGCGTCACGGACATGGCGTTCGAGGAGGACGTCCTGTTCCGGCAGGACCAGTTCATCACCGCCTGCCTGACCCGGCCGGAGTTCCAGAAGTCGATGACCGGGACCGAGCTGCGGTTCCTGTTCGGCCGGATCTACGCTGCCCAGGAAGAGGCGAACGGGGTCCCTCCCGGCCTCCTCTCGGTCTGCCACCGGCTGGCCCTCCCCATCCTGGTCGGCGCTCCCGCGGACGGCAGCCTTTTCCTGAACTCGATGAAGCTGTGGGCCATGCAGCGGGCAGGGCTCATCGAGAAGTACGATTTCTCCCTCGATCTGCACGGCGAGGTCTTCGAGTCCTGCGCCTATCACCACTGGGGCCTCTTCGGACAACCCTCCCGGGCTCTGGCGACCCTGATCCTCGGGGGTGGCGTGCCGAAGAACTACAACCTGCAGCCCGAGCCCGCCTTGAGCCAGATCCTCGGCCTCTCCGAGGTCAGCGGATACATGTTCGACGTCCAGATCGTCAGCGCGCCGGTGACGGAAGGCTCCCTCTCGTCCTGCCCGCCGGGAGAGGCGGTCACCTGGGGCAAGGTGGACCGTGATTCCTACCAGAAGACCACCGAGAGCATGCAGGGCGATTTCTCGGCCCTGATGCCGTTCCTGGTCAAGGCGCTTCTGGAGAACCGGGAGAGATATGCCCGGCGGCTGGAAGAGATCGGGGAGGACGCACTGTTCAAGGAGTCACCGAAGGCGGCCGGCTATCTCCGCCCCCGTGAAGGATATCGGCTG
>Ga0062379_10000183_pt1 | contig 11717 bp, 8 predicted proteins | sample DOMMetBare2Fresh_2_FD_59484 | JGI IMG/M metagenome (GOLD analysis project Ga0062379, IMG submission 59484) | Wetland sediment microbial communities from St. Louis River estuary, USA, under dissolved organic matter induced mercury methylation -... | ecosystem: Environmental > Aquatic > Freshwater...
CCCTCACCCCCTGGCCCCCTCTCCCATCCCCTCCCCACCGCCGGGAGAGGGGGAACGTCCACGGACGCTTCATCTCGCGTCACCCCTCTCCCGGTTGGGCGGGAGGGGATGGGAGAGGGGCCGGGGGTGAGGCTCCCCTGTCCCGCTCCGCCCGCCTCGCGCACCCACATTGGTAGCAGCCTGCTGTTCCTGCTTTTAATCCTTGAGTGGAATCTTGTGCGGCCGGCGTGGAGCCGGTCTGCCGTTGAAGAGGAGTCTTCCATGTCCTGGAGCTTGCAGAAGGGAGTTGTGGTCGCGGGTCTCGCCCTGGCTCTGGCCGGTGCGGTGGTTCCGGCGGAAGCGGCGCGAGTCAAGGTGGGGGATGAGATCCCGTATCCGGTGAACACGCCCAGGGCCTATCCCCTGGGTGGCCCGACGCGGCCGGTGGCCTGGGCGGAGACGGTCGTCTCGCCGGGCGCCGAGTTCCTGCGTCTCCATTTCCAGAAGCTCCATCTCCCGGATGGGGACTTCCTGACCGTCTCCAGCCCGGACGGCACCGAATTCTGGACCTACACCGGCAAGGGTCCCCAGGGGACCGGCGAGTTCTGGTCGTTCAGCGTCGATGGCGACACGGCGATCATCGAGCTGCACAGTGGCGACCGGATCGAGAAGGCCAAGGCGCGGCGCTATGGCGTGTCCATCGACCGCATCGCTCATGGCACGGCTCCCCTCTGGGAGGACGAGGGTGGCGAAGCCAGGATCATCTGCGGTACGGATGGCAAGAAGGACGCGGTCTGCTATCCCTCGGTGAACACCAACCCGGTGGCGCGTATCTCCTTCCAGAGCGGCGGCTCGAGCTACGTCTGCACCGGCTGGCTGGTGGCCGGCGCCAACAGCAGCACCATGCTGACCAACAACCATTGCGTCGCGAACCAGACCGAGGTCAGCACCGTCCAGGCGCGCTTCAACTACCAGCGCACCACCTGCGGCGGCGCGACCACGGCCTCGTACACCACCTATGCCGGCGGCACCTTCCTCCAGACCAGCGCGAGCCTCGACTACTCCCTGCTCACCTTGTCGGGGAACCCCGAGGCGACCTGGGGCGAGTACACGGCCACCAGCAAGAGCCCGACGGCGGGCATGACGATCATCGTCCCGCAGCATCCGGGAGGGACCGTGAAGAAGGTCGGCTACTACGAGAGCTCGACCGGCACCACCCGCTGCTCCGCCCATTCGGTCAACGTGACGATCAGCGGCTACACCTCGGGCAGCCAGATGCGCTATGCCTGTGACACCGAGGGCGGCTCCTCCGGCTCTCCGGTCATGGACGCCGGCACCGGCCGCATCATCGGCCTGCACCACCTCGGCGGCGTCGGCGGCTCGACCTGCCTGAACGGTGGCACCCAGATGAAGAACGTCTGCTCCGCCGCCGGCTCCCTGCTGAGCTGCGCCACGAACTGAAGCTCGTTGACCCTCTCCGGGCCTCCGGCACGCGTCGCCGGAGGCCCGGTCCTGGGAAGAGCCAACCCGAGGTTTGGGCTGCTCCGGCCCCGCGGAGGCGTTACTCTTGAGCATCCCGCCCCCCCGGGCGCACGCCGGGACCTTGTTGTAGCCGGAGTCGCCGATGACATACCGGGCGAGGGAGATCGCCGAGGAGAGGGGATGGGCCGGTAGGTCAGATAGAATGCAGGCGGGGCGCGCGACTCTCTCCAACGCCGCTGCGCCGGGAATCGGAATGCCCGAGACAGAAGCCACAGCCCGTATCAAGATCAACAGGCTGCTCGAAGCCGCCGGCTGGCGTTTCTTCCCGGAAGGCGACGCTCCCGCCAACGTCCGCCTCGAGACGGGTGTCGCGGTCAAGCCCACCGACCTCCACGGGCTCGGCGACAACTTCGAGAAGGCCGGAAAGGGCTTCGTCGACTTCCTGCTGCTCGACGCCAGGGGCTTCCCGCTCCTCGTCCTGGAGGCCAAGGCCGAGAACAAGAATCCGCTCGTCGGCAAGGAGCAGGCCCGCAAATACGCCCGGTCCCTCAACTGCCGCTTCGTCCTCCTCTCCAACGGCAACCTGTACTATTTCTGGGACCTGGAGCGCGGCAGCCCTACCTCATCACCTCGTTTCCGACACCCGGTTCCGTCATCGGCTATCAGAAGGTCACGCCCGACCCCGAGCGCCTGATCACAGAGCAGGTGGGCGACGACTACATCGTTCTCACCGAGGCGGCCCTATCAGCTCAAGGCCATCCATCGCCTTCAGGCCGCGGTCGGAGAGGGCAAGGACCGCTTCCTGTTCGAGATGGCCACCGGTACCGGAAAGACCCTGACCGCCGCCGCCGCCATCAAGCTCTTCCTTCGTTCCGGCAACGCCCGGCGCGTTCTGTTCCTGGTCGATCGCCTCGAGCTCGAGGACCAGGCCAAGAAGGCCTTCGCCGCCCTTCTGTCGGCCGACTTCCGGACGGATGTCTACAAGGAGAACCGGGACGACTGGCGCCGCGCCGAGATCGTCTTCACCACCGTTCAGTCTCTCCTTTTCAACAACAAGTACCAGAAGCTCTTCTCGCCGACCGATTTCGATCTCGTCATCTCGGACGAAGCGCACCGCTCGATCGGTGGCAACGCCCGCGCCGTGTTTGATTTCTTCATCGGCTACAAGCTGGGCCTGACCGCCACGCCACGCGACTACCTCCGGAGATTTGAGAGCCTGACTCCAGGCACGGTTCACCGAGAAAGCAGCCGAGAAAGGCGACGCCCGTTTTGTTCGCATAACTGACATCACCGAGGATGGTGTGCTTCGAGCGGAGGACCCAAGGTTCATTACGCTCACAAAAGAAGCACGGGAGTCGCTGCTCACGAGCGGCGACATCCTCGTCGCCAGGACTGGTGCGACCTATGGCAAGACCATGATCTTCGAGGAAGCCTACCCAGCTGTGTTCGCCTCGTTTCTCATCCGGCTCCGTTTCCCGAAAGACCTTGTCCATCCTCGTTTCTACTGGGTGTTTGCCCAAAGCGACCTGTATTGGAATCAGGCAGGTGCGCTCATGACTGGCGGAGGTCAACCGCAGTTCAACGGGAATGCCTTGAAGCAAGTCAAGTTCCCCCTGCCGCCCCTTGCAACGCAACAAGCCATTGTCGCCGAGATCGAAGCGGAGCAGGCGCTGGTCGCCGCCAACCGCGAGCTGATCGCCCGTTTCGAGCGGAAGATCCAGGCTACGCTCGCCCGCGTCTGGGGCGAGGAAGGGCTCGCCGCTCCGGAGGCGGCGAGCAAGGGGGCGTCACCCCGGGTCGGGAGGAATCGACCGGGTGTCAGCAGCGGGGCTGTTTCCCCACGGCGGCCCCGGGCGCAGCGGGCGGGCCGGTCTGCGTGATTGGATTTCCGCGGCGTGCTGCCGGTATGGGTGGTCGTTGAGGCCGGGAGACGCCCCGGCCGTTTACACCCGGCAGGGTGGTGGCGGCGTACTGGGGCGTCTCTACGGCGTCGCGGTGGTGGCGGGGAACTTTACGCGATCTTCCACCAGCAGCCTTTGTTCTGGGACTTGATTGGAGGGAAGGTTTCCCCCTTCGAGAGGGGAATCCTGCTCTCGTTGGCGGTCGGCGCCGGTGTCCAGGTCCCGTCCAGGTAGCCGTCGAAGGCGTAGGTTCCGGTTTTGGGGCATTCCTGCCCGGTCTTGTAGCGGTCGGCCACCTTCGCCCGCCGCCATCCGTTTCCGGCGGTGGTGCTTCGGGTGGCTGCCGGCCGGGTGGGTTGGGCGGGGCGCCGGCGGGTGTGAGGAGGGCCTTGCCGGTACCGAGCCCGGCCAGGGTGAGAGCGAGGAGGGAGGCGGGAAGAGGGGAGGCTTGTTGAGGGGCGCGCCCCGTGACGTGGGAGGAGGGTAGGCCTGCGCCATCTCTGTTCCGCCAGCTCGAGCAGGGTATGATGCAGGAGCTGCCGACAGGGAGGATTCGACTCGTATGAAGGAAAGCCAGCAGGTCGAATGGAAGGAGTCCTGGCGCGACGACTACCTGAGGTGGCTCTGCGGTTTCGCCAACGCGGAGGGCGGCACCCTGGTCATCGGGCGCGATGACCGAGGTGTGGCCGTGGGCGTCAAGGATGCCGGGAGGCTCCTGGAGGAGATCCCCAACAAGGTGCGGGACATCCTGGGCATCATGGTGGACGTGAACCTGCGGCAGGAGAAGGGCAAGGATCTGGTGGAAATCCGGGTCGAGCCGTATCCCAGTCCCATCAGCTACAAGGGCGAATACCACTACCGCAGCGGCAGCACCAAACAGGAGCTGAAGGGTGCGGCGCTGGAGCGGTTCCTGTTGAAGAAACGCGGACGCCACTGGGACGACGTGCCGGAGCCTTCTTTCACCGCGCGGTCCTGCAGTGCCGCGGCCTTGCGGCTGTTCAAGCAAAGGGCTGCAGAGAGCGGGCGGATGGACCGGACGGTCTTACGCGACGGCAGGGAGGCCGTTCTCGGCAATCTGGAGCTGATCGAAAGGCACGGCATCAAGCGCGCCGCCTGCCTGCTGTTCTCCGACCGCCCCGAGAAGTATGTGAGCGGTGCCTGGATCAAGATCGGCTTCTTCGTGACGGATGACGACCTCCGCTATCAAGACGAGGTGCACGGGAACCTCTTCGAGCAGGTGGAGAAGACGCTCGATCTCCTGCACACGAAGTATCTCAAGGCGTACATCAGCTACCAGGGCTTGCTGCGGCGGGAGACCTTCCTCTTCCCCGACGCCGCACTGCGCGAGGCCCTGCTTAACGCCGTGGTGCACAAGGATTACAGCAGCGGCATTCCCATCCAGATCAGCGTGTATGACGACCGGATCGTCCTCTGGAATCCCGGCGACCTGCCGGAAAAATGGACGCTGAAAAGGCTGCTGGGCAAGCACCCGTCCTGCCCTTTCAATCCGCTGCTCGCCAATGCGTTCTTCCGTGCCGGCTACATCGAATCCTGGGGGCGTGGCATCGAGAAGATCCATCGCGAGTGCCGGGAGCACGGGATCGCGCCGCCGGTCTACGATTTCGGCATGGCGGGCCTGATGCTGACCTTCCGCGCCAATTTCACGCATCTGCAAGTCACTGCCCTGGAGCCGGGCATGGGCACTACCCCATTCGCTACCCAAGAAACGACCGAGACTACCCAAGAAACTGCCCAAGAAACGACCGGGACTGCCCAAGAAATCACCGAGACTGCCCAAGAAACCGCCCAAGAAACGACCGGGACTGCCCAAGAAACTGCCCAAGAAACCGCTGAGACTGCCCAAGAAACCGCCGAGACTGCCCAAAAAAGAGTTGTTTCTCTGTTGCGTGCCCAGCCCTCCTTGACGCGCAGGGAGTTGGCAGACAGGATGGGCTTGAGCGACAGCGGCATCAAGTACCACTTGGAGAAGCTGAAAGCTGCAGGGGTGATTCGCCACGTGGGCGCGACCAAGTCGGGATATTGGGAGATCTTGGAATGATCCTGATCGGCTCAGCCCCCTCTGGGGCTTCCAGCAAGGAGAACGATATGAGCGCTCGGGTGTTACTTCTCTTGGCCGGGGCTCTGGCCTCCTCTTGCTCAACCGGCGACCGGCCGGCCCCGGAGTCTGCCCTGACGGCCGCCCAGATCACGATCGACGACAAGGTCAACCCCGGTGCCGGGGACGCTCTGTTCCTCGGCGCCGGCGACATCGCACGGTGCAGCGAGATCGAGGGTGCCATGGCGACGGGCAACCTGATCCGCGCCCTCCTCGGGAAATACCCCGAAGCGAAGGTGTTCACCGCCGGAGACAACGCCTACGAACGCGGCACCACCGCCAATTTCAAGGATTGTTACGAACCGGCCTGGGGCTCGTTCAACGACCGGACGGCGCCCTCTCCCGGCAATCACGACTACTACACGAGGGACGCCCGGCCCTACTTCGACTACTTCGATCACTACCGGAGCGATCCCGGGGCGAAGGCGCGCGGGTACTACAGCTTCAATTTGAGGGATTGGCACATCGTCTCGCTGAACAGCGATCTCCCCATGGATGCCGCGTCGCCTCAGGCCACATGGCTCGAGAGCGATCTACGGACCAGCGGCCAGCCGTGCATCCTGGCGATCTGGCATCACCCCTTGTTCAGCAGCGGGGACGAGCATGGGGCGGATCCTCGTGATCCCGGCCGCTTCACGGACGACCTGTGGAAGACGCTGGAGCGTCATCACGCGGACGTCATCCTGAACGGGCACGACCACGACTACGAGCGCTTTGCTCCTCAGGACCATACCGGGACCGCTGCGCCCGGTGGCATCCGGCAGTTCGTGGTGGGTACCGGGGGCGCCGAAATTCGGGGCTTCGGGCCGGTTCGGACGAACAGCGAGGATCGGGAGCTGCGACACGGCATCCTGGTCCTGACGCTCGGCCCGAGCGCCTACACGTGGGCTTTTCTGGGCACCGACGGCACGGCCTACGATCACAGCGCCGGGCCGGTCGCCTGTCATGCCGGCGCGCCGGGCGCGGGCTCCCCATAAGACGACGCCTACAGCGGTGCCGCCTCCAGGGCCCGGCAGCGGGCGTTGCGGCAGGTGCTCAGGGCGTGGACCCTGTCGCTGAGCTGGCGCAGGCGTTTGGGGGTCAGCCGGCTGGCCTGGTTGTCCAGCTCGAAGGGGTCGTGGACGAGATCGTAGTACTCCCGCTCCCCCGTCACGTGCTCGACGAACTTGAAGGTCGTGGTGCGCAGGCCGAGGTGGCTCACGTGCTCCTCGCCGGGCGGCCCGTCGGGCGGTTCGAGGAGGCCGTTCTCCTCTTCCCCGGAATCATCGAAGTGGTACTGCTCGAGGAGGACCATCTGGCGCCAGGAGGCCGGCGGTTGCTGCGGAGCGCGGAGGAGAGGGGCGAAGGAGCGGCCGTCCGGAGAGACCCGCGGATGGGTGCCGGCGAGCTGGGCGATGGTCGGCGCGAGATCCACGGACTCGACCAGCGCGTCGACCCGCGCCCCGGCCGGAACGCCCGGCCCGCGCACGAGGAGCGGCACGTGGACGTCCTCTTCATAGGCCGTGTACTTGCCGGCCGAGAGGCGGTGCTGCCCCATGTGAAAGCCGTTGTCGGAAGTGAAGAAGAAATAGGTGTTGGCGAGCTGGCCGTTCCTCTCCAACTCGTGGACCAGGGCGGCGATGGCGGCGTCGACGGCTTGCAGGCTCTGCAGGCGGCGGCGGTAGAGGTTGTCCATCGTGCGGATCTGTTGCTCGGTCAGCAGGGGCCGGCCGCGGATCCCCGCCGGCTTGTCGTGCACGTCGGCCTCGTTGAAGGACGGTGTGCGCGGTGCCCGGGCGCCGGGAAAGAGCCCCGCGTCGCGGGGGGCCGGGGGGCACGGCTTGTGCGATGCATACGGCGCCAGATAGAGGAAGAAGGGAACACCGTCCGCGGCCGCCCGCGCCACGAAACCGGTGGCTTTTTCCGCCAGGACGTCGGTGAGGTAGTCGGCAGGCTCCCGCCCATGCACGGCCAGCGTGCCGTTCTCGTTCAGCGTGTAGTTGTACTGGCCGTAAGGGTTGCCGGCGGCCGGCACGACCCATTCGCTCCATCCGGGTGGCACGTGGGTCCGGTCGGCCGGGTCCGGATAGCCGTTGAGATATTTGCCCATCAGCGCCGTGCGGTAGCCGGCCCTCTGCAAGGCGACGCCGAGGGTGCGCTCCTCATGGCCCAGCTCCAGGAAGCGGGGGAAGCCGCCGTCCGGGGGAAAGTTCGTGTAGATCTGGAGGTTGTGCGTGTACCGTCCGGTCAGGATCGAGGCGCGCGACGGGCAGCAGAGGGAGAGCGGGACGAAGGCGTTGGTGAACGTGGTGCCCTGCTCGGCGACGAGCTCGCGCAGGTGGGGCATGGCGTCGAGCGAGCCGAGGAGGAGGTCCTGGTCGTCGGTGAGGACGAGGATGACGTTGGGCCGCGGCGCGGTGGCCGGGGTGGCGGACGGGGGCGCATCTCCGTGGCGCGGTGCCAGCGCCGCCACCAGAAGGCCGAGCCCGAGAAGCGTCGCAAGCCCTGGAGAAGATCGATGTCCGGTGTTCATGAGTGAGTGCTCCTTCACAAGTTGTATACGGCCGGCGTCTCGGAAACGCCGCGTCGCCCCACGCGCTACGTTCCGCCGCAACGGGTCGCCAAGGATCTGACCGAGCGGCAGCGACTGCTTCTCACCCTCCTGGCTGCCAGCCCGTCAGGGCTTGCGCTGCGGGATGTTCGGGCGGGTTTGGGGGAAGCGCCTGCGGAATGGGAGCTCGAAGACGACCTGGCACTGCTCAAGCAATTGGAGTTGGTCCGGGCACTGGGGCATGGTCGTGGCGCTTACTGGAGCCTTGTAGATCAATGAGATACGTCGTGCCGGCGCCTGGCTCCTGTTCGACTCCTATTCTGGGCTTATTCCGGCTTATTCCCGGCCAATTCCCCGGGTGGGCTCTGCGGCCGGGCGGTTGCCGCCGTAGACCGCCACGTCGGCGGTGACCGGCGGCGAGGGGGCGCTCCGGCCCCCCCGGCCTCCCTGTGATACCCTCCGCGCCATTACCGGCCGTCGTGGCGCGAAGGAGGCATCGTGCAATACGTCTCGTTCCTGGGCATGATCGTGTTGTTGCTCATCGCCTGGGCGCTGTCCAACAACCGGCGCATCATCCCCTGGCGCGCCGTGATCACCGGCACGCTCCTGCAGGTGGCCTTCGGAGTCATCATCCTGCGGACGCCGATGGGCAAGTCGTTCTTCGCCTGGCTCACCGAGGCGGTCACCTCGCTCCTCGATTTCAGCGACGCCGGGGCGCGCTTCGTGTTCGGTGACAACTTCTCCGAGCACTTCTTCGCCTTCAAGGTGCTGCCGACGATCATCTTCTTCTCGAGCCTGATCACCATCCTCTACTACCTGGGCGTCCTCCAGTGGGTGGTGAAGATCTTCGCCCAGGTGATGGTCAAGGTGATGGGGACGTCGGGGGCCGAGTCGCTCGCCTCGGCGGTCAACGTGTTCGTCGGGCAGACCGAGGCGCCGCTCCTCATCCGGCCGTACGTGCCTCTCCTCACCCAGTCCGAGCTGATGGCGGTGATGACCGGCGGCTTCGCCAATATCGCCGGCGGTGTGCTCGCCGCCTACGTCGGCATGGGGATCGAGGCCGGGCATCTCATCGCCTCCAGCGTGATGTCGGCGCCGGCGAGCCTGCTGATGGCCAAGCTGATGTTCCCCGAGACGGAAGAGAGCCTGACCTCCGGCTCGGTGAAGATGGAAGTGGAGCGCCCCTGGACCAACATCATCGACGCGGCGGCCGAGGGGGCCACCGAAGGGCTCAAGCTGGCGCTCAACGTGGCGGGCATGCTGATCGCCTTCATCGCGGTGATCGCGCTCATCAATGCCGGTCTCACCAAGCTCGGCGAAGGGTTCGACTGGATCCTCCATTTCTTCGGCTATGCGCTCAACCAGCCGATCACCCTGGAGCTCATCCTGGGCTGGCTCTTCCGCCCTCTCGCCTGGGTCATGGGAGTGCCCTGGAAGGACGCCGGCTATGTCGGCTCGCTCCTGGGGATCAAGACCGTGATCAACGAGTTCGTCGGCTATGCCCGCATGGAGGAGATGGTGCAGGCCGGCCTGCTGTCGGACCGTTCGCGGATCATCGCCACCTACGCCCTTTGCGGCTTCGCCAATTTCTCGTCCATCGCCATCCAGATCGGCGGCATCGGCGCCATGGCGCCGAGCCGCAAGGCCGACCTCGCCCGGCTCGGGTTCAAGGCCATGATCGCCGGCTCCCTGGCCACCTTTCAGACCGCGACGATCGCGGGCATGTTGTTGTAGAGGAGATTTTTCGATGCGCCGTCTTTTCGCGCTGTTCGCGCTGCTCCCCCTCGCCGTGGCCTCTCCTGCCGCCGCGGACGAGGACCTCCGCGAGCTGGTCACCCGGCTCGGCAAGATCGGCTCCTGCTCGAGCCCCAGCTTCTCACCCGACTCGACGCACCTGGCCGTCCTCTGCAACCTGAGCGGCCTGCCCCAGATCTGGACCGTGCCGGTGGCCGGCGGCTGGCCGACGCAGGTCACGGCTCTCGACGACCAGGTCAGCAGCGTGGTCTGGTCGCCCACCGATCCCGACGTGCTGGCGTTCCTGCTGGCCCCTGGCGGCGGCTTGAACGAGCAGGTCTACGTGGTGCGGACGAGCGGTCTCTCGCTGGAGCGGATCACCGAAGGCGGGGCGATCAACAACCGCCTGTACGGGTGGACGCCGGACGGCAAGTACCTCCTGCTCGGCTCGAACCGGGCCAATCCCGGCTCGGTCGACACCTATCTCTTCCATGTCGGGCTCGGCCGCCTCCGGCTCGCCGCGGTCAATCACGGGACCGGCACGGTCGACGACGTGAGCGCGGACGGCGCCTGGCTCCTGGTGACGCGGGTCCAGGGACGCGGCGATGCCAACGTCCACCTCGTCGGCCTGCGGGAGCGCGCCGATCTCCTGCTGACCCAGCACCAGCCCCCGGGCTCGTTCGGCAACGCCCGTTTCTCGCCCGACGGCCGGACCGTCTATCTCCTGGCCGACAAGGACCGCGACCGCGTCGCCCTCGTCCGGCTGTCGCTGCGCGCCGACACGCGCTCGCGGGAGGAGATCGAGCGCGAGCGGCGCCGGGAACGCGAGAGAGAGGAAGAGGAGGAGGAAGAGGGCGAGGCGGAGGAGCGCGAGGAGCGGGGGGAGGACGCGACGGGCGTCGAGGCTCCGCACTGGAAGGGTGCCGGGCCTCTGGAAGTGATCGCCGGCCGCGACGACGCCGACCTTTCCGGTTTCGAGATCACGGAGGACGGCACAACCGCCGCCCTGGTGTGGAACGTGGCGGGGGAGGCGCGGCTCGGCTTCCTCGATCTCGCCACCTTGAAGGAGACGCCCGGCCCGGATCTGCCGGGTGCCCTCGCCGGAGGCTTCGAATTCTCGCGGGACGGCAAGCTGCTCGCCTTCACCGTGTCGGGAGCGAACCTCCCGTCGGACGTCTGGGTCCTCGACCGGACCTCGGGCGCGCTGCGCCAGGTCACCTTCAGCCCGCATGCCGGCGTCTCCCTGAAAGCCCTGGTGGCGCCGGCGCTCGTGAAGTATCCGGCGCACGACGGCCTCGAGCTCTCCGGCTGGCTCTACCGGCCGCCCGGAGCCACGACCGCGGGTCCGGTGGTGCTCAGCTTCCATGGCGGCCCCGAGGGGCAGGAGCGGCCAAGCTTCAACGCGACCTACCAGGCGCTGCTCTCCCGCGGCATCTCCGTCTTCGCGCCCAACGTGCGCGGCTCGGCCGGTTTCGGCAAGCGGTTCCTCAGCCTGGACAACGGCGAGAAGCGGTTCGACGCGATCAAGGACATCAAGTCGAGCGTCGACTGGCTGGTGAGCCAGGGGATCGCCGATCCCAAGCGGATCGGCATCATGGGCGGCTCCTATGGCGGCTACATGACGATGGCCGGGCTCACCGAATACCCGGAGCTCTTCGCCGCCGGGGCGAACCTCTTCGGGATGATCAACTTCGAGACCTTCTTCTCCCACACCGAGCCCTGGATGGCCGCCGTCTCCACCACGGAGTACGGCGATCCGGCCACCCAGAAGGACCTCCTTCAGCGCCTCTCGCCGATCCACAAGGTGGACCGCATCCAGGCGCCGACCATCGTCCTCCATGGCGCGAACGACACCAACGTCCCGGTGGTGGAGGCCGAGCAGACGGTGGAGAGCCTCAAGAAACGGGGGATTCCCGTGGAATACGTCCTTTTCCCGGACGAAGGCCATGGCTTCCGCAAGACGGTCAACCGGGTG
>Ga0062379_10000187_pt1 | contig 11639 bp, 9 predicted proteins | sample DOMMetBare2Fresh_2_FD_59484 | JGI IMG/M metagenome (GOLD analysis project Ga0062379, IMG submission 59484) | Wetland sediment microbial communities from St. Louis River estuary, USA, under dissolved organic matter induced mercury methylation -... | ecosystem: Environmental > Aquatic > Freshwater...
CCGCCTTGAGCCGGGCCGGGAGGCGCAGCTCGTCGGCGAACGGCGCGTTCGTCTCCCGGTCCGCCACCAGCTCGATCGCCTGCAACAGTCCGCGCCCGCGGACGTCGCCGACGTGTGGATGCTGCCCGAAGGCCGCGGTCAACGCGGTACGCAGCCGTTCTCCCGCTCCGGCGACCCGGGCGAGGAGGCCTTCGGACTCCAATGCCTCCTGCACGGCCAGCGCCGCCGCGCAGGCCAGGGCGTGGCCCACATAGGTATGGCCGTGAGAAAAGCTCTGGGACGCGAACACCGCGTGCACCGAGGTGCGGACGAGGGTGGCGCCCAGCGGCAGATAGCCGCCGCTCAAGCCTTTTGCGAGCGTGAGAATGTCCGGCAGGATGCCGTCCTCTGCATGCGCGAAGTAAGGGCCGGTGCGGCCTGCCCCGGTCATCACCTCGTCGAGGATCAGCAGTACACCATACCGGTCGCAGATCGTCCGGATCTCCCGGAAATAGCCTGCGACGGCCGGCACCGCGCCGAGGGACGCGCCGACCACGGGCTCGGCGATGAAGGCGGCCACGTTCTCGGCACCCACGGTGAGGATCGCGTCCTCCAGCTCCCGCGCCGCCCGCAGGCCGTAGTCCGCCTCGGTCTCGCCCGGTTCCCGGTGGCGCCAGGCATGGCAGGGGGCGATGCGCGGCCAGTCGTGCAGGACCGTTTCATATCCCGCCCGCCGCGCCGGATTGCCGCTGACGGAAAGGGCGCCCAGGGTGTTGCCGTGGTAGCTGAAGCGGCGGCTCACGATGATGTGTTTTTCCGGCTTCCCCTGCCGCAGCCAGTACTGCCAGGCAAGCTTCAAGGCCGTCTCGTTGGCTTCCGAGCCGTCGCAGGTGAAGTAGACCCGGGCGCCCGGCTCGGCGAAGCGTCCGGCGATCACCGCGGCGAGCTCCTCCTGCGGCGCGTTGGAAAAGAAGGCGGTGTGCGCGAAGGCGAGGCGGGCGGCCTGCTCCTGGATCGCCGCGATCACTCCGGGGTGCCCATGCCCCACGCAGGAGATGGCGGCGCCGCCGCTCATGTCGAGATACGTACGGCCATCCGCCGCATGGAGATACATGCCGGCACCGCCCACCGCCAGCGGGTAGTCCTTGCCGGATTCCCGGTGGAACACCGAGGTCATCGTTTCCCTCCATGGGCCGCTGCCGTCCGCCGATGCAGATCACGCAGCACCTCCAGCTCCTCGTCCGAGGGAGCCGGGGTCTCCGTGACCTCCGGCGCGAAGCGGAGATCCCAGCCGGTCGCCTCCCGCACCGCGTCGCGAGTGACTCCGGGGTGGAGGCTCGCGACGGTCAGTTCTTTCGTCTCCGGGTCCGGCCGCATCACCGCGAGATCGGTGATGACGCGGGTTGGTCCCAGCGTCGTCACGCCGAGCCGCCGCCGGTGATCGCCGCCGGTGCCATGGCCGAAGGACGTGACGAATCCGACCTTCTCGACGAACGAGCGTCTCGACTGCTTGAGCACGAGGAAGACCTCGCCGCAACAGGTTGCGATCTCGGGCGCGCCGCCGCTCCCCGGGAGCCGCACCTTGGGCCGGGCATAGGGTCCGATCACGGTGGTGTTGAGATTGGCGTACTTGTCCACCTCCGCGGCGCTCAGGAAGCCGACGGTGATGCGGCCGCCTTGCAGCCAGTAGCGGAACATCTCGGGGACCGGCACCGTGGTCAGCGCCGTCTCGCAGAGCTCACCGTCGCCGATCGAGAGCGGGAGCACGTCCGGCGTGGTGCCGAGGACGCCCGATTCATAGATCAGCGTGATGCCCGGCGCATGCGTCAGACGGGCGAGATTGCAGGCCGCGCTGGGCAGTCCGATGCCGACGAAGCAGACGTCGCGGCTCGACAAGGCGCGTGCCGCGGTGACGGTCATCATTTCCTCCGGTGTCCAGCTCATGGCCGGGCCTCCTGCCCCAGCACGTGCTCGGCCATCCAGGCGGTGAAGCTCGCGCGCTCCCGCGAGATCTTGTCCCAGGCCTTGTAGGCCGCGTTGTCGCGCTGGTAGTAGCCATGGGTGTAGGAGGGCCGCGCGCCGCCCGGCGCCACCACCACATACCCGATCGTCCAGTGCGGGAGCACGACGGCGTTGGGGCTCCGCGGGCCGAGGTCCTCGACGATCTCCTCCACCGTCACCACCGAGCGCCGGGCCGCGAGGGCGGCCTCCTTCTGGATCCCGACGATCCCCTCGATCAGCACATTGCCCTGGCGGTCGGCCCGCTGCGCATGGATGACGGTGACGTCCGGCCGCAGAGCCGGGACAGCGGCCAGGACCTCCCCGGTGAAAGGGCAGGTGACGTCCCGGATGTTCGGGTTGACCTCGCGGAGCTCGGCGCCGAGATAGCCGCGCAGCACGGCGAAGGGGAGCCCGGCCGCGCCCGCGTCATAGGCGCAGGCCATCGCGGCGTGGCTGTGCTCCTCGATCTCCAGCGGCTGCGGCCAGCCGTTCTCGACCGCATCGCGCAGACGGTAGAGCGAGCCGACACCCGGATTGCCGCCCCAGGAGAAGATGAGCTTGCGGGCACAACCCATCCCGATCATCTGGTCATAGAGCAGGTCCGGCGTCATCCGCACCAGCGTCAGCCCGCGCCGCCCCTGGCGGATCACCTCGTGCCCCGCCGCGAAGGGGATCAGGTGGGTGAACCCCTCGATCGCCACCACGTCGCCGTCCCGGACGGTGGCGCGGATCGCTTCCGTGAGCGTCGTGATCTCCGCCATGGTCTGCCGCGTCCTCCAAGGAGGGACCATGGTACAACCAGCCGGGCTGGTTCCCAGTTGAGCCTCTGCGGATTCCTCTCATCTGCTATTATGGAAGCATGAAGACGACGATTGATATTCTCAAGCGGGATGCGATCGTGACGGCGATCAGCGACTTCAACCGGCGCAAGCGCCTCGAGAAGCTCGCCGAGCAGCTTGGGACTTTCGACCATGTCGTGTCTCGGGAGGAGCTGTTGCAGCTCCGGGAGATCGGCTGATCGACTGCCCCTCGCCCTGAAACCGCGCTGCATCGGCCCACTCGAACTGCCCGTCGCGAGAATTCGAGTGCGCATCACGCGGATTCGAATTCTCGCCAGGAGAATCGGACTTCACGGCGCGGGAATTCGACTTCCCATGGCATGGATTCGAATGCCCGCATCGCGGCTCGGACTTCTCGTCACGGGAATTCGAATTTCGACCTCACGGCTCGGACTTCCCGCCTCGAGGAATCCGCAGTGCGAGGCGGGAAGTCCAAGCCGCGGGACGTTTCGGCGTAGTGCCCTCACACCGGACCGGTGCCTCGCCGCGGTGGCGCACAGGCGGCTATTCGCCCGGCAGGATGGCCGGCCGGCGGAGCTGGCCCCGCACCCACTCCTTGCGAGCCTCCCAGGCCTCCTCGATCGACCGGTACTTCCGGACACCGGGGACGTGCTTCATGGGATGGAGCCAATAGGCGAACTGGGTGAGCGAGCAGGCGAGCCGGAGGTTGTCCGGGTCGAGAGGCGTGCGCGGCTGTGCCCCGGGCATGTCGGCGACCGAGCCCGGTTTTCCTGGACGAGCACTTCCAGGAAGTCATTGACGGCCGCTTGCTTAGCCGCGGGGAACCGGAGTGTTTCCATCTGCTGATTGAGACGCTCCCTGACGTGATGGACACCACCGGCGGCCAACCAGCTTCTCAGGTCGTCCACGGCGCTCCCGACCATTCGAAAACGGTCGGACTTCAGAACCTCCAACGCATATTCAAAGTTCCGTCGGAGAACCTCTTGCCAATCATCCGACTCCAGGTGCTCGATGAGGGACATCTGTTGGCAGCTCTCCCTTGTGCGCTCAACAAAAACTCCGGCAACGTGTATCTAAAGCTGCCTCCTCAAGCCCGCCGCCAGGCCTGCGCGGGAGCGTCCGGTGCGAGCGCCCGCAGATATTGCCGGTCGAAGGCGGCGAGCTGGCTTTCGAGATCGGAGTAGGGGCCGGGTTCCCAGGCGTTCGAGGAGACTCCTTTGTGCGCGTTGGCGCAGAGCTCCCAGTCCTGGCGGTTGGTCAGGTCCCAGAAGTCGATGGCGGGCTGGGGATCGAATCCCGGAGCGTTGATCGCGTCGGGATGGAAGTACCAGTCGCAGAAAATGCGGGTTTGGCCCATGCCCAGCGCCAGCGCGCGGTGGATCATCACGTAGTCGGGATGGAGCGACAGGAAGGCGGTCGGGAAGACCGTGTAGTAATAGACGCGCCCGCGCTCTTCCGGGGTGAGGCCGGCGAAGGGGACGGCACAGCGCCCGCCATGGCTGGTCATGCTGCCGTCGGGGTTGCTCATCCACATCGGCCCGCCCAGGACCGGCCCTTCGTCCAGATCATTCTCGGTGTTGCGGTAGGGGGTCAGCTTGTTGAGATGCGGATGGACCTTCGGGCAGTGGTAACACTCGCTGTAGTTGTGGAAGAACAGCTTCCAGTTGGCCTCGACGTCGTAGACCTTCTGGTGGACCGATTGCAGCTCGGGGAGCCGCCAGGCGCCGAACTTCCCTTGCAGGCCCGGCAAGGCGGCCTCGAAGGGGACCGGGTCCGGAGCGAGGTTGAGGAACAGGAAGCCCTGCCAGTCGGCGAGGGCGGCCGGCTTGAGGCCATGATCCCGCGGATCGAAGCCGGCGACGTCGTTCATGCTGGGGGCGGCGCGCAGGGTTCCGTCCAGCCCGTAGGTCCAGGCATGGTAAGGGCACTGGAGGGTGGCGCCGATCTCGCCCTGTGCGGCGAGGCAGAGGCGGCTGCCCCGGTGCCGGCAGAGGTTGTGGAAGGCGCGGACGGTGCCGCCGCCATCGCGGAGCACGATGACGCTCTCCCGGTCGAGCTCGAAGAGGAAATAGCTGCCGGGTGCCTGGAGCTGCGAAACATGGCCGGCGAGGAGCCAGGAGCGGTGGAAGATTCTCTCCCGCTCGGTGTGGAAGATCTCGCCGGAGGTGAAATACTCGCCGGGCAGGGTGTGCTGGCCGAAGGCGGTGCGCGTTTTCATGACGGTCTGCGATTCTAGCACCGGCTCGTGTGGCCTTCTTCACACCACCGCTTCCTGGTCCGGTGTTACCCTGACAGGTTGACGAAGGAGGACGTAGCCATGGCCGGACGGACGATGCGACAGATGGTTCTCGCAGGGACGATGCTCCTGGGCTTGGCTCAGGCGGGAGGGGCGGTGGTGCCGGCCGGCTTCTCGGATACCTTGGTGACCGGCGTGGGGTCCCCGACGGCCATCGCCTTCACGCCGGATGGCCGGCTGCTCATCACGACGCAGGGGGGGACCCTGCGGATCTGGAACGGCACCAGCCTGCTGGCCACCCCGGCCTTGACGTTCGCGGCGGCTTCCATCTGCAACAACTCCGAGCGCGGCCTCCTGGGCATCGCGGTTGATCCGGACTTCGCCACGAACCGCCGGATCTACCTCTTCTATACCGCCGAGCTCGCCGGAGGCTCGTGCGTCAACCGGGTCTCCCGCTTCACTTTCTTCGCCACGGCCGGCCAGGAGAACCTGGTCGATCCGGCGAGCGAGCTGGTGCTCCTCGACAACATGGCCTCGACGGCCGGCAACCACAACGCGGGCGACGTCCACATCGGCCGGGACGGCTATCTGTACGTCACCATCGGCGACGGCGGCTGCGACTATGCCGGGGACAGCGGGTGCGCGGGGGCGAACGACGCGTCCCGTGACCAGCACAAGCTGACCGGCAAGCTCCTGCGCATCACGCGCGATGGCGGCATCCCGCCGACCAATCCGTTCCAGGGGGCCGGCACGGCGCGCTGCAACGTGACCGGCGGGACGACCGCGGGCAACAAATGCCAGGAGACGTTCGCCTGGGGCTTCCGCAACCCGTTCCGCTTCGCGATGGACCCCAACAACGCCGGCACCCGGTTCTTCGTCAACGACGTGGGGCAGGGGGCGTGGGAGGAGATCGACGAGTTGCAGGCCGGCACCGACTACGGGTGGAATTGCCGCGAAGGGGCGCACACCAACAACACGTCCGGCCCGTGCAACCCGACGCCGGCGGGGATGGTGGACCCGATTTTCGAGTATCCGCATGGCACGCCCGGACCCGGCGGGATCAACAACTGCAACTCGATCACCGGCGGAGCCTTCGTGCCGAACGGCCTCTGGCCGGGGTTCGACGGTGCCTACCTGTTCAGCGACTACGTCTGCGGGGCGGTCTTCAAGATGACGCAGTCCGGCACCTGGTCGGCCACGAGCTTCGCCACCAGCCTCGGCGGGAGCAGCGCGGTCCATCTGCTGTTCGGTCCCTCGGGGAACAGCCAGGCCCTGTATTACACGACCTTCGCGTCCGGTGGGCAGGTGCGGCGGATCTCGTACAACGCGAGCGGCAACAACCCGCCGAGCGCCGTCGCCGCGGGGTCGCCCCTCTCGGGCTCCGTGCCGCTCACCGTCACCTTCGACGCCACCGGCAGCTCCGATCCGGATGCGGGCAACACCCTGACCTATTTCTGGGACTTCGGCGACGGGACGCCCGAGCAGTCGACGACATCGCTGACCATCCAGCACACCTACATGAGCGCGGGCCAGTTCATGGCACAGCTCCGCGCCCGGGACAACCAGTTTGCCTTCTCGCCGCCGGCGACCGTCCTCGTCCAGCCGGGTAACCTGGCGCCCGTCCCCACGATCCAGACGCCCTCGGCGAGCGACGTGTTCGCCGTCGGCCAGTCGTGGTCGCTCCAGGGGAGCGCCACCGACCCGGAGGACGGAACGCTCCCGGCGAGCTCCCTCTCCTGGACGGTGCTCCTGCACCACGACGTGCACACCCATCCGTTCCTCGGGCCGGTGACGGGCACGGGCATCCCCTTCGTGGCTCCGGCACCGGAGGACGTCGCCGCGGCGGAGAACAGCTATCTGGAGGTCCGCCTCACGGCGACGGACTCCGCCGGGCTGAGCACGACGGTGGTGCGGAACTTCGAGCCGAACCGGGTGACGTTGACGCTCGAGACCGTTCCGTCCGGCCTGGGGCTGCGGCTGAACGGCGGCACGGTGACCACGCCGTTCCCCTTCACCTCCTGGCAAGGCTGGGTGCTCGGCCTCGACGCCTTGCCACAGAGCGGCGGGGGCGGGGTGACCTGGGTCTTCGCCACCTGGTCGGACAGCGTCCTGCCGGCTTCCCCGCGGACGTTCACCACGCCGGCCACCGGCGCGACCCTCACCGCCACCTTCCAGCAGTCGGAGACGAGCGGGGCGGCCGACGTCTATACGTTCGCGCCCTGCCGGGTGGTGGACACCCGCGGTCCCAACGGCCTGGTGGGTGGCCCGGCCCTCGCCGCCGGCCAGACGCGGACGTTCCCGATCACCGGCTTCTGCGGTGTGCCGTCCTCCGCCAAGGCGGTGTCGGTGAACATCACCGTCGTATCCCCCTCCTCGGCCGGCCATTTCCGGATCTGGCCCGCGGACGACCTCGGCACCGGCACGGCCATGCTCACCTTCGCGGCCGGAGCGTTGCGCAGCAACCATCTGGTGTTGCCGTTGGGGACCGCCGGGGACCTGGACGTCCTCTGCGCCATCCCGAGCGGGACGGCGCATCTGGTGATCGACGTGATGGGGTATTCGCAGTAGGGGTTTGGAGGCCGGAGGCCTCCCGCGCCTCGCGGGCTTGCTGCTCGATCACGCTCACGAGATCGTCCGCGTCCGTCGTCAACCCGACCGCGTCCGTCATGAGCCCGGACGCTTGACTTGCTAAAACGTCCGCGTCCGGGTGGAGCCCGTCCGCGTCCGTCGTCAACCCGTCCGCGTCCGTTGTGAACCCGGACGCTCGACTTGCTAAAACATCTGCGTCCGGGTTGAGCCTGTCCGCGTCCGTCTTCAACCCGTCCACGTCCGTCGTGAGCCCGGACGCTCGACTTACTAAAACATCCGCGTCCGGGTCGAGCCCGTCCGCGTCCGTCTTCAACCCGTCCGCGTCCGTCGTGAACCCGGACGCTCGACTTGCTAAAACATCCGTGTCCGGGTTGAACCCGTCCGCGGTCCTGGATTCCTGACCCGGCCTCTTTTCGCGGCGGGCCTTGCGTTTCCGAATGCTGTACGGGGAAGAGGTGTCCAGGTCTCGGGACACGCAGGCCGGAGCATCCTTCGCGACCGTGGTGCGTCGCGCAAGAGAGGCGGGTAAGTCATAACGCCCGAGCCAATCTTGCGGTGATCACCTTCGCAAGGTCCTGATGAGTAGCTCCGAGCACGAGAAGCGTTCGGATGAGCAAATCCAAGGACACAGACTCATCGGCGGCTTCTACCTTTGCCATGCGACTCTGGCTCGACTGGAGTAGCTCGGCAAGCTGAACTTGGGTCAGTCGCCTCTTCTTCCGATATTCGCGAACCGCATCGCTCAGCTTAAGTCTGAGCTCGATATAGGCAGACTCCTCAGGTGTCAGGCCAAGGAATTCTTCCGTCGAACCGACTCTCCATCCATGAGCCTCAAGACGAGCTTTCTTTTCCCTGTCCACGAGCCCCTCTTTTCCGCTCCGAAACGAAGACATGCTGTTGGCATCGAGCAAGTAACGAAAGCCGGCCCGAGTCAAAGCTCGATGTCCTTGAGCGGTGGGAGATCGTCCTCGTTGATCTCAGGAAACTCCTCCTCCAGCGGTTCCCACGAAGCCAGAAGCTCCAACACAGACGGTTTTCGAACCGGCTCGACGATCAGCCGGTTCCCTTCCTTGCGGAGGAGCGCTTCATGGCCGGGAAGCTCGAGATCCCGGGGGATGCGCACGGCTTGATTGCGTCCATTGCGAAACAGGGCCACGATCCGTTCGGTCTCCCCGGCATTCTCCCGGCCGCCGGAGCGACCTATGTACCGACATAGGCTAGGCTAACATGGGTCGCCTGCCTACAGCAGCCGCAACTCGCGCTTGATCTCGGCGATGCGTGCCTGGACTTCGCCGCGGTCGAGGGAGCGGTAGCGCTCCGGGAGGATCTCGTGCGGCTGGTGGATTCCATCACGGCGCAGAGGATCTGCATCTCCCGCTCGCGGCTGTTCGAGGAGGGACGAAGTCGGCGAAGGCCCTCTTCAGATGCTCGGGGGAGGACTTCGGCCGATTCGGCGGCTTCGGCTTCCAGGACGGCGCGGACGAGCACCGCTTCCAGATCCGAGCCGGAGAGGCCGAGGATCTGGCCGCGTCGGCCTCGTCGATGACCGACCACCACCCCCACCGGGGTTCAGCCACGACAGGTGCCACCCCTGGGTACGGCGTCAGCGCAAGCCTATCGGCTTCTGGCGTCCTTGCGAGACTTCTGCCTTTTCACCTGGCACCCGTCCGGCCAGGGCCGGCATGATTGACACAGACGCTGAAAAGACGTAAGTTGTAGTCCAATGACGCTTTAGGGGCTCCACGTTCGGCTCTGCTACTCCCGAAGGGAGAGGCATCGCGGGCTGGCGGTGAGGCGGCTGAGGCGTCGAAGCTATGCGGTGAGCTGTCGCCATGGCAACGTGCAATGCCTGCTATGTTAATTCAAACTACAGCAGCCCGGCTTCGGCAGGCAATAGCCGATGGGCTCTCTCCCACAATAGGGACTCATCGCGCCTCTCGCCGAGAGCAAGACAGAGATTATGAACCCCCGATGGGCTCGCCGACGGATGGGGAGATTGATGACTTCATTGCGAGCAACCCTCTTTTGGAGCCTGTCATGGTTGAGCAGCTCATGAGCGAAGGCATTCTCGGCTATGCGGCTAAGGGAGTCACACTTTCTGCGAGCACGTACAGAGAGTTCAAGGAAGCTGTCGAAGGGTGGGCCGAAAATGAGACTTGGCTTGCAGCTGACGAGCCTTGGCTTGTGCCTATCTCGCCGCCACAGCCACATGAGACCGCCCTCTGGCTACCAGAGACTGATCTGCGCCCTACCTGGGTGGATGCATCTCCGTCGGCTTTGCTATTGGCGGCCGAGATTCTTTCGTCTGGTCGTATGCTTCATGAGCTGCACTGGCGGGACTTTGAATTGCTGGTTGGAGAACTTCTTGAGCGAGAAGGCTGGAGTGTCTTTGTTACTCGTGGCTCAAGAGATGGTGGGATCGATATTATTGCGGAGAAGGTTGATCCAATAATCGGCCAGCTCAAGGCGCTATGGCAAGCGAAAAAGTACTCACCATCTCGCAAGGTACGCCTTTGTGAAGTGCGAGAACTGTCGGCGCTTCGCACTACGGAGATGGCCACCAAGGCACTGGTCGTTACCACCAGTCGGCTGACCAGGGGTGCGCTTGACTGGATCAGGAGGGACACTTTTGGTTTGGGCTACAGAGAAGGCCGAGAGGTTGAGGAATGGGTGAGGAAATCCCTTGGGGTAAGCAGATTTTAGTGGTAAGGACGCATAACTCTGGCCTCCAGCGGACGGCTGACGCCGCACGCTGAGGTACCACAACGTTAGGCGTAAGCCGCCAGAGGGTTCTAGAATGAGGAGACAGAGAGAATTTCCCAATGCGAGGGGTTAATCTCTACGAATACACGGTTGAAGCCAGGAAGAGCTTGTCGTTTCCTTCTGGCGGGCCGTGCGTTTTTATTTCTCATAGAAAAACGGATCTGGAGGCGGCAAAGGCTATTGCAAGGTTCTTGCAGTACGATGTTGGGGTAAATATCTACTTTGATGAACACGATGCAGCTCTCGGCGCAGCAGCGATATCTGGCGATGACAAGAAGATCGTAGAGTGCCTTGAGCGAGGGATTGAGGTGTCCTCGCATTTGCTGGGGCTTCTAAGTACGGCTACGAAGGACTCTTGGTGGGTCCCCTTTGAGATTGGCTCGGCACGCCGCAAAAGGGCGCATATCGGTTACATTCTTCTCAACGATGTAGACAATCTTCCTTCGTATCTTAAAATTGCGCGCTTGGTTGCCAGTGAGAGAGAACTTAAGGATTGGGCGCGCGAACTTAAGAACATCGTCTTGTGGGAGCAGAAGGCTTATGAACCGCCGCCAAGTATCCCCTATCTCTCCCGAGAAAGAAACAGCTCCTCTGTGAGATTCAGAAATGTCTCGTAACACTGGAGGTGCCCTGCCGTCAGGGTCAGCATTAGATAATTACAAAACGCATAATTACAAAACGCCTAACACGGGCCTCAAGCGAACGCCTGCTGGCGCCGCGTATGCCTGGCGACGTTGAACAGACAAGGCGATGGTCCCAGGTGGGTTGCAGAGCCTGAGCCGGTTCTCACGTGAAGCCTTTGAGGGCAGCGCAGAGCCGACTCGCCTATGTGCGGAACTTCAAGCGGTGCTCCTCCCGCGGTTGGAGGCGGCGGCCGATCGGCTCGCGGAGGCACACGTGATCGTGGACGACCTCCGGCGAGTCGGACACACGCTCTTTTCGTGGGACGAATCGCACGATTTCTTGATTTGGGGCGACGACTACATGAACCCGCCGCTCCCGACTCGCTTTCTGGTCGAACTCCGATGGCCGTCCGAGGACGAACCGTCTCAGCCGGTCGATGTCGCCATCACGTTCGGACGTTGGCCGAAACAGGACGAGCAGACGCGGTAGCTGTCTAACCCGGCATTGCAGTCGGACGGACGCCTTGGTCGCTGCGCTCCCTCGTGCGGCCACCGCTGAATGCCATACCCTTACACACATCCCGGGGGCGGTCTGCTTCCGCCCCTTCGGGGCTGGGATTTCCGATGCCTTCGATCCTGGGGCTCACG
>Ga0062379_10000188_pt1 | contig 11603 bp, 10 predicted proteins | sample DOMMetBare2Fresh_2_FD_59484 | JGI IMG/M metagenome (GOLD analysis project Ga0062379, IMG submission 59484) | Wetland sediment microbial communities from St. Louis River estuary, USA, under dissolved organic matter induced mercury methylation -... | ecosystem: Environmental > Aquatic >...
CTGGCCCGACTTCCGGCGCAAAGACCTGATCGAGGCGGTCCTCGCCTTCCAGAGCCGGGAGCGCCGCTATGGCGGCGTCCTCCAGCCCGAGCCGGAAGGCATGGCGCTGTTCGCCTCCGGCCGGGCCCCCCGGTGAGACCGCCGCACCACCGATGAAGCGCCTCCTGACCGCCCTCGTCGCGACGCCCGTGGCTCTGGCGGCGCTCTTCCTCCTGCCGGTCCCCTGGTTTCTGGCCTTCGTGGCGCTGTTCATCGAGATGGCGGTGTGGGAGTTCCTGGCGATCGTCCGGCCGCGGGCACCGCGGGCGCCGCTCGCGGCCTTGCTGGTGCTCGTCCCGGCCGCCGCGCTCGCCCTTTCGGCGTCGATGATCGAGCGGGACGGCGCCTTCGTCGCCGAGGAGCACCTGCTGGCGGCCTCGGTGCTCCTCTCGGTCGGCGTGGGCACGCTCGTCCTCCTCGCCCGGACTCCGCTCGAAGAGGTCCTCCCGGCGCTCGGCATCCTCTGCTTCGGCATCCCCTATTTCGCGGCGCCCATCGCCGCCGTCTCCCATTTGAAGCGGGCGGACCCCTGGCTGGTCTTCCTGCTCTTCGCGGTCGTCTGGCTGGGCGATACCGGCGCCTACTATGCCGGCCGCCGGCTCGGCCGGCACAAGATGGCGCCGGTGGTGAGCCCGAACAAGACGTGGGAAGGGGCCGCGGCGGGCTTCCTGGTGAGCCTGGCCGCGGCGGCGGTGTGGAGCGTCTGCCGGCTCGGCCGGGTGGATCTCGCCCTCCTCGGCGTGGCGGCCGTCACCGCGATGGCCGCCCAGGTGGGCGACCTGATGGAGTCGCTGATCAAGCGGGGGGCCGGTGTGAAGGACTCGGGCCAGCTCCTCCCCGGCCATGGCGGCGTGCTCGACCGCATGGACGCCATGCTCTTCGCGGCGCCGGTGATGCTCCTCGCCCTCTGGCTCCTGCCGGTCGAGGGCCTCACGGTTCCGCGCTGAGGCGCGGGAATGCGGCCCCGCGGCTCCCGGTTTGGTAGAATCGCAGTGTTTCGAAAGGCGACGACTTCATGATCTCCTTCCTTCAGACCATCCTCGCGTTCCTCTTTGCCCTGGGTGTCATCATCGTGGTCCACGAGGCAGGGCACCTCCTCGTCGCCAAGGCGTTCGGCGTCCGGGTCCTCACCTTCTCGGTCGGCTTCGGCAAGCGCCTGTGGGGCATCCAGCGCGGCGAGACCGAGTACCGGATCGCGGCCGTCCCGCTCGGCGGCTACGTCCGGCTGAGCGGCGAGAACCCGGAGGAGGCCAGCACCGACCCGCGCGACTTCCTCAACAAGCCGCGCTGGCAGCGCATCCTGGTCTACCTGGCCGGCCCGGCCATGAACGTCGTCCTCTCCGTCCTCATCTTCGCCGTCCTCTTCATGGTCGGGATGGACTTCCCGCACCTGCCGGACCTCCCTCCGGTCGTCGGGACGGTGGCGCCCGGATCGTCCGCGGCGCAGGCGGGCCTGCAACCGGGCGACCTGATCGTCCACATCAACGGCGAGGACGCCGAGAGCTGGCAGAAGCTGCTGGTGACCCTGGTCACCTCGCCGGAGCGCGCCGTGCGCCTCGACGTCGAGCGCCAGGGACGCACCTTCTCCGCGGTCATCACGCCCGCCCGCGACCCCCGCAACGACAGCGGCGACCTGGCCGGCATCCTGCCGCCCTTGCGGCCGCAGGTCACGCTCGTCGTCCCCGGTGGCCCGGCCGAGGCGGCCGGATTCCGCGAGAACGACACGATCATGCAGATCGACGGCCGCCCGATCCTCGACAGCACCGAGTTCGTCGATCTCGTCGGGAAGAGCGCGGGCCGGCGGCTGATCGTGGAGATCGAGCGCGAGGGCCGGCCGCTGGAGCTGGCCGTGGTCCCCCGCCAGGAGGGCAAGGTCGGCCGGATCGGGGTGGGGATCGGCTTCTTCCAGCGCTATCCGCCGCTCAAGGCCTTCTCCGCGAGCGTCGCGTACAACATCCAGATCGTCCGGGATACGGTGTCCATCATCGGCAAGATCTTCACCCGCGAGGTGTCGGCCAAGTCCGCGCTCGCCGGGCCGATCGAGATCGCCAAGCAGAGCGGCACGGCGGCCCGCCGGAGCTTCAAGGACCTGGTCCAGCTCATGGGCCTGCTCAGCATCTCGATCGCCTTCATGAACCTGCTGCCCATCCCGATCCTCGACGGCGGCCAGATCAGCATCCTGCTCGTCGAGGAGTCGATCCGCCGCGACCTGCCGCTCAAGGTCAAGGACGTGGTCAGCCAGGTCGGTTTCTTCATGATCCTCGCGCTGATGGCGGTCGTCCTGTTCTTCGACATCGTGAAGAACCTGCCCGACGGCCTGCGGCCCGGCTCGTGACGCCGCCCTGCACCTGAAAAGGAGCAATCCATGTCCGGTCTTCTCTCGATCGCCGACGAAGCGCCGAATTTCGACCTGAGCTCCACCGAGGACGCCGTCCTCATGCTCCGGGACGAGGTCTCGCGCACGGCCGTGATCGTCTATTTCTTCGCCGACCCCGCCGACAGCCGCACACATGCCGATCTCGACGCCTTGAACGGGCATCTCGACCGCTTGGCGCGCCAGACCACGCGCGTCCTCGCGGTCTCCCCGGCCCCGCTCGACGACCTGAAGAAGCTGCAGGCCGGCCGCAAGCTGCTCTTCCCCCTCCTCCACGACGACCGCGGCTTCTCGGCCGCCTATGGCGTGGCCGCCGCCGATCCGGCCCTGGTGCTGGTGAGCCGGCGCCAGCGCGTCCTCTGGCTGGCCAACCCGGTCGCCTCGGTGGCCGCCGCCCTGCCGGAGGCGGAGAAGGTCCTGGGGGGCCAGCCGTCGCCGGTGAAGGACTACCCGGCGAGCGTGATCAACGGGCTGATCGACAAGCTCGTGAACTGACCCGCTGCCGCCGGTTCAGGCCGCGCAGCACCGCGAGATCGCGGCGGTGCCCGGCCATCTCGTCGCCTGTCTCGGTCTCCAGGATCATCGGGACGGCGGCGAGCCGGGGGTCGCGGAGGATGCGCGCGAAGGCCTCCAGCCCGATCTCTCCCTCGCCGATGTGGGCATGGCGGTCGCGCCGCGAGGCGAACGGCCGCACCGAGTCGTTGAGGTGGAGGCCGCCGAGCGCCGGGCCGAAGCGCTCCAGGGCCTCGCTCCAGAAGTCGTCCCAGCCGGCCGTCTCGTGGATCGCGTAGCCGGCGGCGAAGGCATGGCAGGTGTCCAGGCAAACGCCCAGCCGCTCCGGCCGCGCCACCTCGGACCGGAGGCCCGCCAGGTGCTCCAGGCGGTCGCCGAGGCACGAGCCCTGGCCGGCGGTGTTCTCGAGCAGGATGCGCACCCCGGGGGGAGCCGCCGCGAGAACCTGGTCCAGGGCGGCGGCGACGCGGCCGAGGCCGGCCTCGCACCCGGCGCCCAAATGCGCTCCGGGGTGGAGGACCAGCCCCTCGACCCCCAGCCGGGCACAGCGCGCCAGCTCGTCGAGCAGGGCTTCGCTCGACCTCACCCGCAGATCCGGGTCCGCCGTCGCCAGATTGATCAGATAGCTCGCGTGAGCGAGGAGCGGGCCGACCCGGCTCGCCGCGTGGGCGGCACGGAAGCTCTCCACCTCGGCCTCCGGCAGCTCCCTGCCCTGCCACTGGTTGGGGTTTTTGACGAAGATCTGCGCCGCGGTACAGCCGAGCTCCGCCGCCCGCTCGAACGCCGTCGCGAGGCCGCCCGCCACCGAGACGTGCGTGCCGAGAGGAGGGAGGGGGGCCATGGGGCGGGATTGTAGGCTTTCTGCTCGGTTCCCTTCTGACGCTCGCTCTGGGGCTCGGTGCCAACATCGCGGCTCTCGGTACGGCCTATGCCTCCTGGTGGCGGCGACATTGCCAAGCTTTTCGACGAACGGGTTATCTAAGGCCGCTCACTTGAACAGCTTCAGGAACACCACGTAGAGCACGAACCCGTCGTCGGGTCCGGCCACGGGCACGCCGACGTCCAGGTTGACCACCGTCTGCCAGGGGCCGATGAACGTGCCGCCGAGGCCCACGCCGCCGAGGAGCTCGTTCTCGAGGCCGGTCGCCTCGTCGGTCGCCCAGGCGGCGTCGGCCACCGCGTCGAGGCGCAGGACCTCGCCGATCTCGAAGCCGTAGGTCAGATGGGCGGCGAAGGCTTCCTCGGCGCGCACGCGGTTGGACTGGTAGCCATGCACGCGGGTGCCGCCGAAAAAGCCAAACTGGTACTTGCTGAAGCGGTCCAGGTCGGAGCCGCCGGAGTAGTCGATCTCGGCGCCGATCTTCTGGAAGCGGGGGAGGTACCAGTTCTTGCTCGCCCGCAGGTCCCAGCGCTGGAAGTCCTTCTTGTCCTCGCTCCAGTCGGGATTCCCCGGCAGGCCCCAGAAGTCCCACTCGGAGCGCCGGCTGTAGCTGCCGCGTGCCCGCAGGCCATAGCCGGCGCGCGAGAAGCTCACTCCCAGCTCCACCGAGTGGATCAGGTTGTCGCTGGGGACGAGGAAGTTGTCCACGGTGTTGTCGGTGTCGCCATAGGTGAGCGAGACGACGTCGTACTCCAGGCTGAGCTTGGTGAAGTTGCCGAGCGGATGCCCGAGCTTGAGGCCGAGGCTCGCCGGCCGCTGCTCCACCTCCTGCTCCTTGGCTTCCTTGCCGTTGGCGTAGACGGTGTCCGCCAAGGGGAGGGCGATGGCGAAGGCGTTGCCGCCGAAGTCGAATTTGCTGCCGAACAGGCGCGGCTGGGCCGCGTTGACGGTGAGGAGGGCGCCGGCGAAGAAGACGTTGAGCTGCTGGCCCGTCCCCTTGAAGTCGAAGGAGAAGTAGTTGATGCCTCCCAGGGGGAGGGGGTAGTCGAGGGCGTCGTCATAGAAGACGCCGCCGGCCAGGAAGAGCTTGCTGGTGTCGAACCCCTCCTTGACCACCCGCTCGCCGGCGTCGTCCTTGACCAGGTAGCGCAGCCCCTTGTCGGTGTCGCGCACCATGGTCGCGTCGGAGGCGGCGGTCGCGGCGCGCTCCGCTTCGAAGTTGGCGCCGTTCACCCGCACGTCCGTGAGCACGGTCTCGCGCTCGACCACGGTGGTGGCGTTGACCACCGAGAGGATCTGTTGCGCCACCATGCGCAGAGGCATGACGAAGCTCTCCGCCGACCACGGGGCGGGCTGCCCCATCGCATCGACCGGGGTGTACTCCATGGTCTCCTCGTTCGAGAGGACCTCTCCTTCGAGCCCGGTCTGGACGGCGCGGGTGCGCAGGCGGGCATAGATCTGGCGGTCGATCCACACGCTTCCCTGGTAGAGCTTCCCCTCGGCACCCGGGCCGGCCGGGGCGAAGTCGACCACCCAGGCCTCGCGGTCGCCGACCTTGTCGGTGCCGCGGAGGCGGTAGCGGTACTGTTTGCTGAAGTGGATCTGGAGCGGCACGGCGGCCGCCTTCTCCGGCTGGATCAGCGGGATCTCGGGGAGCGTCTTGCCGCGCCAGCGGACGCCGTTGACGTAGAGGGTCTGCCAGGCCCAGTCGGTGCCCGCGTCGCTGGCATAGAAGGGACCCTGGAGGGTGGCCTCGAAGGTCTGGGTACCGGCGGCCGGCTGGAAGCGCAGGTGGGTGGTGTTGGTGGCGCTGTAGTGGTCGAGCTTGCGGTCCTGGGCGTCCTCGAACGCTTGCAGGCGGCGCAGGATCTCTTCCACCGGCATCTCGCGCTGCGAGGCGACCTCGACCTTCTCGGAGATCCCTGCGCGCTCTTCGGCCGTGGCGCGTTCCAGGCCGAGGACGGCGACGCGGCCGGGTCCGTCGATCCGGAGATCGAGGCCGGTCCCGGTGATCCGCCCGCTCGGCGGCGCCACCCGGCCCGGCTCATAGGGAAAGCGGGTCGGCCGGCGCAGGCCCGGATCGGGGAAATTGAGGTCGAGGGCGGTGGCCCCTTCCGGCGCGCGGACGATGACGCGGAGAGCCAGGTCCTTGCCGCGGACGAAGGCCCACGACTCGGGAGCCCCGGTGGGGGAGGAGCCCGGGTCCCACGAGAGGTCGCCGGTGAATTCGAGCGCCAGGAGGGCGAGCGGCCGGGCGGCTTCCGGGGCGAGCGCCGCGGTCTGGAACAGGGTCAGGTCGAAGCCGCGGGTGGCGGAGCGGGCGGCATCGGCCAGCACCTCGGCGGGCGGCACGGGGAACGGCAGGGCGTCGAGCACCACGGCGCGGCCGGGATCGAGCCGCTGCTGCACGGCTTCCAGGGCGGCGGTGAGCGTCGCCTCGGGCGCGGGGCGGAGGACCAGGGCCTCCAGGTACGCGGCGATCTCCTCGTTGTAGAGCGCTTCGAGGGCCGCCACGTCCGCGGCGAGCGGCTGGGTGGCCACCTGGGCATTCTCGTGGGCACCGGTCAGGGTGACGGCGGCGCGCTTCAGCAGGAATCCGTATTCGCCGGCCGCCGGCTCGCCCGGTTCCCCGGTCGTCCCGATTTCAGCGCCTTCCGGCCGCCAGATCACCTGGAACCAGGAGCCGGCCGGAGCCCGCCCGGCCACCTCCGCGGCGGCGCGCAGCTCCTCCTGGAGGCGCGCCACGTTCTGGGCGAGCGGAGCGGGGGTGCGGAAGACCAGGGAGAGCCACGGCGTGGCGCCCGCCTGGCGCAGCGCCTGTAGCTCCTCGGCCGAGGGCGCGGAGGCGCCGTCGAGCGGCACCTCCCAAGCGACGTAGAGAGGGCTCCCCGGCTCCAGCCTGGAGACCTTGGGGAGGAGAGCGGCGACCGCTTGCGCAGGCGAAGGTGCGGGTGCGGCTATGGAATCGAGCCGTACGCCCGCGCACGGCTTGCAGGGGAAGGTGGCGGCTTCCAGGGAGGCCGGGAGCAACGACGACAGAACGAGAAGAGCGGAAAGCCTGAAACGGTCCATGATGAAAGAGGATATCAGGCGGGGGCTTGATAGAATTCACTGTATGGATTTCTCCGGCCGCCTGGCCGCCTTCCCGATGGGCGACCTTCTGCAATGGGCAAAGAACGAGCGGCGCACCGGCGCCCTCGTCATCCGCCGCAGCGCGCGCGAAAAGCGCGTCTATTTCGACCGCGGTGACGTGGTCGGCTGCGTCTCCGACGATCCCGCCGAGTTCTACGGGCAGCACCTGCTGATTTACGGCCATCTCAACGAGCGCCAGCTCTTCCAGGCGCTGACCCACTGCACCCGGCAGAAGGTGCGGCTGGGTACCGCCGTGCGCGAGCTCGGCCTGTTGCCCGAGCCGGTCATCCAGAGGACTCTCCGCGAGCACATCGAAGACGCCATCTGGGACATGTTCCTCTGGCCACGCGGCCTGTTCTATTTCCAGGAGGAGATGCTGCCGGAGGAAGAGCTGTTGCCGGCGGCCATCGACACCATCGGGCTGATCCTGGAGGGGTCGCGATGGAAGGACGACCTGGAGCGGATCCGGCGCGTGCTGGTCCACGACAACGTGGTGATCCGGCGTGGCGAGCAGTGGCCCGGAAAGGACCTCGGCCCGCTCGACCGGCGGGTGTCCTCCACGGTCGACGGCCAGACCGTCGGAGAGCTCTACCGTCAGGTGCGCGGCTCCTACTTCCGCCTCCTGGAGAGCGTCTACCGCCTCTGCATCGCCTCGGTGCTGGACATTCAGGACGTCGGGGAGGAGACCGCGGCCGGCACGTTCGAGATGAGCGTCTACGACCTGCTCCTCGAACAGGCCACCGAGGACCAGGTGCTGGTGTCGCGCAGGCACATGGCGGTGCCGCTGGACCTTCTGGAGCGCTGCTGCCCGATCTGGGTGGTCCCCCCTTCGGACGACGAGCGCAAGCGGATGCCGGCCCGGGCGCGCGCCTTCTATGACCGCCTCGACGGCCACACCCTGCTGGCCGACGCCTTTTCAGCAGAGGCCCGCCAGCGTGGGCGCGAGCTGGACCTCCTCCTCTTGCAGCTCCAGAAAGGAAGGCTCGCCCTCCTCCCCGCCCCCCTCGACCGCCTCGAACGGAACGCGGAGGAGAGCGGGGTGCCGGAGAAGCGGCGGTGGTGGCGGCGGTAGGGGGGAAGAAGCAAGGACGACAAGGACACCCAGGACAACAAGGGCTCAGGAATCGGCTTCGGCTGAGCCCTCCGTGTCGTTGTTGTCCTTGAGGTCCTTGTCGTTTTCTCCCCCCTCCACCACCCCCGCCAGCTCCGCGAGAAACTCCTCCGCCCGCCCGCCGAGCCAGTCTTCTTCCAGCTTCCGGAACAGCCGGTCGCGGCGGGCGCGGTTCAGGCGGCCGAGGGCGAGGAGGCCGTTGTCCACCTGCGTGCGGCGCGCGGCGCGGAGGGCTTGGGGGTCCGCCTCCTCCTCGATCGCGAGGGTGAACAGCCGGGCGATACGGTCGGCGGCGGCGCGCTCGGCGGCGGCCGCGAGCTCCCTCTCCAGGACGTGCGCGTCGTGGAGCTCGCCCAGCACGTCCTGGAGCGCTTTGAGGCGTTTCACCAGGGGAACGGCGGCGGGGAGCTCGTCGAGCAGCGGCTCCAGCAGGTAGCGCAGGCGCTTGCCGCAGATCCGCGCCTGGTGCGCCTCGTCCTCGTCGTCCGCGTCCTCAATGCGGGCCAGGTGCTCGCCCAGCTCGGCGGTCTGCCCGCGGAGGATGCCGGCGGTGATCGCGCCGAAGGACGGCGGCTCGGAGTGCGGGTCGAGGTGGACCTCCGCACGGTAGACCGACAGGCTCTGGCGGAGCCCCTCTTCCAGGGGTGGAAACTCTTCGTCCAGGTGGTCCCACAGCTTCCGGGTGGCATCCGGCATCTTCTCGTCGAGGTGCCGCAGCATCCAGGTGAGGCCGGGGCGGTGGGAGGAGGACAGGTGCCGCGCCTGTGCGCGCAGCCACTCGATCTGCACCTCCAGGTCGCGGCCGGGGCCGGTCGCCCGGGCGAGGCGCCGCAGCCGGCGTTGCAGCTTCTTCGGCGGGCTCCCGCCGAGGACCGGCGCGTAGGCGCGCAGGCAGCTCCGCAGCCGCCGCAGGGCGACGCGATAGTCGTGGAGCGCCTCGGTGTCTTCGGCGTCCTGCAGGCGGGGGAAGGCGGCGGCGGCCTGGTCGAGGAACAAGAGGGCGATGCGGCGCGCTCCTTCTTCGGGAGCCCGCGGGAGCCGAGGCAGGTGGAGGTCCATGGCCGGTCCGGGTTCAGGCGGCGAGGCGCCGGAGCTGCGCGGGCGTCAGTACCCAGAGCAGGGTGGCGCTGCCGGCGCCCGCGTCCTCCGGCAGCTCGAGAAGGCAGGCCCCGCCTTTGCGGAAGGCGACGAGGCGCCGTTCGGCACCGGTGAGGAGCCAGGAGACGATGTGCCCCAGGCCCGGCTCATGGCCGACGGCCGCCACGGTCTCCTCCCGGTGCCGGCGCAGCCAGCGGAAGAACGTCTCCGGTGTCCCCTCGGGAGAGAGCTCCTCGATCTCCGCGACCCGGAGGCCGCCATAGACCGAGTCGAGGACCGCCCCGGTCTGCGCCGCCCGGGTGAGCGGGCTGGTGGCGAGCAAGTCGATCTCCGGGACGAGCCCCCGCAGCCCGCGCGCCACCTCTTTCATCTTCTTGCGCCCTTCGTCGGTCAGGGGCCGGAAGTTGTCGTCCTTGCCGGTGCGGGTGAACTCTTCCCGCTCCACGGCGATCGCATGGCGGATCAGGAGCAGTCGCACGCTGCGATCTTATAGAAAACGCGGAGGAAAGCGAGGGGCGGCGGTGTGACAGGGGAGCCCTCACTCCCGGCCCCTCTCCCGGGTCCTACCCCTCGTCCTCCTCATACAGCCCCGCGGCCTCCTTCAGGTGCTCGTACTTGGTGAGCTGCTCGGGGGTGAGGATCGCCGAGAACGCGGTGTCGAACTCCTCGTAGGCGGCGCGGATGTCGTCGCGGACCGCGTCGATGTCGACGACCGTCTCTCCGACCGTGCAGGCCACCGGCGAGGCGGCGTCGAGCTGGGTCTTGAGCTGATCCTGGAGCGGGCCGAGCTGGTCGTGCAGCGGCTTCAAGTCGGCCTGGAGCGCCTCGCGGAGGGTCTTGTAGGTGGCGACCTGCTCGGAGGTGAGCCGCAGATAGCGCGCCAGGAGCCGGGGATTGCGCAGGATGGCCCCCGGATTCTGCGGCGGCTTCGCGGCCTCGGCGAGGAACGGCAGGCCGACGAGGGCGAGGAGGACGGTGGCGGTGAGCAGCGACTTGGTCTTCGGCGTCATGGTCCGGAATCTCCTTATGGATTGGGGCACGGAGGCCCTCATTGCAGGTGGAACCCGCGGCCGGCGGTTTTCCTGCGCCCCGATTTCCCGCTGTGATAGTTTTGACCATGGGCCGCGGGAGGCCTCCCGCGCACCTTCCCCGGAGGAGAGAGCCGAGCATGGGTTCCGAAAACCTCGAGCGCACACCGCTCTATGCCTGCCATGTCGATCTGGGAGCGCGGTTGGTGGATTTCGCCGGCTGGGAGATGCCGGTGCAGTACGCGGGGGTCATCGAAGAGCACCGGGCAGTGCGCACGGCCGCCGGCCTCTTCGACGTCTCCCACATGGGTGAGGTCCGGGTGCGCGGCGCGGGCGCCGAGTCCTTCCTGCAACGGCTGACCCCGAACGACGTCTCCAAGCTCGTCCCCGGACGGGCGCACTACAGCGGCCTGCTCACCGACCAGGGCACCTACGTCGACGACCTCCTGATCTACCGGCTGGCGGCGGACGACTTCCTGGTCGTGGTCAACGCCTCCAACGCGCCGCGCGACTTCGAGTGGATCGCCTCGCGCGCGAACGGGGAGGCGGAGGTCACCAACGAGTGTGACCGCTGGGCGCTCATCGCCCTGCAAGGCCCCAAGGCCAAGGAGATCCTGGAGCCGCTCGCGCCCGGTGCCTCGGCGATCCGCTACTACGGCTTCCAGCAGGGAACGGTGGATGGCCGCCCGGCGCTCATCTCGCGCACCGGCTACACCGGCGAGGACGGCTTCGAGCTCTACGTCGATCCGGAGCACGCGGCGCCCCTCTGGCGGCGCCTGATCGACGCCGGCGCCTCCCCCGCGGGCCTCGGCGCGCGCGACACCCTGCGCCTGGAGGCCGCCATGGCGCTCTATGGCCACGAGATCGACGAGACGACGACGCCGTGGGAGGCCGGGCTCGACTGGGTGGTCAAGCTCGACAAGGGAGACTTCGCGGGGCGCGACGCCCTGGTGGCCCAGAAGGCGGCCGGCGTGCCGCGGCGCCTCGTGGGCTTCGAGGTCGAAGGGCGGGGAATCGCGCGCCAGGGGCATGCGGTTCTCTCCGGCGGCGCACCCGTGGGCGCGGTCACCAGCGGCACCTGGAGCCCGACGTTCGAGAAGGCGCTGGGCCTGGCGTACGTCCCGCCGGAGCTCGCCGCACCCGGCACGCCGCTCACGCTCGACGTGCGCGGCAAGGCGCTCGCCGCCCGCGTCGTCGCGACGCCGTTCTACAAGCGCGCGAAGTGAGGAAACGGCGGGGAGAGATGGTATAAAGGGACGAGACCCACGTTGTAGCAAAAACCGCTTCGCCCGGCTTGCCGGGGAGCCAACGAGGAGCGACAGGGAATGTATCCGAGCGAGTATCTCTATTCGAGGGAGCACGAATGGGTCCGCGTCGAGGACGACATCTGTGTCCTCGGCATCACCGAGTTCGCGCAGCAGGAGCTGG
>Ga0062379_10000194_pt1 | contig 11431 bp, 6 predicted proteins | sample DOMMetBare2Fresh_2_FD_59484 | JGI IMG/M metagenome (GOLD analysis project Ga0062379, IMG submission 59484) | Wetland sediment microbial communities from St. Louis River estuary, USA, under dissolved organic matter induced mercury methylation -... | ecosystem: Environmental > Aquatic > Freshwater...
CTTCGTCCTTGTACTCCTTGAGCTTGCGCTGCAACGTCCGCAGCCCGATGCCGAGGAGGTCCGCGGCCTTGGCCCGGTGCCCGCCGGTCCGCGCAAGGGTCTCCAGGATCGCCTGGCGCTCGATGTCCGCCATGGTCCGCGGCTCCCCCGCCACCGCCTGGACCGGTCCCCCGGGCGCCGACAGCGAGGTCGACTCGCGCACCTCCACCGGCAGGTCCCCCGGCCCGATCTCGTCGCCGTGATGGAAGATCACCGACGACTCGATCACGTTGCGCAGCTCCCGGACGTTGCCGGGCCACGGATAGCGGGAGAGCAGCTCCACCGCCTCCGGGCTCAGCGTCTTCGGCGGCTTGCCGTGCTCCTGGCAGAAGACCCCCAGGAAGTGCTCGGCGAGCTGTTGCAGGTCGCCCGCCCGCTCGCGCAGCGGCGGAATGCGCAGCGTCACCACCTTCAGACGGTAGTACAGGTCCTCGCGGAACCGCCCCTCGGCGACCTCCTTCTCCAGGTCGCGATTGGTCGCCGCGATCAGGCGGAAGTCGACGTCGATCAGCTCGCTGCTGCCGACGCGGGTGATCTGGCGCTCTTCGAGGACGCGCAGCAGCTTGACCTGCAGCTCCGGATAGAGCTCGCTGATCTCGTCCAGAAACAGGGTGCCGCGGTGCGACAGCTCGAACTTGCCGATCTTGCGCGACACCGCGCCGGTGAACGCCCCCCGCTCGTGGCCGAACAGCTCGCTCTCCAGGATGTCGCTGGGGATCGCGCCGCAGTTGATCGCCAGGAAGCGCTCGTTGCGGCGGGGGCTCGCACGGTGGAGCGCGTTGGACACCAGCTCCTTGCCCGTGCCGCTCTCGCCGATGATGAGGACGCTCGAGCGGGTCGGAGCGACCAGCTTCATCTGCTCGAACAGCCGCTCCATCGGCGCCGAGCGCCCGATGATGCTCTCGAAGCCGAAGCGCTTGTCGAGCATCTGCCGGAGGGTCGAGACCTCCTCCTTGAGCTGCTGCTTCTCCAGCAGGTTCATCACCCGCTGCCGCAGCTCGTAGAGGTCCACCGGCTTGGTGAGGTAGTCGTCGGCACCGACCCGCATCGCCTCCACCGCCGACTCGATGCTGCCGTAGGCGGTCACCAGGATGAGGCCGAGATCGTACTTGCGCTCCCGGACCTCCTTGAGGAAGGCCACGCCGTCCATGCCCGGCATGCGCAGGTCGCAGACGGCCAGGCGCGCACCGTCGTTCTCTTCGAGGAATTCGAGGGCCTTGCGCGCGTCGTCGAACGTGCGCACGGCGAAACCGGCCTTCTCGATGGCGATCGCCATCGACTCGCGGGACCCGGTCTCGTCATCAACCACCAACACCAAGGGATTGTCCTGCATGCAGGGTCATTCTGGCACATCATGGCCTCAAATCGGAATGGCAAGCCCCTCCTGTCGTAAACTGGCCCCCCGACGCGATATGACCCTCCCCTTCGACTCCCGGCCGGCACGCGACGACAGCACCCTCCAGGGAGTGCTCGACAAGGTCGTCTTCGCCAACGAGGAGAACGCCTGGAGCGTGGTCCGCCTGGCCGTCTCCGGCCATCGCGAACCGGTCACCGCGGTGGGCAACCTGCTCGGCGCCCAGCCCGGCGAGACCCTGCGGCTCACCGGCACCTGGGTCCAGGACCCCAAGTACGGGCGGCAGTTCAAGGTCGCCTCTTGCCAGACCGTGGCCCCGGCGACGGTCGCCGGCATGGAGAAGTACCTCGGGTCCGGGCTCATCCGCGGCATCGGCAAGGGGCTCGCCGGCCGGCTCGTCCAGGCGTTCGGCCTGGAGACGCTCGACGTCATCGAGAACCAGCCCGAGCGCCTCCGCGAGGTGGAGGGGATCGGGCCGCAGCGCAGCACCGCCATCCAGCGCGCCTGGGTCGAGCAGCGCGACATCAAGGACGTCATGGTCTTCCTCCAGTCGCACGGCGTCTCCACCCATTTCGCCATCAAGGTCTACAAGGCCTACGGTGCCCAGGCCGTGCGCGTGGTGCGGGAGAACCCCTACCGGCTGGCCATCGACATCCATGGGATCGGCTTCAAGACGGCCGACGCCATCGCCTCCTCCCTGGGCATCGCGCCCACCGCGCCGCAGCGGATCGAGGCCGGCACGCTCCATCTCCTCGGCGAGGCCGCCGACCGCGGCCATGTCCACCTGCCGCGCGGCGAGCTGCGCGAGGAGGCCGTCAAGCTCCTCGGCGCCGAGGACTGGCGCGTCGACCAGGCGCTCGCCGCCCTCGCCGAGTCCGGCCAGGTGGTGGTCGAGCCCCTCGCCGCCGCGCCGGGCGACGCCGCCGAGGCGGCCATCTCGCTCAAGCCGCTCCACACCGCCGAGGCGGGGATCGCGGCGCGCCTCCGCGCCCTCCTGGTGCAGCCGCCGCTGCCGCTGGAGATCGACGTCGAGCGGGCGCTCGAATGGTTCGAGAAGCAGGAAAGGCTCGCCCTCGCCGGCGAGCAGCGCCAGGCGATCCGCGCCGGCCTGACGCGCAAGGTCCTGGTGATCACCGGCGGCCCGGGCACCGGCAAGACCACCCTGGTGCGCGGCATCGTGCGCATCCTGGAAAAGAAGGGGCAGAAGGTCCTCCTGGCCGCCCCCACCGGCCGCGCCGCCAAACGGCTCGCCGAGGCGACCGGAGGGGAGGCGGCGACCCTCCACCGCCTGCTGGAATTCAACGCCCAGACCCGCGGCTTCGACCGCAACCGCGAGCGCCCCCTCGCGGCCGACCTGCTGATCGTCGACGAGGTGTCGATGCTCGACACCGTCCTCGCCTACCACCTGCTGCGCGCCGTGCCGGACGGCGGCCGGCTGATCCTGGTGGGAGACGTGGACCAGCTCCCGTCGGTCGGGCCGGGGCGCGTCCTCGCCGACCTGATCCGCTCCGACGCCGTCGAGGTGATCCGCCTGACCGAGATCTTCCGCCAGGCGGAGCGCAGCCTGATCGTGGTCAACGCCCACCGGATCAACCAGGGGCAGATGCCGGTCCTGGAGTCGGTGGACAGCGACGGCGACTTCTTCTTCTTCGAGCGGCGCGAACCGGAGGAGGTCGTGGAGACCATCTGCCAGCTCGTCACCCGGCGCATCCCGGCCGGCTTCAAGCTCGATCCGGTCGAGCAGATCCAGGTGCTCTCGCCGCGCAACCGGGGGCCGCTCGGCACCGAGGCCCTGAACGCGCGCCTGCGCGACCTGCTCAATCCCGAGGGGGCGGCGGTGACCCGCGGCGGGCAGACGCTGCGGGTCGGGGACAAGGTGATGCAGGTGCGCAACAACTACGACCTGGAGGTGTGGAACGGCGACATCGGCCGGGTGGCGGAGATCGACGCCGAGGAGCAGCTCGTGCGGGTGACCGTCGACGGCCGGAGCGTCGTCTACGACTTCGCGGCGCTCGACGAGCTGGTCCTCTCCTACGCCTGCACGATCCACAAGTCACAGGGGAGCGAGTACCCCTGTGTGGTGATCCCCCTCCACACCACCCACTACCTGATGCTGCAGAGGAACCTCCTCTACACCGCGATCACCCGCGCCAAGCGGCTGGCCATCCTGGTCGGCGAGGAGCGCGCCCTGCGCATCGCGGTGGGCAACCGGAAGGTCCGGACGCGCCACACCCGCCTGGCCGAACGGCTGCGGGAATCCCCCTGACCCCCAAGGACGGCAAGGACATCAAGGACAACAGGGGCTTCTTGACAGGGGGGACCGGAACGGCTGAATCGAGGTATACTCCGGCGGTGCTCCAAGTATTGATCCTCGACGATGAGTCGATGGTGGTCGACACGCTCGCGGTGTGGTTGCGGATGCCCGGCGTGCACCTCACGACCTGCCTGGAGATCGAGGCGGCCGAGGCGCTCCTCAGCACCTTCCGCTTCGACGTGGTGGTGACGGACCTCTCCGTCTCCGAGCTCGGCGGGTTGGAAGGGATGCGCCTGATCCGCTTCGTCACCACCCACTTCCCGGACACCACCGTCTACGTCCTGAGCGGCTACGTGGACGAGAGCGTCCGGTCGCTCTGCTCGGTCCTCGGAGTGACGGCGGTGCTGGAGAAGCCGGAAGGGCTGTCGCAGCTCCGGACCCTCCTCCTCGAGCACCGGGCCACCCAGGCAAACGGCGCGGAGATCACCGGCGACGGCGAGGTGCAGCAGGTGGAGCGGCTGGAGGACTTCCTCCAGGCCGACACCATCCGTTCGGTCCTGCAGCCCGTGGTCAAGCTGAAGGACGGCGGCGGCGCCCCCTACGAGGTGTTCGGAGCCGAGGGGCTGGCGCGGGGGACGACCGGCTCGGTCCTGGGCAACCCGTCCTTCCTCCTGGCCTACGCGGCGCGCAAGGAGCTGCTCTTCGAAGCGGACATGATCTGCATCCGCGCCGCTCTCCACGAGGTCTCGGTGCTGGGGCATCCGCTGACCACGTTCCTCAACGTGCAGCCGCGGTCGCTCACCAACCCCGAGCTCACGACCAAGCTCTGCGCGGCCGTCGAAGCCGTGGGGCTCTCGGAGAGGAGCATCGTCCTGGAGCTCACCGAGCAGCAGACGATCGTCAACCCGCGGGCCTTCGCGACCACCCTGCAGAAGCTGCGCGACCGCGGCTTCCGGATCGCCCTCGACGACTTCGGGGAAGGCTCCTCCAACCTGAACCTCTTCCAGGACCTCCGCCCCGACTACCTGAAGATCTCCGGGACCTTCTGCCGCAATCTCGCCCAGGATCACTTCAAGCAGATCATCGTACAGAGCACGGCCGAGATGGCGGCCCGCGCCGGCACCGCGACGATCATGGAGGCGGTCGAGACGGCCGAGGAGGCGGAAGTCCTGAAGCGCCTGGGCATCGATTACGCCCAGGGCTACTTCTTCCTGCGGCCCCTGCCCGGCCGCGAGCTCGCCCGCGTGCTCGAAGAGGGGCCGATGCACGCGGCCCGCCCCGGGGCGGTCAACGCCCTCGGCCTCCTCCCTTCCGCTTCCTGAGCCCCTCCTTTTCCTCTCCTTGCGCGGTGGCCGGCCGGCCGGCCCCGGTGGGCCCGAAACCGATTCGTCCCGCCGTCCTGGTGTCCCGGTTGATCAGCGGAGGTACACTATACGAACGGACGGGCGCGCACGTCCTTGGCAGTGACAAGCTGCCAACAACTTTTTCGTGTTTTTTACTTGGAGGGACTTCACACATGACCGGTCATTCTCAGGTATACCCCTAGCTACCCCATCCCTTAGCTCTGTTGTTTTCGTCTGCTGTTGTTTTCTTGCTTGTGAACCTTGAACAGCAGGGGGTCTCTGCATCCTCTGCATTGCGGGAGAAACTACGCCCATGTCGATTCATGATTTTTATTCGAAGTTTGTGTCTAGCGAAGAGGAAAACACGTTGTTGGGAACGCTGCGCCGGCTGACTCTGTTCGACAGCCCCGGGGCGATGTTCCAGGAAGACCCGACTGCTGACTGGGCTCCCTGGGGAAGCGCCTCTCAAGAGTTGCCTCTGGAAGGAGGGGCGCTGTAAGGCCCGACTGAGCCGGCACCGAGTGGCGTCCGCGGGATCCGAGGTCACGATCCCACGGACGCCTCTTCCAGCAACCGGCCAAGCCCTGGAGACGACGCAATGACCTTTGCAGCCATCAAGAAAGCCGTTTGCGCGATACCCGAGATCTCGGCTTGGCCGGAGATGCTCGGTCTTCTCGCCCGAGTCGAACACAAGGAGGGGATTTCCGTATGGGATTACCCCGAAGCGTCCTGCCGCGCCGTCGGTGGAACCGCGATCGAAGCCCTCCCTGCCGCCGCCGCGGTTTTCTGTTCACTGATCAGTATTCATCTGGTCGACGACATGCTTGACGAAGAGCCGCACGGTGATTTTCACCGCCTCGGCAACGGTCAGACGGCCAACCTCGCACTCGCCCTCCAGGCCGCGGGCCACCGCCTGCTGGGTGACGCGATCTCCGACCCCACGATCAGCGCAGCGGCACAGAAAATCCTCGCCCGGATGGCTCTGGGAACCGCATACGGCCAGGGACTGGACGTCCGCGAGGCGACGAGCGAGGCCGAGTACTGGAAGATCGTCGAAGCCAAGACGCCTCCCTTGTTCGGCGCGGCCTTCGAGATCGGAGCCCTGTTGGGAGGAGCTCCCGCCGAGACCGTCGCGCAACTGGAGCAGGTCGGTCGCGTCCTGGGCCGCTTCATTCAGGTCAGCGACGACCTGGCGGATGCCCTGAAGACGCCCGCCAAGGTCGACTGGAACCGGCCGAGCAACAACCTGCCCATTCTATATGCCCTGACCGCGCAGCACCCCGCGCGCGAGCGGTTTCGCGGGCTCGTCGCCCGCTCCAACGACCCGGAGGCGCTCGATGAGGCGCATCAAATCTTGCTCAAATGCGGGGCCGTCAGTTACTGCACCTTCAAGATGATCGAGTTCGCCCAGGAAGCGCAAGAGATCCTGGACAAGACACCTCTTCACGACTCCGAGCCTGTGGCGCAGGTGTTGCATCTCAATTTGAGGCCTCTTCACCGCCTGCTCGAAACCGTGGGCGTCGAAGAGCCTGAGCTCATCACCGTGTGAGAGTGCCATGACCCCTATCGCCCGGAGGCCTGCCTGGGAGCTCCAGCCGCGCAATACAGCGGATCTGGATTTATCACACCGGCAGGCTCCGAAGGCGTATAATCGGGTTGATCCCCGGATCAGCCGAACGTACCCGTCCGATCCGAGACGGCTACCGTACCGCGTATTGAAGGGACGGTCTTTCGGGAGACCGACTCAAACCATGCCGGCGCTCCTTCTCTCCCACCCGTTCTCGCGGCTCCTCGAAAAGCCGGGCAAGGAGAGAATGCGCGCCGGAGCCCAATGGGAATCAGCCCGCTCGCGAGCTCCTCCTCGCTCCCCTCTCGACCGGCGTCTTCAGCAGAAGTTTCTCCGAAAGTAAATTATTTCGCTTCCCCTGAGGGAGGATCGTGCAATGCCTATTCATGATTTTCATTCGAAGCTCTCATCCCGGAACGAGAACAACGTGCTGTTCGAGGCTCTGCGCCGGTTGCGCCGGATCGAAGACATTCGGGGCCTTCTCTTCAGCGAGGAGACCCTCGCGGGGGGTTGGTATCCCTGGAGCGACGTGAGCGAGCCCCACCGTCAGGCCGTGGCAGGCGCTTGAGCAGCGGCTTGCCCGCTCACCGGGGCGCAGGCCTGCCTGCGCCCCGGAAGCTGATCCTGACTTCCTCGCGCCGGAGCACTCAAACACTTGTGTTGTAGAATCCGTACAGCACACCTATGAGCCTCCAGCGCACGAAGGAGCTCATCTGCGCGCTCCGCCCTGTCGCGGTCTGGCCGCAGATGGTCGAGCTGGTCGATCGAGTCCAGCCCCGGGGCCTCCTTGCCGTTTGGGAGTACCCGGCCGCGGCCTGCACGGCCATGGGAGGATCTCCGGAAGCCGCTCTCGTGGGGTCCGCGGCGATCTTCTGCTCGCTCATCAGCATCCATCTGGTGGACGACATGCTGGACGAAGACCCCCTCGGCGACTACCGCCACCTGGGGGCAGGCATCACGGCGAACCTGGCACTGGCGTTTCAGGCGGCCGGCCACCAGGTTCTCGACGACGCCTCCCTCCCCACGCAGACCCGCTCGACCCTCCAAGGGCTCCTCTCCCGCATGGCCCTGGACACCGCTCATGGCCAGAGTCTCGACACCCACGATCTTCAAAACGAAGAGGAGTACTGGCAGGTGGTGGGGGCCAAGACGCCCCCCCTCTTCGCCGCGGCGTTCTCGATCGGCGCCCTTTTGGGTGGAGCTTCTCCCGATGCGGCGGAGCGGCTCGGCAGGCTCGGCAGGCTCCTCGGGCTCTGCGTCCAGGTGAGCGACGATCTGCTCGACGCTCTGCGCACTCCCGCCGCAGCCGACTGGAGCCGCCGGCCGAACAACCTGGCCATCCTGTATGCGATGACCGCGGAGCACCAGGAGCGGAGCCTTTTCCTGGAGCTTTCGACCCGCACGGCCGATCCGGCGGCCCTGGCTGCGGCGCAGGAAGTTCTCATCCGGTGCGGCGCCCTCAGCTATTGCGCCTTCAAAATGCTGGAGATCCTCGGCGAGGCCCGCGCTTTGATGGAGACTCTGGGTCTGCCGAGGTCCGAGCCCCTGACGCGACTGTTCGACGCCCATACCGAGCCGCTCCAACGCCTCTTCACCGCCGTGGGCGTTCCGGACGGGACGTCCCTTTCCCTCGCCCCATCATGAAGAACAAGCTCCTCGGCTGGAAGATGGCGGACGTCCTGTGGGCCGCCGTCTCGGTCCTCGTCCTCGTCCCTTGCCTCTATTACCCCTATCTGGCGATCTTCCGGGGTTTCGATTTTGTGGTGCTTCTCTCGTCGGGAAAGGTCGTCACCAGCGCCCCCTGCACCCCTGCCGAGGAAAAAGACTGCTTGAGGAAGGGTGACCGGATCCTGACTTTCGGCAAATTTGAATGGCAGGCCTTCTCCCGTGACAGGCTGATTCCTTTTTACGCTTCGGCCGATGCCGACGGTTACGTCCCGATCCGTGTCGAACGTCGAGGCGTGATCCTGAGTCTCCGACCGCAAATCTACAAGAACAAGGCCAACTGGAGCCAGTTGACTCCGCTCGCCGTCCTTCCTCTCGTTCTCTGGCTCATGGGAACCATCGTGGTGTTCCTGCTGCGGCCACGCGACGAGAGGTGGCTGATTCTGGTCCTTTTCAGCTACGTGACCGCCATCTGGTTCGCGGCGGGACAGACTTCCACCGTGCGGGCGGGCGGCTCATCGGTCGTTTTTCATTTCTTCGTCTGGTTTTTCCTCCCGCTGGCCGTCCATCTCCACCTCATCCTCCCGTCCTGGCTCCTGAGACCACGCAAGAGAACCGGCCTCTTGCTCCCCCTCTACCTTGTGGCCTTGACGCTGAGCCTCCTCGATTCCTTCTATCTGCTGGGACGCTTCGAGACCCTGTATCTGGTCACCTCTTTTCTGGCGGTCGCCGGCTCTCTCACCCTTTTCCTCATTCGCCTTTTCCTGCCGTTGCCGCCGGCGGTCAAGATCGCCAATCGCATCATGCTGTACGGCTTGGTGCTGGGCCTCGGCCCCTTCATTCTATTTCTCGGCCTCATTACTCAATTTCTCGATTTCTTTCACGGGCTGTCCGGCGATGTCCGGGTCCTTTTCCCTTGGTTCATCGGCGTGTCGGCTGTGAGCCTTCTCATCCTTCCGATGAGCTACATCTACGCAATCTACAAGCACCACCTCGGCGCCCTGGAGTTCCGCGCCAACCGGCTGATCGGCGTCTACAGCTACATGGTGCTGGCGACCATCCCCTACATCGTGGTCCTGTTCGCCATCGCCAGTCGCTGGCAGCCGATCAACCAGAAGCTTCTCACGTCCTTCCTGATCGCCTCTCTCGTCTTCGTGACGACCACTCCGTTCCTGCTCAACCGGTTCCAGGCGCTGGTCGACCGGCACGTGTTCGGCATTCGCCACAGCCCCGAGGAGATCATCGAGCTCGTCTCGGAACGCATCCCCACGGCGTTCGACCGGACGGTGCTGGCGCACGTGATCGGCGACCAGATCCTGCCGGCCCTGCTCATCCGCCAGTCCGCCCTCTACCTCTTCGAAGGAGAGAGCGTCGAGGACCTCCATCTCCTGGCGATTCCCGCGGGGGAGCCGGAACCGAGCATCGAGGAGCTCCAGGGCCTCCTCGCCCAGAGTGGCCGCTACCGGCCGCCGGCTCCGGAGGGGGTACGGTTCGGCTGGGTCCGCCTGGTCCTCCCTCTGACGGTCCAGGGCCGGACGGTCGGCACCTGGCTGATCGGGCGGCGCGATCCGGACGACTTCTTCCCGGTGAGCGACATCCACCTGCTCTCTACGGTCGCCAATCAGGTCGCGCCGATGCTCGAAAACATCCGCCTGTTCGAGCGGGCGCAGCAGGAGATCGCCCAGCGCAAGGAGGCCGAGGAGGAGATCCGGCGCAGCGAGGAACGGTTCCGCACCCTGTTCGAGGCCACGCTCGAGGGGATCGCGATCGTGCGCAACGGGGTCATCCTGGAGGTCAACAACGCCCTCCTGGCGATCCTCGGCGCCACCCCGGGCCAGGTGATCGGCCGCAAGCTCTCCGAGGTCGTGGAAGAGACCGGCACCGAGCTCGACGAGGTGCCGCACGAGAGCGTCGCCCGCCGGCAGGACGGGACGCCGGCGGACATCGAGATGGCCGGCAAGAAGTACGTCTTCCAGGGCGAGGACGTGACCGTGGTGGCCATCCGCGATATCGCCGAGCGCAAGCGCAACGAAGCGGAGACCAAGATGCTGCAGCGCCAGCTCCTCCACTCCCAGAAGATGGAGGCCATCGGCCGCCTCTCCGCCGGGGTGGCGCACGACTTCAACAACTGCCTGCTCGCCATCTTCGGTTACAGCGACTTCCTCCTCGACCGCTACCGCGAGGATCCCTTCCTCGGCCGCAACCTGACCGGGATCAAGGAGGCGGGGCAGAAAGCCGCGTCGCTCACCAAGCAGCTCCTCGCCTTCGCCCGCCGCCAGCCGATGGAATCGCGGGTGATGAGCCTCAACCCGATCATCACCGGCCTGGAGAAGATGCTCCACCGCCTGCTCGGCGAGGACGTCCTCCTGGTCACCGACCTCCAGGCCGACGTGGCGAAGGTCCGGATCGACGCCGGGCAGATGGAGCAGGCGATCATGAACCTGGTGGTGAACGCCCGCCAGGCCATGCCGGGCGGCGGCCGGCTGACCCTCCGCACCGCCCACGTCACGGTGACCCCGGACGGCATCGCGCCGCATGCCAACGTCTCCCCGGGCGCCTATGTCCTCCTGAGCGTGACCGACACCGGGAGCGGCATGGACGCCGAAACGCAGGCGCGGGTTTTCGAGCCCTTCTTCAGCACCAAGGGAGAGGGCACCGGCCTCGGCCTGTCGACGGTCTACGGGATCGTGCAGCAGAGCAGCGGCTTCATCTTCGTCGACAGCGCGCCCGGCCAGGGCGCCTGTTTCTCGATCTATCTCCCGGTGACCGCCGATCAGGAGACCGGCGAGGCACTCGTCGCGCCGGTCACCGAGGACACCGGATCGGAGACGATCCTGCTGGTCGAGGATGAGGACGAGGTGCGCAAAGTCCTGCACCAGATCCTGGTCGGCAAGGGATTCCGCGTCTTCCAGGCCGGCTCGGGCGAGGAGGCTCTCGCGATCTCCCGCCTGCACCGCGGCACGGTCCACCTCCTGTTGACCGACGTCACGATGCCGCGCATGAAGGGGACGGAGCTCGCCACCCGCCTCCTGGTGGAACGGCCGCAGACCCGGGTGATCTTCATGTCCGGCTACAACGAAGAGCGGCTCTCCGGGGGCGAATCGACCTGGACCTGCCTGCAGAAGCCGTTCTCGCAGCAGACCCTGACGCAGACCGTCCGCGCCATCCTCGACGCCCCGGGCGACAGTGGCCGCCGCGCCGCGGCCATC
>Ga0062379_10000195_pt1 | contig 11395 bp, 6 predicted proteins | sample DOMMetBare2Fresh_2_FD_59484 | JGI IMG/M metagenome (GOLD analysis project Ga0062379, IMG submission 59484) | Wetland sediment microbial communities from St. Louis River estuary, USA, under dissolved organic matter induced mercury methylation -... | ecosystem: Environmental > Aquatic > Freshwater...
CAAGGCGTGGAGGTCTTCCACTCGGTAGTTGACCATGAAGGGAGCAGAGCTCGGAGCAAATTGATCACCTTCTTGCGGACCGATGGACCAGACAGTTGTGCCTGCAACCGGCTTGCCCTCGGCGTCGGTCCAAGTGAAGGCAGCTCCGCCCCAGACCTGGACATCGATTCCCAAGTGCAGCTTGTACCAAGCCTGCAGTGCAGTAGCGTCTTTGGCCTTGAAAAAGATGCCGCCGATGCCAGTGACTCGTTTCATTGTGACCTCCGATGCGCGGTGGTGGTGAAGGGAATGTTTCTTCTGCGGCCTGACCCGCGCCTCAGAACGCCTCCTCCGTGAGCCTGTGGCCTGCCATAGTGCCCCTCCGGGAGGGGTTTCGTTTCGACGATGGTACCGCAGATTCTCCCAGGGCACACTCCACACACTTCGCGCGCAGAAGGCGAGTAGACCGGTCGACGGCGACGCCACGGGGTCAACGCGTAAGGCGACGGGGCGAGGACTTCCCGGGACGGGGCCGCAAAGGAGCAGACCGGCTCACGGTGTCAGCCGACGGAGCGGCAATGTCTCGAGACTTCGTGGCCCGGTCTCGGGACGTCCTGACAAGGGAGCAGACGCGGGCACGGCGGAAGGCGACCGGGCGAGGACGTCCCGGGACGCAGCCGCAAAGGAGCAGACCGCCTCACGCCGTCAGCCGACGGAGCGGCAATGTCTCGCGACATCGTGGTCCGGTCTCGGGACATCCTGACAAGGGAGCAGACGTGGCCGGCGCGGAAGCCGACCGGGCGAGGACTTCCCGGGACGGGGCCGCAAAGGAGCAGACCGGCTCACGATGTCAGCCGACGGAGCGGCGATGTCTCGAGACTTCGTGGTCCGGTCTCGGGATGTCCCGACAAGGGAGCAGACGCGGTCGGCGTGGAAGGCGACGGGGCGAGGACATCCCGGGACGTGACCGCAAAGGAGCAGACCGGATCACGATGTCAGCCGTCGGAGCGGCAATGTCTCGAGACATCGTGGTCCGGTCTCAGGACGCCCTGACAAGGGGGCAGACGCGGTCACGACGGAAGGCGACCGGGCGAGGACTTCCCGCGTCATGAAGGTCGGGCCTACGCCCCCCCGCAGCTCTCCCCTACCCCTTCCCCCGACCGAGCAACTCCAGATACGCGATCCGCGCCTTCAGCGCTTCGGCGACCATCTTCTCGTGGAGGTCCAGATGGTGGGCGTCCGCGGGGTCGGCGGAGTGGTGGGTTTCGACGTCCCCGGTCAGGGAGATCCGGGTGCGGGCCTTGAGGCGGCTGGCGGCGGGATCGCCCGGGTCGGCGGCGGCCCAGGTGGAGACGGTGAGCGTGGTGAGGTCGTGGCTCTCTTCGCCTGAGAGGAGACGGGCCGGCAGCGGCGGGACGGCCGGCGAGGTGGCTTGCGGCACGGTGGCGAGGCCGGGGAGGTCGACGGGGGCGAAATGGAGGCTCCGTAGCGGCTCGGGGACCGGCGGCAGCGGCTTCTCCCAGTAGATCGGCCGGATGAAGGCCTCCCCTTTGCGCCTGCCGAGGCCCAGGGCATGGCGCCACTCCTGTTCCACGTAGGCGGATTGGCTCGCCGGTGTGGACCAGAAGAGCTGGAAGACGTCGGCCCGCTCGATCATGCGGAGCAGCTCGTCCGACCAGCGCTGCCCGGCCTTCAAGTTGATCACGTCGCGCAGGTAGTCCATCCCCAGCGCCTTGCAAGCCTTCTCCATCGCCTCCACCACCGGTGTGTCGGCGTGCGCGTAGGAGGCGAAGATGGCCTGGTAGAGGCGCGCCGACTGGAGAGCCGGCCCCTTTTCCTCACGCTTTCTCGGCCGAGCCCCCGGCCGGAGCACGACCACGGGGAGGCGCACGTTGGCGATGAGGAGAGGCCCGGCGTAGCAGGCGATCGAGCCTTCGACGACATGGCCGGCCCGGTCGCCGGTGGCCCGCATCGAGAAGTCGGCCCTCTGCCAAGCGCCGGACCAGGTGAGCCGGGCTTGCGGCGGATCGAAGAGCAGGCCCTCTCCTTCCGGCACCACCAGGATCTCGGTGCCCGGCGCGATGGCCGCGGCCGAGGAGGCCTCGGCCTCGCGGTACCCCGCGGCCGCCTTGCCCAGGATCTGCCCGGCGTCGGGCGACACCGCGCCCGCGGCGGACAGGAGATGGGCATAGACCAGGAGCTTCGCCGTCTCCTCCACGGCCAGGGCACGCGGGTGCCAGGCGCTGATCTGCACGGCGTCCTTTTCGCGCACGGCGGGTTCTGGCCGCACGCTGACGGAGAACGGATCCGCTCCGGGATCGGCACTCATGGGGATCGACCGGGAGACCGGCTCCTCCGCGGGAATCCCGCGGCTCCCGGCGACCGGGAGACGCACCGCGGGATCGCCGAGGATCACATATCCCCGGGCGTCATTGTTGGCGGTCCACAGACCGGCCAGCTCCGCGGGATCGGGCTTGGCGCCCAGCTCCATCTCATCGAGCCGGTCGGCAAGCATGGTGGAAAGCTCGGCATAGCGGGCGTTGAAATATTCCATCGCCGAGCCGACGGGGTGACCGTCCAGAAGGCGCCGCAAGGCGCTTTCGAAAGCCACCGTCTGCGCGCCCGCGCCCTTCCATAGAAAGGAATAACCCCAAGCCCGTTCCACATGGCCGATCACCGCCAGGGCGCCGCAGCGCGGGTGGCTGAGGAGGGCCTGCGGCAGCGCCCCGAGGAAGGCCTCGGGCGCGATGGCGGCGCGGTCCTTGAGCGCTCTCTGTGCGAAATCGTCGAGGCGCGGCGTGCCGGCGCCATAGCAGGCGAAGTGGAAGCTGATGAGCCCCCGGAGGGAGGCGTCGGCCGCCAGGTCGTCCCCGGCGAAATAGAAATCCTGAGGGATCGCCGCCTTCCAGCTCTCCGGCCCCGGCCAGTCGCCGCACAGGAGCGCCCCCTGGTGCGGCCGTTGGCGCGCGTCACCGCAGGGAAACCCGAGGCCGTGGCTGGTAGTGAACAACAGGGCCGGCGTCTCGCTGCCGCCCAACAGCTCGGCAAGGCGGGCCTTGGTGGCCTCGCCGCTCAGGAAGGTGGTCATCTGCCAGTCCGGCAAGGTACGGCCCAGCTTTTCGAGCAGGGGCCTCACCAGGTGATCGGCCATGCGGCGGGTGGCGGTATCTCCTTCGTTTTCAACGCCGAAGAAGCTCATCCGCCGCGGCCGGCGCATCGTCCCCGACTCCGCGACCACCACGCTCTCGGCATACCGGGCATAGTCCTCCGCGCGGTCGAAATGCAGACGCCCCACGGCATATTGCACGTCGAGCTGGGACTGCACCCGGAACGGGATCTCCTCCGGGCTCCCGACCAGGAGCAGGTAATACGGCACCTTCGCCGGATCGGCCGGCCCCGGCCCGACGCCGTGGCGCGCGAGGAACTGCGACTTGTTCTCGCCGGTTCGGTAGCCGCCGTTCGACTCGTCATAGCACCGGAACAGATCGCCGGCCTGCTCATGGCGCAGAGCGAGGAGAGGCTCGAGCGCCTCCCGAACCGCCGGAGGCGTTCCGGGTGCGAAGATCACGCCCCAGCCAGCCTCGTCGAGCCGCAAGGGATCGATCCCCTCCTTGGGCCCCAGATGCCGGCTGCCGTCCTGCTGCTGCGCTTGGCGGAAGCGTAGCTCCCGCAGGTTCTCGGGCTTCTCCTCGCCCCGCAGGAGGCGCGCCAGCTCCTCCGCCGTCATCGGTGGCAGACTGTAGGCACCCGTGGCTCCGTCGATGCCGTTGAAGGTGAGGAGGTCGTCGGGGGGTGGGGTGGTCATCAATGGTCTCCGGAAGGAAGATCGGAATGATCAGTCGCCGCGGCCCACGCATGCCTGGTAGGCCCTCCACGTCTCGACATGAGCCTGCCAGTCACCACGGGGAGCGTCCCCCAGTCGCAGAAAGAAGCGGGGAACGCACGTCTCGCAGGTCGCGGCGTTGGCTTTGGCATCCTCTGCCGACTCCCCCAGCCGATTCTGGCGGAACGAAGCGTCCAGGCAGAGGCTCACCTTGGAACGGATGAGCCCCAGCAAGAGCTCCCTGTCGACGGGCCAGATCCTTGCCGCTCCCCCAAAGGTCGAAGCCAGGATCCGGGTACCGTCCGGGCTGAACAAGGCGGCGACGACGGGGTCCATGTGCTCCTGGATGGTGGTGAGAAAGGCACCGCTCGCCGCGTCCCAGAGCCGCACCGAGCTGTCGAAGGAGGCGGTCACGATGTGCCTTCCGTCGGGACTGAACGACGCACTGAAGACGGCGTCCTGGTGTCCTTTGAGAATGGCGAGGCTCCGACCGCCGCGGGCGTCCCAAAGCTGCGCCGTCTTGTCTTCGGATGCCGTTACAACGCGGGCGCCGTCCGGGCTGAACGACGCGCTGTGGAGAGTACCCGTGTGGCCCTCGAGGGTGACCAGGAGCCTTCCGGTCCGGGCATCCCAGATGCGCGCCTTCTTGTCCACCGATGCCGTGACGACACGAGTGGCGTTTCGATCGAACCGCGCGCCCCCCACCTTGTCCATGTGCACCAGCGTCATGAGGCACTTTCCTCCCCGGGCGTCCCAGATTCGGGCAGTCTTGTCCAACGACGCCGTCAGGACGCGGGTGCCGGCCGGATCGAACGACACGGCCAGGACGTTGCCCGTATGTCCGGTCAGGAGAGCGAGAGGTTTTCCGCTCGCCACATCCCAGATCCGTACGTTTCCGTCCTCGGACCCGGCCGCGATGCGAGTGCCGGCCGCGTCGAACGAGACGGCGAAGACAGAGTTTGCCGAGCCGTCGCCGAACGCAGTGAGGAGGTTTCCACTCCGCGCATCCCAGATCCGGATTTTTCCGTCATTGCAGGAGGTCACGACGCGGGTGCCGTCCGGGCTGAACGACGCGCGAACGACTTTGCACAGGTCCCCATCGAGGGTGGTGAGAGCTTCTTTGTTCTCGACATCCCAGATCCGGACCGTCTTGTCGATGGAGTTCGTCACGATGCGGGAGCCGTCGGGGCTGAACGACGCGACAGAGACGGCGTTCACATTCCCCTCGAGCGTATAGAGCGCCTTGCCCGTCCGGGCATCCCAGATCTGGGCCAGCGCCACTTTCACCGCTACGATCCGGTCGCCGGCCGGGCTGAAGGACGAGCTGACGGTGCCGCTTCCCCAGACTCCCTTCGGGTCTTCGAGCGTGGCGAGGAGCTCTCCGGTCGCAGCGTCCCAGATGCGGGGCGGCTGGTCTTCGGAATCCGTCACGACGCGGGAACCATCCGGGCTGAAAGGCCGTGCATTGAACAAACCCAAGGCCCCTGCCTGTCCCGCGAGCGTGGCGAGGAGCTTTCCGGACACGGCCTCCCAGACCCGGGACGTCTTGTCCTCGGAGGACGTCACGACATAGCGGCCATCCGGGCTGAACGACGCCGCGTCGACCCCGCTCGTGTGCCCCGCGAGCGTAGCGAGGAGCTTGCGGGTGGTGGCGTCCCAGATACGTCCCGTCCTGTCATCGGATGCCGTCACGACGCGGGTGCCGTCCGGGCTGAACGAGGCGGCGACCACCTCTCCGCCGTGCCCTCCGAGGCGGGCGACGACCTGGCCGCTCCGAGCGTCCCAGAGGCGGGCGGTCCCATCCGCCGAAGCGGTCACCACACGGGTGCCGTCCGGGCTGAACGAGGCGGCGTTGACTCCGTCCGTGTGGCGGGCGAGCACCAGGAGACCCGCCCCCGTCCGGGCGTCCCAGAGGCGGGCGGTCCCATCCGCCGAAGCAGTCACCACACGGGTGCCGTCCGGGCTGAACGAGGCACCCCAGACCTGCGCCGTGTGGCCCGCGAGAACAGCCAATGGCGTTCCACTCCGGGTATCCCAGATCCGGGCCGTTCCATCCTCCGAAGCGGTCACCAGCCGCCCGCCGGTTGGGCTGAACGAGGCGGCGAAGACAACTCCAGCGTGCCCCTGTAGCGTGATGGGCAGATCGCTCCTCTCCGCTGCAGCACGGTGGAGCAAAGCGGACGTCGGATCGTCAGACGGAAGCAACTCGAGGGCTGCGAGCTGACCGAGCGTGGGCTCGCCCTCGGCCAGAAGGCTACCGGTGATCGCCGCGCGAGCCATCCCTTGGGCTTTGAGCTTCTCCTCGGTGGCGAGACCGGCTTGACGTACCGCTTCAGCCTCCTGGGCGGTGGCCAGGCCCCGTTGCCGGTCGGCCTTGATGGCCGCCCGGCCCGCGGCGTCCTTCTGCCGCCGGGCCTCCTGCTCCTCCGCCTCTGCCCGGCCGAGCGCCTCCCGCAGCTCTCCGGCTCTCCGGTCGGCAAGAGCTCTCTGCTTGCTCGCCTCCCACCATTTCCACCCGGCAAGGACGGCAACGGCCACCGCCGCGACGGCCAACCAGCGGATCCACCGCGCCTGCCTGCGCTCCCGGTCGGCGTCAAGCTGCGCGCGCCGCGCCGCAGCCAGGAAAGCCCTTTCCACGCCGGTGACCCGCGCCTTGTTGGCCTCCGACCACCTTTCGGCCTCGGCCAACTCCGTTCCCGCCAGCAGAAGCCCAGGGGGTTTCCCCTGGCTCTCCCAGAGCACGGCCTGCCGCTGCGCCAGAACGAGGTGCTGCTCTCTCCAGGTCGCGTTGTTGCGCCGCAAGGGCTCAATCAGCCGGTCGTGCGCCAGCTCATACCAGGTGGCGCCAGAGCGCTGCTCGGCGCGGATCAAATGGGTGCCGCGCAACAGGCCGATCAGCCCGTTGGCCAGACCGCCGCTCACCTCGGCCTCGCGCGACGTCCAGCGGATCGACCGTGAGGACCTCCTCGAACTGGTCGAAGATCAGGAGCACGTTCGGAGAGGCGCTGCGCCGGCGGGGGCGGTGGGCGAAGTAGTGGGCCAGGCTCTGGCCGGCGAGCACCTGGACCGGGCGGCGCAGGGCCTCCGGGACTCCTTCTTCGAAGCCGCGGACCGCCGAGAGCACGTAGCGGTTTGTCTTCGAGGCGATCTCCGGGGCCGGCTCCTGGTTGACCCGGGTGGGGCCCCAGACGTCGAACGATCCGGCGATCGCCGGCACCAGCCCGGCCTGCACGAGCGAGCTCTTGCCCGCTCCCGAGGGTGAATGGAGCAGCACGATGCGCTCGGCACTGAGGCGGTAGCTCAGCTCGGAGATTTCGCGGTCCCGCCCGAAAAGCCGCTCGCCCGGCTCGAGCGGCCTTGGACCGACGAATGGATTGGGGCCGGCGATCACATCACCCGATCGTGACCCATTCATCCTCGGTCTCCTCAACCTTGGTCGATGCGTCGTCGACGGCGGTGATGGCCAGTTGGTCCCGCAGCTCCTTCAGAAAGTCGGCGGCGGTGCCCCAATAGACGTCGATGTGCGGCGCATCGCGGCCGGTTCCGAAGTACTGCGCCAGATAGTCGCGGGCCCGTTCGACGTCGATCAGGCTGTGCGCCTCGGGATCCACCTGAACTCCGACGTGGGCGTAGTCCCCGAGCTGGCTGCTGCCGTCGAGGGACATGATCAGCCGGAAGAGGACGCGGAAGGCCAGGTCGTCGAGGGTGAAGCCAAGGAAGAGCAGCGAGCTGCGCACCAGGGTGCCGCGCACGACCGTGGGGATCAGCTTGTAGTCGGCGGCGGCGATCAGATAATCGAGGTAGTCGTCCTCGGTCAGGACGAGGGTGTCTTCCTCCCCTTTGCGGGAGATGCCGAAGGGGTAATAGACCACCGGATTTCTGGGGACCGGCGCCCCTTCGTAGGGAGGTTCGGCCGGATGGTTGTCGCGAGTTTTCCGCCACCTGCAATAGAGCGGTTTCGGCGTACGGCCGGCGGCGAGAAGGGAGAGGTGGAGCACGGGATCGGCACTCGCGGTGACGTAGACGGACGCCGCGAGGCCGGCGAGGATGCGGAACGGGTCGTCGTCACCGGTCTGGCTCTTGACGGCGGCTTCGAAGAGCTTGGGCTCGTTCGCCAGGGCCGGATGGCGGCGCCGGATCTCGACCTTGAGCTGTTCGGCGACGGCGTCGCGTGCGTATTGGCGGCTTTCGGCGACGCTCAGGTACTGGGCGACCTTGGCGAGGTCCGAGCGGTCGTGCGGCTCCAGGGGAAAGCCGTGCGCCTCGGCGAGCCGGCCGGCGCGCTCGCGGGCGGTGCCATGGAGGTGCTCGCCCAGGTCGGGGCCGAGGATCGGCACCGAGCAGCCCTGGCGGACGCTCGCCGCGATCGACCGCCATTTCTTGAACGGGTCCTCTTCGCCGGCAAACCCCGGCTCATACCAGAGACGCCCGCTCTTGAGCCGCAGGTAGAGGGCCGGCATCCAGGCGTCGGGCCGGTCGCGCACCGTGCCGCGGGCCACGGCGAGGGCGCGGTCGATCTGGCCGTCCTTCGCCAGCTCGGTGAAGAAGACCGGGATCGCCTTCTCCACCGTCTCCATGCTGATCTGCCCCTGCATCGCGATAACCGCCGTCACGCCGGACTCGGCCAGCCGCGGCGCCAGGGCTGCCTGGGTGGCCCCGTCCGCGGAGCCGCCGCTCTCGCAGGAGGCGAGAACGATCAGGCGCGGCGGCTCCGGCAGGTCGCGGAGGCGCTCGGCCAGAGCGGCGCCTTCGACGCGGGCGACGTTTCCCGCGTCGTCCTGGAGAAAGAGCCAGGGGACCTGGCGGGCGAGCGCTCCGTGGCAGACGAGATAGAGGACGTCCGTGGCCGCATCCCGCTCCCGCAAGCGGGCGACGAGGCGCTCCAGGGTCAGGGGCTCTTCCCGGCCCAGCACCGTGGTGCGGAGGCCGCCGAGCCCTCTCTGCGCGCGGGCGATCTCCCCGGCGAGATCCACCTCCGCGAGCTGGTAGGTGGCGAGGCCGGACGGAGCGGCGACGGCGATCAGAGCTGCGAGCTCCGCCTTGCGGTGCAGCTTCACCGGACGCCAGTCCTGGCTGACCAGGAAGCGGGAGAAGAGCGTCCTCTCCGACGTGGCGAGCGGCGCTCCGGTCTCCGGATCGCGGAGCAGCTCCCACCGCAGGCCGTTCAAGTCGGGAGCGGTCGGCCCCACCAGGAGGCGCAACCGCAGGAGCCGCCCGCTCGCCTCGACCGCGGCCTTGGCCCGCCCATACAGACCGCGCACCCGTTCGTCCGCGAAGACCTGGGCGGCGAGGGTCTCGCCATAGGCCCGGGGGTCCAGTTGGAGCGTCAACAGCTCCGTAAGATCGAGCGCTGCCGGTCCTTTCTCCGCCGGCACCTCGGCTTCGCTCGCCGGATCGTTGAAGCGCAGCTCGGTCTGATAGCCCTCGGACGCCTGCCGGTGGAGGCCCACTTCGAGCTCGGCATAGAGGGTCGGGCTGGGACTCATGGGAAGCTCCCTGCGTCCCGCTGAGAGGGCCGCGGCAAGGCAAGAGGTCTCGGTTGCTTCTCGTAAACCTCTTGAGTATACCGCGCTCCGCTGCGAGGTGAGTGCCCCCTACCGCCGGCAGACCGCCGCTTCCGGGTAAGCCGCCCAGCGCTCGATCTCGGCGGTGGGAGTCTGGGCGAGGAAGGGGGTCTTTCGCGCGGCGGCACGCACGAGGTCTTCGTTGATCTGGCGGGTGTAGGGCACGAGCTTCTGCGCCACGTCTCCCTTCACCTTCGCGTCGAGGCGCAGCACCCGGACCGGCCGGCCGCAGTCGAAATTCAGGTCCGCGAGGCTCAGCGAGCGCACCGGGCGGTGGTCCCGGGTGCGGAAGTGGACCCGCGCGCGGTCGATCTCGTAGACGATGCTCCATTGGGTGTAGGCGCCCTGCGCCACCTGGTCCAAGGTGTCGAAGGCATAGGCGACGGCGTCTCCCTTCTCGCCATCGAACGCGGTGACGCGGCCGGCGGCTCGCGCGAAACGGGCGAGCGAGCCGGTTCCCTGCGGCGCAACCCGGCGCTTCATCGCTTCTTCACGGGCCGTCTCCGACTCCGCATAGGTGCTGTTGGTGAGTGTCGCGACCGGCAGGTCCTTGCCGGTGTGCGCCACCAGGCGGCCGTCGAGGAACTCGATGGTGGCGACCTCGCCCTTGCGGTCGGCCACCAGATAGTGCAGGGGCGTCTCACCCGCGATCCGCACCTTCTGGTCCGCCGCCAGCACCTCGGCGACGGTGGCATGGGTGTCCAGGTTGTACTGGATCCACTGCAGGACGTCGACGGCGGGGCGCCGGTCGGGCGCGGGGTAACGGGCGCCGTCCAGCCACATGAGCTCGATCACCAGCCCGGCCTCGTTCATCCCGCCCGACGGGAAGTCGCGGCCGTACTGGTTGAACGTCACGCTGCCATAGCGCGACACCCAGCTCGCCGGCTTGTCGTTCGCAATGTCGGCCGTGCGCGCCATGCCCCGCTGGTTGATCACCAGCAGGCCGTCGCCCACATTCCAGTCATAGTTCTTGCCGAACAGGATGCGGCCGTCGTCGCGCAGGCAGAAGGTGGTGCAGGCCCGGGCGGGCGCGGCCAAGCTGGCGGCGATCCCCAGGGTGGCAAGGAGGGGGCTCAGGACGTGGAAGCTTGCTCGCATACGGGTCATGTCCTCCGGAGGATTCTACGCAAGAAGGGCGCGCGGGTTACCGACGGCACCTTGGCGGCTCAGCTTGTTATAGTGACTCCATGGCCGTGTCGCGTCCGCCGGAGCCTGATCGCGTCTTGCCCAAGCCCTGGCACTCCCGGGGGTATCTCCCCCACTTCGATGGCCCCTTTCTCCTCCAGTCCCTCACGCTACGCCTGTACGACGCCGTTCCCGACTCCCGGGTCCAGGCCTGGAAATCCGAGCTCGCCTGGGCTGAGAATCTCCCCGCGATGGACCCGCGGGACATCGAGCTGCGCAAGCGCATCGCCCGGTACGAAGATGCCGGCCATGGCAACTGCTGGCTCCGCGACGACCGCATCGCCTCTCTCGTGGAGAATGCCCTCCTCCATTTCGATGGCGAACGCTACCGGTTGATCGCCTGGTGCGTCATGCCCAATCATGTCCACGGCCTGATCGAAACGCGGGAAAACCGGCCGCTCGCCAGCATCATCCATTCCTGGAAATCATTCACTGCGCACTCCGCCAATCAGATCCTGGACCGCTCCGGCGACTTCTGGTTCCGCGAATACTTCGACCGCTTCGTCCGAGATGAGCGGCATTTCCGAAGTGCCGTCGCCTACATCGAGGAAAACCCTGTCAAGGCAGGGCTTGCGCGCCTGCGGGAAGAGTGGCGCTGGAGCAGCGCCTGGTGGAAACGTATCGAGTGAGCCTCCAAAGCATCGAAGGCAGCGACACTCGCAGCCGTGCCACAACCGGCCGTGAAACGCCCCCTGGGAGCGCTGGCGTCTCGCCGGCATTCAAGACAAATGGGCCGCAGGCCCGACCTCTTCAAAAGGACGCCGGCTTCGCCGGCAGCTCAAAAATCTCGAAGGCCGGCGAGACGCCAGCGCTCCCAGGGGGCGCGAGAACGGCACCTTGGGGC
>Ga0062379_10000197_pt1 | contig 11371 bp, 3 predicted proteins | sample DOMMetBare2Fresh_2_FD_59484 | JGI IMG/M metagenome (GOLD analysis project Ga0062379, IMG submission 59484) | Wetland sediment microbial communities from St. Louis River estuary, USA, under dissolved organic matter induced mercury methylation -... | ecosystem: Environmental > Aquatic > Freshwater...
CTCGGTGGGGGTGAGAATCTCCAGGTCGTCGATGGCCGCCTCGGGATCACGCGCGATCCCGGCGAGCAGGGTTTCGAGCTGCGCCGCCAGGCGCTCCGCGTCCGCGGCGGCGATCTGGGCGGCGTCGCGGGTGAGGGCGAAGGAGAGCGTCCCCTCCGCCGGGGCGACCGAGAGCTGGAGGCGGAACCGGCCGGTGCAGCTCTCCTCGCGCACGATCGCGAAGAGCGCTCCGCCGCCCCGCACCGGGACCGGCGCCTCGCGGTGCTCGAACGCCACGGGACAGAAGAAGCTCCCCCGCGCCTGCCCCAGGGCCTTGCGCACGGGCTCCCAGGTGAAATACTCCTGGCATTCCAGGGCCTCAGCGAGAGCGGCGGCGGCCTGCCGTGCCACGGCCGTGAAGCGGTCTCCGGCGGCCAGGGAGGCCGGCACGGGCAGGTACTTGCCCAGCGGGCCGAGAGCCTCCTCCAGCCCCGCGTAGGACCGCCCATCCGCCACCACGCCGACGATCAGGCAGGGCTGGCGGACGAGCTGCCAGAGGAGCACCTGCCAGGCACCGAGGAGCAGGGCGGCCACCGGCACCCGGGCGCGCTGCGCCGCGGCGGCGAGCCCGTGAGCGAGATCCGGCGGCAGAGCCCGGCGGAGCACCGCCGGCTGGAACGCGGAGCCGCCCGCCGCCGGCGCCTCGAACGGGAGCCTGAAGGTGAGCAGACCGGAGAGGTCGAGCTGGCGCCAGTGATCGGCCCCCACCCCCGCGCTCTCATCCTCCAGCAGGCTGTTCAGCCATTCCGCCACGTCGGCGTGCTGCATGGGCTCGCCGTCCAGCGGCCCGTCGCCCTGCGCGGCGCCACAGGCGCGCGCCAGCTCCGCCACCAGGTGGCGCATGCCGGCGGCGTCGTTCGCCAGGGCCGGCAGCTCCAGGGCCAGGACCCAGGATTCGGCGCCGAGATGGGCGAGGGCGGTGCGCAGCACCGGCAGGCTGCCCGGATCGAGCGGCTCCCGGGCCAGCGACTCCAGGAGCTCCGCCGCGACCGCGCCGGCGTCACGGCCTTCCCGGGCCACCACGGGGAGCGGCACCGCGGCCGGCGGATCGAGCGGGATCTGGCCCGCCCGGTCCATGCCCCGCGGCTGGCGGCAGACGGTGCGCAGGATCTCGTGGCGGGCGACGACCGCGGCGAGCGCCTCCGCCAGGGCCGCCGGATCGAGCGGCCCGGTGACCGCGACCGCGCAGGCCGCGCGGCAGGCTGCGCCGTGGCCGGCCTGGGTGAGAAGCCAGAGATCCTCCTGCTGAGGCGAGAGCCGAAAGCCCTGGGTCATGACGGTTCCTCCGGGAGCGGCGCTCAGGCCACCGCGTCCATCTGCGACGCCTCGAACGGATCGGCCATGCCGACCACCACGCGGCGCTCGCCGGTGTACGGCTCGCGCCCGTGCGCCGCCAGCATGTTGTCGAGCATGAGGATGTCGCCGCTCCCCCAGGGGAGGGCGACCATCTCCTCGCGGTAGACGCGGTAGATCTCCTCCAGCGCCGAGGGGGGGATCGCGCTGCCGTCGCCGAAGAAGGCGTTGAACGGCAGGTCCTCCTCGGAGAACTCCTCGTGCAGGGCGTTGCGGATCTCCGGATCGAGCACCGAGGAATGGAAGAGCGCCGTGTGGTTGAACCAGACCGCCTCGCCGGTGCGCGGATGGCGTCCCGCGGCATGCCGCACGTAGCGGATGCGCAGCCGGTCGCCGCTCCCCCACTCGGTGGCGATGCCGTTGGCCTTGCAGTAAGCGTCGACCTCGGCCGGCTCGGTGGCCCGGAAGACCGCCTGCCAGGGGAGCCCCAGGCCGCTGCCGAAGTTGCGGACGTACATGACCCGCTTCTCGACGAACCGGCGGCGCAGCTCCGGGTCCATGGCCTGGAAGACGCGGCGCGAGTCGGCGACCGGCGTCTCGCCGCCGGTGGCCGACGGCGTCACGCAGAGGAAGTAGATCTTGAGCGGCCAGCTATTGGTGTTCGAGTTCTCGTTGTGCATGAAGATCCGCTGCACCGGCGGAAAGTCGGTCGAGGTGTAGAGCTGGCCGCTCACCTGGGTGCGCGGGGTCGCCGGCTCGTTGTACTGCGCGGCACGGTCGGAGGTGGCGGCGATGAACGCTTCGAAGTCGGTCAGCGCATCGACCTGGAAACCGCGGAAGAAGATCGCTCCGCTCCGGAGCAGGTGCTCGTCGATCAGGGGCCGGTTGTCGCGCGCCCAGGCCACCAGGCTCACTCCCTCGACCGCCGGCCGCAGGAGGACGGGCAGGGTCCGGCCGGCCGGCGGCGCCTCGACGCGCACCAGCCCCTCGTCGGGGACGCTCAATGCCTTGCGGGTGAAGGAACCGGGCAGCTTCGGTCCGGGCTTCCTGGCTTCGGGTTGGTTCATGGCACAGCCTCCTGGGCCTCGGCGTCGCCGGCGGCCCTCCGCTTGGTCGCTCCCAGCTTCAGGACGTTCTCTTTCTTGATCTCGCTGCGGCGCGCCGCCCGGCTCCGGCTCCCCTCTTCGGCGACCGCCGCGAGAAGCGCATCGAGCCGCTCCTCCGGACGCTCCACCACCCGGCGCAGGATGGCCTCGAAGTCCTCGGCCCACCGCGCCATGGTCGGCGGATCGAACAGGTCGCGGTTGTAGACGAAGGCGCCGGTCAGGCCACGCCGTAGCGTCAGCAGGAAGACGGTGAGGTCGAACTTCACCCGCCCGGCGTACGGCTCGAGCGGCTCGGCGTCGAGGCCGGCCAGCTCGACCCCTTCGACGGGAAGGTCCTGCACGTTGAACATCACCTGGAACAGCGGATGGCGGCCGGGATCGCGGTCGATGCGCAGCTCGGCCACCAGCTTCTCGAACGGCAGGTCCTGGTGGGCGTCGGCCGCCAGGAAGACCTCGCGGGCCCGCCCCAGAAGCTCGCGGAAGGTGGGGTTGCCGGAGAGGTCCATGCGCAGCACCAGGTTGTTGATGAAGAACCCGATCAGGCGCTCCGTCTCCACCCGGCGGCGGCCCGACATGGTGGTCCCCAGGACCACGTCGTCCTGGCGCGACACCTGGTGCATCAGGACGTTGAAGGCGGCATAGAGCGTCATGAAGAGGGTGGCCCCCTCGCGCTGGGCGAACGCCTCGATCGCCGAGGTCATCTCGCGCGACAGGCGGACCGGCTGCCGGTCGCCGCGGTAGGTCTGGGTCAGCGGCCGCGGCTGGTCGGTGGGCAGGTCGAGGCCAGGGGGCGCGCCCTCCAGGCGTTCCTTCCAGAAGGCGAGCTGCCGCTCCAGCACACCGTTCTCGAGCCACCCGAGCTGCCAGGCCGCGAAGTCGGCGTACTGAACCGGCAGCGCGGGGAGCACCGCCGGACCGCCCGTCACTCCAGCGCGGTAGAGGGTGGCGAGCTCTTCGATCAGCACGTCCTGGGACCACTTGTCGGAGACGATGTGGTGCACGTTCAAGAGCAGGAGGTGCTCCTCGCCGGCGAGCCGCAGGACGCTCCCCCGCACCAGCGGGCCCCGCTCGAGGTCGTACGGGGTCTCGGCCTCCGCCAGCACCTGCCGCCGTGCCTCGCCCTCCCGCCGTGCGTCCGGCAATCCCGAGAGATCGGCCACCAGGAGCGGGATGCGCACGGCGAGAGCGATCACCTGGACCGGCTGCTCGCCGCGCCGGGTGAAGGTGGTGCGCAGCGACTCGTGGCGGGCGATGACCCCGTTGAGCGCCGCCTCCATGGCCGCGACGCGCAGCGGGCCGCGCAGGCGCACGCCGGTGGCGATGTTGTAGGCGGCGCTGTCCTGGGCGAGCTGGTGGACGAACCAGAGGCGCTGCTGCGCGAAGGAGAGGGGGAAGCCCGTGGCCTCGCGGCCGTCGCGGGGGAGGGGCTCGATCGGCGCGAGATCGGCCGCGCCCCCCTCGGCCCGCCGCTGCTCCAGGACCTCGGCCAGCTCGGCGACGCTCGGCGCCTCGAACAGCGCCCGCAGAGTCAGGTCGACCCGGTGGGTCTCGCGCAGCCGCGAGATGAGCTGGGTCGCCACCAGCGAGTTCCCCCCCAGGTCGAAGAAGTTGTCGTGGACACCCACCCGGTCGATGCCGAGCATCTCCTGGAACAGGCCGGCGAGGCTCTCCTCGCGCGGCGTGCGCGGCGCCACGAAGGCGGTCCGCACGTTCGGCCGGGGGTGGACGGTCTGCGCCGCGGCGAGCCGGTCCATGTGCTCGGTGACCCGCTCGCCGGTCAGGCTCCGCACCTGCGCGATGGCCGCCTCGAGGTCGCGGGTCGACACCAGCACCTGCGGCGCGTCGAGAGCACGGGAGAGCGCGCGGACGAGCGCCTCCCCTCCCTCGGCCGGGAGGAGGCCATGCCCGCCGCTCCCCGGGACCCCGGGAGCGATCTCGTCGGCCGGGACGGCGGGGAGGCGCTCGCCGCCGCCATCGCCCAGCGCCCGTGCGAAGGCCGCCGGATCGGCGATGCGGCGCAGGGTGTACCCCTCGACCGCCACCAGCTCCCGCCCGCCGGCGTCGACGACGGTGACGTCGCAGAGGAGGGTCTCGCCGCCCCCCTCCTCGCGCAGGTGGAAGCGGCACTCCACCGCCGCCGGGAGCGGCCGGTGGACGGTCATCCGGCGGTAGCCCAGGGGGACCCAGACCCCGTCGGCGGCCAGCCGCGCGATCCCCGTGGCCGCGTCGAGCAGCGCCGGGTGCAGCGCATGGTGCTCCAGGTCACCCACATACTCGGCCGGCAGCTCCAGCCGCGCCCATCCTTGCCGCCCGTCCAGGCGGAGGTCGCGGATCAGGCCCTTCCAGCGGGGTCCGAAGCGGACCGCCACGGACTCCGGATCGGCGTCGAGCCGGTGGGGCGGCCAGGCGTCGACCGCCGCGTCGCGCAGGGTGGCCGGCGGCGCCGGAGCCTCTGCCGCGGGCGCGATCCGGCCGCGCACGTGCTCGTGCCAGACGCCGCCGTCCGCGCTGGCCACCAGGAACTCGCGATCCGGCCCGGCGCCGCGCAACAGGGTATGAACCTTCCTCGTCTCACCGTCACGGACGAGGAGGGGCGCCGAGAATTGCACGTCATGGAAAGCCACCGGCCGGACGCCGCCGCGGTGGGCGAAGGCGGCGCGGACCATCTCCAGATAGGCGGTGCCGGGGAGGAGGCCGTCGCCGAGGAAGCGGTGCTCATCCAGCACCCAGTCGGTGGCGGCCAGGTCGCTCGCCCAGATCTCCCGGTCGGCGGAGCGCACGACCGGCCGGTGGAGCAACGGGTGGGGCACGCCGCCCTCCGCGAGGTCCGCGGCGATCTCGTCCAGCCGGGCGGCGAATCCGGCGCGGGCCGCCTGCCCCACCTCGAGCCAGGTGTCCCAGTTGACCGAGAGGACCGGGAGGCCGCGCCGCAGCCGGCGGTCGTGGGCGAAGGCATCGAGGAAGGCGTTCGCCGCGCAATGGTCGACGAGCCCCAGGTTGCCGGTGACCGCGGAGAGCGAGGAGCAGAGGAGAAGGAAATCGGGCACCTCCTCCGCCGCCGCCCCGGCGGGCCAGAACACCTCTTCCAGCGCGGCGGTGCCGGCGAGCTTGGGAGCCAGGACGGCCGCCGCGGCCTCGCGCGTCTTGAGCTGGATCAGGCCGCCCGGCGCCACGCCGGCGGCATGGATCACGCCGTCGATCCGGCCGAATCGCTCCAGGGCGGCGCGGCGCACCTCTCCGAGAGCCGACGGAGAGGTGACGTCGGCGGCGAGCACCAGGACCTCGGCCCCCAGCTCAACCAGCCGGGCGAGCCCCGGCTCTCCGGATGGCGACGCCGACCTCCCGACCAGCACCAGACCGGCGTGGACCTCGCGCGCCAGCCGCTCGGCGAGGGCGAGCCCCACGCCGCCGAGGCCGCCGGTGAGCAGATAGACTCCCTCGTGCCGCAGGCGCGATCCCTCCGCCCCCGGGGCGTCGAGGCGCACGGGCTCGAACCCCTGCACCCAGCGGTGCGCCCCGCGCAGGGCGACCACGGCGTCCGGAGAACGCTCGATCTCGTCCGCCAGGCGCACCGCCAAGCGTGCGCCGTCCTCCGGAGCCGCCAGGTCGATCTGCACGCAGGAGATCCGCGCGTGCTCCTGCGGGATCACCCGGCACGGCCCGAGCAGGGTGGCCCGCTCGGGGTACAGCTCCTCCTCGCCGGTGACGGCGTGCACGCCGCTCGACACCACGGCGAGGCGCAGCGGTGCGTCACCGCCCCGTTCCGCCCATGCCTGGGCGAGGAAGAGGAGGCTGAAGAAGGCGCGGTCCTGCGTACCGGCCGCGTCCGCCGCGGGTCCGGTGTTCCAGAGGTGGACCGCCAGGCCCGGCAGCGGACCGGCGGCGGCCAGGCCGGCGACGAGGCTCGCATAATCCGCCGGTTCGCCCGGCCGGATCTCCTCCGCCCGGACCTCGATCACGCGATGGCCGCGCCGCTCGAGCTCCGCGCGCAGGGCGGCACCCGGACCGCCGTCCGCCGCGGTGAAGAGGAGGCAGGACGCCGGCGAGGAGACCGGCGCCGCGGGGAGCGCTCGCGCCTGCTTCCAGGCGGGCAACCAGAACCAGCCAGCCGGATCGCTCCTCTTCTCCAGATCGCCGCTCTCCGGAGCGGCGGGCTGCTCGCCCGGCCGCGGCGGATCGATCCAGAAGCGCCGGTGCTCGAAGGGGTACGGCGGCAGGGCGACGCGATGCCGCTCCTCGCCGCCCCAGAAGGCCTTCCAGTCGGGCGTCACGCCGGCCAGCCAGAGCCGGCCCAGGGCCGCGGCGAGCACCGCTGCGTCGGGCTCCGCGTCGTAGGCGTGCGGCAGGGAGGGGACGGCCGCCGCCGGTGCGTCGTCCCCGCCGAGCGTCTGCAGGGCGATGCTCCCCAGCGCGTGGCCGGGCCCCACCTCCAGCAGCACCCGGCCGCCGCCGGCAGTGAGGGTCCGCACGCTGTCGCCGAAGCGGACCGTGCGCACCATGTGCTCGGCCCAATAGCGCGGATCGGTCGCCTGCTCCGGTGTCATCCAGGTGCCCGTCACGTCCGAGACGAGCGGGGTCTGCGGCGGCCGCAGCTCCAGGGAGGAGGCGAGGCGCAGGAACTCGGGCAGCGCCGGCTCCAACATCCGGGAGTGGAAGGCGCGCGGCGCGCGCAGGCGGCGGCAGACGACGCCGCGGCCGCCCAGCCTCTCCTCCAGGGCCGCGATCTCCCCTTCCTCCCCCGCCACCACGGAGAAGGCCGGGCCGTTGACCGCCGCGAGGGAGAGACGGCCGCCCAGGAGAGGCACCATCTCGGCCTCCGGCAGGGTGACGGCGAGCATCGCCCCGGCGGGCATTCCGTCGATGATCCGCGCCCGCGCCACGACCAGCTCCACCGCCCCTTCCAGGGTGAAGACGCCGGCCAGGCAGGCGGCGGCGTACTCGCCGATGCTGTAGCCGAGCAGCGCCTCCGGACGGATGCCCCAGCTCATCCAGAGCCGGGCCAGGGCATATTCGACGGCAAACAGGGCCGGGTGGAGCACCGCCGTGGAGGCGAGCGGATCGCCGGCCGCCGCCTCCTCGCTCCGGCCCAGCATGCGGCGCAGGTCGATGCCGCTACCGGTCTCCGTGCTCCCGGCCGGGAAGAGAACCCGGCGCAGATCGGTGCCGAGGCGCGGCAGGACCAGCCGGGCGCACTCGTCGAAGACCGCGCGGAAGGCAGGCTCCCCCTCGTACAGCCCCCGGGCCATGCCGGGGTGGTGATCACCGATACCCGGGAACAGGAAGGCCACCGAGGTCTGGCGATCGGCCGCCACTTCCGCGGTGAGGAGCCGGCGTGGCTCGGCGCCGCGCAGCAGGCGCACGGCCTCGTCCCCGGTGCGGCAGACCAGGGTCCGGCGGTGGGCGAAGGCGCGGCGCCCGCGCTGCAGGGTGAAGGCCACGTCGGCCGGCGGCAGCTCCGGGTGCTCTTCCAGGTGCGTGGCCAGGTTTCGGCAGGCGGTCTCCAGAGCCGTGGCGGTGCGCGCCGACACGGTGAGGAGCTGCCACGGCCGCGACGGTCCCGGCGGCCGCCGCGGCGCCGCCTCCTCCACCACCACGTGGGCGTTGGTGCCGCCCACGCCGAAAGAGCTCACCCCGGCGCGGCGCGGCACCGGCCCCGCCGGCCAGTCGCGCAGCCGGTCGTTGACGAAGAACGGCGTGCGCGCGAAGTCGATCCGCGGGTTCGGCCGCTCGAAATGCAGGCTCGGCGGGATCTGCCCGTGCTCCAGGGCGAGCACCGCCTTGATCAGGCTGGAGACGCCGGCCGCCGCGTCCAGGTGCCCGATGTTGGTCTTCACCGAGCCGATTGGACAGAACTGCCGGCGCCCGGTGGCGAACGCCTGAGTGAGCGCCGCCACCTCGATGACGTCGCCCAGGGGCGTCCCCGTCCCGTGCGCCTCGACGTAGCCGATGGTCTCCGGATCGATGTCGCCCAGGGCGTGGGCGGTGGCGATCACCTCGGCCTGCCCGTCGATGCTGGGGGCCGTGTAGTCCAGCTTGAGCGACCCGTCGTTGTTCGCCGCGAATCCCTTGATGACCGCGTGGATCGTGTCGCCGTCGGCCAGGGCGTCGCGCAGCCGCTTGAGCACGACCAGGGAGACGCCGTCGCCGAGCACGGTGCCGTGCGCCTCCGCGTCGAACGCCCGGCACCGGCCGTCGGGGGCATAGACCCCTTCCTGGAAGAGGTAGCCCGAGCGCGGCGGGCAGGTGATCGAGACGCCGCCGGCGAGCGCCATGTCGCACTGGTAGCCGAGCAGGCTCTGGCTGGCGAGGCAGACCGCCACCAGGCCGGTCGAGCAGGCGGTCTGCACGTTGACTCCCGGCCCCTTCAGGTTCAGCTTGTAGGAGGCGAGGGTGGCCAGGAAGTCCTTGTCGTTGCGGATGCGGATCTGCAACGGGCCGATGCGGCGCACCAGCTCGCGGTGAGGAATCAGGTTGTGGATCAGGTAGCTGGTCAGGTTCGAGCCGGCGAAGACGCCGACCGCTCCCTCGTAAGCCGCGGGGTCGTAACCGGCCCGCTCGAAAGCCTCCCAGGCATGCTCCAGGAAGAGCCGGTGCTGCGGGTCCATGGTCTCCGCCTCACGGGGGGTGAGGCCGAAGAATTCGGCGTCGAAGAGGTCGACCCCTGCGGGGACGCCGCGGGCCTTGACGTAGCTCGGCTCGCGCAACGTCTCAGCCGGGACGCCGCCTGCCAGGAGCTCCTCGTCGGTGAAGAAGGAGATCGAGGAGACTCCGTCGCGCAGGTTGCGCCAATAGGCGGCCGGATCGGACGCCCCGGGCACCCGCAGGCTCATGCCGATGATCGCGATCCCGTCCAGGCCGTCCTGCTCTTCCATCGCCAATTCGCTCATTCCCCCTCCGTGAGCCGCGGTCCTCTTGTCGGGACGCGCGGGCGCTGCCGCTGGAGAGCCGCCTTCTGCAGGCTGGCGCGCGATTGGGTGCGCCCGGCGGCCGGCCCTTCGCCGGAGCCCAGGGCCGAGCGGCCGATCGCGAACAGGTTGTAGAGAACCGAGCCGCCGAGCAGCGGATCCTGCTCGACCACCACGTCGAATCCACGGCTCTTCAGCAGGTCGACCACGACGCCGAGCCGGCCGTCCAGGTCGTGCACTTCGAGGACGATCTGGCGGATCTTCGGCCAGTGCCGGTCCTCGATCCCCAGAAGCACCTGCAGCTCGCTCTTCTGCACGTCGATCTTGAGCAGGTCGATGGTGTCGACCCGCTCGGCCGCGATGACCTCGGAGAGCGGGACGAGCGGGCAGGCGAAGGTGCGGCTGGTGAAGCGGGCGTCGAGGAACTCCTCCGAGACCTCCAGGAGGCGGTCGACGCCGCTCATCCCCTCCTCGTGGTGGTGCTCCAGGATCGAGCGCAGGACCGCCTTCTCTTCCGCGAGGTCGGCGTGGAAGGAGGACATCCCCGAGCTGTAGGGATAGAAGGTGAGCTCCGCCGTGCCCCGGGCGTCGGAGACGCCGGCGTTGATCAGCCGCGCGCCGGGGGCATGGCGGGAGGTGTTGTAGGAGAGGATCTCGAACAGCGGCGGCGCCGGCTCGAACGTCCACGTCCGCGCCGCCGGGCAGCAGAGGTGGACGAACAGGGTGAACATCCCGATATTGCCGCCGACGTCGAAGACGCAGGCGTTGTCGGGGAAGGAGACGCCGTGGCGCTGGTAGATCTTCTTCTCGAAGATGTCTTCCCAGATGTGGTCCGCCTCGGTGCGGCTCTGGCAGGCGATCTCCAGGCCGTTGGGCAGGCGGAGCAGGCGCGGCTCCGCCGCCACCGGCGCATCGACGCCGGCCACCGCCATGCGGACGCCGGGCAGGCTGCTCATGCTCCCTCCCCGGCGCCGGAACGCGGCTTCGCCCGGCCGCGGGCGAGCTTCTCCATCCCCATCCGCTGGCTGCGGCCACGGTCCTGCGCCTTCTCGTGGCGGACCCGCTCGCCCCCCTCGCCGGCCCCGGCGTCCAGGGCGAGGAAGCGGCCGAGAGAAGCGACCGTCGGGTGCCGCATGAGGTCGACCAGCGTCACCTCGCGGCCGAGCGCCGCGCGCAGCTTGCCGTGCGCCTCGACCAGCAGCAGCGAGTTGCCGCCGATCTCGAAGAAGTTGTCGTGGATGCCGACGCGGTCGAGGCGCAGCAGCTCCTCCCACACCTGCGCCACCGACCGCTGCATCTCGTTCTCGGGAGCGGCATAGGCGCGGTCCGGCGCCAGGAGCACCGCCTGCGGCGAGGGCAGCGCCTTGCGGTCGACCTTGCCATTGGGCGTGAGCGGCAGGGCGGAGAGCGGCACGAAGAGCGACGGCACCATGAACGACGGCAGCTTCGCCGCCGCCCAGTCGCGCAGATCGGTCAGGGCGAGCGCCGGGGCCGCCGCGACCGCCTCCGCCGCGGGGCGCACGGCATAGACCATGTAGACGGAATTCATTCCCTCGCCGGCCGAGATGAAGTCGTCGGCCGCCACCCGGTATCCGCGCTCTTCCAGCAGCCCCACCGCCTCCCGCAGGAGCTCGCCGCTGTGGATCTCCAGGACGATCTGGCGGATCTTCGGCCAGTCCTCACCGGCGATGCCGCGGAGGACCTGGAGCTCGCTGCGCTCGACGTCGACCTTGAGCAGGTCGATCCGTTCGATCCCGTGCTCGCGGATCACCGCGGAGAGCGGCGCGAGGCGGCAACGCCAGGTCTCACTCTGCAGGAGGTCGTCGACCGCAGCTTCGATCTCCGCCGCCTCGACGCGCCCTCCGGAATCGGCCATCCAGCGCTCCACGATGGCCCGGGTCACCTCGCGGTCTTCCTGGGCAAAGCGGCCCGAGAGCCCCGCCATCCGCGGATAGAAGGTAAAATCCGCCTCCTCGGCGCGATCGGACAGGCCGAGCGCGAAGACCTGCGCGTCGAGCCTGTAGAGCT
>Ga0062379_10000198_pt1 | contig 11367 bp, 7 predicted proteins | sample DOMMetBare2Fresh_2_FD_59484 | JGI IMG/M metagenome (GOLD analysis project Ga0062379, IMG submission 59484) | Wetland sediment microbial communities from St. Louis River estuary, USA, under dissolved organic matter induced mercury methylation -... | ecosystem: Environmental > Aquatic > Freshwater...
CCAGGTCCCTGAGCTCGATCATGAAGACTTCTCCAGATACGTTTTCCAAGCCTGCTTGTCCGCCACGATGGTCTCTCCCTCCGCGAGGCCGGAGACGATCTCGATCCTCTGCGTGGTCTGCAGTCCGGTCTTGACCGCCCGCTTCTTCCACTCTTCCCCCGCCCGCACGACGACGAAGGTCTTTCCCCCCTCCCGCAACAGAGCGCTGCGCGGGACGCTGATCACGCCGTCCCTCTGCTCCAGGATGAAGGTCACGTGGGTCGTCATCTCGGGCCGGATCAACAGGCCGAGGTTGTCCTCGATGTCGATGATCACGACATAGTTGACGACGTTGTTGATGAGCTGTGCCTTGGGATAGATCGCCTGGACCACGCCGGTGAGCTCCTTGCCCGGAAAGGAGTCGACGCGAAAGGTGACTCGCTGTCCGGCGTGGACCTTGCCGATGTCGGTCTCGTCGACGAACGACTGCACCTCCAGCCGGTTCAAGTCGACGATGGTGACGAAGGTCGGCGCCGCGAAGCTCGCCGCGACGGTCTCCCCTTCGTAGGTCGATACGGAGGCGATGGTCCCGGAAACGGGCGCCCGGATGACGGTGTAGCCGAGAAGGATCCGCGCCTCCGACAACCTCTCCCGCGTCTGCTCCACCTGGGCCTCGCGGACCTTCAGATTTTTCCGGTTGGTGTCGATCTGCGTCTGCGGCACGACGTCGGAGAGCCGCTCCGCCCGCTCGAGCTCACTCCGGGCGTACTCCATCTCCGCGGTCGCAGCGGCGAGCTCGGCCTCCAGCGTCTCCACCCGGGCGCGCCACTCCTCGTCCTTGAGCAGGGCGAGGGGATCTCCCTTCGCGACCCGGTCTCCGATGTTGACCCGCAGCTTCGCGACGACGCCGGAGAGCTGCGAGCCAACCTTCACCTCGGCGCCGACCTTCGGCTTGATGGTGCCGACGGCGACCGTGGATTCCGTGAGGGCCTCCCGGCTGGCGCGGAGCGTGGGCAGGGCATCCTGCTCTGGATTGCGGAAAAACGACCGGCCATAGCCGTACGCCAAGGCTCCAGCAAACAGAAAAGCCGCAATGATGACGACCTTGCGCATATACCCCTTGAGGGCTCTCGGGAACGCCGTCGCTGGCCGCGATTTCCTTAGACTATCCGCAAGTTACGAATTATACTCGGCTGCCGAGTGCCCGCGCTTTGTACCACCCGCAGGCCCACTGCGTCAACTCTGCCTAGCGGTCGCGCAAAGCCTCGACGGGCATCACCCTTGCCGCCTTCATCGCAGGAAGGACGCCGAACAGCAACCCGAGGAGCAGCGAGACGGCGAGAGAGACGCTCAAGCCGCGCAGATCGACGGCCATCTGCCAGCCGGTCGTCTGTTGCAGGATGAGCACCGCCACCCACCCCACGAGGAGCCCGGCGAGCCCGCCGAGCAGGCTCAGGAGGCAGGCTTCCGCGACGAACAGACCGGCGATGTCCTTCCGGCGCGCCCCGATCGCCATCCGCAGGCCGATCTCGGGCGTCCGGTCCTTGACGTTGAGAAACGTGACCGCCAGCACCCCGGCGCCGCCGATGGCGAGCGTGATCGCGGCGAAGAGCTGGGACATCCCCTGCAGGAACGCGGAGTTCATGCGCCGGATCTGGTTGGCCCGGAGCAGGGCGAGGATCTCGAAATCGTCCTTGACGTCCGCGTCGAGGTCGTGGCTCGCGCGGAGCACTTCGCGGGCTCCGTCTTCCGCGGCGGCCATCTGGTCCTTGTCCTCCACCTGCACCAGCAGACGCGACAGGAAATCCACGTTGAACAACCGGAGGCGGGCCGTCTCCAACGGGATCAGGATCTGATCGTCCTCGTTCTGCCCTTCGCTGCTGACCCCCTTCTCCGCGAGCTGGCCGATCACCTCGAAGGGAACGCCGCCGATCCAGATCCTCTCGCCGACCATGCTGAACCCATCGTTCAGTTGTTTCGCCACGAAGGAGCCCACCACCGCGACGCGGCTCCGCGAGACGCCGTCCTGGTCGTCGATCGACCGGCCCTCGTCGATCCGGAAGTTGCGCACCGCGAGGAACTCGGGCGTGACGCCGCGGACCGAGGTCACCATCTCCTCGCGGTCGAGCTTCACCTGAAAGCTGTCTTCGAGGATCGGCACGACCGTGCGAATGCCGCGGATCTGCTCGTCGAGAAGGGCCACGTCCGTCTCCTTGAGCCGGGTGGAGGTGAACCAGCCGGTCCCGCGGCCGGGCAGGGCCAGAAGCTGGCCGGCCCGCACGGTGAACAGGTTCTTTCCCATCTGGTCGGCGATCGCCTGCAGCTCCCGCTCGGCGCCCGTGCCGAGCGCCAGCATGATCATCATCGAGGCGATCCCCAGCCCCACCGATCCCAACCCCAGGACGGAGCGCGTGCCGCTCTTGCGCAAAGAGAGGACCATGATCCGGAGCTGCAGCTTGCGTTTCGTGCTCAACATGGGAATCGATCGGATACTACCGAAACCCCCGCCGGATGACAAACGGCAGCGGCGGGCATGCTAGACTCCCGCTCGCTTTTCCATCGGTCTTCGCATCGGAATTTCAGCAATGCCTGCCGTGCCGGGCCCCATCCGGAGCCTCCGGGCTCGTTCGCTCGACCTTCTCGGAGGGTCGGCGCTGCTGCTTGCCTTCGTGGCGCTGGCGGCCACGGGTCTCGAGAGCGTCTCGTTCGGCCACCAGCACCTGGAACACGGCCGCGCCCACCACCACTACCACTTCTACTTCGGACCGCACGAGCATTCCGGCACGGAGCCCGATCACGGCCACAGCCACGACCATGGCAAGACGCCGCACCCTCAGGACGCGCCGCGGCGAACCGCCACGGTCGCCGGGGCGCCGGTCCTGGCCCAGCCGGTCGGGGTCCGCGTGCTGGTGGTCCCTTCGACGGAGCATGCTCCGTCCGCCCCGGCCCTCGCACCGGCACCACCGCTGCGCCCCGCGGCCCGCCTCTTCCCGCCCCGCGCCCCGCCCTTCCTCTCGCCGTCCTGAGCCTTCGCAGAGCCCGACCCAATGGACGACACACCGGCACAACGCCGGTGAGAGAGGGACGTGTACCAACATGCTCGACCGATTCCACGCGCAGCGCGCGCTGCTGCTCGCCGCCTGGCTCCTGTGGACGCCGGACGCCGGCGCCCAGACCACCGATCCGCCACCCGCCCCGGAGCCGCAGGAGGAGGCGCAACAAGACAATCCTCCCGCGGACGCCTCCGCCGGCGCCGAGGGGACGGCGCAGTTCGACGACCGCGTCGAAGTGCGCGCGCGGGCCGACGATCTCGTCGGCGTCGCCAGCTCCGCCACCGAAGGCGCCACCGGCCGGGAAGACCTCGACCGCCGGCCGCTCCTGCGGCCGGCCGAGCTCGTCGAGACCGTGCCCGGCGTCATCGCCACCCAGCACAGCGGCGACGGCAAGGCCAATCAATATTTCCTGCGTGGCTTCAACCTCGACCACGGCACCGACTTCAGCATCTGGGTGGACGGTGTGCCGGTGAACATGCCGACCCACGGCCACGGCCAGGGGTATGCCGACCTGAACTTCCTCATCCCGGAGCTCGTCGACACCGTGCGCTACCGCAAAGGCCCCTACTACGCCGACAAGGGGGACTTCTCGGCCGCCGGCGGTGTCGACATGCAGCTCACCGACGTGCTGCCCGAGCCGCTGGTCCAGGTGACCGGGGGGAGCTTCGGCTACGGGCGGGCGCTCGCCGCCGGCACGCACGAATTTGGAGCCAACCGGGTGACGGCGGCCCTCGACCTCTTGCACAACGACGGCCCATGGGACCGCGGCGAGGACTACGAAGGTGTGAAAGCCATGGTGCACATGCACCACGGCGATGCCGCACACGGCTTTTCGCTCTCCGCCGCCGGCTACGACGCAAGCTGGCTCTCCAGCGATCAGGTGCCGCGGCGGGCCGTCGATTCCGGGCGCATCGGCGAGTTCGGATTGATCGATTCGAGCGACCGGGGGAGCACCTCACGCTACAGCCTCTCCGGCGAGATGCGCCGCGGCAGCGAGGAGGCCTACACGAAGCTCACCGGCTACCTTCTCTCCTACGACCTCCGCCTCTTCTCGAACTTCACCTATTTTCTCGACAACCCCGAGGATGGCGACCAGTTCGAGCAGATGGATGAACGCGTCGTCGCCGGCTTCGACGTGACCCGCACCTGGCTGCGCTCCTGGGGCGGCCGGTCCACCGAGACCTCGGTGGGAGTGCAGGTGCGCGGCGACGACATCGACAACGGCCTCTTCCGCAGCAAGGACGCGCACCGCACCGCCACGGTGCGCACCGACCAGATCCGGCAGCTCACCGGCGGCGTCTACGCCGAGAGCCTGGTGCATTGGACCGAGAAGGTGCGCCCGCGCTTCGGCCTGCGCGCCGACGTCTACAGCGCCGACGTGGAGAGCAACCTGGCCGCCAACTCCGGCTCGGCCAACGACGTCCTGCTGAGCCCCAAGCTCAGCGTGGCGTTCGGCCCCTGGAAGAAAACCGAGATCTACGTCAACGCCGGCTCCGGCTTCCACAGCAACGACGCCCGCGGCACCACCATCCGGATCGATCCGGCCACCGGCGAGCCGGCCGAGCGGGTGCAGCCGCTGGTGCGCGCCACGGGGGCCGACGTCGGGATCCGGACGACGGCGATCCCCGGCCTGCAGACGACGCTGACAGTGTTCCTCCTGAAGCTCGACTCCGAGCTCCTCTTCGTCGGCGACGGCGGCTCCACCGAAGCGAGCCGCCCCAGCCGCCGCCAGGGGATCGAGTGGACGAACTTCTACCGGATCAACGATTGGCTGTCCGCGGACCTCGACGTCACCCTGGCTGCATCGAAGTTCACCGACGACGATCCGGCGGGAGACAAGATTCCCGGAGCCCTCGGCAAAACGGTCGCCGCCGGCCTCTCCTTCGGGGAAGGCCGCACCGTCTTCGGCAGCCTCCGCTGGCGCTATTTCGGTGACGCGGCCCTCATCGAAGACGATTCGGTGCGCGCCCGCTCGTCGTCCCTGCTCAACGGGAGGATCGGCTACGCCTTCCCGAACGGCATCCGCCTGGAGCTCGACGCCTTCAACCTCCTCGACACCCGCGCCAGCGACATCCAGTACTTCTACGCCTCGCGCCTCCCCGGCGAGCCGGAAGAAGGCGTCGAGGACATCCATTTCCATCCGATGGAAAAGCGCTCGTTCCGCCTGATCGCCACCTGGCGGTTCGCGCGGAAGGGGGCGGGGGAGGAATAGGTCGATCCCGGAAGCGCTCCTTGCGCTCTTGCCGCAGCAGCTCGCCGAAGCACAACGGCGAGCTGCTGCCGGAGACCGAACCGACTTCACCAGACAGGCGAAGACACCGGATACTCTGGATACGCCGTCTCCAGGTACCTCTGTTGTTCCTGGATAGGGTAAAATCCTGGCGCCGGACAGGACGCCGACCGACGTGCACCTTCCGGGCAGAAGCGAAGGAGCTGCCGGAAATGGATATCGTAAGCCCCGCAAAGCGGTCGGCCATGATGGCGGGCATCCGCGGGAAGGACACCACGCCCGAGCTGCGTGTCCGCCGCGTTGCTCACGCACTCGGCTACCGGTTCCGGCTCCATCGGCGTGATCTCCCCGGCTCACCTGATCTTGTGTTCCCGCGACTCCGGAAAGTCATTTTGGTCCACGGTTGCTACTGGCATCGGCATCCAGGCTGCCGCTTCGCCTACACACCCAAGTCGAATACAGAATTCTGGATGCGCAAGTTCGAGGGTAACCTGGAGCGGGACCGGCACCAGCTTGCAGAGCTTCTACGGCTCGGTTGGGAGCCTCTGGTGATCTGGGAGTGCACGACCTATAATCAGGACGACCTGAAGAGGCAGATCGCGTCGCATCTGGGGTCGGGCAAGGGGAAATGAGCAGGGACGCTACCATCCGCGCCGCAAAGCTCCGGCGAATTCGCTCGGGGGCGAAGCCGCGCACGCTTGAGCTCTGCTCGGGCTGCGGAGGCCTGTCCCTCGGGCTCGCCGCTGCCGGCTTCAGCCTTCAGGCACACCTCGAGAACGATCCGGATGCGGCAAAGACTTACGCCCTCAACTTCGCACCTCCGGTGGAGGCGATTCCTGAGAAGTGGGCGGCGTCCAGAGACATGGTCGAACAGAGTGTCGAGGCTGTCGTCGAGGATCTCGGCCTTGCGTCACCTGCCGTCGAGTCCTTCGATGTCCTTGTGGCGGGGCTTCCCTGCCAGGCGTTCGCGCGAATCGGGCGCTCCAAGCTCCGCTCCATAGCCGGCGACGACGAGGCCTACCGGAACGATCCGCGAGCACGTCTGTACCAGCGCTTCCTCAAATATGTCGAGACTGTCCAGCCAGTCGCGATCATCATCGAGAACGTCCCGGACATCCTGAACTTCGGCGGCCACAACGTGCCGGAGGAGATCTGCGAGACGCTTGACCTGCTGGGTTACCAGACCGGCTATACGCTGTTGAACGCTGCCTTCTACGGCGTACCGCAGATGCGCGAGCGTCTGTTCCTCATTGCGGTCGATCGGTCGCTGGGGATCCAGCCGGGCTTTCCTGATCCGACACACACCGTCGACCTGCCTCCTGGCTATGCAGGTGCGCGCACGTTCGCACTCAGGCACGTTCCGGCGGCGGCCTCGCGGTTCGTGCCAATACCACGAACGGCCGGGAGACTGCCCGATGCCGTTTCGGTCCGGGAAGCCCTTGCAGATCTTCCATTCATCTCCGATCACTTCCGCGATCCGGCCTCCATGCGACGCCGCAAGGTCACGGATCGGCTGCCCTACCGCAGCAATTCCGGCCCTGGCGGCTACGCGCGTCTCATGCAGGAGTGGCCGGGCTTCAGGACCGACGGATCCGTCACCGGCAACGTCGTGAGGCTGACACCCCGGGATTTTCCGATCTTCCGCCGAATGCTGCCCGGCGACGACTATCCGCATGCGCTGAGGATCGCGGAAGAGCTCTTTGCCGAACGGCTGGCCGCCCAGCCATCGCCGCCACGGCCCGGGAGCAAGGCATGGAAGGAACTGCGCAACCTGTGCGTGCCGCCCTACGATCCGGGAAAGTTCCCCAACAAATGGTGGAAGCTCGAGCCGGCGCTGCCGTCGCGGACGCTGACCGCGCACATGGGGAAGGACACCTATTCTCACATCCACTGGGACTCACGGCAGCAGAGGACGATCTCGGTGCGCGAGGCTGCCAGGTTGCAGTCTTTTCCCGATGGCTTCCAATTCGCCGGATCGATGAACGCGGCGTTTCGCCAGATCGGCAATGCTGTGCCGCCGCTGCTGGCGCAGGCCGTCGCTGAGCGTCTCCGGAGGGACCTCATGACCGTGCCCGTCAAAGAGAGTGCGCGGTCTCAGGCTCAGGATAGCAAGGCAGCGTGAAACGGGATCGAATCGGCGGCAAGAGCCGGCCACAGAGAGCGGAACCAGACCGTGACCGCGCAGGGCTCCGGGAGCCTGGAGCCAGCTTGCAAACGGTTGAGATCATTCCGGCAGCATCGGCTCTCATGCAGTCTCTCCGCGGCATCGGCTACTCGCCCGAGACAGCCGTTGCCGATCTCGTCGACAACAGCATCGCGGCCGGCGCAACCGCTGTGGACATCGACATCGACTGGAACGATGGCGATCCGCTGCTGGCAATTCTCGATGATGGAAGAGGACTCGAGCGCGAAGACCTTGTCACGGCGATGTGCTTTGGCGGAGCGGGTCCCCTTGCCGAAAGGTCCGAAGACGACCTCGGCCGCTTCGGCCTTGGCTTGAAAACCGCATCCCTGTCGCAGTGCCGACGGATGACCGTTGCGGGCCGTCGCAACAGTCAGACCGTCGCGCTTGCCTGGGATGTCGACGAGGTGGCTTCACGCAGGCGGTGGGACGCGATCGTACCGGACACGCTTCCGCGTTCGTCCCTGACGGGCCGCCTGGAGGAGCGACCGAACGGCACTCTCGTACTCTGGGAGCGCATGGACGCGATCGGCGGCCTGTCGGGGCTGGACAAGGAGACCTTCTTTCTCCGTGTTCAGGACATCCGTGCCCACGCCGCAATGGTGTTTCACCGGTTCCTGGACGGGGATGCGCGGCGTCTCGTGATCAGGCTGAACGGCCGGCCTGTCCGGCCATGGGATCCATTCCTTCACTCGAATCCAGCGACCATCACGATGCATTCCGAACGCCTGCGTCATGCCGGCGCTGCGATCGTCATCACGCCTCATGTCCTCCCCCACCGCGACCGTTTCGCCAACGACGCCGACCATGAGGCCGCAGGCGGCCCGGGCGGATGGAGTGAGCGGCAGGGGTTCTATGTCTATCGTGGACGGCGGCTGGTGGTCGCCGGAGGCTGGCTCGGGCTGGGCGGCTCGCGCGCATGGACAAGGGAGGAATCGAGCCGGCTTGCCCGGATCGCGATCGATCTCCCACTCGGAGTCGACGCGGAATGGCGCATTGACGTCCGGAAGTCGCTTGCACGCCCACCGGGGGCACTGCGGGCGCGATTGACGGATATCGGTACAGCGTGCCGGATGAAGGCTCGCGAAGTCTTCGCCTGGAGAGGCAATCGCGGTTGGAAAAAGGCGGCAACAACCGATGACGATCCGTTGTGGATCGGTGATCATCACGGCTCACATCCTGGCTACTGCATCAGCCGCCGTCACCCGGCGGTTCGCACGGTCGCCGAGCGCCTGGGCGGGGACGCAGAACTGCTCGATGGACTTCTGGCGTTGATTGAACGAAGCGTACCGGTGGAGCGCATCTGGCTCGATGTATCGGAAGCCGAGGGAGCAGGTACGGTCACGCTCGACGCCGCAGAGACCGCCAAGCTCGCCGGGCAGATTGCCTCTCTTCTCGCGGCCATGCCCAACGACGAGCCCACCGCGGAGAGGCTGGACCGTCTGTTACGGCATCTGCCCGCGGCTTCGCCCGGTCTTCGAAAATCCGTACTGCAGCGGGTGGAGGCACCGATTGAGTAACGACCCGATCTCTACGCTGACCAACATGGCGCGTCAGCTCCTTACGGCTCAGACGGCGGCCGACCGGAGAGTCGAGCACGCCGTTCAGAGCATCGCTCCAGTCGTCGTGGCCACGACAGGGTACGACTTCACGCCGGACGACTTGGCGGGTATCGTCCGGATCCTGGAGAGCCTTTTTGTCGTCGAACAGGGTCCGGCACTGGAGATCAAGGACCGGAGGCTGCCTCCCGAATGGTATGTAGGCGAGCGTCGGCGTCCCGGTGCGTTCATGAGCCGCTACCTTCAGAAACTCGACGAAGACAACTGGCCTGTTCGCTCTGTCGAGGAGCTGCGTGACAGTACAGCCAGGGTGCTCGAGCTGCTTGACGACCCCCGGCGCGAGGGTCCGTGGGACTGGCGTGGCCTCGTCGTGGGCGATGTGCAGTCGGGCAAGACGGCACACTATGCAGGGGTGATCAATCGCGCAGCCGACGCAGGCTATCGGGTGATTGTCGTCCTTGCCGGGATGCACAATGTGCTGCGCCTTCAGACGCAGCAGCGCCTCGAAGCGGACTTCCTTGGCTGGGATACCAACCCGGCCTCGGAAGGCGCCGACGGTCGCCGGAAGGCGATCGGCGTAGGCCGTATTCACCCGCGTTTGAACGTCGACAGCCTTACCGTCGCCGTCCCGAACGGAGATTTCAGCCTCCCGATTGCCCGCCAGGCAAATTTCGCTCCCCTCAGCCAGCCGTGTCTGTTCGTGGTGAAGAAGAACGGCAGCATCCTGCAGAACCTCAACCGCTGGATCGCACGTCTGCCGGACGACTCGCGCGCAGCTCCGCTGCTCGTCATCGACGATGAGGCGGATCAGGCGTCAGTTGATACACGGGACCAGCCTCTTCTGCCGGACAACACATTCGACGAAGACTACGATCCGACCAGGATCAACGGCGAGATCCGCAGGCTTCTGAACGCGTTCAGCCGGTCTGCCTACGTCGCGTATACGGCGACGCCCTTCGCCAATATTCTGATGCACGATGAGCGCTCCGCCAGGGAATATGGTGCCGACCTCTTTCCGTCGACGTTCATCCTCTCCTTGACGCCGCCGGATGACTATTTTGGCCCGGTCGCAGTGTTCGGGACAAATGACGAAGGCGATCAGGGTGGCCTGCCACTCATTCGCCATGTCGACCAGGCAGGGGAGGCCTGGATTCCAGATCCGCATGACCGGCTGCTGCGGCCGGCTTTTCGCGGTGAGGACAGCATTCCACCGAGCCTGGAACGGGCGATCGACGCCTTTCTGCTTGCCTGCGCAGCACGATCGGCCCGGGGGCAGGACAGGGCGCACAATTCCATGCTCGTGCATGTCTCCCGGTTCGTAGACGTACACGATGTCGTCCACAGGCAGGTGCAGCGGCACCTCGATGTTACACGCGCCATGATTTCAGGTGGTGATCGAGGGACGCTCGAGCGCTTGCAGCGACTCTGGGATATCGACTTCGTTCCGACCGGCGAGGCCGTCCGACGCACCGTATTTGGCCGCCGCACGGATTCCCTGGACTGGGCTGCCGTCCTTGCATGCCTCTCCGACAGTGTTGACAGAATCAGGGTGGTCGTGACCAACGGACGATCGAAGGCGGGCCTCGACTATGAGTCTTACCGAAACTCGGGTCTGTCGGTGATCGCCATCGGTGGCGACAAGCTCTCGCGCGGGCTCACCCTCGAAGGCCTGACGGTCAGCTATTTTCTCCGCATCTCGAGGCAGTACGACAGCCTCCTTCAAATGGGGCGCTGGTTCGGCTATCGCCGCGGCTTCGCGGACGTCTGCCGCCTCTACACCACGCCGGACATGGAGGACTGGTTCCGGCATGTCGCGACGGCCAACAAGGAGCTTCGGTCTCAACTCGCGCACATGCAACTGATGCTCGCCACACCCAAGGAATACGGGCTGCGGGTCGCGGGGCACAGCATCATGGGTGTCACCGCCGTGAACAAGCAACGGTACGCCGCACAGCGGCAGGTCGGATATGCGGGAGAGGGGAAGATCCAGACGGTCATGTTCCGGGATGCGGAGACCGTCGAGCAGAACGCAGCAGCCACTGAGGCGTTCGTCGAAACGCTTGGCTGCGGAACCTCGTCTCCGCGGCGAGCCGGTACGGGTGGGGCCGCGCAGGGTGAGCTCTGGTCCAGCGTTGCAGGGCGGGCGGTGGCGGAGTATCTACGGAGTCTTGTCTTCCCACCCGAGAGCTACGAGGTCGAGGGAAGCCGGCTGGCGGGCTACATCGAAGACCAGATCCGCGCAGGAGAGCTCACCGACTGGGTGGTCTTTCTGGCGACCGGCAGGGACGGGATCGAAGTCGAGCTCGCTGGGCGCAGGTTCCGGAGTGTCCGCCGGACCCCGCTCGCGGATCGCTCCACTTCAAG
>Ga0062379_10000199_pt1 | contig 11348 bp, 11 predicted proteins | sample DOMMetBare2Fresh_2_FD_59484 | JGI IMG/M metagenome (GOLD analysis project Ga0062379, IMG submission 59484) | Wetland sediment microbial communities from St. Louis River estuary, USA, under dissolved organic matter induced mercury methylation -... | ecosystem: Environmental > Aquatic >...
GTGCGGCGCGAGGTCGATGGCGTCGAGCGGCGAGGCAGCCTCGCGCGCCCTGGCGGCCGGCGTGGTCATCACGTGCGGGCAGAAGCTCGGGATGAAGCGCGGTGTGCCGGACTCCTTCGACGACTCTCCCAGCTCGGGCAGGAGCACGACGTCCCGCCGCCGGCTGAGCACCCAGAGGAGGGCCAGGGCGCCGGGGACGCTCTGCGAGCATTCGAGCGCCAACGGACCCGGCCGTCGATCCGCTGATGGGGAGAAGCGGCGGTCGAGCTCGTCGAGGAGGCCGGCGGCCTCGGCGTAGGTGACCGTATGGCGGCCGTCGGTGACGGCGTGATCGCGGATGCCGGGCGTGCCGGCGAGCCAGGCGAGAAGCGCCGGGCCATCGGGAGCTGTGAGCGGAGGCCTAGGCATGCTCCCCCCGCGTCCAGGCGGATAGATCGCGGCCCAGCAGCGTGCCGAGGCGTGCGACGTCCTCGGCGAAGAGCTCCTGCAACCGTGCTGCAAGCTCCGGTGCGAGCGGAGTGCGGGGGCCGGTCTCGTGCTGCCGGATGTCCTGGAACTGCATGCGGCGCCTCACCTCCGCGGGGATGCGGGCGAGTTGGCGGATCGCCGTCATGCGCACCCGCTCGTTCGCCCGCTCGAGATCGAGCTCGGCTTCGAACCGCGGGTCGACGCCGAGAAATTCCAGGGTCTGCCGGTAGACCGCGGTGGTGTCCCGGACCAGGTCGTCGAAGAGGATGCAGTGGACGTTGTCACGGCCGAAAACCTGGAAGTACCGCTCGACCTTCGCGGCATGCCGCGCCACCTCGGTGTAGAGCAGCCCCTCCGGGAGGTAGGCCCCGGGCGGCAGACGGCGCCCCTCCCGGCGCTCCGGCTCGGCGGCGAGGGCCGCGTCGAAACTGGTCAGGTCCTCGTTGCCGGTGCGGGTGAAGAGCGCGTGGAGCGAACAGGCCATGTGCAGCGGATCGCGCAGCAGGAGGATGATCCGCGCCGCGGGCGCATAGGCACGGATCTCGAACGGGGCCTTCTCCGACAAGAGGTACCAGACCGAGGCCTCGCCGGCGCGCGGCCGGTCGCCGGCCCCGGCGAAGAGCGCGAGATAGAGATCCTCCTCGCGGACGGCTCCCGGCAGAAGCGACAGGTCGCTGCCGAAAAAGTGGGGCTCCTTGTGCGCCGAGACCCAGATCTCCGGGTGCTGCCGGAGATAGGTGTACATCGAGGTGGTGCCGCACCTCGGAGCCCCGGCGATGAAAAAGTCGGGGATGCGCACGCTGCTTACGCCGGCTGCCGTTCCAGATGCTCCCGCACGACCCGGGACACGGACTGGAGGTTGTGGAAGGTTTCCATGTTGAGCACCTCGTCCCCCAGCTCGATGGCGAAACGCTTTTCGATGAAGCTGATCAGCTCGACGAGGATGACGGAGTCGAGAGCCAGGCCACCCTCGAAAAGAGGTACCGTCTCGTCGAGGGAGTCATAGGCCAGGTCGAGGTCCAAGTCCTCGGCGACGATGTGCTTGATCTTTTCGAGCACCTGATCCTGCATCAGATCCGATCCTTTCTTGTCTGAGGTCCTAGAAGCGGACCCGCGCGCGGCTTCCGGAGCCTGCACCGCCGAACGTCTTCAGGGAGCTTTCGAGCCTCCGCGCCACGTGGTCTCCGTAGATGATCCCGCGGGTGGTCAAGGCGATCTCGCGCTCGTCGACCGTGACGAAACCGTCCTCCGCGAGCCGTGCCAGCTCGCCCTGGCAGACCGTCAGCAGGTCGATGCCGTGCTTCTCCCGGAACCAGAGATGGTCGAGGCGGACGAGCTTGATCCCCATCACCGCGTCGCGCACCATGAGGTCGAAGGTGTTGTTGTTGTACGCCCGGAAAGCCGCGAGCTCGCCGCGTTCGACGGCCTCGACGTAGGCGTTGATGTCGTTCGTGTTCTGGTAGCTCCAGGTGCCGAGAGAGCCGAACGCCGAGACCCCGACGGCGTAGCTGTCGTTGCCCTGCCACCGGCTCCGCGTGTTCAACTGATCATACGCGCCGCCCTTCGTGAAGGTGAACGCATTGACGGCGCGGTAGTCGTGCTTCGCGAGCTCGCCCAGGGCATATTCGATCAGCTCCAGCTCCTGCTCGTCGGTGGGCAGGGTGATCTCGTTGTGCTTCTCGGAGGTGTAATACGGCGTGTTGGCGTAGAGCTCCAGCTTGTAGATCGTGATGTTGTGCACGTCGGCCTCGATCGCCCGCCGCACCGAGTAGGCCCAGGTCTCGGGCGTTTCCCCGGCCAGGCCGCTCAGCAGGTCGACGTTGACCTCGGCGCCGGTCGCCTTGGCGAGCGCGATCGCCTTCATCGTCTGCTCTTCCGTGTCCCGGCGCCCGGTCTGAAAGACGATCTCTTCCTTGAACGACTGGATGCCGAGGCTGATGCGGTTGACCTGGTTGCGCTGGAGGACGGCCGCCTTGCGCTCGGTCAGCGTGACCGGCTCCGCTTCGAAGGTGATCTGCGGATCGGCCAGCGTGAAGTTGTCGCGGAGCGTCGCGAAGAGCTTCTCGATGTTGTCCTCCGACATGAGGCTCGGCGTGCCACCGCCGAAGTACACCGTTTCGACCGGCCTTTCCCGCAAGTTGAACCGGCGCGACCCGGTTTCCAGCTCCTTGCAGACGGACGCCACGTACCGGTCGATCTCCTGGAGCCGGTTCTCCTTGAGCGTCGTCGTCTTGAAGTAGCAGTAGGCGCACCGCTGGATGCAGTACGGCATGTGAACGTACACGTTCAACGTCGGCGGCTTCAGGCCTTCGGCCACCGCGTCCTTGTTCCAGTAGCGGAACATCGGATAGGTGAGGATGACCCCTTTTCGCGAAAGGTCAGGCTGGCCGGCCCTCTGCGGGGGCTCCGGCTCCCGCGGGGTCGATGGCGGCTGGTCCTGGATGATGTCGAGCATGCCCATTCCTTTCCATTTGAAGGGGTCTACGGTGTTTCAATCCCCGAGGGTGAGTCCGGCGAGATCTTCAAATCTGGCCTGAATCCCCCACCCGCCCAGGCTCCGGTGGTCTTCCGAGACGGCCATCACGATCTCGTTCTCCCCCTCCCGCAGCGGCAGGTACAGCGCATCGAAATACCCGATGCTCCCCAGGAACCGGTAGTCCCGGGAGAACGCCGTATCGTCGCCGCGAAAGAGCAGCCGGCCATTCAGATAGACCCGCACCCGGTCGCTGAACCCGAAGTCGAGCCGCTTGACCTGCTCCCGGCTCGACCGGAGGGACGCCTTCGCAAAAACCGTGTCGTTGCGCTGCTGAATCCCCTGCACGCGGGCGAGGTTGGCGAGCCCCGAAGGCTCCACGGCGAGGGGCGTCCAGCGCCGGGCCGCCAGGTCGTCCGGGCCGATCGCGAGCCTGCCCTCCAGATCGTTCTCCCGGAAGGCGTCCGACACCAGCCAGGACGCGACGACGCCCGGCGCCACCGTCTCGGGCGCTCCGGACCGCCCCTGGATCGGCGGCGCTTCGGTCTCCATGAACGAGAAGTTGGAGAAGTGGGCGGGCGCGAAATTCAGCGCGCTGACGCCGACGCCACCGGGCTCGGCACCGCGCTCGAGCCGGTCGACGAAGAGCGCCGGCTTCTCCATGTCGTCCACATAGATCTCCGCCTGCTCGCCGGCGAAGAGGATCTTCAGGTGGATCCAGGTGTTGAAGCGATAGGAGACGGGCACGCTGTAGCGCGCGCCGTGGTAGAGCTGCCAGCCCCAGACACCGTTGAAGACCGGTGTGTACTGGTTGGCATCCGGGTTGCCCGACTGGTGGGGCCGCAGATAGAGCTCTTCGTAGTTCCCGGCGTCCTGGACGCGCCAGATCCCGCCCATGAACCCGCGCTCGCCGGTGAAGGCGATGTCGAATTCGATCCATCCGTTGGTGAAGCGCACCCCTTCGACGGTGGCGATCCCCCCCTTGAGGTAGAGGCTCTGGCGCCCGAGGTGCTCCTCGATCCGGCCCTCGGTGGCCGTCCATTGCCAACGTCCGGAATCAAACGGCACCGGTTGCGCGGAGGAGGTCGTCATGGCGAGAAAGGCTCCCAGGAAGATCAGCGGTGGCGTCATGGCGCGAAGCCCGCGGGCAGCAGGTCGTCGAGCACTTCGTGAAAGTCGTGGAACCCCGGGCGGCCGGCAATCCACCCGGCCGCCAGCAGGGCACCCGCGGCGAGCCCCCGGCGGTTGCGCGCCCGGTGCTCGAGATGGATCGTGTCGGCCGCCGAGTCGAAGCCGACCTGGTGCACCGAGGGAACGTAACCGGCACGCTGGCAGGAGATCGGCACCTCGCGCTCCCCGTAGGACCGCGCCATCCGCCGCCGGATCTCGAGCGCCGTGCCCGACGGGCTGTCCAGCTTGAACCGGTGGTGCCAGTCGTGGATGAACGGATCGTAGCCCTCGACCGCGGCGAGGAGCTGCGCGGCCTGCTCGGCCAGGCGGTAGAAGACGTTGACGCCGAGCGAGAAATTGGCCGCGCGGACGGCACCGATGCCGGACGCCTCGACCACCCCGCGTACCTCGTCGAGCCGGTCGAGCCAGCCGGTCGTCCCGATCACCAGGGGGAGGGAGAGAGCCGCCGCCGCACGCGCCGTCCCGGCCACGGCCTCGGGAACGGAGAAGTCGATCAGCGCGGTCACGCCGGAGAGCTCCCGGCGCGTCGCGTCATCGGCCCGCAGGGGCCGGTCCCGGGTGAAGCGGCCGGCGACCTCCATCCCCCGGGTGGGCGCGAGCTCCTCGACGACCCGCCCCATCTTGCCGTAGCCGACGAGGGCGATCTTCATCCGTGGGCCTCCCCGATCCCGAGATGGCGGGCGAGCGCGCTCTCCAGCAGCAGAGAGCCGCCCAGGAAGGCGGTCAAGGCCCCGGCCGAGCCCTGCGCCAGCGGGCCGTCGACGTCCAGCCCGAACACGTCGCGCAGCTCAGCCGTCCTGGCCGCCACCGCACCCAGGGTCCGGGCGGCCGCGGCGGCCACCGCGAGACCGCCGGTGCGCCGCACCGCGGAGGCGGTCAGGTCCGCCTCGATCTCCACCTCGGTGATCCCCTGGGCGACCAGCTGTGACGCCTGGAACCCCGCCAGGCGGGCGGCGCGCCGCAGCGCACGGACGCCGTCGCGGGCACAGCCCGCCGCGGCCGCGGCCCACGCGCTCGCGTAGGCCTCCAGGTGGCGCACGAGCTCGCCGTCCTGCGCGAGGGTCACCGGACGCGAGAGGAGAGCTGGACCGGCCGTGGCCCCGTCGATCTGGAGCCAGCAGGGTATCTGCTGGGGCATCGGGCCGCGCCGCTCGACGCCCGGCGCGCCATGGTCCAGCCAGGCCAGCCGGTGCTCCGCCTCCGCCAGCCGCACCAGCACGAGCGAGCCGTCGGCGGCCGCCGACGGCAGGCGGACGGCGCCATGCAGGACCGCTCCGCCACCGGAGGGCTCTGCGGCGACTCCGGCGACCGTCCCCCAGCCGGGCTCCGGCGTGGGCGTGAAGAGACCGAGCGCGCCGAGCTTGCGGCCCGCCACCACCTCGGCGAGCTCTGCGCCCGGCGCGAAGAACGCGCCGAGGAGAGGGAGCACGCCGAGACGGTGCTCGAGCGCGGCCCAGTCCTCTTCGATCACGCCGCGGTGCTCCTCTCTCCGACATAGCGCACGATGTTGTCGATCGTATGGAGGAAGCTATGGTCCTCCTCCTGGTCGAGATCGATCGCCACGCCGAAGGTCCGTTCGAGCCCTTCGAGCAGGTTCAGATAGCCGAGCGAGTCGAGCCCGATGGTGCGCAGGTCGGTGTCGCCGCTCCCCAGCTCCGCCTCCTGGATCTTGCCGCCCGCCGCCATGTAGACCAGCCGCCGGACCCGTTGCTTCGTGGCGGTCTCTGCTTCGTCGTTCATCCCGCAGGTTCCTTTCTCGCGTTGAGCTGTTCGCGGAGCGCGGCGATCCGCGGCTTGCCGATCCCGGTGCGCGGGATCTCCCGCACGAAGCTGATGCGGCCGGGGACCTTCCAGGGCGCGAGCCGCGCGCGGCAGGCCTCGACCACCGCCGGCTTCGTCAGCTCGCCGTTCGCCGCGACGACCACGAGGTGGACCAGCGCCTCGCGGTTCAGGTCCTCGTCGGGGAAGGCGACGGCGTCCTGGACCCCGTCGAGCGCCGTGACCACGGCGACCACCTCGGTAGGATCGATCTTCCTCCCCGCGACGTTGATGTGGTCCTGGGTCCGCCCCACCAGGTGCAGCCGCCCGTCGACGATCCGGCCGCGGTCTCCGGAATGGTAGAAGCCATCGGCGTCCACGCGCGCCTCGAACAGCCCCGGATGGTTGAGATAGCCGCTCGCCATCGAGGCCGTGCGCACCAGCACCTCGCCGGCCCCCGCCACGTCCTCCGGGCCGTCCGGCGGATCGGGTGCGATCCGGACCTCCGCACCCGGCAGCGGCTCGCCCAGCCCGGTGTGGTGGCCGGCGTGCCGCTCGAACGTGCAGGGGCCGGTCTCGGCGATCCCATAATAGTCCGAAACGTCGAGGTCGTAGAGAGAGCGGAACTCCTCGCGGACGTCGGGCCAGAGCGGTGCGCCGGCCGAGATCGCGTGCGTGAGGCTCGCCAGGGCCGCGCGGTCCGGGCCGCCGGGCGCCACGAAGTTCCGGTACAGGGTGGGGAACGCGACGAGGCGGGTGATCCCGGCCTCCGCGATCCGCCGCGCCACGGGACGGGTCAGCGGCACCCCCTTGAGGAAGTGGAGCTCGCCCCCGGCGAGGAACGTGGAGAGGAGGGAGGTGTTGAAGGCCAGGCCGTTCGACAGGGCGGCCAGGCAGAGCGTCCGGTCCGCGCCCGTCATCGCCGTTCCCTCGACCCAGTTGCGCGCCGCGGAGACCACGGCGCCGCCGCTGAATTCCAGGCACTTGGGCCGCCCGGTGGTGCCGGAGGTGAAGCGGCAGACTTCGGTGTCCGGCCGCGGCTTGAAGGCGGGCTCGCCGTCTCGCGCCAGCGGCAGGACGACGACGTCGCCCGCGAACGGCAGCGGCTCTCCCTTGCCGGGAAGGTCGAGCGCTTCCGCCTTCGCCCGTTCGAGGACCAGCGCGTCGAGACCGCAATCGCCGCGGATCGCCGCGATCTCGCCGGTGTTGAAGCTGGCGTCGAGCAGGAGCGGCAGGCCGCCCGATTCGAGCGTCGCGAAATAGAGCACCACGTACTCGGGGCGGTTGCCGAGGCAGAACCCGACGTGCGGCAGATCTCGCAACAATCCGGCCGCCTCGCGGATGCGGCGGCCGAGCTCCTCGTAGGTGAGAGCCTCGGAACCACCCACGACCGCCGTGCGTCCGCGGTGGCGGTCGAGGGCCGCGGACAGCGCAGCGCGGATCTGCGCGGTACCGCTCATCCCAGCGCCTCCAGCTCCTCGCGGTAGGCGAGCGCCTGGCCGGCGATCGACTGCATCGTCATCAGGCTCCCTCCCGCCATCTTGAGACCGAGGACCTGCGCCTGGCCGCGCAGGAATGCGCTGTCCCACATGTACCCCGCGCCCCCCTGCATCTCGGCGCAGCGGGCGGCGAAACGGGAGGTCCGGTCGACGCAGAACCACTTGAGCGCGGCGACCTCGGCGACCGCGTTCCTGCCGCTTTCGAGCTGCTCGAAGGCGTCGATCAGGCCGGCCTGCATCAGCTCCTGGTCGGCGGCGGCGCGGGCGAGCGCGTGGCGGTGGACCGGCCAGCTCGCGAGCGGGCGTCCCTCGACGATCCGCGTCCCGCCGTACTCCAGGATGCGGGCGAGGAGCGAGGCGTGCAGGAAGCAGGCGTCGGCGCACATCAGGAAGCGCGCCACGGTCATCACCTTGTTCCAGTGCATGAGCTGCCGCACGCCGCGCTTCGCCGCCAGGTGGGCCGCCGGCACGCGGACCCCGGTGAATTCGAGGCGCGCCGAATCGATCGAACGGGTGCCGAGCTTGTCGAACACCTCGGTCACCCGGACGCCCGGTCTCTCCTTCTCCACCAGGACGGTCGCCATCTCGCCGTCGAGCTTCAGCGTGACGAAACAGAGATCGGCGTTGGCGCCGTTGACGACGTAGAGCTTGCGGGCGTCGACCACCAGCTCCTCGCCGTCGCGCACGGCGGCCGACTCGATCTGCCGGTCCGCCGGGTGATCCGGCTCCGTATCGCAGGCGCAGCCGATGAGCCGGCCGGCGATCATCCCGGGGAGAAGGCGGCTCCGCACCTCCTCGCCGTGCGCGGTCAGCAGCCACTGCGCGGTGATCTCGGTCTGGCAGTGCAGGCCGAGAGAGATGCCGAGATCGCCGAGCTGCGATGCCGCTTCGGACAGGATGAGAGCCCCCAGGAGGCCGAGCCCCTGGCCGCCCGCCTCGCGCGGGAGCGAAACGCCCAGGAAGCCCTGCCGGCCGAATTCCAGCCATTGCGCCCGGGTGAGGAAACCGCCGGGCCCGTCCACCCACCCGGCAAGGCGCGCCGGGTCGAAGTAGTCCCGGGCGCGGCCGCGCAGCTCGCGGTGCCCGGGGGTGAAAAGCGGCGCGAAGGCGGGGTGGTCGAGGAGAGAGCGTCCCATCAGTCTTCCAGGGTCGTGCTGTGCCCGTGGCTGTAGGCCAGGTGCAGCCGGTCGTGCTTGAACACCGAGTCGTCGCTGATGCCGGCGAGGACGACGTAGACGACCTCCTCACCGGGATCGAGCCGGGCCAGGGCGGCGCACTCTTCGCCGTCGAACCCACCGATGCAGGTGATCCCCAGGGTGCCGAGCCGCGTCGCCGCCAGGTGGAGCCGCTGGCCGAGCTCCGCGGCGCGGAAATGCGCCTCGGCGAAGGCCGAGTAGCCGTTCCGCTCGATCAGGCGGAGCATCGGCGCATGGAAGATCAGCAGCGCCGCGGCATTGCCGGCGAGCCCCTGCTGCATGCAGGCCGGCCGCGGATCGCCCGGCTGCCCGTCGATCGGGCGGAGCGCATGGCTGCCCGGATCGTAGGAGAAGACGCCGGTGAGGCCGTCGACCCGGCGCGCCACGAGGCGCACGCCGAGCTGAACGGCGTTCTCGCCGGCGCAGTCCGCCGCGAGCCCTTCGCCGCGCAGCGCGCCGAGCAGGTCGCCGATCTGCTCCACGCTCACCGGCTCGTCGCGGAACCCCTTGGCCGAGCGCCGGCCGAGGATCGCGGAGCGCCACTCCGCGGCGGACGACAGCGGCGGACGGCCGTCCGGAAGCGGCAGGAGCGCACCGGCCGCGGCGTCCTCGCGGTGCAGGACCTCCAGGCCGGCGGGCTCGCCCGGGGGCTGGAGGTCGAAATCGAAGGAGAGAACGCCCTGGAGCGACTCCCAGCTCGCGATCTCCCGTTCCCCCGGCAGCTCCAGCCGGAGCACCGGAGGGAGGGCCTCGGCGGCCGGCGGCGGATCGAGAGGCGGCTCGGCCGTGGAGAAGGAGAGCACCGCGAGAGGCTCGCGGCAGAGGCCTTCGAGCTTCAGGTGCTCCGCCAGGAAGGCGCGGGAGAACCGCAGGTGGAGGATCGGATCGTGCCCCAGCGCCGCGGTATAGAGGGCCAGGTTGGTGGCGGTGTGCCCCACGTCGAGATGGCAGTAGGCATAGCCGCGCGAGAAATACTTCTTCATGCTCAGCCAGGGACGGGCGACGAAAGTGAGCAGCGCCTCCAGGCGCTGTCCGGGGCGGGTGGCGAGACCGGCACCGGCCAGCCCGTCCCGCCGCAGCGGCGGCAGGTCGCAGGGGACGAGATGCCCCTTCTCGACGTCCCACAGATAGCTCCCGTCCCCGAGGATCGTGGCAATCACCTCGAACGGATAGAGCGCTCCCGCCGAGGGGGTGGTCCGCCAGCGGACCTGCTGCCAGGAGCCGGCCAGGAAGCGGGGCTGGGCCTGCAGGCCGTAGCCGACCTCGAGGACGTCTTCGAGAGCGGAGCGCCAGGAGACGATCCCCGGGGCCGGACGGACGGAGGTCGACTTCGCCGCGGCGGCATGCAGCCGCGCCTGGTTCCAATAATCGATCAGATTGCTCGCGGGCGCGCTCACACGTGTCATCGGCATCATCGACGTCTCCCAGGAGAACCCTTGTGTCAGGACTGCCCGCCCTCTGAAACTGCACCGCCTCGCCTCCAGGCGCCGGCCTTGCCGCTGATCTCGTAGAACAGGCGGAGCTTGCCGAGGCTGTACTCGAAGAGACTACGATCCGGCTCCGCCGCCAGATGACGCTTCACCTCTTCGTAGCGGGCGCACTCCCCGGGATGGGCGCGGAGGTAGTCGCGAAAATCGACCACCGTCTCGATCCAGGGATTCGCGGCCTCGCAGAGATGCGCGACGAAGGCCACCTCCTCCCCCTCGATCCGCCACCACCAGGTGGTCTCCGGATCGCACGGCCCATTGCCGAAACAGGTATACCCGAGCGCCGCGAGCGCGCCGTCCGCCTCCCGGACGGCCGCGGCATCCCGGAGCGCCACCAGGAAATCGACCACGTTCTTCGCCGAGAGGGCGGGGCTGGAGACCGCGGTGCTCCCGAAATGCTCGATGCGCAGGACGGCGTCTCCCAGGGCGGTGCAGAGCCGCCCCGCTTCGGCGGCGAAGCGGGAGGCCCAGGCCGGATCGCAGGAACGCAAGGCACGGATGGGTGCCGGCAGATCGGGGGATTGCACACGCTGCATCCGCCGGATCTTCCGCACGATCGGCTCGCGCGGATCGTGGCAGGTGCTCTCGAGCTCCCGGGTCAGCCGTGCGGCACGCACCAGCTCGCCCATCTTGCCGTCTACCACGGAAGCTCCTCCCGGTCCTTGAAGAACTTGCCGCGCGGGCCGTCGTCCGGCAACGTCGCCAGCCAGACGGCGGTCTCCGCGCCCTGGCGGGCCGACCGCGGCGCCCTGACCCCGCCCATGTGGGTGCGGACCCAGCCGGGGGTCATCGCGTTGACCAGGACGTTGGTCTCCTTGAGCTCCTCGGCGAGCACCACCGTGAGCGCGTTGAGCGCGGTTTTCGAAATGCAGTAGCAGGGACCGCCGATGGACAGCCTGGAGAAGGAGCCCCGCCCGCTCGAGACGTTGACGATCCGGCCGTGCTCCTGCCGCCGCATCATGGGCAGGAACGCCTGGCAGCAGCGGAGCGCTCCCAGGAAATTGGCGTCGAGCGTCCGCTGCATCAGGCCGAGGTCCACCGTCTCCAGGGCCGCCCGGGTATCGACCGCGATGGCCGCGTTGTTGACCAGCGCGTCCAGCCGGCCGAGCTCGCCCTCGACGAAGGCGGCGGCCCTCCGGACGGCCTCCGGGTCCGTCACGTCGAGCTGGTGAAAACGCACCTCCAACCCTTCCTCGCGCAAGGCCGCGGCGGCCTTGCCTCCCCGCTCCGCATCCCGCGCGGTGAGCACCACCGTGCAGCCGGCCTGGGCGAGCTG